>Ga0209341_10000278_pt1 | contig 52426 bp, 40 predicted proteins | sample RifCSP13_2_FD_184020 | JGI IMG/M metagenome (GOLD analysis project Ga0209341, IMG submission 184020) | Soil microbial communities from Rifle, Colorado - Rifle CSP2_sed 13_2 (SPAdes) (version 2) | ecosystem: Environmental > Terrestrial > Deep subsurface > Rock core/Sediment | place: Rifle...
CCTCGGGTGCTGGGCCCCCCTCTTTGCGCAGCTCCTGAGCCGGAAGGCTTCGGACGGCTTTTATCGGTCTGTGGGCTCGTCCCTGGAGGCGTTCATCACCGCCGAATGCCGGCGGATCGCGGCGAACCCTGCTCAGTTTCACGAGGGAGATGTCAGGCCGATTCCCCAGGAGCCTGAAGGGGGCTGCTTTTCCTGTGGAATGGACGATCTGTGCGCCGTCGAGCCAAGGGAGGAAGAGTAATGGACGCGAAGAGGGGAGCCAAGGTCTGGAGGGGGATCGGGATGGCGTTGGTTCCTATCTTGGCCGGGTTCGTCATGCACGGGATCCTATCGGCCACCGCGGGGGAGAAGGCGCAAGCAACCCCAGAAATCCTCGCTGAGGGCAAAGCACTATATGAAAAGAAATGCGCCGTCTGTCACGGGACGGACGGGGGGGGAGACGGGTCTGCCGCGTATCTCCTCTACCCGAAGCCGAGGGACTTCACCAGCGGCCGGTTCAAGATCCGGTCGACTCCAACCCTCCCGACCGATGAGGATCTATTCAGGGTCATCACCAACGGCATCGCTGGCACCTCCATGCCCTCCTGGGCCCCCCTGACGGAGCAGGACCGATGGACCCTCGTCGCCTACGTGAAGAGCCTCGCGCCAATCTTCAAGACGCAGCCCGTCGGAGAGCCGGTCGCGATCCCGAAGCCGCCGCCGCGAACGCGCGAACTCCTCGCCCTCGGGAAAAAGTTCTACAAGGAGGCCGGCTGCTTCGACTGTCATGGGACCTCCGGGAAGGGGGATGGCCCCGCCGCCGCCAGCTTGAAGGACGAGTGGGGGTATCCGATCGTCCCGTACGACCTTACGATCCCCGGCAAGATGAAGGGTGGTTCCACGGTCCGCGACATCTATCGGACCCTTCAGGTCGGGATAGGGGGAACCCCCATGCCTTCGTACGGCGACTCCCTCACCGAGGAGGAGACCTGGGCCGTGGCCTATTACACCCTTTCCTTGGCGAAAAAGCCCATAACCGAACCGGCCCCGTCCCAGCCGGGAACCATCGCCTCGAGGTTCGTGCCGGGCGATCTTCCCCTGGATCCCTTCGCCTCGGCTTGGACCAAGGTCCCCTTCGTCCGCGTACACCTCAAACCCCTCTGGACCCGCACGCAACCGGTCGAAGAGGTGAGGGTGAGATCCGTCCACAACGGAACGCGGATCGCATTTCTCCTGGAGTGGGATGATCCGATCATCAATCAGGACGTCTTGCGGTCCCAGGACTTCCGGGACGGCGCCGCCATCCAGTTCCCGATCATGTCGGTAGAGCTTCACGGCGCCGGGCACCCCGAGCCCTCCGTCACCATGGGAGATCAACACGGCCCGGTGAACATCTGGCACTGGAAGGCGGACTGGGAAGCCGATCTGCAACGGTACCGCGACCTCCAGGACCGCTACGCTGGAATGGCGGCGGACCTTTACCTGTTCAATCGAGCCGTCCCCCCGGGAAGTCCGGCCACCGAACAGGTAAAGGCTCCGACCTCTTCCCACGATCCGGTCTTCCTCGCCGGCTGGGGCGCGGGCAATCCCCTTTCCACCCCGGATCGCCGCTCATCGGTGGAGGATCTGAATGCGATCGGCTTCGGGACGCTCACCTCGCAGTCCCCCGAGGACCAGAACGTTCAGGGGCGAGGCATCTGGAAGGCAGGAAAGTGGCGAGTGGTGATGGTGAGAGAGGCGCAGTCGAAAAGCGACCGGGACGCACAGCTCATTCCAGGCCAGTCCCTGCCCGTGGCCTTTGCCGTCTGGGACGGGGCGCAGGGAGACCGGGATGGCCAGAAGTCGGTCTCCGTCTGGCTGCGCCTCGAGATCGAGAAGGCGCGATAAAGTGGTAAAAGTCTGACCCTCGATCTCTTCCGGCAGCGAAGTGATGGCTTCGTGTATGCCACGATCCGCGATGGCGGCGCCCTCATGCCGGGGCAGGGAGAAGCCCTCTCAGCCCAGGATCGTTGGGACATCGTGAACTACATCCGCGACGTGCAGAAGCGAGCCTTCCGCCAGACGCAGCAGACCCCTCGCAGCGGGACCGGCCCGTTGCGTGACGAGTCGCGAATAAAGTAATGGGACAATCTTTGACACCCTGCGGCATCTGTGTCCCAGGTGTCCCAGTGGGCATCTCATTGTAAAGGACTTCGGAGAGCGACCTGTCCGCTGTCAGATGAAAGGTTGCTCCGGGACATATCTGCCCCACCGCTGGAATCTCCCGATCGTCGCCACCCCGCTCTAGTCAAACACACTCTGCAAAATCAATAGGTTACGTTCCGGCCATCCTATTGGGTCCCCACTCCCTGAGTGGCACCCCCATTGCTCTTGAAGCGTCGGGATGGTTCCTGGCCACTACGGCCGTTTGACGAAGGAGGGAACGCGAATGCCCTGCCCCTACCTTTCACGTCCGGCCGATACCCTGCAAGGCCCCGACCGGCTCGTCCCGGGCACCTGCCGGGATTCGACCTCCGGGTTCAGCACCGTCCCCGGCTTCTGGCAGTACTGGAACCGTTGCGCCACTTCTCAGTACATCCGCTGCCCGTGGTATAGGCGCCATCAGCAATTTATGGCGACGGCGCAACTGGAGGGGGGCCCGTCCCCGCGGAGATGCGCGTGACCGAGGGAGAATTTCTCGTCGGGGTCGCCGATGCCGTGACCGTCTATCGGGACGCGCCGCGGAATGTCTACTGGGAGGTGACCATCGCCTGCGACCTCGTCTGTAAGCACTGTCGGGCACAGGCGATTCCGCACCGCGACCCGGCCGAGCTCAACACCGACGAGGGGAAGGCCCTGATGCGGGATGTGAAGGCGATGGGCAGCATGCTGATCCTCACGGGCGGAGATCCGATGAAGCGGCCCGACCTCTTTGATCTCGTGAGTCACGCTCGGGAGATCGGCCTGCCGCTCGGCATCACGCCGAGCACGACGCCCACCCTGACCCGGGACGCCATGCGACGATTCCGGGAGTCCGGCGTCGCGGCCGTCGGGATCAGCCTCGATGGCCCCCGTCCCGACGTCCACGACGCCTTCCGCGGTGTCCCCGGGACCTTCGAACGCTCGATGCTGGGCCTCGAATGGGCCCGGGAGTTTCGTCTCGCGGTCCAGGTCAATACCACCGTGACGCGGGAGACCCTTCCCCATCTCGAGGCCCTGTACCACCTATTACGGGACGACGCATCTCCTCCCGTGCGTCGATGGAGTCTCTTTCTGCTCGTCCCGGTCGGCCGCGGAGCAGGACTGGGAATGCCCTCGGCGGAGGAGGTGGAAACGCTCTTCGCCTGGGTCTATGCCATCTCTCGGGAGGCACCCTTCCATGTGAGCACGGTGGAGGCACCGCATTACCGACGGTACTGGGTTCAGCGCAAACTCGAAGAGGGGATGACCTTCGAGGCGATTCGGAGGCTGGGAAAGAGAATGGGCTTCGGGGTTCGCGACGGCAACGGGGTGATCTTCGTCTCCCACACGGGGGCCGTATACCCCGCAGGCTTTCTCCCCTATCCCCCCCTGGGGAATGTCCGGGAGACCCTGCTCTCCGAAATCTACCGAAGTTCTCCCCCGCTGGTGGAACTCCGGGATATGGATCGCTTGAAGGGAAAATGCGGGCGCTGTGAGTTTCGGTGGATCTGCGGCGGCTCGCGCGCGCGGGCCTATGCTACCACTGGTGATTGCTTCGGGGAAGAGCCACTCTGTGCCTATTCTCCCGGTCAGGGAGCAATCCCTAGCGGACCTGCGGGTGCTCCCAATACCCTGGCGTCCTAGGGGTGCGGTGATCCAAGGAGGGAGCGATGCAAGGAAACACGTGTCAGGAGTGTGGAGGAAGACAGACCTGTCTGCTCCTCAGCCGGCTCGCTCCCCAGGAGATCGAGGCGACGAGGGGAACCCGTCACATCCGGACCTACCAGGCCCGACAGATCCTGTACCACGAAGGGATGCCCGCCCTGGGCATTCATCATCTCTGCTCGGGCCGGGTGAAACTCTCGCGCGGCGATCATAATGGGCGGACGCAGATCCTGCGGATTGTCGGGCCCGGAGAGATCTGCGGGGAGGAAGCTCTCATGCAGGGGGTCCCGTACACGAACACCGCCGAGGCCCTCGACACCTGCCAGAGCGCCTTCATGAGGCGCGAGGCCTTTCTCGATTTCCTCCAGAATCGGGACCACGTCCTTCTCCCCCTTCTCCAACACATCTGCCAAGTGTTGATCGAGACCCAGATCCGTTTGACCCACATGGCCTTAAGCGATGCACGGACCCGGCTGGTGGCCCAGCTCCTCGAGCTCGCCGACCGGTATGGACAATCGGGGTCGAAGGGGGTCACGCTCCAGCTGGCCCTGCGTCGGGGTGAGGTGGCTGCACTGGTCGGGCTCAGTCCGGAGACCGTCATACGGCTCCTGAGCCAATTGCAGCGGGAAGGCCTCGTCGACGTGCGCGGGCGGCACCTGACCATCAAAGCCCTTGAGCGGCTCCGGGCCCTGCTCCCCTAACCGATCCTGGCCGCCTTGAGGCGCATCCCGTTTTGCGCTTCCAGGCTGCGTGCTTCCGTGCACCGTCCTCCGCGCGGGCGATGATCAGCGTGCGGGCCCGGACATTCTGAATCCATTCGAGACGGGGGACCTCGGGCCTGCGGTTGGCGATGATCCGGAGGCAGGCCCCAATGTCACAATGCAAGCCGCTGGACCTCCATCAACGTCACCCGATATAATCGTTCCGCCCCATCACACACTGGGCGCGACACGGACGCCTGGACGACATAATCCGATGAGCACGACGAATCTTCAGGCCCGCATCGGCTCTGCCCTCGCAACGAAGCAATGGAAGGGACTTGGGCCCCTCCTGAGGGAGATCGGCTTTGCCGACGGGCAGAGGGCGCTCATCAGTGTGCAGGGTCTCCATCGACGAAAGGAGTTAAGGCATGCCCTCCCAACGCTCCTCTCCCTCTGTGCAGAGTCCCCTGATCCCGACTGGGCCCTGGACGGCCTTGAGGGTGTCGCATCGGCTCCGGGATCGGTCCTGAGCTCCCTGCTCCCGGACGAGAGAGCCCTCGGGACCCTCGTCACCGCCTTCGCCCTCTCCCCGTACTTCACCACATTGCTGGTTCGCGATCCGCCCGCCCTGCGATGGCTCTTTTGCGAAGGGGGGATCAATACCCGACGAGACGAAGGCGATCATCTTGCCGCCCTCCAGGCGCTCGCGGAGCCGATTCAGGATCTCGCGGACCTCTGGTCGAAGCTCCGCTGGTTCAAGCAGCGGGAGATACTCCGGATCGGGCTCAGGGATCTCGGCGGGATGGCTCCTTTCCCGGAGGTGGCTCAGGAACTTTCGGACCTGGCCAGTGCCTGTTTGGAGCTGGCGTACGGGTATTGCTATACGATGCTCTGCGCCGAGTATGGCCGACCACAGGCCCACGATGCACACGAGGGGGTGGAACCGTGGGGCTTTGTGGTCCTGGGGATGGGGAAGCTCGGGGGCAGAGAGTTGAACTTCAGCTCCGATATTGACCTCCAGTATCTGCACACGCCGGATGAGGGGGAGACCGAGGGGGGGCCCGGCCCGGGTGGTTCCCGACGGCTGAGCTGTGACGCCTTTTTCGTGAAGCTCGCTGAACTGATCACCAGCGCGATGGGGGAGATTACCGGGGAGGGATTCGTCTTCCGGACCGATCTCAGGCTGCGCCCTCACGGAAAATCAGGGAAGATCACCAACTCGCTCCGGGGCGCGGAGCTTTATTATGGGTCCTGGGGGGATACGTGGGAGCGGGCGGCCCTGATCAAGGCCAGGCCTGTGGCGGGCAATAGGGATCTGGGCAAACAGTTCCTGGAGCGGGTTGCGCCCTTCGTCTATCGAGAGTATCTCGATTTCACCGCCATCGAAGAGATCCAGCGGATGAAGACGAGGCTGGAGCAGGAGCGCGCCAGCGCCCGGGGCCCGCTCAATCTCAAGTACATGATGGGAGGTATCCGGGAGATCGAGTTTTTTGTCCAGGCCCTCCAGCTCATCTACGGAGGGAAGTTCCGGCTCCTCCGGGAGTGGAACACCCTCCGGACCCTTGAACAGTTGGAGACCGTCGGGATTATCCGTGGAGAGGATCACCGGTGCCTCCGAGAGGCGTACATCACCTGGCGGACCCTGGAACACCGCCTGCAGATGGTGCACAACGAGCAGACCCACACCCTTCCCGAAGTCCCGGAGGACCTTACGCGTGTGGCCAAGGCGATGGGCTATCGCGAAGCCACACCCGGAGAGGCGCTGTGCGCCGACCTCATCGCACGGGCCTCGGCCGTGCGAGAGATCACCACCCGTCTCTTTTCCCGGCCATCGGGTGCGGTCTCGGGCGAGATGGGCGACTTTCTCGAACTCCTTGCGGATGAGGAGGCTAAGGAACGGGTTCTCGAAAAGCTCGCGGGATGGGGCTTCCGGGCCCCCGAAGAGGCGTACCGTTCCCTCCTCGCCCTGAGCCAAGGAGAGGGGCCGCCCCTGACCCGTCTCACGGAGCAGGCCCGGAGGCTTCTGCGGCGGTTGGCTCCGGCGATGCTCTCCGAAGCCTTGGCCTCTCCCTCCCCAGAGCAGGCCCTGAACCATCTGGAGGAGTTTCTCGGGAGAGTCGGGGCGCGAATGAGCTTCTACGCCCTCCTCGCCGAGAATCCCAAGATGCTGACCTTTCTGATGCGTCTCTTTGGGACAAGCCCCTACCTGTCCAGTTTCTTCATTCAGCACCCGGAGCTCTTGGACACCTTCGTCATGGCGGAGGCCTCCTCTCCACACAGGGGACGGGATCTCATGGCCCAGGAGCTCACAGAGAATCTCCGTTCATCCCCATCCTTCGAAGGAAAACTCGACACCCTCCGCCGGTTTCACCATGCAGAGCTGCTGCGTATCGGGCTCAACGACCTGTACGGGGCGTTGGATACGCAAGGCGTGAGCGAACAGCTCACCGACCTCGCCGAGGTGTGCATCGAGGCCGCCTGGGGACTCTGCAGCGAAGAACTCCGGCCCCGGTATGGGGTCCCCATGACTGTCCGGGCGAAGGGGCGACAGCGGGAGGCCCCGATCGTCATTCTCGGCTTGGGCGCCCTCGGGGCGAGGGAGATGGCGTATCATTCCGATCTCGATCTGATCTTTATCTATGCCGAAGACGGAGAGACAACCCAGGGGCTTCCGAATCACGACTACTTTGTCCGCCTGGCCCAGAGACTTATCTCCGTCCTCAGCAGCCCCACACGGGAGGGGTATGCCTACCAGGTGGACGCCCGATTGCGCCCCTCAGGACGGTTTGGGCCCCTCGTGACATCGCTCGAGGCCTTTGAGGCGTATCACGCCGAGCAGGGCCTGACATGGGAACGACAGGCGCTCCTCAGGGCCCGGTGCGTTGCGGGGGATGAGGGGCTGGCGGCTCGGGTCCAAGAAGGGCTGCACCGGATAGTCTATGAACGCCCCTTCAGTGAGGCAATGATCCCGGAGATCCACCACCTCAGGGAACGGATGCGTCACGAGTTGGCCAAGGAACACAAAGGGAGGCATAATGTCAAACTCGGGAGAGGAGGCCTGGTAGAGATCCTCTTCATCGTCCAGCTCCTCCAGTTACAGTTTGGCAGGACCCACCAGGCCCTGCGGTGCCCGAATACCGTCGAGGCCTTGATGCAGCTTCGGACAGGTCAGCTCTTGACCGAAGGGGCCTATCAGGTCCTCATCTCCGCCACCCACTTCCTCAGGCACCTGGAGAACGGATTGCGGCTCATCCATGATCGATCGCTCAATGAGTTTCGGGAGGAGGCGGAGGAGCTGGGGGAGTTGGCCAGACACCTGTATCGAGGAGACGTCCCTCCGGAAGAAGGGGCCCGGCGTCTCCTCCAAGAGTTCCTGGGGCACACCGAGGCGGTGAGGGAAGTCTACTGCAGCGTCTTCCAGACGGCGGAGTAACTGCCTGTCGCGATCAGGCGGGGTCGCGTTCCCCTGGGGATTCACGCTTCCCCGTGATCCCGAGCTGCCGCATCCGCTTCCGCAACGTGTTCCGGTTGATCCCGAGCATCTCCGCGGCCTTGAGCTGATTCCCCCCGACCCGCTCCAGGATCGCCTGCAACAGGGGCCTCTCCACCAGCGACAGGACGTGCTCGTAGAGGGTCCCGTCCTTGTCGCCGCCGACGCGCTTGAGGGCCGCCCGGACTTCCCGTCCGAGCCCTTCCGCGGTCCCCGCGGGGCCCCCGGCGGGCGAGACCTGGGCCGCCGCCTGGAGCGCCTCGGGAAAGTGTTCCGGCAGGATGAGCCGGGTGCGCGCCAGGAGACAGGCCCGCCTGATGATGTTCTCGAGTTCCCGCACGTTGCCGGGCCACTGATACCGCAACAGACACTCGAGCGCCTCCGGCGAGAACCCGGTGCGTCCCCCGCCGGCATACACGCGCAGGAAATGGTCGACCAACAGCGGGACGTCTTCCGGACGCTCCCGCAACGGCGGCAGGGTGATGGTCACCACGTTCAGCCGGTAGAAGAGATCCTCGCGGAAGATGCCGCGGGTCACCAGGTCCTGCAGGTTCCGGTTGGTGGCGGCGAGGATCCGGACGTCCACGGTGATCGCCACCTCCCCCCCCAGCCGCTCGAAGCGCCGCTCTTCAAAGACGCGGAGGATCTTGGTCTGGAGCGCCGGGTCCATCTCGCCGATCTCGTCCAGAAAGATCGTCCCCCCGTCGGCCAACTCGAATTTCCCCCGGCGGGTGGCGATGGCCCCGGTAAAGGCCCCCTTCTCATGGCCGAAGAGCTCGCTCTCGAGCAGGTCCCGGGGGATGGCGGCGCAGTTGACCGTCACGAAGGGCCCCTGGCGCCGCGGGCTGTTCTTGTGAATGGCCCGGGCGATGAGCTCCTTGCCGGTTCCGCTCTCGCCCTGAATGAGGACGGTGGCCGCGCTGTCGGCCACCTGGCCGACCAGCTTGAACACCGCCTGCATGCCGTGACTCGTCCCCACGATCTCGCCCAGCTCCTGGCGGTCGCGCAGCTGCGCCTTGAGCCGGTGGACCTCTTGCGTCAGGGCCTTCACCTCGAGGGCGCGGCGGACGAGGAGGGTGAGTTCCTCGAAATCGAAGGGCTTGGTGATGTAATCGTAGGCCCCCCGCTTCATGGCGTCGACCGCCGCCTGCAGGCTCCCGAATGCGGTCATCACGATCACCATGGTGTCGGGATGCCGTTCCCGGAGGTGCGAGAGGGCCTGCAGGCCGTCCACGATCGGCATCTTGATGTCCATGAGGACTAGGTCGGCCTTGACCCGCTCCGCCGTCTCCACCGCCGTTTGGCCATCCGCGACGGCGTGGACGGCGTATCCCGACCGCTCGAGGGCCTTCTTCAGCGTCCAGCGGACGCTCTCCTCGTCATCCGCTACCACGATCTTCGCCTTTGCGGGCTCGGCCACTTCTACACCTCACCGGCTGGGATGCTCGATGCGTTATCTGAGAGTTCCGATATCCCGTGTCCTTACGTTCCAGCGTTCGTGCGTGCGAGCTTTCTAGCGTCCGAGCGGCTGCGTCCGCAGCATCTTACTGGCGCGCCAGCGGAAGGAGGACGGTGACCACGCATCCTCCTTCCTCGGCATCGCCGATCTCGATGTGCCCCCGGTGGTCCCCTACGATCCGGTGGCACAGGGCCAAGCCGAGGCCGGTCCCTTTCGGCTTGGTGGTGAAGAAGGGGTCGAAGAGATGCGCCCGCGCCTCCGGGGAGAGGCCGGGACCCTGGTCGAGGACCTTGACCACCGCTACCGAGAGGCCAAAACAATGCGGCGAACGGCGCTCGTACGCCGTCTCCAGGCTGAGCTCTCCTCCCCCATCCATCGCCTCGGCCCCGTTCCGGATCAGATTGAGGAAGACCTGACGCATCTGGTCCGCGTCGGCGGCGATGGGCGGGACCTGGGGATCATACATCCGCCGCACCGCCACACCCCGGCGCAACAGCACCGGCTCCTGCAGCGCCAGGATCTCTTCCAGGATCTGGTTCACATTGCACTCCGCGATTCGCGGCGGGCCCGGCTGGGCGAAGGCCAGCATGCCTTCCACGAGGGCATTGAGCCGGTCCACCTCCCGGATGATCACATCACAATATTCCTTCAGCTCGGGAGGGAAGGCGGATTCCGCCTGCAAGAGCTGCGCGGCCCCCCGGACTCCCATCAGCGGGTTGCGGATCTCATGCGAGATCCCGGCCACCAGCGTGCCAAGCGCGGTGAGGCGCTCGGACCGGCCCAGCTGCTCCTCGAGCTCCCGAATCCGGGTGACATCGCGCAGGAGGAGGACGCCGCCCCGCGCCTCGCCGCGGTGATCGGCCAGGAGTGAGGCCATCGCGCTGACCGCAACCTTCCCCTGTGGGTTCTCGACGGTCGCGTCATGCTCCGCATGGGCCCGTCCGGTCACAAAGGCCCGTTCGACGAGGGCGATAAGGGGAGAGGTGTGCCCCAGAACGCTCGTCAACGGCTTGCCGCGCGCCGTGGCGGACGAGATGCCGAGCAGCTCCTCGGCCGCCGGATTGAGGAGGGTGACGCACAGCGCGCGGTCCACCACCAGCAACCCGTCCTGCAGGCTCCCCAAGAGGTCCTCGACATTCACCGGCGACGGGGTGAAATCCTCTCGGCCGTGTTCCGCCCTGGGTTCCCCTGGCATCGCTCGCTCCGCCTCCGCTTCCCCGTTTCAGCATGACTCCTCGCGCCATCATAACCCAACCCGACGAGGGCGCACAAGCGAGCGGCGCAGCCGCGGTCGCCCCCACCCCATCCTGCGTCGAGGGGAGGGCCTGCCGAACAGGAAGGTCAACCCCGCGCTCCGACTCCCATGCACTCCTCCCGCCGGCGAGGGGAAGCCCGACCGCGGCGGAAGGCAAAACCCGCGCTCCGACCTGATCATAATCGACCACGAGACACCTGCGACGAACATCCAGGGACGCTGGCGCCACCCAACCTTTCGACCGCACCCTCCGTTACCACCCCGCTGCACCAGACAACCGGATGGGCACCCCGGTCAAGCTGTTTTGCCGACGACGAGGAGGGCTTTCCCGAGCCGCTCCCTTCACGTTCCCTCCGGCTTTGCCCTCGCCGGCAGCCCCTCCACGCCCCTCGCTCCGGGTCTCCCGCGGCGACCCTGCACGGCGGCTTACGGCCCGGATCCCTCCGTGTTCACGCTCCGTGCAGAGCACAAGCGCACGGATCGCGCCTCGGTTTCCCAGGCCGCCGCTCGCCGAGGGGCCCCGCCGCTCCCGCCAATGTCGCTCGGCGCCTGCAGGGGCTGCCGAAGAGCGCGTGACGGGTGTCTTCCGGCCTCCGTCAGTCTGTCACCTATTCGGCGGCGAGGGGAGGGCTTGCCGCAGAGGAAGGTCAAACTCGCGCTCCGAACCGACCGGTCCATGACCACGTGACGCTTCCGACCACTCGAAGACTAGATTGCGCCGGTGAATCAGCCGACTACGTCCGGGTCCCCTTCGCGATGCGGCAAGCTCGCGAACGGGCGACCGACACAAGCTGTTTGACCGACGAGGCGGCAGGGCCTTCCCGCGCCGCCTCACCCCCGGTTCCGCCTTGACACGTGCATTGCGGGCGTGATAGAAGGGCGGGGCCGTGCGCCGCCGCGGGGCAGCCTGGCGCTTCGGCCCACACGGGTGCCGTCGGTGCGGCGCCCGCACCCGCGACCGAGGTCCCATGCCCGCCGCATCCCCATCCTTTAAGTCCGGAGATGCCCTGGAGGCCCTCTTCCGCCCGAAGAGCGTCGCCGTCATCGGGGCCTCGACCGCGCCGGAGAAGCTCGGGTACCAAATATTCAAGAACATCCTCGACGCCGGGTTTCCCGGGATGGTCTACCCGGTCAACCCCAAGGCCACCGAGATCCTCGGCCGCCCCTGCTACCGCTCCATCGAGGCGATCCCCGATCCCGTTGATCTGGTGACCATCATCATCCCGGCGGCCCTCGTGGCCGATACCATCCGGCAGTGCGGTAAGCGGGGTGTCCGGGGCGCCATCGTCATCAGCGGGGGCTTCAGCGAGACCGGAGCCGAGGGGGAGGCCCTGCAAAACCAGCTCGTCGCGGCCGCCCACGAGGCAGACGTGGCCGTCATCGGCCCCAACTGTCAAGGGGTCAATAATCCGTACCACCCGCTCTGCGCCTCGTGGCCGCTCCTCACGCGGCGTGGCGGCGTGGCGATCGTCTCCCAGAGCGGCACCGTCGGGGCCGCCTTGATGGACTGGGCGTCGCAGGAAGAGCTCGGGGTCTCCACGTTCGTCAGCCTGGGGAATCGGGCGGACGTGGACGAGGCCGATCTGATTCACTACTTCGCCAAGGATCCCCACACGAAGGCCATCGCCGTCTACATGGAGGGGGTGAAGGTCGCGTCCAAGTTCCTCGCCGCGGTCCGGCAGTGCCACAAACCCCTGGTGGTCTTGAAGGCGGGGCGGACCCCCAAGGGCCGCAAGGCCGCCGAATCCCACACGCGATCCCTGGCCGGGCGGGACGAGGTGTACGAGGGGGTCTTCCGGCAACTCGGCATTCACCGCGCCGCCGACCTGGAGCAGCTCTACGACTTCAGCAAGGCCCTCGCGTACCTGCCGCGGCCGAAGGGCCCACGGCTCCTCATCGTCACCAGCTCCGGGGGCTCCGGCATCCTGGCCACCGATGTGGCGGAGGTGACCGGGCTGGATGTCGTCCCCCTCCCCGACGAGATGGTGCGGACGCTGCGGGAGGTCCTCCCCAAGCACTGCATCGTGGCGAACCCCCTGGATCTGACCGGTGACGCCACCGCCGAGATGTACCGCCAGGTGGCGGAGGCGGCGGCGGGTCACTTCGACATCGTCGCCCTGATCTTCGGCGACCCGATTCCCGGCGCCTCGGCGGTGGTCGGCACGGATCCGCTGCAACTCGTGATCTTCCTGGGAGGGGCGGAGGTCGAGCGCCACGAGCGGCTGCTCTTCCACCAGAAGGGGATCCCGGTCTTCCCGACCCCCGAGCGGGGCATCCGCGCCCTGAGTGAACTCCTGCGATAGGAGTCGCGCATGACGACGGCGCTGCACGCCGCACTCCAGGAAGGCCGCCACCTCCTCGAGCCGGAGGCCTACGCACTGCTCGAGGCATACGGGGTGCCGGTCCCTTCCCACCGACTGGTTACGTCCGCAGAGCAGGCCGCGGCCGCCGCGGCCGAGATCGGCTATCCGGTCGTCGCCAAGATTGTCTCCCCGGACATCGTGCACAAGACCGAGGCGGGGGGCGTGCTCCTGAACCTCACCGACGGTCCCGCGGTGCACTCCGCCTACCGGCAGCTCACGGAGCGCGGCCGGGCGCGGAAGGCAGCCCTGCGGGGGGTCCTCATCTCCCGGATGGCGCCTCCGGCGATCGAGGTCATCGTCGGGCTCACGCAGGACGTGCAGTTCGGTCCGGTGGTGATGTTCGGGCTGGGAGGGATCTTCGTCGAGGTGTATCAGGACGTCGCCTTCCGGCTCGTCCCGCTCTCGGAACACGACGCGGCGGCCATGATCCGCGAGGTCAAGGCCTTTCCGCTCCTCCAAGGGATCCGTGGAAAGGGACCCGTCGATCTCGCGGCCCTGACGGATCTCGTTCTGACGGTGTCACGGATCGCGGAGGCGCACCGGGAGATCGTCGAGATGGACCTGAATCCCGTTCTCGTGTACGACACGGGCCTGTGCGTGGTGGACGCCCGGGTCCTCCTCCGCCAGGCGGCGGCCCCGCAGAAGCCATGAGCCCCTCTCCCCACGAGCACGAGTCACGGCACACGGCTCCCGAGGTCTCCGACCTCCCCCACTGCGTCTGGTGCGGGCTCGTCATCCGGACCGACCTGCTCTCCATGACGGAGGACAACGGGACGGTCCGGACCTACCACGGGGACTGTTACCGTTACGGTCTCCACCTAGACCCCGAAGCCATCGGCTGGAGACCCATCCCGTACAAGCCGCCGTCCCCGTCCGGGTCGTGATGCCTTGCCCGCCCCGTCCTGTCGGCGCGGCGCCCGGTGCACCAGCCCGCTAGAGCGTGATCCCACCGTCCACGCTCAGCACGGCGCCATTGATGTAGGCCGCATCCCGGGAGGCGAGGAAGACGTAGACGCCCGCCACCTCCTCGGGCCGCCCGAAGCGACCGAGGGGAATCTTGCCGTTGAGCTCCGTGAGGACCCTTCCCGGCACGGAACTGATCATGTCGGTGCTGATAAAGCCCGGGGCGACGGCGTTCACGCAGATCCCCTTGCGCCCGAGCTCGCGGGCCCAGACCTTGGTCATCCCGATGATCCCGGCCTTCGAGGCCGCGTAGCTGGTCTGCCCGAAATTCCCGTACAGCCCCACCACCGACGAGACGTTGATGATCCGGCCGCTGCCCTGGGCGATCATGATCGGGGCCACCGCCTGGGTGCAGTTGAACGTCCCCTTCAAGTTGACGGAGAGGACCGCATCGAACTGCTCCTCGCTGATCCGGGGGAGCTGGGCATCGATGACGATCCCCGCATTGTTGATGAGCACGTCGATCCGCCGGAACCGCCGATGAATCGTCTCGATCGTTGCGTGCGCCTCGTCATGTCTCGTGACGTCGCCGAGGACAAACAGGGGCGTCCGCCATCCGTTCTCCGGCGCCGTCACCCGCTCGATAATCTCGCCCACCAGGGCCTCGCCGGCCTCCCGGTTCTTGTCGATGATGGCGACGTGTGCGCCTTCCTGGGCGAACCGCAGCGCCGTCGCGCGCCCGATGCCGCGTGCACCCCCCGTAATCACCGCCATCTGTCCCTTGAGATTCATGGTCGATCCTCCTCGCGCCCACCCGACTGCCGCCCCGGCAGCCCCGTCCCGGGAAGCGAACTAGGTGCGCGCGCTTGTTTGACCGCCGGTTACGCTCTGCAGCAACTGCGACGGCCGTATCCAATGCTTACTATGCATATTTAATGCCTGTATCCAGCCGGTCGCCCATTGACGCTATGTAGCACATAACACGGGCTGGGGCAAGAGTTGACAGGCTCCGGTCTATTGCCTAGTATTCTCGGGACTACGCAGAGGCGAGGGACACGGCGTGTCGTGACCCCACGCGCTCAGGTGCGGGGGTCCGGCGCCCGAGAGGGGTATTGGGGGACTGCTCACAAAACACCCATGGTCAGCCACTACCTAAAATACCTCTTTGGCAACCCGCAGCAAAAGATCCAGGCGGACCTCCACGAATACCTCGAGAATCTGCATGCCATCGCGGCCGATATGCAGGGGGCGATTCGCGCCTATCTCGGCAACGAGCGGGATGAGTTCCTCCGTCTGTTTGAACGGATCAACACGCTGGAGAGCCGTCTGGATATGCTCCGCCGCACCATCGAGGAAGAGATCTTTCGGCAGCGCCTGCTGCCGGACACCCGCGACGACATCCTCGGGCTGCTCGAGGGGCTCGACAAGATCCCGAATCGGATGCAGGCCATCACGCGAGAAATTCTGCTCCAGCGCATCCGGATCCCGGAAGGCCTGCGCCGGAGCGTGGCGGACTTGGCGGACCGGGGGACCCAGATCGTCCAGATGTTGATCCAGGCGATCCACGCCTTTCTGAACAGGCCGCACCAAGTGCGCGAAGGGGTGAAGGACCTCTCGCGACACGAACACGAGGGGGACCTGATCGAGCTGCAGGCGCTGAAGCTGATCTTCGAGGACACGAGCCTCGAGTTGGCCGAAAAGCTTCAGCTCTACACCTTCATCGAGCGCCTGGGCTCGATCTGCGATATGGCGGAAGACCGGGGGGACCAAATCATGATCTGGGCCCTCAAGCGACTGCTGTAGCGATGGTTCTCGGGATCTCCAGCGGACTCCTCCTCGGCTGGTCGCTGGGGGCGAACGACGCCGCCAACGTCTTCGGCACGGCGGTCGCCACCCGCATGGTCCGCTTTGCCACCGCGGCCAAGCTCTGCGCCGCCTTCGTCATCCTGGGCGGCCTGGTGAACGGGCCAGCGGCCATGGAGACGCTGGGAGCCCTGGGGCAGATCGACACCCTCCCGGGCGCGTTTGCAACGGCCCTCGCCCCGGCCGTAACGATCGCCGTCATGGTCCGGCTCGGGATGCCGGTCTCCACCTCACAAGCGGTGGTCGGCGCCTTGATCGGCTACCGCCTGGTGGTGCACGGCGGCCTGGACGCCGTAACCTGGCGTCTCCTCTGGACCATCATATTCACCTGGGCGGCCTGTCCGATCCTTGCTGCCGCCGTGGCGTTCTCCATGTATAAGGTCACCGCGCTGACCTTTCGCTGGCTCCCCATGCCCCTCTTCACCCTGGATCGGTGGCTGCGGTTCGGCCTCGTCGCCTCCGGCTGCTATGGAGCCTGGGCGCTGGGGGGGAACAACATGGCGAACGTGGTCGGCGTCTACGCACGCCTCGACCTCTTCGAGCCCCTGCGTCTCGGGCCCTGGGTCCTGTCCCAGACCCAAATGCTGGCGTTGCTGGGAGGAGTGGCCATCGGGCTCGGGGCGGCCACGTATTCGTATCGGGTGATGCTGACGGTCGGGCGGGACCTCGTGCAGCTCGACGCCTTCACGGCGTTCATTGCCATCTTCGCCGAGGCCTTGGTGGTGGATTTCTTCGCCCATTCGTGGACGATCGGCACCACCGTCCTGCCGGCCATCCCGGTCTCAAGCACCCAGGCGCTCATCGGAGCGATCGTCGGCATCGGAGGTGCGCGCGGCTTCCACACGATGAAGAGCCGCGTGCTCGGCCTGATCGTCATCGGCTGGGCCGTCACCCCGCTCGTGGCCGCATTGCTTACTGTGGTGATCGTGCCTCTCGTCCTCCAGCTCGTCTGATCCGGACCCGCCCCCCGCCCGTGTCGTGACCAAATGGACGGACTGATAGACCCTTAGCGCGTCAATCGTCGCGTGGGAACGGTGAGGTCGAAGCCTGCGGATGGCTGGAAGGAAAAGGAAGGCGAGGGGGGACTGTCGGCCGGATTCAGAACCGGGGGGAGCCGCAAATTCTAGCCGGCAGCGGCAAGGGTCCCGCGTCTGGCGACAGCATGTTGCAGACGGGATGATCGAGGCAGGATACGGAGAGCGCGTTATAGGTAGGAGAATGTGCGGCGGATCCAGGGGGATTTCTTTTCGGCGCGATACTTAGGTTGAGGACGTGAAATGGGTTAGCGGTGTAGAATGCCAGGATTTCAGAAGAAATCGAAGTTCCGGTTGATGAAGTGTTCGAAGCGGATGATGTCCTCTCGCTCCTCTTCCCTGCGTGGTCTCTTCACTTCCCGCTCCGGCGCCTTCTCCGGTGCAGGCCGCGGCTCCTCGACCGCCTCCATCTTCTTGGAAATGTCTATGAACGAGCCCTTGAAAAAGCTGATGGTGACTCTTTCTCCTGTATCCACGACCACATCAGTCTCCTCTTTGCCGATCCGGAGCGCATGAGAGCCCACCTTTACCTCCTTGAGCCAGATCGGCGTTTTTCCAATCGAAGACCCATCCAGGAAAACCTCGAGTTCCGGCGGTTCGCTCACCACGCTCAGCCTTCCCGGGAACTGTACCCGGCCCTCAAGGGTCCGCGTCGGCGCAATCAATTCCTCGGCAGCAAAAGCCAGGGTGACCCCAAAAGTGCAGATGGCCAAGAGGCCGATGTATTTCAGATATTTTCTCATCGAAATTCTCCTTGAGTCTGACCCAATCGTCCTCATGATAACACAAATCAATAATCTGATCCAGGGGACGCTCTCGCGTCAGAGAAGGCATCTCGAGCGGTAAGACCAATAATCAGGGTGCTGCCGACCGGCATGCCTCAGCTCTGCGATCCCGGCACGTGTGGGCCCGCTTTCGATTAACCGGATTTGAGCTTTCCTCGATGGACCGACAACCGCCAAGGCGGCGACCAAGACGTAATCACTATTCCTTCGATGGCTTATCGGAGGTTACGGCCTCGTCTCCCCCTTGCGCCATGTCTGTAACCAGCCACTCAATTTGCATGGCCTCGTAGTAATCCTGAACTTCACTGGGCTCTTCGGCGTCCTGCTCAGCAATGAACAAAAGTTGTCGGGGATCCATGGCTTTCCCTCCAATCGGATACTATGAGGTCGATGTGCCAGGGACTGATGACCAACCCGAGGATCGACCAAGTTTGACCCTCAGGACACCCACAACCTTCCCGGTTTTATTCATGTATGGGGCCTTGTATTTCACAAACTTCCCGAGAACGAGCGTGCTAGGTGCCAAAGCGGCGCTTCCGTTGCTGATAACTGCGGATCGCGCGGAGCAGGTCAATCTTGCGAAACGCCGGCCAGTACGCGTCGCAGAAATAGAACTCGCTGTAAGCGCTCTGCCAAAGCAGAAAACCCGAAAGGCGCACCTCGCCGCTCGTGCGGATGATCAACTCCGGGTCGGGCAAATCATAAGTGTAAAGGTACTTACCGATCTCCTCCGGGTTGATCTCCTCGGCCGCCTTAGCCAGGGACTCCCCCCGGCGGGCCCGCTCAGTGAGGAGCATGCGGACGGCATCCGTAATCTCCTGCCGGCCCCCGTATCCCACCGCGAGGTTCAGATAAAAGTTCTCGTGCTCTCGGGTGGCCTCCTCGGCGCACGCGATCGCCTCTTGGAGCGAGGCCGGGAGTAGCTCGATTTGCCCGACCGCCCGAATCCGGACCCCCTTCTGGTGGATTTTGTGGTCCACGGCGACCGCTCGCATCTTGGACTCGATCAACTCGAGGAGCCCGTTCAATTCGGCCGGCGGGCGGTTAAGGTTCTCGGTGGAAAGGGCGAATAGGGTCGTAATCCGGATCTCCAGCTCCTCCAGCCAATCTAGGACCTCTTCGAGCTTGTTGGCCCCGATCCGGTGGCCCGCCAGCGGGTCCTGGAGGCCGAGTTCCCGCGCATAGCGCCGATTCCCGTCGAGGATCAGACCAATATGGCGCGGGATCGGGCCCCCCTTCACCTGTTGCTGCAGCCGCTGCTCGTAAAGCCGGTACAGAGGGGTGAGGGGATCAAACATGCCAAATCTACTCTTTTGAGGATCCGACTGGACCGAGATTTGGACTGTCGTTTTGATCAAGGTCATCGCAGGGCTAACAAGAGAGAGCTGAATGTTATCTTGCTCGGGTGGGCATACGTTGTCGGCATTGGACACCAAACAGGCCGGAGCCAACCACCCCATTCGCACCGCTTCGTAGTAGTCGGGAACTTCGAGGGGCTCTTCGGCGGCCTGTTGCGAAAGAACAAAGGTTATCGGAGATCCATGTCTTTTCCTCCAAACGCATACTGTTAAGTCGATGCAACGAGGACTCATGACCAGCCTGAAGACCAATCAAGTTTGACCGTTAGGACTTCCCACCCCCTTCTTGGTTTCATTCATACATGAGGCTTTGTCTTACGCAAATTTCCGAAGAGCGAGTGTACTAGGTGCCAAAGCGACGCTTCCGTTGCTCGTAGCTGCGGATGGCGCGGAGGAGATCGATCTTGCAAAAGGCAGGCCTATAGGCGCCGCAAGAATAGAACTATAGGCGCTCTGCCAGAGAAAACAACCCGAGAGGTGGACCTTGCCGCTCGTGCGAATGATCAGATCCGAATCGGGCAAGTCGTAGGGTAAATGTTGACGGCTTCCTGAAGCGAGGCCGGAAGAAGCTCGAGCCTCCCCATATCCAAACCACTCGGCGGCTAGTCAGTTTTAAGGATCGTAAAGTAGTCCCTGATACGCCCGGTATTATCGATAAAGGTGGCATCCAGCTTGTCTCCATCGATATGAAGCACTAACGATCCCAGCTGTTTTAACGACAGATGCATCACTGGATGGTTCAAAGAACCCCTGCCGGTCATGCCAGAACTACCCGCCACTACGTATACGGCACCCTTGGATCTCTTCATATAGGGCCCATCGCCGTTTTCACGCCCGTTGCCATTGTCTAGAAGCATGTCTTTGGTCAAGGTATCGGAGGTGCCGTAATGCTCATGCAGCTGAAACGATCGCTCGTAGGAGTGGCTATGCCCGCTCAGAACAAGGTCTACCCCATACGACTCCAATATCGGCAAAACATTTTTTCTCATTTCTACTAGGGGGCGCTCACGATCGGAGTCATGAAAACCTTTTGAGTACGGTGGGTGATGCCAGTAGGCGATGATCCATTCTTGGGTGGTCGCCGCCAAGTCATTCTGCAGCCACGTCAGCATCGGCCCCCCCGGAGAGCGATCACTATCGTGCGAATCCAGGCAGATGAAATGAATATTTGCGTAATCAAATGAATAGTACGCCTCGGTGCCGGAGGCCACACCTCCTGCCTCCCCCTCCCTTGGTAAGGTGAAGATGTCATAATAGACCCCGCGTTGAGTATCAGAGTCGGCGCTGTGTCCATCGTGATTGCCCAGAGTGGGCCAAAGGACTGTTTGCCTCAATAGGGATGGGTACATTTCAAATACAGCACGCTGATAGTCACTATCAGTGCCGTTGGGATACGCGTTATCGCCCAGCATCAACCACACGTCTGTATAAGCAGTACGGTTGAACCCAAAGTACGCATTGCGCACAGCTCTTGCCTTTTTGTTCGCGGTGCCAGAGTCTCCAATCACCCATACTCGCACTGGTTTTTCCGTTCCAGGTTTGGGTGCGGTGACAAAGAAATGGTCTGTATCGCCACCTGCCAGGGTTGCATTGGTGGAACCGATGTAATAATAGTATCTCGCATCGGGTGTTAGCCCCGTGAGCCGAACCTCGTGTTCCGTCGTCAACGTGGTCTGATCGACTTGGGAGGTCAGCTTGCCCTGCGCCGGCCCATAGCTGACCCGGCTATCTGTAGCCACGTCCGTACGCCACCTCACAACAATGCTGGTAGAAGTACTAATCTGTAAATATGGTCCCCGAGTAACTGTCTGACCACTTGCAGAGTAGCTAAAATACAATGTACAGAACGAGGTGCAGAACCCGGCAACTATCTTGGAAAGAATACGTCTAGACATGGCGGCGCTGTGATTCTGAGCGTTGCGATTCCCGGAGGTTCGGTGGTTCACTCGCTTGACCTCGTTGTTCATCCCTTCCAGGGCGACCTTTCAGCTTATCACCGGTGGAGAAACATCTCCGGCACCGGTGTGGCGTGCTTGAATGTCCTTCTCAATTTGTAGTAATAATCAGTACTGGCGGATTGGTGACAGCTTCGCGGGAGCGATAATCTGCTCCATTGCTATTATTCGAATCCATGGCAAAGCTATAGGTTCCATTGCCAGGAATCGCCGCGGTCACATCGAGTTCGACAATGTCGCCCACCGCCACTTTCCCCAACGCAGCCAGGGCGGGCCCATCAATGACCGGGCGGGTATTAAAGGTCACGGTACTCTCGCCCCAGCTGTTGTTGGATATTGAGTAAATCGTCCCCCCAAATGAGCTCGCATTGGTCACCTCCAGCCTGAGGCGGGCAGACTGCACAGGCCCACTGAGTCCGGTCACGTTGAACCGCAGGTACGCAATCTGGGTGGGGGACCCGTCTACCTGCAGCGTCGTGCGAGACCCATAATTAGTATTGGGACTACTACTGGTTACGTATGTATCCGCCACGGGAGTAAAGGTCACCTGGGCCCCTCCACCTCCGGCACTCACCGGCCCGACCGCCGGACTCGCCACCGCCACCCCCGGGGAGGCCCCCGTGGCCGCCACCGGCGTCACCTCAAAGCGAATCAGCGCCCCCTGATCGGCCGCCACCAAGGTGTAGGTCTTTGCCGTCGCTCCGCTAATCGACGCCCCATTGCGCAACCACCGATACGTCGAGGTCCCTTCCAGATCCCCATCGGCATCGGCATAGGTGTAGTTGCCGGTCAACAGTTGGCCCACTTGTGCCGTGCCCGCAATGGTCACATTGCTCGCCGTCGGGGCCGTGTTCGCTGGACCGCCTCCAGTTATAATGACCAATGCCGGTGGATTAATCACGTCTTCACGGGAGCGATAATCTGCTCCATTGCTATTATTCGAATCCATGGCAAAGCTATAGGTTCCATTGCCAGGAATCGCCGCGGTCACATCAAGTTCGACAATACTGCCTACGGTCACTGCCCCCAACTTACCCCGGGCTGGCCCATCAATGATGGGGCGGGTATTGAAGGTCACCGTCCCCTCGCCCCAGCTATTGTCGGATATGGAGTAAATCGTCCCCCCAAATGTGCTCGCATCGACCACCTGCAGCCTGATTCGGGCAGACTGCACAGGCCCACTGAGTCCGATCACGTTGAACCGCAGATACGTAATCTTGGTGGGTGAGCCGTCTACTTCTATCCGAAGGGATGACCCATAGTTGGTACTGGGACTATTGCTGTTCACGAATGTATCCGCCACGGGAGTAAAGGTCACCTGGGTCCCTCCACCACCTCCCACCGGCAGGACCGTCACCCCCACGGTGCCGCTGGCCGTCCCCCCCCGCCCGTCCGAGACAGTCACCGTGATCGTAAAGGTCTGTTGCACGCTCACGTCGGGCGGGGTGTAGGTTACCGTCGCCCCCGTCCCCGCGATGGCCCCCCCTCCTGGGGGGACCGTCCACGTGTACGTCAAGGGGTCTCCATCCAGATCACTGGCCGTCACACTGAGCTGGGCAGTCTGGTTTTCATCAACCGGGTTGGGCGCCGCCGTCGGCCCACTGGTAATCTGCGGCGGCGTGTTCGCGGGGGCCGCCGCGTTCACCATCACCGTGATCGCGGCCGAACCCTGTAAGCCCCCACTGTCCGTCACCGACGCCGTGATCGTGTGGGTGCCCACCGATAGGGTGCTCGTCGAGAACGACCCACCCGCGCCGATGCTCCCGTTTACGCTCGAGGTCCACGCCAGACTCGCCGTGAGGTTCCCATCCTCGGCATCCGTCGCCGTCCCGGTAAACGTGATGGGGGCGCCTTGGGTAAACGTCGAGCCGGCGGGCGGCGCCGTGATCGTCACCGTCGGCAGGGCATTCCCAGACAAGGGCGGTAATGAGAACTCATACACCTTGCCATCGTTCTCATTGGGATTCGAGTCGTTGTCCACACCCCGATCCACAATCCACAGATTCATCTTGTCGGGATTGACACTGCTCGGCGCATACGCCAACCCCGCAGGCTTGAGCGCATTCGCCGCCGAAATATCGATCGTGCGCAGCAACGTCCCCGTGGTCGTCACATGGAACACCAAGGTGGCTGGTTTACCAACGATATAGAGGTGACCAAAGTCTGAGTCATAGGCAATGCCTTCGGGGTCAAGTAACCCAAGGCTCTCCGTATCAAAACTGGTGACTTCATCGTCGCCTGCTGGGGGCACACCATCGAATACGCCATTGATGCCCGGTGAGACTCGGTACACTTCTGCGTTTACTCCATCCACTACGAATAAAATGCCTTGCGAGCTATCAAACGTCACGCCTTCCGGATCATTGCTCCCGAAAACTGCGGTGTCAAAAGATGTCACGCTGTCATCCGGTGTACCGTAGAGCCCGTCGGGACCCGGGTCCACCTCAAATATCTCCTTCTTATTGTCGTCGGAAATAAAGAGGTGCTTGTTGGCTGGGTTCCAGGCGACCCCGGTTGGCTCGTTAGAAAAAGACGTGCTAGTCGAGCTGCCGATAAGGCTACCCAAGAGGCTCATCTCAAACAGATTCACCCCAGTGAAAATCGTCATCTCATCGACTTCCGAATCACTAATCAGAAGCCTTCCAAAATGGGCCAAGTAAGTGATACCGGCGGGATCGGGACTCGGCGGGGAGAACAGCGAGGTGTCGATAGTTTGAACCAAGGAAGCTGAAACCGTAGGCGCGGCCGTTGCCATCTGCCCTATGGAACAAACGAGGGCCAGCCCAAGAAGAATCGTTACTTTAGTTAGACGGTGTTTGAACATAGGGCACCCCCGCAGTTTGGACAAGTGATAACTCACTGATTTGCCCACTTTCAGCAAAGGTGCTACCCACACCAGGCGCGGCCCTGGTCCCCACGCCACTATCGGCAATGTACAGACTCATCTCGGATGGATCGTCCGTGGTGTCTCCACTGGGAGCAAAAGTCATACCTTGTGTGTTGCGGAACTTGAACTCAGACAAATCACGGGTTGCAACAATTTGGCCTGTCTCGGTCAGCTCATAGAGCGCTTGCGCCGCAGGGTCCAAGACATGGAGATGCCCATTGGTCGGGTCAAATGCGAGACCCCGGAGATTAGACAAGCCGGTCCGTGCGAGATCGATTTCGGAAAGTATTGGGCTTTCAAAGCCTAGTTGCGGATGCGGTTCGACGCGGACAATCCGCGGCCCAGCCGTATCCAAAATGAGAAGATGTCCGCTGGCTGGATCGACTGTCAGTCCCTGAGGATTTTGAACACTAAAGTGCGCAGCATTGATACGCTTAAGAGTCTGCGGATCCAAGCTGCCGTCAGGTCTCGCCAGGATCTCAATCAACTGTTTGTTCCGGGACTGAAAGATCAGCATTCGGTTGGCCATGCTATCGAAAGCCATGTTAACAGGATCGGTTACCCCGGCCGCTATCCGGACCGTCCCGGCCCGTTGCTCAGCCAGGGTAATCAGCTCGATATCGGTGACTGGACCTGGAGGTGTACCCGGTATGCGACGCTTCACCACGAGTAGCGTGCCGGCGCTGGGCGAGAAAGCTAAACCAGCGGGGTATGGAATGCCTACTTCGATGGGCTCAATAATGCGAGCCAGCCTCACGAATGCAGGGGCATCCTTAGGCGCGGGCGTGGCCGTCAATCCCATGGAACACACGAGGACCAGCCCAAGAAAAATCGTTACTTTCGTTCGAGGGCGTTTGCACATAGTAGTTCCCCTTTTAGCGTAGGTTAGTCAGATAAATTTCCATACCCTTTCTGTATGACTCCACCGCTCCAAAAGTCGCGAGAGTCGTTGCTCTCATGTCATCAAATGCAACGGGTGGAAGGCCAAGGCCTGAACGTCCTGAGGGAGGTGGAGCAGAACATCTACAATTTGTACTTTGGGAAAGGACCCTTCTAAGAGGATAAATTCTTCTGCGCTAGGTACCAAAGCGACGCTTCCGCTGCCGGTAGCTTCGGATGGCGCGGAGGAGATCGATCTTGCGAAAGGCGGGCGAGTATGTGTCGCAGAGATAGAACTCGCTATAGGCGCTCTGCCAGAGGAGAAAGCCCGAGAGGCGCAGCTCGCGGCTGGTTCGGATGATAAGGTCCGGGTCGGGGCAGGTCGTAGGTGTACAGGTCCTTGCCGATGTCCTCCGGCGTGATCTCCTCAGCAACCCGGGTCAGTGATACCCCGTCCCGGGCACGATCACGCAGGAGTTGAGATACGGTGTCCGTAATCTCCTGCCGACCGCCGTATCCCACCGCAAGATTCAGACAAAAATGACTGTGTTCCCGGGTGGCCTCTTCGGCTAGGGCAATCGCCTCCTGCAGTGAGGCGGGGAGAAGCTCGAGCCGCCCCATCGCCCGGGTGGACTCCCTGCTGGTAGAGTTTGAGTAAATGGCCCCCCCAAATGTATCTGCCACGGGACTAAAGGTTACCTGTGTCCCTTTACCTCCAGAGTTTGCCGTCACGGCGATCGCGTCCGAACCCTGTAAGCCCCCACTGTCGGTTGTGGAAAGTCACTCTCAAACCTTCCGAGGTCCGGAGCAGTACCGGAGAATTCACTGCTGGGGAGATCGAGTACCGTTTCTCCTCGCCATTGAAAAAACTTCGTCCCGGCATCAACAGCTGGGCTGCCGGTTTGTACTTGATGATTGGCGTCGACCAGGGGAGCGGCAAATAAGGTAGTAGCAAGGTCTATATTACTGCCCTGGTAATCCTTGCCGTTGTTCCAGAACAGATTGTAGGCGACAATAGAATTGCCATCGACTCCTTTCAGGGCAAGGGTGGTCGAGTTGACGAACAAGTTGTTGAGCGCAATGAGATTGTCGCCGCCGGTCACAGCATAATTATTGCCGATGAAAGTATTATTGAATAGATGTATGCGATCAGGGATACTGGCCGCCCGGAAGTCTTCTTTGGTCTCAGCATTATCCATTAATCCCAGTCCCACCTTGCGATTCGCCTCGAAGAGATTGCGCTCGATGAGAAAGAATCGGTCAGAGGGCTTGGGATAACCGATGAGCTGAATGCCATCTCCTCTATTGCCAGAGATGATGTTGTTGCGAATAATGATGTTGAGGGTCGGTCCGCTGTGCTTATGGAGCCGAATCTCAATCCCGTCATTCCGGTTATTGCGGATGATGTTGCCTTCGATGATCGCTTCCGTGAGACCGTCCAAGTCAATGCCATCATCGCGGTTATTTTCAATCACGTTATCGCGGCAAGTGCCACCGCCACCTTCGTAATCAATGGCATCGCCATTGTTGATGAACCGGTTATTGAGAATGTGAAGCTTCCCAAAGGCCTGGATGCCATCCTTGCCATTCTGAATAGTGAAACCAATGATTTTGGTTTCGGGGCCAATCGACTTTTCCACGGTGATCACGTTGGCGCGGGCTCCATCGATGATGGTTTGATCGATGAAGCTAGGGTCTTGCGTAGTGTGAAATTGTGAAGCTAGGGTGATGGACTTCCCGGAGACGGTGAGCGTTTCAGTATAAGTTCTGGGGGAGACCAAAACTAGGTCGCCATCTTGGGCAGCGTCTATGCCTGCTTGGATAGTAGGTTGGTCTTCAGGTACCCGGATAGTGGTACCGGCGCTGATGCTGATCTGAGCCGAGCCCGTCAGACTGCCACTGTCCGTCACCGACGCCGTGATCGTGTGCGTGCCCACTGACAGGGTGCTCGTCGCGAACGACCCCCCCGAACCTATAGCCCCGCCCTGGCTTGAGGTCCACGTCAAACTCGCCGTGAGGTCTCCATCCTCGGTATCCGTCGCCGTCCCGGTAAACGTGATGGAGGCGCCTGGGGTAACCCTGGATCCATTCGCCGGCGCCCCGATCGTCACCCTCGGCAGGGCATTCCCAGAGAAGGACGGTAATGAGAATTCATACACCCTGCCATCGTTCTCAGTGGGATCGCGATTGTTATCGACACCCCGATCCACAATCCACAGACTCATCTTGTCGGGACTGACACTGCTCGGCGCATACGCCAGCCCCGCAGGCTTGCGGGGATTCGCCGCAGAAATATCGATCGTGCGCAGCAACGTCCCCGTGGTCGTCACATGGAACACATAGCTGGGGGGCTTACCAACGATATAGAGGTGACCAAAGTCTGAGTCATAGGCAATGCCTTCGGGGTCAGTCAACCCAAAGCGCTCCGTATCAAAACTGGTGACTACATCGTCGCCTGCTGGCGGTACGCCATCGAAGACGCCATTGATGCCCGGCGAGACTCGGTAAACTTTCGCGTTTTTTCCATCAGCTATGAATAAAACTCCTTGCGAGCTATCAAACGTAAGCCCTTCGGGATCATTGCTCCCGAATGCCGAGGTACTAAATGAGGTGACGACGTCATCCGGGGTGTTGTAGAGCCCATCCGGTCCTGGATCAAGCTCAAATACCCTCGGGGGGAGACCGTCATCTTCATCGGAGAAAAAGAGGTGCTGATTAAAAGGGTTGTAGGCAACCCCAGCCGGTTCATACGAAAAGCCGGTGGTAGTCGCCGTATTAAGTAAGGTGCCGTTCACATCGATTCCAAAAAGATTGGCACCGGTGAAGAGCAGCGTCTCATTGACTTCAGAATCGCTAATGAGAAGCGTATTCGAATGACGAAGATAGACTATTCCTGTAGGATCGGGGCTGGGGGGAGAGAATACCGAAGTGTCGATAGTCTGCACCAGGGTCGCTACCTGCGGCGACGCGCGAGGGCTCAGCGCAAACCACAAGCTCAGAGCACACGTTATGAAAACAGCAATGAAACCGCGCCCTTTCGTTTGCACTGAGTGACTAGTCCCTCCTGGCATTGTTCTCGTCACTTTTTCCTGTGCCCTACCCTGAACAGAGGGTGTACACGACCTCCTGTCAAGGAGGGTGTTTGCAAATAGCATTTCCCCTCCTCGCGTAGGTTAGTCAGATAAATCCGCATACCCTTTCTGCATCAGTCCACGCTGGCGGTAAGGGGCGTTAGTCTCCCTTATCATAAGCAAGACGAGCACAATGGTAGGAGACGTACGCATGTATTCGGCACGGCTTCTGTATCTAGCGGCCTTCGAAACGCAGTACGGTCGCTAGTGTCTTGATCAGGATGCTCAATTCGAGGCGAACTGACCTGTTCTTGATATAGTACAGTTCATACTGCAGTTTTTCTTTCGCATCCTCAACTGATGACCCATACCTGAAATTAATCTGTGCCCAACCAGTCAGGCCAGGCTTCACGAGATAGCGTGTTTCGTAAAAAGGTATCGTCTCCGCAAGCTGCTTAACGAATTCTGGCCGCTCGGGGCGGGGTCCTACCAAAGTCATCTCGCCCTTCAACACGTTCCATAGCTGCGGCAGCTCATCGATTCTTGTTTTTCTAAGAACCTGGCCGATAGCCGTGATTCTGGGATCCCCCTCCGCCGACCATTGGACGCCTTCCCTCTCAGCATCCTTGACCATCGTGCGAAACTTGATGACATCGAATAAGCGTCCACCTTTACCCACTCTTTTTTGCCGGAACAGGATTGGGCCGGGATCGTCAAGTTTGATTGCCAAAGCAACGAGTGGAAATATCAAAGCAGTAAGTATCCCCAATAGGACTGCTGCGGCTAAATCCAGGACGCGTTTAAAGGTCTCAAAGCCACGTTTATTGAATTCTCGGAGGTTTTCGACGAACCATCCCTCGTTGATGGCAGAGACGGGTATCTTCCCAGTAAGCTCTTCAGACAAGTGGCTAATCTCCACAACATGAATCCCGGAGCACAGAAGTTCGTAAAAAAGACCCCGAACGGATGGCTCTTCGCGTAGTTGCCTCGAAATAGCCAATATATCTATGTGATTCCCGTTAAGGCAATTGAGGATTGTGGAGGCCGGTGAGACATTCTCACCATTCCACAAAACAAATGAACTCGAAATCTCAAAACCTAGATGGCTACTTTCACTCATGATCCTGTGAAAGTCGTTGAGTTCCGTCTTTTTGCCGCAAAGCAAGATTTGCATCTTGGTCCCATTACTGCTCCAACGCAAGAACAATACACGCCAAGCAAAAAGAAGCAGTGCGGATAGTGTTAGATCCATAACCAAGATCGTCTTCGCCGGACCGACAAAAGACGAAAAGGTGTAAACAAAGAGGACGGTAACCATCCCCGAAATCCCAAGGCCCTGGAGAAGCCTTCTCCCTATGGTTCCAGCTGTGGCAAAGCGTTGAATGTCATAGAGGCCGACACTATGGAAAACCAAAAGCCACGACCCAAACAGGACATTAAATGTCATGAGGTCTGGCGTTACGACGTCAACCTTGAGTAATCCAAAGTCCCTCACCGTGAAGGCAAGGAATAACGCAATATTCAAGAGCAGGACATCACCGAAACACAGGATGCCCTTCCTCAGCGGAAAAGATATGGAAATCCGCCTCCGACCTTGAAGAGCCAACGGCAAACAAATTGATTCTGCTCTGTTTAGGCCGCCTTCAATCATATCCTGCCCTGCACGTCCATGAGTACGCTGGTTCTCAGACGCCTCTTTTGCTCATTCGCGCATGTAACAAGAACTGTCGCCTTGGGCGGCAGAATGTAGTTCCTTGTATAAAGACTCCACCTGCGCAACCATTCTTTGCCTTGAAAAATAGCTCGCACACTCCTGGGCAACGTGCCCCATCTCCCTACACAGTGTCTCATTATTTAGCAAATATAGAATCCGTTCTGCCATTTCAGAAGGTTGGTGCGGTGTCACAAGAAAACCGGTTTCTCCATCAATTACAACATCGCATACACCATCAACATTGTTAGCAACAATTGGCTTACCTGCACTCATCGACTCAAGAAACGCAATGGGCAAACCTTCCCAAAGTGAACTCATGGCCGTTACGGTCAGTATGGATATGATTCTGGGAACGTCATCTCTATAGCCCAATAGGAAGACTTTCTCCCTCAGATTAAGGTCATGGATTAAGCGTTCACATTCAGGGCGCAATGAGCCATCACCAACAATCAGAAACTGAACCCTTGGGTAACGACTCACTACTATGGCGGCCGCCCGAATGAAATCGAGCGGATTTTTCTGCCCATCTAACCGACCAATCATTCCAACAAGTTTGCACTCCGGATCTAAACCCAACTTCTCATGCATCCTTTTTCCATCGGCAGGTTGATGAAACTTTTCCAAATCGATTCCATTGTAGATCAAGCTATACTTGTCTTCTGTGCCGATGCGATTACTCAACCCCTTCTGAATGTCGGGTCTACATACCACGATCAATCTATGGGTGAATCGCGCGCATAGCCGCTCCAGGTTCACATATAACAATTGATGTACCCTTGAAGTTCTTGCATGTAATCCCCAACCATGAACGTGATGCACAATTACAGGGACGCCAGCGCTGACTGCTGCGACCCTACCAATAATCCCGCCTACGGAAGAGTGGGTGTGTACGATGTCATAGCTTCCTTGAACCATAATCCGCCGAATGTCCCTGACCGCCTTCAAATTTACAATTGGGTTTATATGATTAATCAAACTCGGTATAATCCGCGTATTGATACCGAGTTCATATGCCAGGTATGTCACATCAGTTCTTCCTGGTGGAATTGGACCTGTTAGGAGTTGCATATCAAAGTCCGCATGATGATTGAAATGGCTTGCGAGGTCTAAGACAACGTTTGTCGCCCCTCCTGATGCTAACCCGGTGATAACAAACAACACACGCATCTTTCGAAAGGCTACCCGTGATGTGTCTTCACGGTGAACATCCCGAACTAGTTGATCGCATCCTTGCTCTTTTCTGACAATATTTGTGGGATGAACACCTTTGGATGTTTCCTTAGCAATGTTTCGTCTTTTTCTTAACTTAGAGGGTGGAGAGAAGTCCCCCTCGAGTAATTCCTTGCTGTGCGTACGATGTTGGTTCACAGATATATCTCCTCCAATTTGGATGCGAGGTAATGGAGATTGATCAAGGCGTGCGAGAATGAGATAGCCCAGAAAAATGGTGGCTTTGTAAAATTATATGTTTTTGAGTGGGGTTTCTTCTATAAGGGTTGGATGGATGTTTTCTCGCTAGTCAGGTAACCTGTTGGCGATTCGGATCGATAACAATACGACCCTTTACAGTGCATTCCATATGGTTTGTTTAATTTCAAGAACCATTTGGTGAAAGGGCTGATCCGCATTCACTTCATAGACGGGTGTTTTCTCAAACTTTAGGTTGGAACTTCGGGCATGTCGACTACGGACGTAATCCTCTGGTTCCCTTTTGCCACGGGTGGCATTCCTCGCAACCGTAACTTCCAAAGGGGCACTAAGGTAGATAACCATGTCTGGGGGAGGTATCTCCCGATACAGCCTTGCTTCGATCCGTGCCAACAGGTGGTGAACCGAATATCGATGTGGAGGCACGGGTAAATGGGACAATTGGGGGCTATCCGGGGTGCCACTTACCATCGATGGGTAGCGATCGCACAACAAGATGGTCCCATTGGCTGCCCGACGAAAGGCCTTAGTGAGAAGTGAGCGGCGATCGTAGGCTAATAGTACGGCTCGAACACCAAATATAAGCGGAAACCTCTTATTTGATTTCTCGGATTGATTGCCAGAAGCGTGTATGGTCTCTACGCGGGTTGAGCGATAACTCGGAAGCATGGCACGCAGGACGGGCACGAGCAAACTGGGAATGGCACTCAGGGCAGTCGCAGGCGGCTTCCCCACATGGTGTCTCTCTACAGCAAAGTGTTCACTCAGCCAATGGCTTATTTCAGAAAGCAATGTGGATTTACCCGATGCCTCCGGGCCGACAAAAGCAATCACGGCCCCACCCGAAACGGGTACCATAGACTTTCGGGATCCCCCGAGGCGACACATAAGCATCATCATAAATCTCCTGACTCCGCCCAGCCACGCCCCAATGGCTGAATGCCTGGCATAAATCCGCAGCCGAGAGCGTAGCCGATGCCCTAAAATCACGCGTTGCCAGACGGGAGCTGGAGATTTCAAGGCGTTAACACAGGCCCAGAATAACCTTGCATCAAGTCGGGGTAACCACCTGCTGACCAAATCTGCAGCCTCAACAACCTCGTCACCCTCAGTTAACCAATCTATTTCATTCCGGGCCTGTCGCCAATATCTGGAGAGCAACAAAAGTTCCATCATCGATGTATGTTTCAGCAAAATCCTCACGGTAAAGATAACAAGTTCTGCCCCTTTTGTGGGTACTCGAACGCAACCCACCTTCCGGGTATTCTCCAACAACATATCCTCAACGGGTAGACGAAAGCCTTTCGTCAGACTTTCACCGGTGATCACCCGATAATACGCATGCACATGTACAAAATCACCATTCTCGTCATCAACAGCATAATGATGCTCCACAGACGGAAATGGCTGCCCATTTGTCATTCTTGCTGGCCGAAAACTTAATTGACTAAGAATCTCTCTGAACAAAGAGGCATCCCGCCGGTGAATAAGCAGATCAACATCTGTTTGGCCCGATACCGTTTCAGCAAGTGAGAAATTGCTTTTCCAGTGACAATATCTTATTCCACTTTCATTCACTTTCTCAATCAGGGTTCGAATCTTAGTTAACATGCTTTCACCCGATAACCACATCCTGGTCCATTCGCCCTGCGGGGACTCGTCGGATCTGCTCGCCACAAGGGTCATAATACAGGATGAACTTAGCGATACGCTCAACCACAGCCTCGCGCGCATCGTCAGCGGAAGTAGGATTTGCCACGATCACACTCCGATCGCGAATTTCCTTACAACTCGTTAGATCGTCAAACACGTTGGCTGCTCTATTGACAAATTGCTCCACTAGCTTTTGCTTTTTCGATCTCATCTCCCTAGGCGGATCGCTTCGTTGCAGCGAGCGCTGGACCAGATTATCTACTGAAGCCTTGATGCAGACGACCAGCTCTGGTAAGGGCACCACACTGCAGAACTTGTCGATGTCCTCTCGACTGTAAACGGATCTGGTATAAACAAACAAAAGGTGTGCTGAACAAAGCGTGCCCTCATCGACGAGTACGATTCGATCGCGCTCGTACCGTCTGATTATCTGATAGGTCCCGATCTTCCGAACGATACTTCTCAAATAATTCAAAGCAAGGAAAGGCTTCGTCCTATCGCGTGCCAGGGTTTTCAGGACAAACACAATGAATGATCGATGTTGGTATAGTGAGCTGATAAAAAAAGGGAAACCGACAAGATCCTGGATGATATTCCGAATCGTGGGGTGAGCTACACGCCCCAAGCCGAGCAGCTTCGCTACAAGATCGAAGGATGTTACCGCCTTCCCTTGCTCAGCTAATCTCCGTTGCACCTCAGCGATCAGTGTCGTTTTGCCGGACCCGGTACTGCCAATAAATTCAATAATCATCTGCCTCCGTCCAACAGGCAAGGAACTTGGTTCCCCGCTATCTGAGCATAGACTTCGGCGTATCCGGCATGCATAGCCTTCAGGCTAAATCTCTCCTCCACTAGCTTTCTACATTTGTGACCTATCGCTGTTCTCTCCGAAACTGGCATCCCCCTGAACCTCTTGATTTGTCGTGCAAAGCCCGCTACGTCATCCGGATGAATCAAGGGAATAAAGTCCACACCCTGAGCGATTTCGCGGTGAGGCGAAATATCGGAAAGTAAAACGGGGCAGCGAGACGCCATCGCTTCCAGTACAGAAACCGGGAGTCCTTCACCTCGCGACGTAGAAATGAATAAATCAGCGTTGAGCAAATATTCAAATACCTTCTCGCGAGGAATCAGGCCCGTGAGCTCGATTTGATTTTCAGGGTCCCCTTCCCGACTTCGTTTTAAAAGTGCCTCTCCTAAGGGCCCGTCACCAATATGCACCAGGCGACTGCTTCGATCTGCGCTTGCTTGGAACGCGGTCAAAACAGAAAAAGGGTTTTTTATTGCAACTAATCGGCTAATAGCTACGATTGTAAAGTGACTCGTTCGGTGGGGTCGTTGGTAGGTATTCGCTGCAATGCGGTCAATACGCGCTATATCCAGACCGTTTTGAACAAAACAAATCCTATCACTGGCTAGTCGCCTGTAAAAAACAGGGAAGCTATCAAAGCTTGCCCTGCTACAACAGACCACCCTTTGAAAACTGGCAAAAACCGGTATAAACATTAATCGGTTTCTAAGCTTGTAGTTTGGGAAACTGTCATGGACAGTAATAACTGTAGACGGCGCAAGCTCTCGGTAGGAGATCAGCCTTGACACAAGAAATAAGAGTCCAACGTGGGGCGAATGGGCGTGAATAACATCATATTGTTTTGCATCCAGGGCAGCTTTCAGGACGCGGAAGAAACCTGTTAAAGAGCCGTCACCCTCGAACACGGTGATCGTTCTTGGAGGGGTGATATTGGAGGCGAAATAGGTGCATATTGTAATATCATGTTCCTCAGCCCATGGCAGACAGAATTGGTTATAAGGTGCACTGGTCTCTCTTACCGCCAGAATGATGCGTAAAATGCGCAGATTTCGCTTTGGCCTATACAAAGCGGAGCTTCTCCATTTCGCGCTGCAACCCACTGGTCTCAGGTATGACCATTTAGCAAAAGGCCGATGTACTGCTCTACTACAGTTTCTAGGGAATAGGGATGCCAGCTTTCTTTGGTTGGATGCGGCGCGTTGCCCGCCAAGCCAGCTTCAATCGCTTGGGTCAGGGCCGTTACATCCCCAACCGGCACCAATAAGCCATGTTGACCACCGGCCAGGATTTCCCTGGGGCCACTCGGACAATCCGTGGCAATGATGGGTGGACCGCAGTATAGCGCTTCGATGAGGACCGTCGGCAGACCCTCCCATCGTGAGCAGAGGACATACACGGCGGCCCGGCTCATGTAGGCGTACGGATTTTCCACAAACCCTGGCATGGCGACGTCATCCCCCAGGCCAAGCTGGTTCACCAGCGTCTCCAATGCCGGGCGATCTGGTCCTTCGCCCAAGATTAACAGCCGGGCTGGCCGAGTCTGGCGTACTTGGGCAAAGGCCCGAATGAGCGAGGGAAAGTCCTTTTGTTTTGTCAGGCGACCGACCGCCAATACGACTGGCAATTGACCGGCCTCAAACCAGGGGTGATTCAAGGGTGCCCGCGCCTTCTCCCGCACCTCGGGCGTCACGACCGGATTGTACAGGATCTTTATTCGCTCGCGAGGCAGCCCTGTCACCTGGCTCAAATCAACGGCCACCCCTTCGGAATTACCGATAACATAATCGGCCCAGGGGTAGAAGCGCTTGACTAGGTGCTGCACCATTCTTTGGCGCCGTCTGGTCGAATTCCGAGCTGAGCGCGATATCGTGTTCTGTTCATTCACCAGCACGCGTATCGGAATGCCGGCCAGGCGTCGGGCCCAGACGGCGACGACGTTGGCATAATTCAGCGCTGAGATCAACGCGTTGGGTTGTTCGCGTCGCAGGTACCGCACCAGAGCCGGTATACTGGTCAATACACGTGAAGCTTTCAGGTCCACGAGCCGGACCGAGTCGTGAACCTCGCTCAGGTACGGGCCTTTAGCTTGGGCTAACACCAGGTCTACGCCATACCCACACGCGGCAAGACCGTGAGCCAGATTGAGCATTGCCCGTTCGGCACCACCTCCGCTCAAAGAGGGGAGATAAATCCCAACTCTTCTCTGTATCCTGGTCACTCTTTAATCCTTTTCATAGGTAATTGCTCGCCCACAGCTAGCTAAGGAATGGCGGACGTGCACAAGCGATATCATTCACCTTGAAAGCATGCCCCCACGCTCCATCCTAAAGCTGCTAGCGTGCAATCGCGAATAATACAGCCACGTTCCAACCGTGAATTTTACCGAGGCACTTCCGTATCCCATCCCTCATACACACCACACCAGGTCACCACGTATAAATGCTGCGTATTCCTGGAATCAAAGACTATCCGGCCTTTATGTTTAAACCCTCCCTTAAAGGACATCGGTATATTCGGATTTATCTTTTCCCATGTCTCCCCACCGTCTTTCGAACGAAAAAGGCCCGTATCCTCGTCCCGTATATCCCGGGCATACAACGCTCTATAGACAATATTGTTATCCTTAGGATGGACCGTAACAAACTGCGTTTGCCGCTCATCAATTTTCTTCCATGTTTTCCCTCCATCAGTACTCTTCCAAAGGTGCGAGTCAACGGAGTGGTGCAGCTTCTCTCCGTCCTTCGTAGCTACAACATAAATGACCGCAGGATCACTTCTTGCCAAAGATAACGATTTTATTGTCCCAAATAATTCCGGCGATCGTCTCCTCCAGACTTTACCTCCGTCTGACGTCATATAAAGGCCATCGTAGCTACCAAGATAGATTTCCGAAGTATTGTGTGGATTCATTTCGAATTTCACATAATACTTGTCGTTGCTAAATTCCTCAATATTTTCCATATTAAATGCAAGCTGCTCATTCCAGGTTTTTCCCCCATCAGCGGTTCTATACACTCCAGTGGAATAGGCAATATACATCGTGCGCCTTTCTGGTGGGGTGGTAGGATCAATTAAAATATCCTTCACACCTAAACTTATAAACGTTTCTTTCATCCGATAATCTCTTCTTGAATTATCCTTTATCACCTTATGCGAAGGCATAAAATCAGGTCCGATACTCTTATACGTGACACCGCCATCATCACTTTGATATACTTTCCAGATTGCTTTCTCTCCTAATCTGTCTAAAGCAACCTTTCCTACTGTTCCGAGAAAAAGTCGGCTTCTCACATCAGGATCGTATACAACAACCCGGGCATCCTTTGCCTCTCGAAATAATACACCCCAGTACGACCATTCCCACGAACTGCCACCATCACGGGAAATCTGCAGCCCCTCATCATCATAGGCGATGGCAATATTATTTTTGTTAAATGGATCCAGCGCAACATCACTTGGGACAACCACCTGAAAGTTACGACCTGCCGTACGTTTATGCGTAAACGTGGAGGCACGCGTCATGGGACCGAATCTCTTCATCGCGAGGTCGTACGAAGAGGATCTCTCTCCATATTTAAAACCCAGATCAAACCAGCTCTTGCCCCCGTTGGTGGTCATGGCTCCTCCAAACTTTCCGGTGATAATTACATAATCAGCACTGCTAGGAGCCATTACAATACTGTGAAAATCACTTATGTTCCCGCCACGGGACCAATCGAGATTTCCCTCTTCTGTTTGCAAGAGATACTGAGCGTATTTCCCGTCGAAATCGGGAATGTGATTGAACCATCGGCCGGTTGGAAACAATGCTTGTCGCCATGTCTCTCCCTGATCACTCGATTTGAAGACTTTATTATTCACAACACAGAATAGGATATTTGAATCTGCAGCCGTTGACGCTATTTTAATCAATTGTGTTCTCCGATTCGTCGCAATAGCCTCTTCCAAACCATTATTTTGTGCTATCCACGTTCGCCCAAGGTCATCGGAACGATAAATGCCCCCATAGATTGTGTCTCCGTCTTTTAACGGGAGCATAGAGGCAAACAGAATTGTTTTCTTATGGTCGGATACCAGCGTAATGTAATTAAATTCCAGCGAGTCGGGAACCCCTTGGATCTTTTTGTTTACCGTTTTCCAGGTCAAGCCATAATCTTCGGAGATAATTAGTCCCGCTGTTTTTGATTGTGGGTGTCTTAGCGCAAATACCCGTTTGTGTCCTTTTCCTGCAATAAATGAGCTGTTTGGATCAATTAAAATACGCGCCCAGACATTTCCTCGTTTGTAATGTTCCCCCAGGGGATTAATCCTTTCCCAAGATTTTCCCCCATCAACGGTTTTGTGGATCACGGTTCCATTTACCCAGTTCTGAAAAAACCCAGCCCCAGGATCACCGCTTCCGGCATACACGATCTTTGCATCCGTTGGGTCCAACTCAATACTGCCAATAAAATAAGAAGCGTCCCCACCCAAGAGGAGTTCCCACTTTTCCCCAGCGTCTTCGCTTTTATATAAACCATGATTGCTCCCCGACCATATAATATCCGGGTATTTCGGATCAAAAGCTGTTGCATGGGCCCCCCCGTAACCCGGATACGCGCTATATTTATATTTTGAGGTGACATGTTTCCCAAATATTTCCCACGATATTCCCCCGTCTTTGGTGATAAAATGAAGACCCATATCGATACCGATGGAAACAATCCTCGGATTGGTTGGATGAAAGGAAGGACCACGCATGGTACCTCTGCTTCCAGGTCCAATCAATTTCCACTGTACTGCCTGCGTTTGCGTCTGTGCATGTGAAATGAGAGTACTTGTTGCAAATATTATCAACAGTGCGAGAGTTATTGTGATTCCTCCCATTTTCATGCCTCTTCATGTAATGTGAACAGAATCCTGTACTGGCCCGTCCATGGATCAGTACCGTCTTCTCATTTTCTCCAGCAACTCAAATCGATTCGCATACATTGTTCCAGTTCATCAAATTCATCCTGATATAGCTGGCTCAGATGTTGTTTTAATTCTTCATCTAGTGGCGGCAGCGAGTCTCCCTTTGCCAAGATCCGCGGGATGCTGGTCCGCTGTACGAAATCGACAACCGGCTCTAAGTGCCACCTACGAAGCTGGCGCCCTGTCATTGCAATCAGACCATGAAGGAATTGGAATGTCGGTACGCTACTTGAATTAACTTTTGCACGCCCGGCATGTGGTGGAAACTTCTCCACGGTAATGTGCAGGAAATCTGCTAAGGTTTTCTTGGTTCTGAGGATGTCAGTAACAGCGTCTTCAAATATCAGGGCTAAGATTTGGGTCCTATCGAAATATCCCAAGTACCGCTCAAGATAGCGACTATAGAACCCTCTTTCTAGCGCCCTGGGCCGGGCAGCTAGAAAATCCTTAAACGAGCCCCTATAGTTCCTTCTCTGAACATAAAAACCGTACTGCGAATACGCTCGGTCAACTGGATGCCTCAACATAACTATCAACTTGCTCTGTGGCACTGTCGTGAAAATTCGCTCTGGACACTTGTCACATTCAAGATATTGTGGTGAGATCTCCCCAATGGCTTGATATATTCCGGCACCCTCGGGTGGAGGGAATAATGTCTCATACCAGCTAGGACCACGTTCGTAGTACTGATCGAAAAAGTTGATTTCGTCACGAAGGGTGGGCGTATAGACATCCGGATGGCTGGCCAGCAATGTATTCAACCACGTTGTGCCAGCTCGCGGTGCCCCAATGCCTAAAAAGGTGGGTAAGGTCATCGAGGTTTCGTCCCTAAAAGAGGGAAGATAAATGGCAAATCGTTTCCGTGTCTTGGTGGGTCTTTATCTATTCGCGTTGCGGCAATTCGTTTATTAAAGCTTACCGAACGAATTGACCTATACGCTTCTCACGCTGAACAAGCGGTACCATTTCATCGCGATTACGGGACAGGGCCGCGCTCGCGATGACCAAGCTCAGAAACAGCCACGTTGCCTTCCTATGCTCGTATGTCAGGGAAGAAGCGCCGATGGCCCAAACCGAGAGAGTTGTAAGCCAGAATCTTGCCTCCCACTTAGGCTGGCGCCACGCGCCGATAACGGCAAGGGTAAGTATGAATCCGAATAGGGCGAACCCTACCAGCCCAACCTCAACCAGGACCGATAGAAAGGAGTTGTGAGCTGAACTATCCCACCTGTTCACAGTATAATACATGCTACTGCCGACGCCTAGAAACGGGTGTTCTGCAAAGGACGCAAGGCCTTGACGCCAATTATTTGTGCGATTATTAAGATCGCCCTCGGTGATTTCACTATACGTAGTACCCAGCCGCTGAAAAGATCTTAGTGGTTGGACATATGGTATTAAAATGAAGGCGGCTGATGTTAAAAGCAGCAGAGCCGCAACCCGTGCTGAAAGTCGAAGACGGCTAATAACGGCAAGGCCAAACACCATACCAGGTAACGAAGCAACCAGGGCTGCGCGAGTGCCGGACAGGGCAAGACCCACAAAAGCTGCCGGAATGTAGCCGTAGTTGACCAACTTTAACAAGCCACCCATTCTGGTGCTGTTCTCTGAAGCCGCAAGGTAAAAGGCCACTGGTATGCCCAAAACCACGATGAACCCGAATCCGTCAGGGTTGGTCTGAGTGGAAGGACTGAAGCGTTGATAAAAAGTATAAAAAGCCTCGCCGGAAAAATAGTTTTCGAGCGCGATCCCAATGGTCACATATTCCCCCAGGATAAACGCTTGCAGTCCGGCCAATAGAGCTGCTCGGGTAGTATAGAGATCCCACAAAATAAAGACCATTCCGAGCAATTGAACCCATCTCATCGCCTGAGTCACCGTCATGTCAGGATTCGCGCTCCACAAGACACTAACAGCATTCCACAACACGAAGAAGCAGACCATTATATGAAATAGGCCAGGTTTACGAACTCGAGCCGTGATCACAACTGACGCCAGCCAGCACGCTGCCATCGCAGACCCGATGAGTTTCGCCGCAGTCCCCAGGCTGGGAAGCTCGATCACGCCTTCCCAAGGAATGAAAGAGATAAAAACCAGCGACAGCATAAATGCGATAGTACGCATGGTCAAGGGCTCCCAGGAATCTGGCGCATCTTTACGTCTTCTTAAGTTTCCACCTCGGAACAGCGGCGCTAAAACGCTTCAACAACTGCTGGCAAACTGATCGTGCTATCAATCCTATAACCAGTAGATATGTCAGCCCACCTGCCGCTAAATAAACAGATAGCTGCAGGTACGAGTTGAACCCCTGATGCTGAAAGATATTTTTCAAACCCACGATAAGTATGACCATAATCAACGAAGCGGATAGTGGTGCCACAAACTGCCGGAAATACGTTCTGAAATCAATTTGGATCAGCCTGTGCACAGCCATATAGGAAACTGGCGCGAGTAAATAGCCGACAATGACGAATGAGGCAGCGACGGCCACAATGCCCCAGCGTACAACCAGTAAGAAACCGAGCACGGTGCAGACGGCATTCAAGAGCATAATACCGAAATGCCACGACGGCTTACCGAAGGCCTTCATAACGCTGCCGTTAAAGGCTAGACCCGACTGGAGGATACCCATTAACGCCAGAACCTGCATGACGGGAATACTGGGTGCCCATTTCTCGCCGAAAAGAGCCGGAACCACTTCTGGTGCCAAGATGGCCAGCCCAATGAAGACGGGAAAAGCTAGCAGGCTTGTATACTGTGTGACTTCGTAGAAGGCGCGTCGCATCCGCTCCGGGTTGTCTTGAAGGCGAGAGAATGTGGGAAACGCCACGGAGTTGATAATACCCGTGGCAGCTCTTATGATGACTAACACCAACCGGTAGCCTATCGCGTAATAACCCAGCAAAGTCGGGCCCAGGAAATACCCGATAAGAAGATCATCCGAGCGACGGACCAAGACTTGTAAAATGTTGTGTCCGGCGACGTATGCGCCAAAGGTGAAGAGTTCCTTGTAATGCTTCATGGACAGATCGAACCCCGGCCGCCAATCACTCGCCCGCCACAGAACAATGACCCCAACCAGGCCGATCGCCAGGCTCTGAACGACCAGACTCCAGACGCCGAACCCGGCGAAGGCCAGGCTTACGCCGACAATACCACCCGCCGTTGTGGCCGTGATTGACCGGACGGCCAGGCTCTTGAAGGCAAACTGACGTCGGAGAATTGCCATCTGCGTACTGCTCAGGGCACTCAGTATGAAGCTTATTGACAGCCACCTCAAAACGGGGCCCAGGTTTGGCTCTCCAAATAATGCGGCCACCGATCCTGACACAGCTATGCCGCCGACTGTCAACAGGCTGCCGATCAATACAGTGGCCCAGAAAGCCGTGTCGAGGTGTTCGCGCACAAGATCGGCGCGTTGCACGATTGCAGCGCCAAAACCTTGACTCAGGAAAACCTCGACAAAGGCTATGAACGTGGAGGCCAGGGCCACCAAACCAAAAGCTTCCGGACCCAGCAGGCGCGACAGGACTACGAAGGTGAGGAACCAAATAGCCGCTCTACCCCACTTTTCGGCGACCGACCAAACAATTCCTTTAGCTGCTCTTTCTCGCAAGGTCATTTATTATAGACACCCCTCTGGGTTTCCACTTGCTTTCCATTGACAAATGCTGATCACATTCATAGCCAATTTCCGGAACGCATTATTCATTTCCTTGCTGGACGCTGCTATCGTCATAGATCTAAACAAGCGAGACTCCCCTTCGGTGAAGATACAGCAAGGGTTTATAGAGCATATAGTGTTTCACCCGGCACAGGCTCACGTTCCAGTAATTAAAATTGTTGCTCTGGGTCTGCCGGTAACGCGCCACGTCTGCCTCGAGCGAAGGACCATATTCTCGTTGGTAAGTTGGGTATAACTCTTGTCTGACAAAGTCGTAAAGTTCCAGGTCCGCCTTCTGCGCCTCGATGAGCATCTGCAGCGTGCTTTCGTCTTTCAGCAGGCGTTCTTTAATGGTATTTTTACGAGCCACATTCACCCGCCTATACGAGATATTCAAATCATTGGCCATCAGTGCCTTCAACAACACCACTGATTCATCAAAACGTTCCGTCAAGCCGACGACAATGTTCTTTTCCTGAATGATCCGGATGGCTTCACCCACATCTGCTACACCAGCGATCCACTTCGTTTGGTGGTTGCGCGGGAAATCCTGTTCGATCCACTCTTCAAAGACCAGGGTTTTCTTCCTCGATACTTCCACTTTATATTGAAAACGCGCTGCGCACAAATTAAGCGGGTCACGCATCAGAGTGAAATATTTGAACTGCGTGCCATCCTCCTGTAAATCCACATAGCCGGTGACGCGATGTCCGGCAATGCTTTTCAGGTTCGGGTAAAACCTGCGCAAGCGTTGTAGATCGTCTGTTGAAAAAGGTGGGCCTTTCCACCCAGCGTGCCAGGGCTCCACCTGACAGTGACGCAGGCCATACGAACTACGCAGGATGTGGCTCAGTGTGGTGCCTCCAGTTTTATGCATGTGGATAAATACAAGCATCTGCTATCTCTTATAAAATCACAGTCGCCGGACAGCATCAAATGTGGCCAGAACCTCATCTACAATCTGCTCTACAGATTCCTGATTTGTATCAAAGCGAAGCAGTGTTACGCGACGATCAGTCACAGACTCGGCAATTATGTCTTCCAAGAATGTTCTGTACTGAATCAAGTATCCGTATGCCTCTTGGTCACATTTGTCTTCAATCGAGAGCCGCTGGTCACGGGCACGAATGCGTTCCAGCAGGATGTCATTTGGCGCATCAAGCCAAATCACTATATCTATAGTGGCAGTCCATTCATTGAGTAGGCTGCGCCACCATTTCGTATAACGTTGACTTGTGGTGATTTCAGGTCCCAGCGCACGGAGAAAAGCCAGCCTATACATTGGTCCATGATCCAAGACGGTCACCATACCATTATTCGCTGCCTGTTGCTCTAACACCTGAAGCGTCGCCTTCAGATACGCCATCGACCTGATCTCTCTCCAGTTGAACCATCTGCTATGTCGGTATTGACGAAGATAAGGCGGTAGCAAGGAAAACATATTGCGGATGAAGAATGGAAATTGCTTTATTTTAGACGGGTGAATACCTGGTTTGATTGTTTTACGGCGTCGGCTCAGGGCTCGTAAAAGTGTGGTCTTCCCGGCCCCTGCCGGTCCAATGATTTCCACGACGAGCGGTAGTTTTTCTGTAACTGTGTTATGAGTTGACTCGTAATTCATAGTGATCATCGTAACGAGACTTCGGCCAAGCTAGATTTCGCATTGTCCATACACCAGGCCACACGAGTAGAGCCAACGTACACGGCACGATACCTGCGCAGTTGACGACGAATACACTCAAGACCCTCTGAATTCGTGGGATTCCAGTGGTCTGGTTGTCTTATTTCTCCGGTGTCCATTCGCTCGTCTTGGAGTAGTGCACGTCGAGTCGTGAGTTGAGGGCGTCGCAAATCTTTTGGATGGCCGGATCAACACCTGGCCATGGGTGCTTGCCTACCGAGCTTGCGAATATGCCATCGATGACTGCGAGATCATAGGGGATGCCGAGGAAGTCGACAATCCTCCGAAGTGCCCTCTCCTTGTTCAGGACTGTATCCTCGTACTGCACGATCAACACGCGCGGATCCATATGGAGGTTGAGATCGAAGTAAAGTTGGTTGCGCATGTACCAGTAGAGACAAGCGCTATCCTCGGTGGAGAGATCCTCGCGAAAAAGCTCACTGAAAAGACGCACCGTGTCGCTGCTGATCCGCTTACCTCGTGAGCCGAGCCTCTCGAGCTCGCCGTGAGAAACCCAACGGACAAGGTTCGTCAAGTGGTCTCCCCACTTCTTGCGGGCGCAAGAGTTCGCAACATCCTCATAGCAACGGTAGACCCAAATCGCCCTCGCCCCGTCGAACCGTGAGAGCAGGGCGTCAGTGAATTGGGAGTCGAGGATGCTGCCAAAGCTAATGATGGGGGCCGGAGCCTGACGGATCAACCACTCAATGATCGAATCCGCGCGGAGGTAGTACGCATTAAACGCGAGGCTGAATTCGCTCTCATGGTAGGCCAAACCATGAGGCGACTTACCGATGGCTCCGCATATCATATTTGTCCCGGAACGATTGCATCCAACGATAAAGACTGGGAGCTTGTCTGTGGTCGGGTGTTGGGTTCGGCGCAACTGTCGCCACTTGCGTCTTCGTTCTAGTAGACGGCTTATCGCCCTCTCGACGTCAAAGTTCTTAAGCCGGTTGATGACTCGTTTCCGCCGCATATAGCGTCCGTCGTCGGGAAGGGTCTCGATCGCACGCCCGAAGCCCCAGGAAAGGCGGAGGCTATCGGGAGACTTTTTGTTCATCTATCTATCTCCTATCTGCCATCATTCACAACTCTGACCATACGAGAGCCTTTAGCTCAGTTAGGAGGTCTGTTTTCGATTTGCTGCCATCGATGACGTGAGCGTCCGTGTGTGCCCAGTTCAGCTCCCATATCTCTGTATTACGCTCCCGCACGAAGGCCGCATCCTCATCGGTCTTACGTTGAACGGCGATTTCTGGGTCTAATCGGAGTACGACCAACACCTCCGGCAACACTGTTTGGCGGTAGTAACTTTCCTCTCGCTTTAACAAACTCCTGGAAAATCGACTGGCTCGATGCGGGCTAATGAATTGGTCAGCTAGCGGTCCATCCGCTAGTTGACTCACGAATCGCCCGCCTCGAGGCCCATCCATGAGCGTGATTTGAGGTAGAGGAAACCGGTCAAGGATTGCCAGGCCACCATTGGCGGCAAAACGTCGAGCCTTCATATAGGTCCAGTAGCGATCACGGGCTCTGCAAACCTCTCGCAGCAACCAAGGATATCCCGGAGATACAAGAGATTTCTGACTAACCGTCTTTTCAAAAGCTGATTCCACCGGGTATAAGCCGAGCAAGTTTCCAATCTTTAGGATTCCTCTGATAATCCACGTCGTCCACGACCAGGAGGGACTTCCTAGGTGTACCCTGGTCGTTGCAAAATTCCTCGACAGCCAGGCGTAGAGTCCATCAATCGCTGTTGACTTACCCGCGCCATCCCCCCCGACCATGGCGATCATGGCCCCCCCACTCTCCAGGCGATATCTCGCTGAGGATTTGAAGATGCGCCGGCGAATGACCACACTCGCTCGACGCCACACCTTCAAATAAATATCGATCGGCACCAGGCGACGTGCGTTTCCCCGAAGTTTGCTTTGCAGTTCTTGCCCAGTCTTCACGCGCGTCCACGTGGAACAAGCTGGTCGCAGGGCTTGCACACATTTGCCAAATAACTCAACATCTATATAGGGTAAATCTCTTTTCAGGATGTCATTGACACGGTCCTGGTTAATCCGCGCCCGTAAGTAGTCTAACTCTTGTCGCTCCGCGGTTTTCAATCTTCCCTCGCCACCCAGCATAACGTCCCACGTCGAATGTTTTAATACCATCCGAATCACGAAAACGATAAACTCGAACTCGGCTGCGGGCACTTTGAACAGATCGCCCTGAACGGCCGACTGAAGATACGGCCGCTCGATAGAAAGGCGATAATTCTTTGTCATATCATGACCTAAAATGAGTTGATAATGGGCATGAACATGGATCAACCTATCTGCCTTTTCATCATAACCGAAAAAGTCCAGCACACCGGGTAACTGTTTTTCTGCCGGAGCCTTTGCTTGTTTAAATCCTAATCCACATAGGATTATGGTGAATCGCGGCATATCGGCCCGGCCCACCAGGAGATCAAGATCCTTCTCACCGCTGGCGGAACGCTCAAGCGTATTATTGCTTTTCCAATGACAATAGATTATTCTTTCTGCTTCTAGCGCTTCGCATAGTCTATGCACAAGATCCACTCTTGCCGGCTTATGGCTAATCCTCTCTTCAATCAGGCTATCCACATTGTCCGCCGTCTCACTCTCACGATAGCTCCGTTGGCCCGTGGCAATCTGTTGGAAATGACTCATAACTGTTCTTTACTCTCAAACACTTGAACTCCGTTTTTAAGCGCATCGAGCACTATCTCTGATATTTCGGGTCGCATAAACCAGCTTGGGGGCCTCTCTCCTCTTAAAAACATCGCCCTAGCTTGTGAGCCACTTATTAAACGTACCTTATCGATTTCCTCATGATAGGCAAATGTACCGTTCTCCTCCACATATCTGTTTGCTTTTCTTGAATAGACAATCTCATTGAATTTAACTATCTTAATTCCCAAATCAGGAAAGTCATCGCATATTCTGTGGGATGCATAACGGTCATAATAATGGCCAACGCCTGTATGGTCCCGGCCAATAATAAAATGACTGCATCCAAAATTCTTTCGACACAGGGCAGTGAATAGGGCTTCTCTGGGGCCAGCATACCTTGAACATGTCGAAAACGCAGCAAGTACAACCTTTCTTTTCGGGTAAAAACTCTCTATCAATCTCTCATAGCATTTGATAATGTACTCAGGCCTGAAATCTCCTGGCTTCTTTTTGCCGACTACCGGCTGCACGAGAAGGCCATCGCAATTTTCCTCTTCCATTGCTTTTAGTTGCATAAATTCATGCCCCCTATGCGGGACATTTCGGGTGTGGAAACCCAGTACCTTGGCCCAGCCTCTGTCATCAAACAGTCTCCGTAATTGTTTCGGGGTTAGTTCATATGCTCTTGTTTCTGATCTCCTCCCGGTGATCAGATCTATTTGTCCGGATAACAACACTGGCTGCATCTCCAGGACCATTCCTACCCCAGGATGGTCACGGCAGTCAGTACCATACATCTTTTTGACCGTATCCTCTTTATCGAAACGATATTTTTCATTTAGATGAAGGAGACCCATTACTACTCCCTCTTGGTCAGCTAATCCCACGACCTCACCAATTGTTAGTTCATCTGCAATTTCGTCAGAGACATCCAAAACAATCGGAATCGGCCACACGATGCCGTTGGCTAGCCGCATTCCGGTTAAAACAGAGAGGAAATCTTGCTGACCCATAAACCCTTCTAGCGGGCTGTAGGTGCCGACAGCAATTTGTTCAACGTCCATTTGCTTATTTTGGTCAAGCAGTATTTTCGGGAGCGACTCTAGGTCTCTGCTGTCAGGTGGATTCTCCAGAACACGGTTTACCAATTTCCCCCCATGGGGGGATACCAAAGACGCCGGTGCATTTTCTTGGAGGTAGTCTGAACTTTCTAACGATGCAATAAAACGATTTTCTAGGTTTTTAGGATCAGTCCCGTTTACGGCTAATTCAGCATGCTGAATCAACTTGTTTAGCATGTTAATGCACTCCATTGGGTATTTTCCGATGGCGGTTTCAGCCGCCAAAGTCAGTCCCAACGCGCCATCAACAATGGTGTTTACAACATCGTGTACTTCTGCCCGAGTTGGCCTTCTTTTCTCAACCATAGTTTCCAAGAGATTCGTAGCAACAAAAACACCAGTATTGTATCGGCGGGCCTTCAGCATAATCACTTTTTGGGTTAGCGCTATTTTCTCTATCGGAATCTCTTTACTCAGGTCACCTCGATCTATCAAGATAAAGTCGGACTTCTGAATAATTTCATCGATATTCTCTAAAGCGTCCAAACACTCTACCTTTGAAATGATTCTCATTCGCTTTTGCGTGGCTCGTCTAGCCTCATCAATTGAGGCCCCTGACCGAACAAAGGAGACGGCGATGTGGTCTATCGCTTCTTTTAACCCCAATTCAATCGACTGATAGTCTTTCGCCGATAGTGGGGGGAGCTTAAATTTCCTTTTAAACACAGGATCGATGACGACTGCCTTATTTCTGCCAATTGCCCCACCGGTAATCGTCTTTCCGGTAATGTATCCCTTTGAAGCGGTGAAAACATCTGTAACACGCAAGATCAGCGTATCAAAATCAATATGGATCAGATCACCCACTTCGAGTTGTTCGACCACGTGGCCTGGTTTTAGACATATTGACCTCCTATCGGGAGGTGTATCTCCCCCATAGATTGTCACTATGTCATTCTCTTTGAAATACATAACTTTCCGCTCTAAATAACCCGTCCTTATTTGCGATCCTTCGGTATCGATTATAAAAGGGATGCCAACCCTTTTTGACAATTTGATAAAGTATTCCAGATCCTCTAGGCTCGAATGAGACATGTTAACCCTGACAAAATCCACGGCTTTGTCCTTTAATTGTCGCAACGCTTGTTCCGTCCTTGTCGCCGGACCCAGGGTAACAATAACTTTTGTCGTTCTTGTCAACATAATGTTGTCGTCCGACCGTATTTATATTGACGTCTTATTTCCATCACCTCAATACACGACGGCAGGAGGCTCTTCCTCTAACACAGAATGCCCATTGTCGTCTGGGCAGTGACTCACGCTCTCTCAGCTCAGCGTACGACGAAAGTGAGCCGTTTCAATACCGAGAATCGAGGGATGAACGCTTTCGCTACTATTAAGTTCCTTCCAGTGAGAATTAATACTTCACTTCCCTGTCATCAACATGTTAGAAGCGAACCGAAGCATCATTGGGTCCCTATCGACCCAATCATTCAGCGTCAGAAATCCTGTATACAACTCTGTCCTTGGCTCTCACATTTTCGATAGACAAATACAATTCATCTCTGATTTCATGGGATGAGCTTATCAACGATACGCTATGAGCGGGTTTCGTATACTCAATGACTTTGTTCCAGCTCTTTCCATCATCCGCTGTATACATCAATAAACACTTCGTATGCGCTGTGGAAAACGGCAAATTGGCCCATATTTCGGTGCCTTTTTTCGACTTTCTTCGGACCATATTATCTATAGGGCTTCTTCGATATGGGTCTGGCACTATACTTCTGGTAAATCGCAAGCCGTCACTTGTCTCCACGATGAAATTCGTCCCGCCTTGATAATCTGTCCCGAAGAATATCTTCTCCTCAGTTTCAACAGCGGATGTATAACCTCCCATTTGTATATGGTACTTATTGACAGCTTTCCACTTAACGTTTCTCACCTCAAAGCTCCCTACCGAATCACTTACCCATAACTTCTTTTTGTTATCCCCGTCTGCCAGGAATAGTTTATTCAATAATCTACTGTATTTAACCATGTGAACGTGCTTGTTAATTCCTTGACCTATCAAATAGTCTGATCGCTCCCACGTTTCTCCGTTATCAGAACTGAAATATACGTATGCTAGTTGTTTCCATCGATTGTTCTCCCACACATTTCCGTACTCCCCAATTATCAACGTCTTGCATGGTGTTTCTGTCATCCCATTATTGAACCTGAAAAAGCTCTCCGAGGACCCCAGATCTAATGCCTTCCTGAAGGACACCTCATTTTCCACACTTTTGTAAACGGCTCCTGGGACGCAGACAAAGATCGTACCTTGACTGGAAACCACTATCGACTTAATCGATTCCGGGAAGCTTTGGAGGAGCATTAGGCGGCCTCGATTATCAATCCATTTATATAGTTTCCTATCATCTGGATATAGGCATCCATAAATGTTGCCATTATTATCAATAAATATACGTTTCCAATTGTGATCGCACCTTTTAATCCGTAGACCTCTACTATTGAAGAACTTATGGCTCTCTTCGTTAACATGCATATCGGAATATCTCTCGTGCCCTAGTGTCAACCCATAACCTTGGCTGAAGTTCAAATATTTCTGTTTGGGAAAGATCCGTAGTTTATGAAATATCTCCCACACTATGAACGACCCAAGTTCGCGGAATTTGCCAGTTTGATATATATCATGAACAAATGATATAGGATTGATTGATGGTTTCTCGAATAGAGAAGAATACCGTTTTGTTAAATCACGTCTCATCGTTATTTCCCTTTACTGTTTATTAATATAATTCCAAGTTTTCCAATTCCATCAATTCCGGGAGTACGCGTGGGGCCACTTTCATCACCATATATTCGGGGGTAAAGCTCACTGAGATGCTTACCAGCGTACTTGAAACCTAGCGGATGAACACGAACAATGGTGTAACCACAGAGATCTCAATGAGCGTAGGCGACAGATACACCGTCATGGTGCCGAGACATGTCGCCGTGACGATATTCCCGACCTCGCTCTACTCCCCTGAACGGCGGTTGGGCGAGTACAGGGCGAAAAAGCGAACATGGTATGCCAGGAGGCGACCAGAGCATTGGTACGAGAGGGCGGGGACGGCTAGGAAGAAGGAAAAGCCCACAATGCACAGGTCAACGAGCTTGTACAAATTGTGGAGGAATTGCCGACGAATGTGAGCCATGCCACTTCAGCCTCTGGGCAGAGAGCACACTATATGCGTGCTAGTCACCGATGCACAGAACGGGAAACACATGAGCGGATATAGGCCAGTACCCCACATTCCAGGGGCCGCCGTACTGCGGTGAGTCAATCAATGACCAGTTTTGTCGAGTTCGAAGCTGCTATTTAGCGGGTGGCACATACGAAAGGAGGCAGCACGCTGTCGACTCGTCAAGAGATTTCCGCTAATCGGTGTCTAAATATGACAAGGACAACACCCCAGCTTGTGGGGGACGCACCGAGGGTTTTCGCCTCTTGCCAAGTGGGGGCCATTAGTTGTTATCATTTAAACGGCCGAGCGAGTATCCTAGGCTTATCCCCCTGTAGAGAAAGAGATCCGAGATATATTGCTTGACAAAGAGGTTGGCTTTCGCAATCCAAGTTTTTGGGACGTAGACGATGTCATGGGGTTGAAGCTGAATATCCTCGCTGGGATCTCCATCGATCGCCTTTTCCAGGTCCACCCGGATCGGAATGGGCTCATTATCCGGCCCCTTTCTAATGACGATCACGCCATCGAGCTTGGCCGTATTCAGAATGCTTTCGGCCTGCATGATGGCCTGGAGAGCGGTCATTCCCGGTGCCAGCTCGATGAGCCCACCCCTCTGGACCTCTCCGCCGACGTAGACTCGCTGGCCCTTGAAGCCTTTGACGATAACGCTAATCATGGGTTTTCTCAACTCTTTGCCGTATTTCTCCGTCAAAACGGTATCCAACTCAACCGGCGTCAGTCCTGCTGCCTGGACGTCATCGACTAGCTGGAGGGATATCATCCCGTCGGGCCGCACAAAGACAGTCTCGTTTAGTTCAGGGTTGAAGAAGAACTTGACGTCCATCTGATCTCCGGGCTGAATACGGTATACAGGAGGTGCCTGAGACTTGGTCGCCCCGCCGGCAGCGAGGGCCTCCTTAGTAAGCGTAACCCTCTGTGCGCCACAGCCCATAAGACCTAACGCGACTATGGCAATAACAGATGCTGCCTTCACGACAAGTTGAACTTTCCTTCCCGCTTTCATCGTGGCCCCCCTTTCTCAAAAGGTCCAACCCCTGACAGTCTTTTCGTCCGCGCTTATGCTTCCCCTACGGCTTTTGAGGAAGACTCAAGTGGCGCCCTTTTCCTCGTGAACACCAACTAAGCTTCTTTTGGGCCCTGCTGATGTCCGGTCGACAAACCTTGGGATCGTCCTGTGGAAGAGGGCGGAATTCGATGGGGTTTTTGCTTCCCACCAGCTCTCTTACGAGCGCTCCACGAGATGCGAACCCACCTGTTACGACAATCCGCGGCACCCTCACCTGCCCATCCCGAGGTACTCGAACCCCAGTTCCTGCATTGCCCTTTTATCAAAGAAATTGCGCCCATCGAGGAAGACGGGCACCTTCATCCGCGCTTTCACACTACTGAGGTCCACCCCCTTGAAGTCTTCCCACTCGGTGGCCAAGATCAGGGCCTCTGCCCCCTCGGCTGCTTCGTACGCGTCCTCACAAAAGGTCACGCCCGCGAGTGATGCCCGGGCATTGTCCATAGCCTTGGGATCATAGGCTCGCACCTCCGCGCCTTCAGACTGCAGCAATTCAATGATCCGGAAGGCCGGAGCCTCGCGAACATCGTCGGTGTGTGGTTTGTACGCCAAGCCCCAGACCGCGATCCGTTTTCCCTTGATAATCCACAGATGCTCTTTGAGCTTTCCAAGGACCACGGTTGGGCGGCTCCGATTGATTC
>Ga0209341_10000280_pt1 | contig 52356 bp, 49 predicted proteins | sample RifCSP13_2_FD_184020 | JGI IMG/M metagenome (GOLD analysis project Ga0209341, IMG submission 184020) | Soil microbial communities from Rifle, Colorado - Rifle CSP2_sed 13_2 (SPAdes) (version 2) | ecosystem: Environmental > Terrestrial > Deep subsurface > Rock core/Sediment | place: Rifle...
CCGCAGGCAGCATTGGGATCTGAATCTGGTTCTCCCGCGCGAAAGCGATGGCGGCCGGGTAGCCCGCATCCGCGTGACGAACGACGCCCATGGCGGGATCGGTGGTGAGCACGCGCTCGAGTCGGCGCGCCGCTTCCGGCGTCCCATCGGCGACGATCACCTGGCCGGCGTGGATGGAGTAACCGATGCCGACCCCGCCGCCGTGGTGGATGCTCACCCAGGTGGCGCCGCCGACAGCGTTGATCAGCGCGTTCAAGAGCGGCCAATCGGCAATGGCATCCGAGCCGTCGGCCATTCCCTCCGTCTCGCGATTCGGGCTGGCGACGGAACCGGCGTCGAGATGATCGCGGCCGATGACGATGGGCGCCGAGACCTCGCCCGAACGGACCAGCTCGTTGAACCGCAGTCCGGCGCGGGCCCGCTCCCCGTAGCCCAGCCAGCAGATCCGCGCCGGCAATCCCTGGAACTCGATCTTCTCTTCCGCCATTCGGATCCAGCGCCGCAGCGACTCGTCCTCTGGAAACAGCTCGAGGACCGCCTCGTCGGTGCGGTAGATATCCTGCGGATCTCCCGAGAGGGCGACCCAACGGAAGGGTCCCTTTCCTTCGCAGAACAGCGGCCGAATGTAGGCCGGAACGAATCCCGGGTAGCCGAAGGCATCGCGCACCCCTTCATCGTGGGCCCGCTGGCGGAGGTTGTTGCCGTAATCGAAGACGACGCTGCCGCGGGACTGGAGCGCCAGCATGGCCTCGACGTGCCGGGCCATCGACTCCATCGAGCGGCGAACGTACGTGTCGGGATCGGACTGTCGCAGCTCCGACGCCTGTTCGAGCGTCAACCCGGCCGGGATATAGCCGTAGAGCGGATCGTGAGCTGAGGTCTGGTCGGTGACGACGTCCGGCACGACCTCCCGCGCCACGAGTTCGGGCAACACACGTGCGGCGTTGGCGATCAGGCCGACGGAAAGCGGGCGGCCCGCTTGCCGCGCCTCCTCGGCCCACGACATCGCCTCTTCCAGGTCTTCGCTGATCCGATCGAGCTGGCGCAGAGCGAGGCGCCGCTCGGCTTTCTGACGGTCGACCTCCATGATGACGGCCACACCTTCGTTCATCGTCACCGCCAACGGCTGCGCTCCGCCCATTTCTCCCAGGCCCGCCGAAACGACGAGTTTTCCCTTCAGGCTCGGCCAGCCGTGCAGGCGGGCCAAAGATGCCAGGGTCTCGAAGGTGCCCTGCAGGATTCCCTGGGTACCGATGTAGATCCACGATCCTGCCGTCATCTGGCCGTACATGATCAGGCCCTGACGCTCCCACTTCTCGAAGTTCTCCTGGGTTGCCCAGGCCGGGACGATATTCGAGTTGGCCAGCAGAACGCGCGGGGCGTCCGGATGCGTCGTGAAGACGGCCACCGGCTTGCCGGATTGGACCAACAGGGTTTGGTCCGGTTGCAGCGACTCGAGCGACCTAAGGATGGCCTCGAAGCACTCCCAGTTGCGGGCGGCCTTGCCGCGGCCCCCATAGACGATCAGATTCTCGGGATCGCCGGCCACCTGTGGGTCGAGGTTGTTCTGCAGCATGCGGTAGGGGGCTTCGATCAGCCAGTTCTTGCACGTCAGCTGCGCGCCGCGGGGGGATCGCACGACTCGAGGCATGGGGGCTCCTATCGAGGTCTAAGCCGGAGCAGACGGACTTCGCGAATTGTACCCGCGGGGGGAGCGAGACATCGAGGATGGAAAGAAGAAGCAGCGGGGAAAAGACCCGCTGCCAGTCGGGGCGCCGGGATTTGAACCCGGGACCTCACGGACCCGAACCGTGCGCTCTAGCCGGGCTGAGCCACGCCCCGATGCTTCATCGTCCTGAAGAGGACGTAAGACTCGCGGCATTATAACAGAGGATGCGTCGAGTGATCCGTGACCAGTGATCAGTGATCAGTAATCACTAATCAGCGAAGACTGATCACTGGTCCCTGGTCACGGATCACTAGTCCTTCACGCGGTCTTGAAGACTTTCGCCACCGCCGCCGCCTGGCGCTCGTCGACGGGGATCATGAAACAGAACAGGCTCCCCATCCCTTCCCGGCTCTCGCACCAGATCTGCCCGGAATGCATTTCGACCATCGCCTTGGCGATCGGGAGCCCCAGGCCCATGCCTCCGTGTTTGCGGGTAAGGTGCGATTCGACCTGGTAGAACCGTTCGAACACCCGATCGATCTCGCCGGCGGGGATGCCGATTCCGGTGTCGACGACGAAGACGCGGGCATAGCCGCCTTCACTCTCGACCTTGACGCCGATCTGGCCGCCGCGATCGGTGAAGGTCAGCGCGTTTCGGATCAGGTTGCTCAATGCGACTTCGATCTTGTCCCGGTCGCCGCTGACGACGACCGCATCGTGGCCTGGCACGTCGACGCCGATCTCGATTTCTTTCTCCGCCGCCGTCTCGTGGAACCGGCTGACCATGTCTTCGGCCAGCTTGGCCAATGAGAAGGGCGCCCGCCGCACGCGCGATTGGCCCTCCTCCTTGTGCGAGATCGTCGACATGTCTTCGATGATCGTCTTCAATCGCATCGCGCTGCGAATAATGACGTCCATTTGCTCCCGATAGTCGGTGGGGATGATCTCCATGAGGAAGGTGGCGTGGCCCAGGATCAGGCCCAACGGCGTGCGCAACTCGTGGGAAGCGATAGCGATGAAGTCGGACTTCATGCGATCGAGCCTGGTGAGTTCGGCGTTGGCGTCCTGCAGCTTGCTGAGCAGCCGGGCGTTTTCGATGGCGATGGCCGCCTGCGCCGCGAGCGTCTCGAGAACCGCCAGGTCGTCTTCGGTATAATTACGGGTGGGATGCTTGTTGACCGCCTCGATGACCCCGATGGCCTCCCGTTTGATCAGCAACGGGACCCCAAGGATGGAGCGGGTCTTGAACTTGAGGGCGCTGTCGACCCGCCGGTAGACCCGCGGATCGGTTGACGCATCCTGGACGACGATCGGGCGGGTGTGGGTGAAAACCCAACCGGCGATGCTCGAATCCAGGGGGACGCTGATGGCGCTCAGGCCGCTGCGCTGCGAACCGGATGCGGCTTCGAACCGGAGCTCCCCGGCGCTCGAGTCGTAAAGCAGGATCGAGGCGGCTTCACTCTGCGTGAGCTCGGCGGCGCTGTCGACGACCGTCTGCAGTAGCTGCGGCAGATCGAGCGTCGAGCTCAGGGTCCGGCTGACCTCGAGCAAACGCTCCAGATGTTGCGGCTTGGTGGGCGAGGTGGGCCGGTCGACAGGCATCGGGCGCACCGACGATCGAGCCGGCATTGTAGCACAGGCGACTCCGAAACGACGACGGCCGGGAGGGCTGAATGGCTGCAAGGAAGAAGGTTCGGGTGGCGATCATCGGCGTGGGCAACTGCGCTTCGTCGTTGGTGCAAGGCGTCCACTATTACAGGCATGCCAAGGCGGGCGCAGCGGTTCCCGGCCTGATGCACGTCGAGTTGGGCGGCTACCACGTGCGCGATATCGAGTTCAGCGCCGCCTTCGATGTCGTGGCGACGAAGGTCGGCAAGGACCTCAGCCAGGCCCTTTCCGCCTACCCCAATAACACGATTGAGTTCACGGATGTGCCGCGGCTCAACGTCCGAGTCCACCGCGGGATGACTCACGATGGTCTGGGAACCTACCTGGCCTCGGTCGTGGAGAAGGCGGAGGGGCCGACCGACGACATCGTGCGCATCCTCAAACAAACCAAGACCGATGTGGTCGTCAACTACCTGCCGGTCGGTTCCGAAATGGCCACCAAGTGGTACGCCGAGCAGGTGCTGGACGCCGGCTGTGCCTTCGTCAACTGCATTCCGGTGTTCATCGCCAGCTCCGAGTACTGGGCCGGCCGCTTCCGCGAGAGGCACCTGCCGATCATCGGCGACGATATCAAGAGCCAGGTGGGGGCGACCATCGCCCACCGAGTCCTGACGAATCTCTTCAACGATCGCGGCGTCCGCCTGGATCGCACCTACCAGTTGAACTTCGGCGGCAACATGGATTTCTACAACATGCTGGATCGCGGCCGACTCGAGTCGAAGAAGATCTCCAAGACCAACGCCGTGACCAGCCAGCTGCCCTACCGCCTGCCGCCGGAAAGCGTCCATGTCGGCCCGAGCGACTACGTGCCGTGGCTGACCGATCGCAAGTGGTGCTATATCCGCATGGAAGGGACGACCTTCGGCGACGTTCCGCTCAATGTCGAAGTCAAGCTGGAAGTCTGGGACTCGCCCAACTCGGCCGGTGTCGTGATGGACGCCGTCCGCTGCGCCAAGATCGCCCTCGATCGCGGACTCTCCGGACCCCTAAACGGGCCGTCGGCCTACTTCATGAAGACGCCTCCCAAGCAGTTCAACGACGATCAGGCCCGTCAGATGGTCGAAGACTACATCGCTGGGAAACCGTCCGCAGTCTGATCGACCTCGGCGCGCCGGCAGGGAAGGGCGATTGCGCGCGCAGCGACTGACGACGCCCGGTCCCGTTGAGCAATCTCCGCTCCACGCGGCGGATCTTCCCCATCCCGAACCGGGACCGGGCGAGCTCTTGTTGCGCGTCCTCGCTTGCGGTGTGTGTCATACCGATCTCCACTTGGTGGAGGGAGAACTACACCCGCCTCGGCTCCCGGTCGTTCCTGGGCACCAGGTCGTGGCCGAGGTGGTCCGGGCCGGCGACGGGGCCGATCTCCCGCCCGGGAAAAGGGTGGGCGTTCCCTGGCTGGGGTGGGCATGCGGGCAGTGTGGGTTCTGCCAGAGAGGGGAAGAGAACCTGTGTCCCCAGGCGAAGTTCACCGGGTTTCACACCGACGGAGGCTTCGCTGAGGAATTGGTGGCCGAGGCGAAGTTCGTCCTGCCGTTACCGGACCAGTTCACCGCGGCGCAGGCGGCGCCGCTTCTCTGTGCCGGGATCATCGGATATCGTTCCTTGCGTCGTGCCGAGCTCTTGCCTGGTGAAACGCTTGGCTTGATCGGCTTTGGGGCCAGCGCCCACCTGACGTTGCCGGTGGCGCAGTCCTGGGGCTGCCGCGTTTTTGTCTTCACCCGGAGTCGGCAGCACCAGGACCTGGCCAGGCGGTTGGGTGCGGATTGGGTCGGCGGGATCGAGGGTGAACCTCCGACGCCTCTGGACCGCGCCATTCTGTTCGCGCCGGTGGGAGACCTGATCCCCGACATCCTCGGTCGGCTGAGGCCGGGAGGCACTCTGGCCATCAACGCTATCCACCTTTCCCCGATTCCGCCTCTCCATTACGACCGGCTCTACGGGGAACGCACCTTGCGAACGGTCGCCAATGCGACGCGTCGCGATGGGACGGAGTTTCTGTCGCTGGCCTCCGAGCTGGGGCTGCGGCCGACCGTGGCGACCTATCCGCTGGAAGATGCCAATGTCGCCCTGGCCGACCTGAAGCACAGCCGGCTCGAGGCGGCGGCGGTGCTCCTGCCATGATTCGACTGGGGACCTCCGGGTTCTCGTACGACGATTGGGTGGGAGCTTTCTATCCACCGGACCTGCCGCGTCACGAATGGCTGGCCTACTATGCGCGTGAATTCGACACCGTCGAATTGAATGTCACCTACTATCGGGTCCCCGATCGACGGACGGTCGAAGGATGGATCCATCGGACCCCGGACGGGTTTCTTTTCGCGGTCAAGGCCCACAGCGGCCTCACCCATGAGCGCCGGGAGCCGGACTTTGAAGGCTTCCTCGACGCCATCGCTCCCTTGCGCGGCGCGGGGCGATTGGCGTGCGTCTTGGCGCAGTTTCCCCACTCGTTCGCACCGTCCGAAGACAATTGGGAATACCTTCGACGGCTGCGCGAGGGTTTCGGCGATCATCCCTTGGTCGTCGAATTCCGGCAGCGGAGCTGGGTGAGGGAAGGCACCTTCCAGCGCATGGCGGCCTTGGGGTTGGGTTTCTGCTGTGTGGACGAACCGCAGCTGGCCGGGCTGATGCCCCCCGAGGCCCGGGTGACCGCCCCGGTCGGCTACGTTCGCTTTCACGGTCGGAACGCTCAGAAGTGGTGGGAGCACGATCAGGCTTGGGAACGCTATGACTATTCGTACCAAGAGGGGGAATTGAAGGAATGGGTCCCCAAGCTGCGCCGTTTGGAAGCGGCGGCCGAAGTGGTGTTGGTTTATGCCAACAACCACTACCGCAGCCAGAGTGTCGAAACGCTGCGCGTTCTCAGGACCCTGCTCGGTGAGCCTGGATAGTGGTCTGTGGTCGGTGGTCAGTGAAAGGGGGTGAGGGCAACATCCGGGAGCCACGCTCGGCATCGGATAGGCGCGCTGGTGGAGTTCCCCGCAGAGGCGAGCCGGCCCTTCCAGGGTGCTACGCGAAGGCGATAGCCGAAGGCTCGGCCGGAGCGGGGCCAAATCAGGATCGTTTCGATGACACGGGAGCGAGAGTCGAAGAGCAGATGGTATAATGCAAATGAACTAGCGTCCGTTCCCCTCAGCACCGGTCTCCCGGTAAGGCAGCGAACAACGTGTCGGGACATTCCAAGTGGTCCACCATCAAGCGCAAGAAGGCCGCCAACGACGCCAAGCGTGGCAACGCGTTCACTCGCTTGGCGCGCGAGATCGCCTTGGCGGCGCGGGAAGGCGGCGGCGACACCGACTCGAACTTCGCCTTGCGGCTGGCCGTGGAACACGCCCGTGCGGCCAACATGCCGAAGGACAACATCGAGCGCGCCGTCAAACGCGGGACGGGCGAAGACAAGGACGCGGCCGCCTTCGAGCGCATCGTTTACGAAGGCTATGCCCCGCACGGGGTGGCGCTCCTGATGGAAGTCGTCACCGACAACCGCAATCGGACTGTGGCCGAGCTGCGTCATACCCTGACCAAAGCCGGCGGTACGATGGCGGAGGCCGGGGCGGTCGCCTGGCAGTTCCGCCGCTCGGCCTACTTCTTGATCCCGGCCGCCGGCGTCGATCGGGAGAAGCTTTTCGAAATGGCGGTCGAGGCCGGTGCCGACGACGTCGTCTTCGGCGATGATTCGATCGAGATCTTCGCCCCGGTCGAGGCCTTCAAGGCGATCAATGATGTGGTGCGCGCCGCCGGACTTCAGCCGGAGGAAGCCGGCGTGCGGATGCTCCCCAACAACACCGTCGAGCTGCCGAACGATCAGACCCTCCAGGTGATGCGCGTCATTGAAGGTCTGGAGGATCTCGACGACACCCAGCAAGTGTTTTCTACATTGCACGTTTCCGACGAAGCCGTGGCGCTTCTTGAGACCGCTTAGGCTTCGCCGGAGGCCCCGCGGGAACCAGGAACCCGTCCCCCGGCCGGCCTGGTCGGCGTGAACCACGAACGACGGACCGGCACACAGTGCAAGACCGTCTCCTCCTCGGCATCGATCCCGGGATGGCCCGCACCGGGTACGGTTTAATTCTGCAAGCCGTCGACGGCGAATTGAAGCTGGTGGATTACGGCGTGATCCAGACCGAGCCCGACGAGGATCCGGCGCACCGCCTGCTGACGCTGGAAAGAGAGATGCTGAAGGTGGTCGACGCCGAGACGCCCGAGTCATCCGCGGTCGAGAAGTTGTTCTTCGACCGCAACGCCAAGACGGCGATGGCCGTGGGGCAGGCGCGCGGTGTGGCCCTGTTGACCTTGGCGCGGCGGGGAGTCCCGGTGACGGAGTACGCTCCGGCGGAGATCAAACGGGCCGTTGCCGGCTACGGCTCCGCCGACAAACGGCAGATGCAGCTCATGGTGCGTCAGTTGCTGCGAATGAGCGAGTTGCCTCGGCCTGACGATGCGGCCGATGCCTTGGCCGTTGCCATCTGCCACGCACACACGAGCCGCACGCTGGAGCGCTTCAAAGAGGGCACATGATTTCCACGCTGCGCGGGACGGTCCAGCAAGTCGGCCCGGGAGAGGCGATCGTCGAAGTCGGCGGGGTCGGACTGCGTGTCCTTGTTCCGCGCTCGGTCGTCGAATCGGGGGCGGCCGTTGGCAAGGTGGTGTTCCTCCATACGCACCTTGTCGTGCGCGAGGACGCCCTAACCCTCTACGGATTCCCGAGTCTGGAGCAGCGTGAATTGTTCGAATTGCTGCTGCAGGTCAGCGGCGTGGGCCCCAAGCTGGGGCTGTCGGTCCTGTCGAATATGAGTCCAGACGCGCTTCGCGCGGCGGTCGCCGGCGGCCAGCCCGAGGCGCTCGATCGGGTCCCCGGTGTGGGACGGAAGACGGCCGAACGGATCGTTTTGCACCTCAAGGACAAGTTCACCGCGCCTGGCGCGGGCGCCCCGATCCTGATCCCGGCCGACACCGATGTGCTGGCGGCCCTCACCTCGCTAGGGTATAGCCTGGTCGAGGCTCAGTCGGCCGTGCAGTCGTTGCCGGCGGACGCTCCGGAAGATGCCGAGGGCCGCGTGCGGATGGCGCTGCGCTACTTCGCGTGACCGTCAGGACAGCGAGGATCAAACGTTGTGCCGCCGGTGCGACGAGGGTAGGGGCACGGCACACCTGCCCTGGCGGGCGGTGCCAGGGTGCCGTGCCCCTACGGTGTTCGAAACGGCCGAGGGGAGGTTATCCACCTGACGATGTCTGACCCAGCCTCGATCGCATTTGTCGGGCCCGGCGTGATGGCCGAAGCGCTGGCCAGTGGTCTCATTCAGCGCGCCGGGATTCCGCCGCAGCAGATCATCTTGTGCGGGCCGCGGGCGGACCGGTTGGCTGAGTTGGCCGATCGCTACGGGGTTCGGACGGCCGTCGACAATCGGGAAGGCGTCGTCGAGGCCTCGACAGTCGTCCTCTCGGTGAAGCCGCAAACCCTCGACGCGGTGTTGAAAGGGCTGCACGGCGCGATTCCGGCGAAGGCTTTCGTGCTGTCGATCGTCGCCGGGGCGCGGTTGGCCGATTTGACGGAAGGTTTGGCGCATGCGGCGATCGTCCGGTCGATGCCCAACACCCCGGCCCAGGTGGGTCAGGGGATTACGGTGTGGACCGCGACTCCGGAGACGACGCAGGCGCAGCGCGACGAGGCGCAGCGGATTCTCGCCTCCTGCGGACGCGAGTTGTTCGTCGAAAACGAGGACTACCTCGACATGGCGACGGCCCTCTCGGGAACGGGCCCGGCTTACGTCTTCCTGTTTATGGAAGCGATGGTCGACGCCGGAGTCCATCTGGGATTCCCGCGGCGGATTGCCGAGGAGTTGGTCGTCCAGACCGTGCTCGGGTCGGTGGCGTTTTATCAGCGATCGCCTCTGCACTTCGCCCGCCTGCGCAACCAGGTGACGTCCCCAGGGGGCACGTCGGCCGCCGCACTCTACTACCTCGAAAAGGCGGGTTTTCGCACGGCCATTTCACGGGCCATCTGGGCGGCCTATGAGCGATCGATTCAACTGGGGCAGGGTAGAAAACGCGGGTCGATTGACCGGAGTTGATGCGGGCCGCCGCCGTCGTCGCGCGATTGTGAACGGCTGGACAAAAAGGATACGATCCGTTATCATTCGGCGGATTTCGGTGACGTAGCCGTTCGCTCGCGTCACCGGTTTACCGCGGCGTCCCCGGCCGGCACATCGGCCTTGCGGGCGCCGGATTCTCGCCCCGAACTTCCGCCCCGGGAGGCGACATGTCGGACCTGGTACGGAACCTCGCATCCGATCTCGAAAAACAGATCAAGGATTTCCAGCCGGAAGTTGGGGTGCGCGAAGTCGGCGCGGTGCTCGAGGCGGGTGACGGGATCGCTCGCGTCTCGGGTCTGACCGGCGCCCGCTCGCAGGAGCTGGTCCAATTTGAGAACGGTGTGATGGGGATCGCCTTCAGCCTGGAAGGCCATTCGACCGGCATCATCATCATGGGCGAGTTCTCCGGCATCGAGGAAGGGATGTCGGTCTATGGGACCGGACGGATCGCTTCGGTTCCGGTCGGGGAAGGGCTGGTCGGGCGGGTGGTGAATGCCCTCGGTCAGCCGATCGACGGCCGCGGAACGGTTCAGTTCACTTCCTACCGCCCGATTGAGCGCATCGCCCCGGGCGTGGTCCGGCGGCGCGATGTCGACACCCCGGTCCAAACCGGGATCAAAGCCATCGACTCGATGATCCCGCTCGGGCGCGGCCAGCGCGAGCTGATCATCGGCGACCGCCAAACCGGGAAGACGGCGCTGGCGATCGATACCATCATCCACCAAAAGGGCAAGGACCTGATCTGCATCTACGTCGCCGTCGGACAGAAGCGGGCGGCGATCGCCCGCACCGTGGGGATCCTCGAGCAGTTCGGCGCGATGGAGCACTCTGTCATCGTGGTGGCCGCCGCCGACGAACCGGCGGCCTTGCAGTACATCGCACCCTACGCCGGCTGCGCCATCGGTGAAGAGTTCGCCGAGCAAGGACGCGACGCGCTTGTCATTTACGACGATCTCTCCAAACATGCCTGGGCCTATCGTCAGGTGTCGCTACTGCTGCGGCGCCCGCCGGGTCGCGAAGCCTATCCCGGCGACGTCTTCTATTTGCACAGCCGCCTGCTCGAGCGCGCGGTCCGGCTGTCGGATCGTTTCGTCGTGGCGCCGGCCGGGAGCGAAAGCATGGTGGACGCCAAGCTGGCCGTTGACGGCCAGGTGTATGACGGACCCCTGGCCCGGCACGAGGCCGAGCAGGCGCTGAAGGCGAGAAGCGATGCCGCTACGCATCGCGTCGTCAAAGTCGCCGGCTCAGGAGGGTCGCTGACGGCCCTCCCCATCATCGAGACCCTGCTGGGAGACGTCTCGGCCTACATCCCGACCAATGTCATCTCGATTACCGACGGCCAGATCTATCTCGAAAGCGACCTGTTCTACGCCGGCATCCGGCCGGCGATCAACGTGGGCCTGTCGGTCTCGCGGGTGGGGGGAGACGCGCAGACCAAAGCCATGAAGCAGGTGGCAGGACGGCTGCGCCTCGACATGGCCTCCTTCCGTGAGGTCGCCGCCTTCGCGCAATTCGGCTCCGACCTCGACAAGGCGACTCAGGCACAGCTGGCGCGCGGCCAGCGGTTGCAGGAGGTGCTGAAGCAGCCGCAGTACGCGCCGGTCGAGCTGGAACACCAGGTGGTCGCCTTGTTTGCGGCCACCAACGGATATGCGGACCGCGTGCCGGTCGACCGAGTGCGGGTCTGGGAAGAGGGCTTGCTGAGAAGCGTTGAGGCGAGCCATCCCGAGATTCTCAAGGAGGTCGCTGACCGCAAACTGATTACGCCGGAGACAGAAACCGCGCTGCGCCAGGCGATTGAGTCGTTCAATCAGGGCTGGCAGGGCTGAGCGGGGCGACCGGACCTTCCGCCGATGGCCTCCGCCCGCGATATGCGGCTTCGCATCCGAAGCGTCGGAAACATCGCCCAGGTCACGCGCGCCCTGCAGGCGGTGAGTGCCAGTCGCGTGCGGCGGGCGCAGCAAGCGGTGCAAGCCACCCGCCCTTATGCGACGAAGGCCTGGGAAGTGTTGCTACACTTGGCCTCACAACCGGCGCGCGAGGCCACCCATCCGCTGCTGACTCACCGCCCGGACGTGCGCAAGATCACGGCGGTCGTCATCACCAGCGATCGCGGCCTGGCGGGAGCCTACAACGCCAATCTGGTCCGCTATTGCCTGCAACAATTCCGACAGGCAGCCGCTCCGGTCCATTACGTTTTCGTCGGGCGCAAGGGGCGCGATATGCTGACGCGGCGCCATGTCGATGTGCGCGCCGATTTCAGCGGACTGCCGGCCGAGCCGAGTTTCGCCGATGTCTCGGCCATCGGCAAGCTGGTCGTCGAGGAGTACCTGGAAGGGCGGACCGACCAGGTCTACCTCGTCTATACCGACTTCGTGAACCTGTTGCGGCAGGTTCCGACGACGAAGCTGCTGCTTCCCCTCGAGGTCACGCGACCGGAGGCGCGAGTGGCGGAGTTCGAAAGAAAAGCGGAGGGTCCGGCGCCGGCTTACCTCTACGAACCGAGCGAAGAGGAGCTGATCTCGGAGATCGTGCCGCGGTTCACCGCGTTGCAGGTCTACCACGCGGTGATGGAATCGCGGGCCAGCGAGCACGCTGCCCGCATGGTGGCGATGCAGAACGCCACGCAAAACGCGGTGGAGCTGCGGGCAGCGTTGCGTCTCGACTACAACAAGGCCCGCCAGCAGGCGATCACCGGAGACATGCTGGATATCGTCGGCGGGGTCGAGGCGCAACGGTTGTAAGTCAACGACGTCCATGAGCGCTCCCCTTGGTACTCCCACCCTCTCCGACAAAGGAACCTCGGATCCGTGGGAGTTGACGGCGCAGAGCCCCTCGCCTGCACTTCGCGCCCTTGGCGCCCTGCCCCCTGGGGGCGCCCGCCCTCACCCCTTCGGGTGCGCCGAAGGGCGTGGCGCACTGCACCGCTTCCGGTGCGCCGCCCTTGGCGCCCTGTAGAGGGCGAAGGGCGTAGAGTGCGAAGGGGCGTAGAGGGCCAAGCACTCTGGAAGGGCGAGGTGCGGTGCGGACGGCGGGTGAGCTTGGGGAAACACGGCAAGGAGGATTAGGTCGTGGCGGAAGCGTTGGGCAAAGTGGTGCAGATCCTGGGCGGGGTGGTCGATTGCGAGTTCCCGCCTGGCGAACTGCCGGAAATCTACGATGCTGTCGAAGTCGACCGAGAAGGGCAGGCGCCGCTCGTGCTGGAGGTGCAGCGCCACCTCGGCGACCAGCAGGTGCGGACGGTGGCGATGGACACGACGGACGGCCTGCAGCGCGGGACGGCGGCGCGGGCCACCGGAGGACCGATCACTGTTCCGGTGGGGGAGGCCTCGCTGGGACGGGTCTTCAACGTCCTGGGGATTCCCATCGACGGCCGAGGCGAAGTGACGACCTCGGTACGCTATCCGATTCACCGCCCGGCGCCTTCCTTTGAAGAGCAATCGCGGCGAGTGGAAGTGTTCGAGACCGGATTGAAAGTCATCGACCTGGTGGCGCCGTTCACCAAGGGCGGCAAGACGGGCATCTTCGGCGGCGCAGGAGTCGGGAAGACGATCCTGATCCAGGAGCTGATCCGCTCGATCGCCACGGTGCACAAAGGCAATTCGGTCTTCGCCGGGATCGGCGAGCGCACCCGGGAAGGCACCCAGATGTACCGCGAGATGATCGAAGCCGGTGTGCTCAAGGACACCGTCCTGGTCTACGGCCAGATGAACGAGCCTCCCGGAGTCCGCTTGCGCGTCGGCTTGACGGCGCTGACGATGGCCGAGTACTTCCGCGACCAGGGCCGGGACGTCCTGCTCTTCATCGACAACATCTTCCGCTTCAGCATGTCGGGTTCGGAGGTGTCGGCCCTGCTGGGACGGATGCCATCGGCCGTCGGCTATCAGCCGACCTTGGCGACGGAGATGGGCGCCCTGCAAGAACGCATCACCTCCACTCGAACCGGTTCGATCACCTCGATGCAGGCCGTCTACGTCCCGGCCGACGATTATTCCGACCCGGCCCCGGTCGCGACCTTCACCCACCTCGACGCGACGATCGCCCTCGAGCGATCGATCGTCGAGAAGGGAATCTATCCGGCGGTCGACCCGTTGGCGTCGACGTCGCGCATCCTGGACCCGCAGATCGTCGGAGAAGAACACTACACAACGGCGCGCGAAGTGCAGAAGGTGCTGCAACGCTACAAAGACCTGCAAGACATCATCGCCATCCTGGGGATCGACGAGTTGAGCGAGGACGATAAGCTGCTGGTCGCGCGGGCGCGCAAGATCGAGCGTTACTTCTCGCAGCCGATGCACGTGGCGGCCCAGTTTACCGGCCGTGACGGGCGCTATGTCCCTCTGCGCGAGACGGTGCGAGGATTCCGTGAGATCCTGGACGGCCGCCACGACGACCTGCCCGAGCAGGCCTTCTACATGGTCGGAGCGATCGACGAAGTGGTCGCGCAGGGAGAGCGGCTGGCGGCCGCGTAGCAGCCATGCCCATCCAATGCGAGATCGTCAGCCAGGACCGGCCGCTCTTCAGCGGGCAGGTCGACATCGTCGTGGCGCCCGGCAGCGAGGGAGAAATGGGGATTCTCCCCAACCATACCCCGTTACTGACGAGCCTCGGCTATGGATTCCTTCGCGTCCGCTACAGCGGGCGGGAGGAGGTCTTCGCCATCTCTGGCGGGGTGATGGAAGTCCGGCCGAAGCTCGTCACCGTCCTGGCCGATGTGGGCGAGAACGTGGCCGAGATCGACGCCGGCCGTGCGGAGGCGGCGCGGGCCAGAGCGGAGGAGCTCTTACTCAAGGGCCCGCCGCCCGACACCGACGAGTATCTGGCGATCGAGGCCGCCCTACGTCGCTCAAATCTCCGGCTGGAAGCAGTCCGGCGTTACCGCCACGCCATGCCGCGGCACACCCCCCGGGGCGACGAAAGCTAGGCACATGGCGCTGTTCGGCAAGGACCTTGGGATCCACCTCGGGACGGTCAACACCGTCATCGTCGAAGGCGACGAGGTCGTCCTCCACGAACCGACGGTCGTGGCGATCGATACCGACGAGCTCAAGATCGTCGAAGTGGGGCAGGCGGCGCGCGAAATGGACGGCCGGACCCCCGAGATGATCGAAGTCATGCGCCCGCTGCGGGAGGGCGTCATCGCGGACTTCGAAGTCACCCAGCGCATGCTGGGTTACTTCATCGAAAAGGTGTGCGGACCGGCGCGCCTGTTCAAGCCGCGCGTGATGATCACGGTTCCCAACGGCGCCACCAGTGTCGAGAGCCGCGCCGTGCACGAGGCAGCCCTCCAGGCCGGCTGCCGCGAGGTCCATCTGGTGCAGGAGCCCTTGGCCGCCGCGATCGGGATCGGACTGCCGATTGCCACCCCTTCGGGAAACATGGTCGTTTGCCTGGGAGGCGGGGCGAGCCAGGCAGGGGTGCTGGCGATGAGTGGCATCGTCACCGCTCATACCGTGCGCAGCGGGGGAACGAAGCTGGATGAGGCGATCGGCTCCTATGTCCGGAAGAAGTATGGGCTGGTCATTGGGGCCCGGACGGCAGAGGAAGCCAAGATTCGCATCGGCGCCGCCATCGAGCAAGACGAGAACCGGACGATGGAGATCCAGGGCCAGGACCAGGTGACCGGATTGCCGCGCCCGATCACGCTGACCACGGACGAGATCGTCGAGGCCATCCAGGAGACCCTGCAGCTGCAGCTTGGGGCGGCCCGGTCGGTGTTGGAGCGAACGCCCCCGGAGCTGGCCTCGGACATCATCGATCGGGGAATGGTGGTGGCCGGCGGGGGCTCGCTGCTGCGGGGGATCGACAAATGGCTCACCCGCGAGACCGGTGTCCCGGCCTACTTGGCCGAAGAGCCGGTTGCGTGCATCGCCAAGGGTGCGGCGCGGGGCCTGACGATGCTCGACCGGCTGCGGCGCCACCTGCCGCAGGTCTAGCCGTCAGCCATCAGCTCTCAGCTATCAGCTCTTAGCAATCAGCCCTCAGCAATCAGCGATCTCCAGTCTCACATCCCTAAGCGCTAATCTCAAAACCGTGCTGCCGATCACCATTCCTGGGGGATGCGCGCTGCTGGGCGGCTTTGGCCGACGGCTGAAGGCTGATCGCTGAAAGCTTGCGTTATGGAAGGTAGTACGTCATCCGTTGCATGTGCAAGACCGGATCGATGTACTGCACATGCACGTCTTTGGGAACCTGGATCGACGTGGGCGCATAGCACAAGATGGCGCGTATCCCCGACTCGACGAGGGTCTCGGTGACGGTTTGGGCGGCCGCCTGCGGCACGGCCAGCATCGCCACGGCCACCCCTCGCGCCCGGATTTGTTGTTGCACAAGGGCGATGTCCTCGACCGTGAAAGGACCTACCGTCGTGCCGATCTTGCGCGGGTCGTTGTCGAATACGGCCACTACGCGGTAGCCTCGATCGACGAACCCGGCGTAGTGAGCGATCGCCCGTCCCAGGTCGCCCACGCCCACCAGGACCACGTCCCACACGCGATCGACCTTGAGAATCCGTCTCAGCTGATCGGTCAGATACCCGATGTTGTAGCCGGTGCCTTGCTTCCCGAATTCACCGAATTGCGACAGGTCCTTGCGAATCTGCGCCGAGGAAATCCCAAGACGCTCCCCCAATTCCTGGGAGGAGGTAATCTCCTTACCGTTGGCGGCCATGTGACTGAGCGCGCGGAGGTAAAGCGGGAGTCGGCCCACGACGATATCCGGCACGCTGGCTGCGGGCATCGATTCCTCCAGCCCGAGAATCGAGCGGGAACTTTATCACAAGTGGAACGGCGGTGCAAACAGCATCGGAGCGGGCGCGCGGCAAGTCAGCCCCACAACAGCTCGAAGCTCACAGGGAGCCCAAGGATTCGGCGGGCGCTATAATCCGCCGAGACGAAGATGTTCCTGGATGAAGTGCGGATCGAGGTCGTGGCCGGGAAGGGCGGCGATGGGGTCGTCCACTTCCGGCGCGAGAAGTACGTCCCGCGCGGCGGCCCAGACGGCGGGGACGGCGGGCGCGGCGGGCACGTCGTGTTGCGCGTCCGGCGGACGATGCACGCCCTCAGCTGGTTCCGTCAAAAGCGCAGTTTCCTCGCCGAGGCCGGACGCAATGGCGGATCTTCCAACAAGGCGGGTCGTCAGGGCAAGGACCTGGTCCTGCCGGTGCCACCCGGCACGCTCGTTCGCACGGAGAGAGACGGGGAAGTCCTGGCCGATCTCACCGAGGACGGCGACGAAGTGCTCGTGGCGCGCGGCGGGCGCGGCGGCCGCGGCAACGCCCGCTTCGCCAACTCGCGTCGGCAGACGCCTCGTTTGGCGGAACGGGGTGAGCCCGGAGAAGGACGCCGCCTGCAGCTCGAGCTTCGTCTGCTGGCGGATGTCGGGATCATCGGCGCGCCGAACGCGGGCAAGTCGACTTTGTTAGCGGCTCTGACCGACGCCCGGCCGAAGATCGCCGACTATCCCTTCACCACGCTCCAACCGAACCTAGGCGTGGCAGGCCTGGAGGACGGGAGGCACCTGATCCTGGCCGACATCCCTGGACTGATCGAGGGTGCGCACACCGGAGCTGGCCTCGGCGATTCCTTCCTGCGGCACATCCGCCGAACACGAGCCTTGATCCATCTTCTGAACGGACTTTCGGTGGACCCCGTCGGCGACATGGACCGAGTCAATCAAGAGCTGGCAGCTTACGACACGGTCCTGGCGGGCAAGCCGCAAGTCGTCGTGGTCAACAAGATGGACGACCCGCAGGTCCGGCTCCGACTTCCCGAATGGAAGAAGGCGCTCGAGTCGCACGGCATTCGCCCACTCTTTGCCTCGGCCCGCGAGGGCACGAATCTGCAGGCCCTGCTCCAGGCAGCGGCCTCCGTCGCCGAACGAGCCAAAGAGGAACCTGTCCAGGAGACCATCCCCGTTCACCGTCCCCCGACAGACCCCAGCGTCTTTCGCGTGGCGCGCGAGGTCGATGGAGCTTGGCGTGTTTCCGGTCGCAACGTCGAGCGCGCCGCCGCCATGACCTATTGGGAGCACGATGAGGCGGTGCGCCGATTCCAGCGCTCGTTGGCGCGGACAGGGATCGAGGACGCGTTACGCCAGGCGGGCGTCCGGTCGGGGGACACCGTCCGGATCGGAGAGTACGAGCTCGAATGGGAAGACTGATCGGGGTTTTCGGAGGGACCTTCGATCCGCCGCACCTCGGCCACCTGCTCTTGGCCGAATACGCCCTGGAAGAACTTCAACTTGAACACGTCCTTTGGGTCCTCACTCCCCGATCGCCGCTGAAGCCGGAGGGCGACCCGACACCGGTTGAGGTGCGGGCGCGGATGGTCGAAGCCGCGATTGCCGGGGCCCCGCGATTCCGCCTCTCGACCGCCGACATCGACCGTCGGCCGCCCTACTATGCGGTGGATACGGTGGAGATGTTGCGCCGGGCTGACCCGGGGGCCGACCTGGTCTACTTGCTCGGCTCCGACACCTTGGCGGATCTGAGGCGCTGGCACACGCCTGCGCGATTGGTGGAGCTGTGCGCCGGTCTGGGGGTGATGGAGCGGCCAGGCCTGACGCCGGATCTGGCAGACCTCGAGATAGCGATTCCCGGCTTGTCCTCGAAGCTTCGGCCTTTTACAGCACCGCTGGTCGAGATTTCGGCGCGGGCCATTCGGGAGAGGGTGGCGAGCGGGAGGTCGATTCGGTACCTGGTGCCCGACGCCGTCTTGGATCAAATCCTGGTGGAACGACTCTACCGGGGTCCGGCCGTCACGTAGGTGCCCCTTGGCCGTTGCCTGACGCTTAGGTCTTGGGGGGTGAGACTGGGCGGGGGGCGGCCTTCTCCAGTTGCAGAAGTGGGACTTTGTTCACCGTCCGGCATCGGGTGCAGCGGACGTCGTAGTGACTGCCACCCTTGGCCTTCGTCGTCTGCAAGGCGAAGTCGACCTGCTCTTGGCTGAGCGAGAAACTCCAACTGCATCGGTAGCAGCGAAGCTGCATGCGTACCTCCCGATCTCGATAGGCGCGCCGAGCTGCCACCATTGTACGACAGGCGAAGGATGGTGGGATTCTTCCGGCAAGGAATCGTATTCGATCTGCTGGATGGGGAATCCATGGACAGAAGCTTTCCCCTTCAAGAACTCTTGAGACCGCGGGCTGGCACTTCTTAAGCTGCCCCTGGCGTCCATTAACCAGACATCGCTTGACAATATCCTTTCTGGGGCGCTACAATCCGGTCGCAGGCCGCGGGTCATCCTCACCACTCCGCTGCGACCACGGGTCGCCCACTCCTTGGAGGTACCGTCCGATGCCCTTTGAGCTTCCTCCTCTTCCTTACGCCCACGACGCGCTCGAGCCCCACATCGACGCGCGCACGATGGAAATCCACCACGGCAAGCACCATGCCGCCTATGTCAACAACCTCAATGCCGCGCTGGAAGGGCATCCCAACCTCTTGAACAAAGGCATCGAGGATCTGGTCCGCAACCTGGACGCCGTCCCGGAGGCCGTGAGGACGGCCGTGCGCAACAACGGGGGCGGGCATGCCAACCATTCCATGTTCTGGACGCTGATGGGCCCAGGTCAGGGCGGGGCGCCCAAGGGTGACGTCGCCAAGGGGATCGACAAAGCCTTCAATTCGTTCGAGGCATTCAAGGAAGCCTTCGCCAAAGCCGCCATGGGCCGGTTCGGAAGCGGCTGGGCCTGGCTGGTGACCGAAGCCGGCGGCGGCCTCAAGATCGTTTCCACCGGAAACCAGGACACGCCTGTGAGCGACGGCCAGTCGCCCGTGCTCGGCCTCGATGTGTGGGAGCACGCCTACTACTTGAAGTACCAAAACCGCCGGGCCGACTACGTTTCCGCCTGGTGGAATGTTGTGAATTGGGGCGAGGTCGATCGTCTGTACCGCGCCGCCCGGGGCTGAACCAGCCCCTTCGTCTGAGTCCACGTCCTCCAGGAGGAGCTGCGTATGACACACATCATCACAAGCTTGTGCCTCCGCGATGGCGGCTGCGTCGATGTCTGCCCGGTGGAATGCATTGTGCCGGGGAAGCCGATCGACGAGTGGCCGTGGTTCTACATTGACCCGGATACCTGCATCGATTGCGGAGCCTGTATCCCCGAATGCCCGTTCGAGGCGATCTTTACCGAAGACGAAGTGCCCTCGGCCTACACCGCCAAGGGCGGAGAACGGATCAGCATGCCCGCCGGAACCGCCGGCTACGACCAGGTCTTCGACGGCAAGGACCACCACGGTGAGGCCGTCCATCTCGACCACACCAAGACCCTGGCCGCCGGTGAGGTCGTCGACCTGACCCCGGACACGCCCGCGAACTACGCCTATTTCAAGAGCGGCCCCGGATACAAGGCGCTGGAGAAGTAGAACCCAGGGGACGAGTGAAGGGTCGGAGAGGGAGCCGTTCGGCTCCCTCTTTTCACGCAGCGGCCCGGTGCGTCGGTGCGGCGGAGGGCCGCGGAGGTGCAGGATGACGGCCGATGCGGGATTCCGGGTCGAGCGAGATTCGCTGGGCGAAGTCAACGTTCCGCGCCAGGCCCTGTACGGTGCGCAGACCGCCCGGGCCGTCGAGAATTTCCAGATCAGCGGACTGAGGCCCTACCGGGCCTTCATCTGGTCGCTGGCGACGATCAAGCTCGCCGCAGCGGAGGTCAACGCTGCGCTCGGCCTTCTGGACTCGGACCGGGCAGGAGCGATCGCTCGCGCGGCCGAGGAAGTGCGGCAGGGGTCCTGGGATGCGCAATTCGTCGTTGATCCTTTCCAGGCCGGCGCCGGAACCAGTCAAAATATGAACACCAACGAGGTCATTGCCAACCGGGCCACCCAGCTACTGGGCGGCCAGCTGGGGGAGTATCGGGTTCATCCGAATGATCACGTCAACATGGCGCAGTCGACGAATGACACCATCCCGACGGCGATACGGTTGGGCTGTCTGTGGCGCCTCGACGAACTGCTCGGCGCCGTCGCAGATCTGGCGCTAGCCTTGCAGGGCAAGGCGCTGGAGTTCGACTCGATCGTCAAGTCCGGGCGAACGCACTTGCAGGATGCCGTGCCGATGCGTTTGGGGCAGGAGTTCGGCGGATACGCCACAGCCGTCAGCCGCGACCGCGAGCGTATCCGGCGTTCGGCCGACGGTCTGCGCCGGCTGGGCATCGGGGGAACGGCCGTCGGAACGGGGTTGAACGCGCATCCCGAGTTCCATGCCCGGATGGTGGCCCGGCTGGGCGACCTCACCGGACTCGAACTCCAGACCTGTGACAACTTGTTCGAGGCGATGCAGTCGATGGCGGATGCCGCCGACTTCTCGGCCGCCTTGCGCACCCTGGCCATCACCCTCACGCGCATCGCCAACGATTTCCGTCTGCTGGCTTCCGGGCCGTCGACGGGCTTGGACGAAATCCGGTTGCCGGCGGTCCAGCCCGGATCCAGCATCATGCCGGGAAAAGTCAACCCGGTGCAGGCCGAAATGCTCAACATGGCCATGTATCACGTCGTCGGATGCGACACCACCGTATCGTTGGCGGCCCAGGCCGGGCAGCTCGAACTGAACGTGATGATGCCCATCATCGCCCATAACCTTTTTGAGATGATGCAAGTCACCATAGGGGCGGCGCGCTCGTTCACCGAAAGGGCGGTGCGAGGATTGAAGGCCAACCCGGCGCGGGCGACGGCCTGGCTCGAGCGCAACGCCATCGTCGTCACTGCGCTGGCGCCGCTGATCGGCTACGCGGCCGCCGCCGCCTTGGTCAAGCAGGCGGTCGAGCAGGACCGTTCGATCCGGGAGGTGGCGGTCGACCAGGCTGCGGCCGGGACGCTCTACTCAATCAAAGTGCCGGAACGGCAGATTTCGCCGGCCGAAGTCGAAGCCGCACTCAGTGACTTGCGCGCGCTAACCGATGGAGGGATTCACGGCGGAGGGGGAGGGGGGTAGCCCGGGACTACAGCCCGTTTCGAAGATGGGGATGATGTAGACCGGTTGGGGAGCGGCAAGACCCGGGCTAAAGCCCGGGATTACAGCCCGGGACTACAGCCCCGTTTCGACAATGGTGATGATGCATGCCGCGGCCATCGGCAAGACCCGGGCTAAAGCCCGGGACTACAGCCCCGTTCTAAAGATGGCGATGATGTAGGCCGGGTGGTGCGGCAAGCCCTGGCCAAACCCCGGGACTACGCCGGCGGGACCTTGAACATCAACCCGACGACGTATCCAACCAATGCGCTGGCCGTGCCGATCAGCGCCATCTCGAGCCCGCTTCGACCCGGTCGCCCGACGGTCCGGGTCGCTTTGTACGCGCCGATACCAAAGAGGGAAACCGCGGCCACCAGCATCGAAGTGGCCATGGCGGGAGTCACAGGAAGCAGGACGAACGGCATTAGGGGAATCAGGGACCCGATCACGGCCGAAGTCCCGACGATGAGCGCCGACTTGGCCGCCGCAGCATGACCGACCGGCGTCAGCTGGTGCTCCTCGGCCATCATCACCCCCACCCAAACATCTTCGTTGGCGGTGATGGTGCTGACGATTCGCTCGAGCGTCTCTCCTCGGAAACCCTTGCTGGCGTAGATCTCGCGGATCTCCTCGCGCTCGACGGCCGGGACCATACGCAGGTGGCGGTACTCACGTTCGCGCTCGCTCTCGTAGTAGTCTTGATCGGCGCGGCGTGATGTGTAAGCGACGGCCGCCATCGACACCGATTCGGCAAAGGTGGCCGCCATCCCAGCCGCCAGGATGATGCGCGGATCCTGCGTCGCGGCCGCAACTCCAAGTGCGATCCCGAGTACATTGACCAGGCCATCCTGCCCGCCCAGGATGACGTCCGACAACGTCGACGCCTGCCGGTGGGGATCGTGATGCGTGTGGAATTCCAACTCGTGGGGTGCCGGAGAATTGTGGAGGCTCGTCGTGTCGCCGGCGGCCGCCATGGCGGTCGTCGTCTCAACCATCGTCATGCTCGTCTCCTTCTGCCAACACGATCGCCAGGTGCGCCCGGTGATCGATCCCTGGATAGATGGGGATTCGGCCACCGCCGTTCATGGCAACGGTCTCAGTGGCGAATCGTCGGCTTGGAGTTGGCCTTTTTCGTCAGCTGCGTGGCCTTGCGGTCGGCCTGTGCGACCGGCGCTGGCCATGCGCTTGCCACCGATTCCAGGAACTCTCTCTCCCGGACAGGGAGCGCCGCCATGGGATCCGGGGCGCCGCTGGCGTTCAAGCGTTGGGTGAGCAGCTCCATCCAGACGAACTGGCGGGCGATGTGGACCATGTGGGAGTTCGTCGTCAGTGTCGCCGATCCTTCGCCCCTCAGGTCGGCAATCAGCGTCTGTTCCGAGTCGGCCACGATCAGCAGCAGCTGGTCGAGCTGCTGAATCTCGCTCTCCCGGCGCGGGTGCCGGGCGTACAGCCCGCAAGGAGCCTCCAGCTCGCCGGTCAGGACGGCCCCGACTCGCAGGCCGCGAGAACAGGCCGCATCCAAGGCCACCCGGTATCGTTCGACCTCCGGGTCCGCCATGATCACCAACAACTCGCTCGATGCCGCGTCCAGCAATTGGGCGGCCAGGCCGCGGATGAGCTCGGGCCCTCGGCCGGTCCAAAAGCGGTCATCTTGGCCCCGGTGCAGGTGCCGCGCCAGGTCCGTCCGCAGCCAGGAGACACGCTGTCGGAAGTCGGCTTCGACATGGTCGAGCAGCGCCGCGGGGGGGACCGGTGAATACAATGTGCTGCGGCGGTTGCTCGAGCGAAGCACGGCGCCTCGCGCCTCGAGCCTTCCGAGAGCCTCGTACACCATGGACCGCGGAATCCCGGCTCGGACGCTCACCTGGTAACCGGTCGCCGGCTGAGAAGCGAGCAGGGCGAGGTAGACGCGAGCCTCGTATTCAGTAAACCCCAGGTCGTGCAGGGTATCGATGGTGTCTTGCCGGATAGTAGTTCGCATTCGAACGACTACGCTATTGTGCAGCCGACGGGCGGGTATGTCAAGGGATGGCTCCGCCCGCGGCCTTCCTTGCAGGCCGGAGGGGTAGAATCCGCCGGCGGTGGGTCCCGAGCGACTGCGGATACAGCGGGAAGAGTGGAATCGCCTGGCGGCGTACCTGGATTCTTGCCTGCCTGAGGAAGGATGCGGTCTGCTGGCCGGCCGCGCGGGCGATGTCGAGCTGTGGCTTCCGGTCGAGAACTCGGAGCACAGCCCGACCCATTACCACATGGAGCACCGCGCCCTCGTCCGGGCGTTCCACCAGGTGGAAGGGCTCGGGCTGGAGTTGCTGGCCGCGTTCCACTCGCACCCGCACGGTCCCGCCGGTGTTTCTCAAAGCGACGTTCGCGAATGGCAGTACCCGGAGGCAGCGCTGGTCGTCTGCACTCCAGGCGGGGAGGGATGGGCCGCTCGCGGTTTCATCGTCAGCGGTGAGACGGTGCGCGAGATCCCGATCCTGGTGGATAGCGCTTGATGGACCGGCTCATCCGGGCCGGGAATGGGGTGCCCTAGTGATGACCGGGTTCTTATCGGCCGCGGTCTTGGCTTCCGCCTACCTGATCGGGTCGATCCCCGTCGGGTTGATCGTCGTACGGCTCTCGACGGGGAAGAACGTCCTGAACGAGCACAGCGGCCGCACCGGGGGCACCAATGTCATGCGCACGGCTGGTACTTGGGCGGGATTGCTGACGGCAGGAGGGGATCTGCTCAAAGGCGCCGCGGCAGTCACCCTGGCCCAAGCCCTGGTCCCGGCGCAGCCTTGGGTGCAAGCCGCGGCAGGCGTCCTGGCCGTCCTCGGACACAATCATTCCATCTTCCTGATGGATCGAATCCAAGGGCGGGTCAGGCTACGCGGAGGCGCCGGCGGCGCGACGGCGATTGGCTGCGGGGTCGCTCTGTCGCCGGTGGTGGCTTGGATCATTCCCGTTGCGTTGGTGTTCCTCTACGGCCTTGGCTACGCTTCTATCACGACTCTCCTGGCCGGAGCCTTGATGACCGGCATGCTGGCGGTCCAGGCCTACGTCGGAGCTATCCCCTGGGCATATGTCGCCTATGGTGTAGCGGCTGAAGTGTTGTTGATGTTGGCGCTCAGGCCAAACCTCGCCCGGTTGCGACGCGGCGAGGAGCGACTGGTGGGATGGAGGGCGAGGACCGCGCGCTCACCGAAGTCCTCCGAGCGGACCCATCTATCCCATCCCAAGGTCTAGCCTTTCCAAGAGAGACCTTGATTGCGCTTCCCACGCCAGGTAGGCGATCTCCTCAGCCGGATGTGATCTTGCGGACGCCAATGCCGGCGGGCTGCCTGCCACAGGGGCACGGGCAGTTGCGCTGAGGGGGAGGATGAGCTCGGGCCGGAGGCTGTCTGAGTCCCTTCGTGACCGGTCCTTCTCCCGGATCGTCGGCCCGCCGTCGAGGCACAGGAGCGGCCAAAAGGCTGCGGGCGGAGCAAGAGGCATGTTGCGATTCCTGGTCGAACCCCTCGGTCGGTTCTAGCCTAAGAGGACCACCGCGGTCAGGCCAACGGCCGTGACGATGGCATATTCCATCGCGCGTCTGCCTGTCAGCCGCTCTTGCAAGTGAGCTCCGATCGCTTGAATGGCGACGTAGGCCAGCAAGCCGAGCAGCAGTGCCGTCTGAGCAGGCGACCACGGCCAGTAGTACAACCCCCAGGCAACCTCGGCAATGGCTGCGCCGATGGCGACCGCGTACACCCCAGGATGCGCCTCCGGCAAGCGAAGGCGCAAGAGTCTCCACGAGACGGCCGCCGTCGCCAGAAACGACAGCGGGGCCGTGAACACGGCCCGGACGCCGAGGCTGAACAACGCAAAGTAAACACCCGTCAAGAGAACCTGGGCTAGCACGGTCAGCGCGAGCGAGGCTGCCTCTCGTCGCGGATCGGCTGGATCGATCACGGCGAACTCGGCGACGAGGATGGCCATCAGCCCACTTGCAGCCGAGAGCAGGCCGATCCAAAGCGCCGGTCCCGGCTCGATCGGGGTCAGTACGGCACCGGCGGCAAGCGTCGCCAGACCGGGAATGAGAATCGTTTCCAGCCGGGCCCAGCCACGCGGAGGGCGGGGGTGCGTACGCGCGAGCCAATCGGCTCCGGCGACGCTCACTGCGCCGGCCAAAAGGATCAGAACGAAGGCACTGTTGAGCTCGATCCGGATCAGAAGCCCGAGTGCGGCGAACTCAACCGGGAGGGTGGGGAGGGAAACGACCCGGACGAGGCCGATCGCCAGGAGGACCAGCGCGCCCATCGTGCTCAGACGGTCGCGGTCCGGACGCGGCAAGTCTGCCACGAGGCGCATTCTAGCACGTCGCATGCGGGTCGCTTGAGGCCGGACGCGTATAATCGACGCCCGATGGTAGCCATTGTGGCCGCGATCGGCTTACTTGGCGGATCCGCCGTGAATTGGCTGGCGGACACGCTGCCGGTCACCCGCCGTCCGACGCGTCCGCGCTGCATCCATTGCGGCGCCCTTCGCCCGAGATGGGCGTGGGTCGCGTTGGCCGATGCGATCCTCGGAGGCAGTCGCTGCGCCTACTGCCGGGTCCGTCGCGGGGCCAGGGGATGGATCGTCGAGCTGGCCGGGCTCACCCTCGCGGTATGGCTCTTCTCCCGCGGGGCAGCTCCCATCGTCTTTATCCCCGGGTTTCTGGTCGGCTGGCTATTCCTGCTGATTGCCGTGATCGACATCGAGCACCGCCTGATTCTGCAAGTGGTCGTCATCCCGGCGGCGCTGTTGGTCATCCTGGGAAGCGTCGTGCAGCCGGTGCGCGGCCCGGTCAAGACGCTGGCCGGCGGCTTGGCCGGTCTGGTCATCCTCTGGCTGATGTATCTCCTCGGCCTTGCCTTCTCGCGCTGGCTCGCCCGGCGCCGCGGTTCTCCCCTGGACGAAGTCGCCTTCGGTTTCGGGGACGTGATGCTTGGCGGCCTGATCGGATTGATCGTGGGATGGCCGGGGGTCATCATTGCCGTCATCACCGGTGTCCTCGCGGCGGGAGTCTTCAGCATCGCCTATGTGGGTTGGATGCTGGTGCGAGGTAGGTACAGCGCGTATACCCCGATTCCCTACGGACCGTTCCTGCTTATCGGCGCGGCGCTTGTTTACTACGGCGGCCGGACGGCGTTGGAGGGGCTGATCGGAAGCTAAAGGTGAGGGTCGCCTTTCGACGGTTTTTCGGTTGCCGCGATCGACTCATGATTCAGGCCCTGCTGGGGACTTCTAGCCAGGCCCGGCTGGAGCTGCAGGCCACTGCGCTGAGCGTGCCGCAGGGCATTGGGCGCCAAGTTGCCCTCGTCTGAGCCAACCTAGCTCACGATTCCTCCCCGGAGGGTCCGAACCAGGGTCGCACCGGCCGTCAACGCTCGATGAACCGCAACGGCCTGCAGGTCTTCCCGGGCCGATGGAAGGCCCCCACAATCCCCCGTGGATCACGTCGGCCATCGAATTGGGCAATCCTTGCGTGTCCCTGCACTCGAATTGGCGGCCCCCGAGTGTCTCGATTGTGTTACAAGGCCGTCTAAAGGGAGGTACAGGTCTAGGGGGCTAACCCATGGGTACTACCGCGGCTGGGGCGGCCCCCCCTATAATGTAGCCAGTCCGAGCGGATTTCGGTCCGGAAAAGATATGTCCAGGGTTTCTCTGTTTCGACGACTCTATCTTCTTCTCCCTTCCCGCGCCCGGCGCGGGCAGAGCCTGGTCGAGTTCACCGTGATGCTCCCGGTGTTGCTGATCATGATCTCTGGTGTGATCGAATTGGGGTTCATGCTGAATTACTACCTCGATCTGATCGACGCTACCCGGGAAGCCACTCGCTGGGCGGCCGGCGACGATCCGGTGCACGACGCTGCCGGCACGTGGGTCGATCCCAACACGACCTTCTACGACGAGGTCCAGGAAGTCGCCTTGCAGTCGCTGGACGAGGGCTCCGGCGGCCAGATCACCCTGGATGACACCAGTGACGACATCGTGATCTCTTCCTTCTCCGTCTCGGGTGGCGCCATCACGGCGCGCTTTCCGGCTGCGTTGGGTGAAGACGGGCTCTCGCTGTACAACCAGCGCACTTCCGCGTTCACGACGGCCGAGGTGCAAGCCCTGCTCGACCCGGGCGCTCCTAACACGGGGATCGTCATGGTCGAGATGTACTACGACTACCACATGATCCTCGGACTGCCGTGGATCACCGCCTTCCTCCCGGACCCGATCACGCTCTATGCCTACACCATGATGCCAAACCCCAATGTCGAACCCACACCCACTCCCTGATCGCGCAGCACGTCGCCGCCTCACCCGCCGCGAACGCGGCCAGGCCCTGGTGCTGATCGCCGTGGCCTTCATCGGCCTGGCGGCCTTCATCGGCCTGGCGGTCGACGCCGGGATCCTGTTCACCCAGATTGGCCACCTTCGCCGGGCGGTCGACGCCGCTGCGTTAGGCGCCGCCAACCAGTTCCGCGAGGGCCGTTCGGTGATCGAGTTGACGGCGGCGGCGACCGAGTTCATCAATCTGAACAACGTGAGCACCGACCCGGCCACGGCCAAGGTCTTCATTTGCGAGGAACCCTTCGGTCCCGCGCCCTATTCGGCGGCGCATGATCCTGACCTGTGTCCTGCCCCTCTCTCGGGCGACCCCTACCGCAAGTTCGTCCGGGTGCAGGCTGAGCTCGAAGTCCACTTCGCCTTCCTTCCGATCATCGGGTTCTATAGCGTTCCCATCACCGCCGACGCCATATCAGAGACGGCCGCTGTTGACCTGGTGCTGGTGATCGACACTTCGTCCTCGATGGCTTTCGATCTGTGCTCGGATGGGCTCGACAACGATGAGGACGGTGTATTCGATGACTGTCCCTCGATCTCCAACCCCGGTCCGCTTCCAGGAGAGAACGATGTCGACGCGTGCAATCTGAACGCCACGCTCCCGGACGACGACGGCCCCGGGGAAGATGCGGGCCAGCTTCCGCCGGATGGCGACCGCGAGGACGACTGCCATCCGTTCGAAGAAGTGCGTGCCGCCAGCCAACAGCTGCTTTCCCGGATGTACTTCCCATACGACCGGATGGCGGTCGTGACCTTCTCCCGGGTCGGCAGCCGACCGGTCAGCCTCGCCCAAGGGTCCGATCCGATCTTTGTGTTCAACCAGATCGAGGCGTTGGAGGTCGAAACCAATCCATTCGTCACGGGGCAAACGCCCTGCGACTTCGTCGGAACGGGCGGCGACCCGCGCGGCTGCCTGAACACCAACACGGCCGACGGGTTGATGTTCGGCGGCAACCTGTTTGGCGACCCGAATGCCGACGGCATATCGTCGCCCGGCGAGATTCGCCAGGAAGCCGTCTGGATCCTGATCTTGCTCTCCGACGGGGCGGCCAATGCCTTCTATACCACCGAGGGGGGGCTCGACCCGAACGTCGATCGGAACGCGTGGTTCTGCCCTGGCGGCACCCCCGGCCTTCCGACCTGGATCGAGCCGTTCTGTACCGACACCGATTCTTCGAGCCGGCATGATCCACCCCCACCCCCCAGTCCCCAGTACGATCCCGACGACGCTGCCCGCGACATGGCCGACTTTGTCGGGTGTCCGGACTCGACCGAGCCCCAACCCTCCGCCTGTTCGGAGCCGGGTCAGGGCGCCGTGATCTTCACCATCGGGCTGGGCGACCAGGTCGTCAACACTCGCTGTGACCCATCCTACGGAGTAGGACCTTCTTGCGGAAACCTGGGAGAGGACCTTCTCCGCTATGTCGCCGGGGCCGGGGACGACAACGATCCAGGCACACCGTCCGCGCTGGATCCGTGTGACGGAGCGGGGGACGGCAATGACTGCGGCAACTATTACTTTGCCCCGAGCGGCGCGGGGCTGCTCCGGGTCTTTGAGGCCATCGCCTCCCGGATCTTCACCCGACTGACGCACTAACAAGGATGACGCATATGGACGCCTTTCCTAGTTCCCCGCAACCGCCTCGCCGCAGCCGTCGATTCCGCGGCCAAGGCGCTGTCGAGTTCGCCCTGATCCTGCCGGTTCTGCTTCTGGTGATCTTCATGATCATCGAGCTGGCGCGCCTGTTGCATGCCTACCTGGTGATCGAGAACGGGGCGCGCTACGGCGTGCGCTACGCCGTCACCGGCGAATACAACGACACTTACTGTGTGGATGGCCTCGACGCCGGGGGTACCGCGTGCGATGGCGACGGTCAGCGCTCCGAAGAGGACGCCGCCCGGCTGCCGTCGATCGAGGATGTGGCGCGGGCGGGATCCACTTCCGTCCTGCGCGACGAGAGTCTCTCGCCCGGAGATCCGGGATTCTTCACCATCACGGTGTGCTCCAGCCGCTCGGGTTTCGGATGGTTCGGCTCGGATCAAGCGACCATGACGCCGGCCTACTGTGTCCCCACCGAAGATGCCGGCGGGCCGGGTGACCGGGTCTCGGTGACGATCGATTTCGAGCATCCGCTGATCACTCCGATTCTGAGCTCGTTCTGGCCGCAACTGCACCTGGTGGCCAAGCGGGAAGGGATCGTCGAGCAATTCCGCACCGCCCGCGTGGTCGGCTTGCCGGCGACGATCTCGGGCCCGACCTGGACTCCGACGGACACGTTCACGCCGTCGCAGACGTTCACGCCCTCGGAAACGCCGACCCCGAGCGAAACGGCTTCGCCAACGGCTTCTGACACGCCGACGGTGACGCCGACCCGGACGGCTTCGCCGACCAACACGCCGACGCCCAGCTGCGCCTTGCTCTTCTCGACGGCCGGGCTATACAAGGACTCGAGCGACCGGATCGCCATCGACGTCACCAACGACAATGTGGCGAGCTTGACCCTGACCAGCTTCAACCTCTCGTGGACGTCGCTGGATCCGGGGGTGATGTACGCCGACTACTCCGATTACGGCGCCACCCAGGTCTGGAACGGGACGGACTACACTTCCCCGACGAGCGGCTCGTCGAGCGTCGCCCATCCCGGGGGTTCGACGATGACCTGGTTCATGGACTACGACGACGTGCCGGTGGGGGGCATCCGGGGCACATACAACGTCACGCTGAGCTTCACCAATGGCTGCACCGTCTCCGACTCGATCACCATGGCGACGGTGACGCCTTCGCGCACGCCGACGCGCTCGCAGACGCCGACGCGCACCGCTACCGGCCCAACGCCGACCGCCTCGCGTACGCCGACGGCCTCGCGGACACCTACCCGAACTCGAACACCGACGCCGGGGGCTGCCACGAATACGCCGTCGCGCACGCCTACCCCAGGGCCGGCTTCGCCCACGAATACACGGACGCCGACCCGGACGCCGACCAATACGTCCGTCGTGCAGACGCCAACAAACTCGCCCACCCCGAGCAAGACTGCGACTTCTCCTGCCGGCGGTTGAGTCGGCCGGACCGAAAGCCGGGCGGCCCCGGAAGGGGCCGCCCGCTTGATTCCCCGATGCGGTCACTGGACGGTTGCCTGCTTCACCAGGCCCGCATACAATCCGCGGTGTGAGCTCCCTGCTGGACCTGTTCGATCGACGGGGCGCCTCCTTCCTGGGCGGAGGGCTCGTTTTGACGCTGGTCGTCCTTCTGGTTGCCCTCAACCAGGGTGCTTCGGTCACCAGTCTGGTCCTGCTGACTCTGGTCGGGCTACGAACTTTCACCGCCTTCCAGTCTCTGGCCACCTCTCGCAAACTCGCCGAACATCCGGCCGGCCGAGCTTGGAAGTTCCTGGGGGCCTGCTGGCTCCTGGCGGCGGTGAGCGGGACGCTGGCGCTGGCCATCTGGGTTCTCACGGGCGGCCTTCCCTCGGTTCCGTCGATTTCAGATCTCTTCCTGCTCGCCGCCTACTGTTCCGCCCTTTGGGCGCTCGCCGTCTATAGCCCCTTCCTCCAGGAAGGGTTCGGCCGCTTGCGCGCGTGGCTCGATGTGGCCATCCTTTTCCTCGCCGTGCTTGGCCTTTCGTGGCTGGCCCTGGTGCAGCCCGTCCTCGGCGCCGGGATCAGTCCGTCGATTGCGGTGTTCTGGGCGATGTTATGGCCGACGCTCGATCTCTGCCTCCTGACCTTGCTCCTTCGGCTCATGCTCTTGGCCAAGCCTGGGGTGGAAAGGCAATCCCTTCTGCTCCTGGCGCTGGCCGCAGCCGCGGCCCTGGCCTGGCACCTCGTGGCCAGCTACTCCGTGCTCACCGGGGACCCGAGCCCCACCGGCCGAATCGCAGTTTTCTCGCTGGCCGCGGCCCTCTTGGCGTTGTGGTCGGCCCTGGACGCTGGAAAACTGGAGGCCACTTCTGCTGCTTTCGGAAGACCGCGCACCCGCTCAGCGAACGCCGAAGCCTTCCTGCCCATTGCCTTTACCTACCTGGTGGTCGGCTACACCGGGGTGGACGTCTGGCTCCAGGGAAGTGTCGACGAGCTGGGCCTGGGAATCTCGATCGCGCTGATGTTGATGCTCTTCGCTCGACAGGGCGTCGTCGCCGGACAATCGGAAATGCGGCAGTACGCCGCGCTGGTGGATGGAGCCGGCGATTTTGCCTTCATATGCCAACCCGGCGGGCGCATCAGCCTCAGCAATCCGTCCTTCGCCGCCGCGCTCCGCCGCTCCCCGGCGAGGATGTCCGGCCTCCAATTGCAGGACATGCTTGGAGCGGAGCCCGATCCGGGGCCGATCCTGGAACAGGGTGCCAGCGGCTCCTGGGAAGGTGAGGTCACTTTTCTTCGATCGGATGGATCGGCCTTCCCCGCCAGGCTCAGTCTGCGCCCGGTCTTGCTCGAACGTCGGCGTCGTCCGGTGCTCGCGGCGAGCGCCGTCGATCTGACGCAGATGAAAGAGCGGGAGGGCCTGCTGCGTTCTGCTCTGAACGACGTCGCCGCCGCCCGCACGGAACTCGAAGGCCTCAACCGAGATCTAGAGGCCAAGGTCGACGCCCGCACGCAGGAACTGAAGCGCACCGTCGATGATCTCGACCGGCTCAACCAGGAACTATTGGAACTCGATCAGCTCAAGACCGAATTCGTCACCCTGGTGTCGCACGAACTCCGGGCGCCGCTGACCAACATTCGGATGGGCGTCGAGCTGCTGCTGCCGAAGGAGGCCGGGATGCCGGCGGAGGCGCGGGACTCTCTGGAGCTGATCCTCGAGGAGACTGAACGATTGGGGACCTTCGTCGAAGCCATCCTCGACCTTTCGGCCTTGGAGGCCGGCCGCTTCCCCCTTTCGATCGAACCGCTCCACCTGCGGCACGAAGCCCTGGTCGCGGTCGATCGCTTCCGGGCGGTCGATCCGTATGGAAGGATCCACGTCCGGTTAGACCCCGCCCTCCCGCCGATCCTGGCCGACCAGCGAGCTTTGGCCAGCGTGTTCCATCACCTCCTCGACAACGCCGTCAAGTACGCGCCGGAGGGGGAGATCCTGCTGGCGGCCGAGGTGGAGCCGGGAAGGGTTGTCGCCTCGGTCAGCGACCACGGGCCCGGCATTCACCCGTCGGAGCGAGAGAAGATCTTCGATAGGTTCCATCGCCTGGACTCGAGCGACGCCCAGGTCGTCTATGGGCACGGGCTTGGCCTTCACTTGGTGCGGCGTCTGCTGCAGGCGATGGGCGGCGACATCCGCGCCGAGCCGTCCGAAGGAAGTGGAGGTGCACGGCTGGTCTTCTGGCTCCCGCTTGCCGAGGAAGAAGGCGAGGGGGCGGTCGGGAGAGGGGAATTGGAAGCGGCCAACGATGGATAGAAGGGGAGCCCCGGTCTTGCCCACCCGCCTGTTGATCGTCGACGACGACCCGACGTTGCTGCGTTTCCTCAAGGAGTACTTCGAGCGCGAGGGTTTCACCGTGGATTCCGCCGGCGGCGGCCAGCAGGCGCTGCGGCTGTTCTATACCAGCCGGCCGGACCTGGTGATCGTCGACGTCATGATGCCGGGGATGGACGGCTGGGAAGTGACCGCCCGGCTGCGCGAGCTGGCCGAGACCCCGGTGATTATGCTCACCGCCAAGTCGGGCGAGGCCGACAAGCTGCGCGGCTTCCGCCTCGGCGTCGACGACTACGTAACCAAGCCGTTCAGCCTGGCCGAGCTCGGGGCGCGGGTGGGGGCGGTGCTGGCGCGAGCCGCCGCCCGATCCATAGCGAACGAGACCACGTATTTGGCCGGATCGATCACCGTCGACATGCGGAAGCACGAAGCACGCCTCGCCGGGGATTTGCTGCCGCTGACTCCTACCGAATTCCGCGTCCTGGCGTGCCTGGCACAGCGAGCCGGCGAGGCCGTATCACAAGAGGAACTGCTGGAGCGAGTGTGGGGAGAGTACCGGAAGGAAAGCGGGAGCGCTCTGCGGAGATATATCTGGTTCTTACGCAAGAAGATTGAAGCCGACCCGGATGCCCCGGTGCGGCTGGTCACCGTGCGGGGCTTCGGTTATCGGCTCGAATCATAGCCGTTCGCGAACCCAGATCGGGGCTGGAGGGAGTCTTGCTCTCCACGCCCACTCGAATTCCCTCCCTTAACGAAATCGGAAACAACTCAGGTGCCCGCCGGATCACGGGTGCCCTCGCCCTTCGGCATGGAGCGCGGTGCGTCACCTGTGGCGCTCGGGGCGGACGTGAGGTAAGGATGGGAGTTCCAAGGGTCGAATAGCGCTTTTCCGTCCTCGCCGATGGCAGAGTGCCGCGCCCGTGGGGTACCAAAGGACCAGCGCCCCATCAGCTCATGTAAGAGGTCTGCAAGGTCGGAGGGCCGTCGGCCCGCGTATCATCCTAGTGATGAGGGCGGCGTCCTGGGATCATCGTGCCGACCCCAACCGTGTCGAGATCAGGCGTCTGAAAGGAGTTGATCCGATGGAGGCTCGAGTTGGAAGAGACTCCGGCCGCAAGGCGAGGGCACAGATTCACTTCCCTGCGATGGAAGTCATCCTGCGACACTCGCTCATCGCCGTGCAATTCGGTGTCCTCCTGACGATCCTGCTCCAAGTGGTAGGTTCATGACCCGATCCGGGCGTGCGCCTTCTGCAAATCTTGGTGGAGACATCTCAGGCGGCGCGGCGGGCTCGGCCAGGAAGCCGACCGACAGCCTCTGACCGGACGAAACTGGATCCGGCCACGGGGCAAAGGATTGCTGTGGAAGCAACGGAGAATCACATCGAACCTGTAGGGTTGGCGCTGGTCGCCGACGATGACGCCACCTTCCGGCAGCTGCTGGCGCGCCGCGCTCGCCGCATGGGACTGACCGTGATCGAGGCGGAGAATGGGACGGAGGCGTTGCAGGCCGTGGCGGCCAACAGCTTTGATGTGCTTGTGCTCGACGTCTACATGCCCGGCGCCACGGGATTGGAAGTGTTCGAGGCCGCCCGCCGGCTCCAGCCGGATATCCAGGCGATCGTCATGACCGGAAGCGCATCCGTGGAGACCGCGGTCGAGGCCTTGCGCCAGGGGGTTTATGACTACATGACCAAACCTCTCGAGTCCCTCGCTGCCTACGAGGTGTCGCTCACCCGGGCGCTCGAGCATCGGCATCTGATCCGTGAAAACAAACGACTGTTCAACGAAGTTCAACGACTGGCGATCACCGATCCGCTCACGGGTCTTTTCAACCGGCACAAGCTCACCGAGGCTCTCGAGACCGAGTTCGAACGCGCAGCTCGCTACGGTCGCCCGGTCTCGTTGATCATGATGGACCTCGATGACCTGAAGGTGGTCAATGACACGCATGGCCATGTGGGAGGCGACGCCGTCCTGCAGCAGGTGGCCGATGCGATCCGCGGGCGCGTCCGGCGGCTCGATCTGCCGACCCGCTACGGGGGCGATGAATTCCTGGTTCTCCTACCGGAGACGACGCTGGAGGACGCCCACGGCGTAGCCGAGCGGATCGGTTTCGAAGTCAGGAAGATTCGGGCCGGGAAGCTTGCCGTCACCGCCAGCATCGGCGTCGTCGGGTGGAGCCCGGCCCATCAGACAAGTAAAGAGTTTCTCCAGGCCGCCGACCGAGCGCTCTATGAGGCCAAGCGGCGGGGCCGCGGGGCCATCGTCGTCGGCCCGCTGGAACGTGTCCCGGCGCGCTGAAGCGCCGGGGCTTTTCCACCTTCAGACGAATCCACGTCATCCATTCTGCGAGGCCAGGTCTCGGCCGTCGCGGCCTTCGGCCACGATCGGTCGTTTTTGACTCAGGGAAGGGCCGGGTACAGGGCTGGAGCGGGTCCGGTTAGGCCGGAACGGGCTTCCGCCGAAACCAGGTGTGCCACTCGCGGTTTTCCCAGACGACCAGGATCGGAGCGGCGTTGAAGATCGAGGAGTAGGTTCCGCTCAGGACGCCGACCAACAGGATCGTGACGAAGTGCTGCGTGGTAACGCCGCCGAAGATCAGCAGCGCCAACAGGGTCAGCGTCACCGTCAGCTGAGTGTTGATCGAGCGGGCGAGCGTCTGAACGATCGAGTGATTGACGAGAGTCTCGTAGCGGAGGCGGCGGTAGATGCGCTGGTTCTCGCGGATCCGGTCGAAGACGACGATCGTGTCGTGCACCGAGAAGCCGATCACGGTCAGCAGCGCCGTCAGGAACAGGGCGTCGATCTCCCAGAACAGGAAGCGGCCCAGGAGCACCTGGACGCTGATGACGACCAGCACGTCGTGAAGCATGGCCAGGATGGCGGCAACCCCGTAGCGAGCGGCGTGCGGCACCCCACGAAAGGCGTACGTGATGAACCCGAGGATGCCCAGAACCGCCAGGGCGACGGCGCCGACCGCCCGCTGCGCCACCTCGGCGCCAATCGACGGACCGACGTGTTCATCCCTCAGGACGGTCACGGAGGCGCCCGCCTCGGTCTCTAATGCCGCCAGGAGCTGAGCCTTCTGGTCGGCCTCGAGCGGCCTGCTTCGGATGACCAGGTCGCTCTCTCCGGCGGTCTGGACGAGGGTGTCGTCGATGCCCAGCCGCTCGGCCGTCGCCACCGCCGCCGCCGGCGCAGGTCGAAGGCTGGCCTCGAACCGGACCTCGAGCAGGTTCCCTCCGGTGAAGTCGATGGCGGCCGCCGGCGGCCCCCAGATGGCCAGCGCGATCAGGCCCGGAAGGATCACCAAGGCCGAAATGGCGAAGTACAGGTAGCGCCTGCCGACGATGTCGATCATCTCGCCGCCTGGACCCCGAAGAGGGCTGGATGCTCGGCCGACTCCATCCGATCCAGGACCAGGTGGAGCAGAGTACGGGTGACCACGATCGCCGTGAACATGCTGACCATCACGCCGATCGACAGGGTCAGGGCGAAACCCTTGACGATACTGGCGCCGAAGGTGCTGCCGAACCAGTACAGGATTCCGCACGTGATCAGAGTCGAAAGATTGGAATCGCGAATCGAGGGCCAGGCCCGGTTGAAGCCCAGCTCGGTTGCCAGACGCAGCTTACGCCCCTCGCGCAACTCCTCCCGCATCCTCTCGAAGATCAGCACGTTGGCATCGACGGCCATGCCGAGCGACAGGATGAAACCGGCCACCCCGGGCAGGGTCAGCGTGATCGGAATCAACTTGAACAGCGAGAAGGTCAGCAAGGCGTAGATCAGCAGGGCGGCGGAGGCGATGACGCCCGGGAGGCGGTAGTAGAGGATCATGAAGGCGATGACCAGCGCCAGGCCGATGATCCCCGCCCGTTGGCTCTTCTCCAAAGAATCTTGTCCCAGGGTGGGCCCGACGGCTTTGCTCTCGACCACGGTGAGCGGCACCGGCAGGGCCCCATAGCGAAGCTGGACCGCCAACTGGTTGGCGCCCTCCAAGGTGAAGTTTCCTGTGATCTGCCCGTTTCCCTCGGTGATCGGCTCGGAGATGGCAGGAGACGAAATCACCTTCTTGTCCAAGACGATGGCCAGGATGTCGCCGACGTGGGCGGCCGTGTAGTCGGCGAATAGCCTCGCTCCCTCGTCGGTGAAGCTGATACTGACGACGTATTGGCCGAGCTGGTCGGTTTGCGCCGAGGCGTTCTTCAGGTCGGCGCCGGTCAGGACGGTGTGGAAGACGCGCGGGGTCGGTGTCGCCAGCGGCCCAGGCGTCGCCGTGTCCGGCGCTTCTGGCTTCGCCCCGTAGTCCGTCACGATCTCCACGTCCCGCAGCGTTGCCAGTTCGATGGGCAAGACCGAACTGAAGTCGACAAACTCGAGCAGCGCCGTCCCCCGAATCGTCGACACGGCTTGATCAGGATTCTCGATGCCCGGCAATTCGACCAGGATTCTGCGTGCGCCGGCGACCTGCACCACCGCTTCGGTCACGCCCAGCGCATTGACGCGATTCTCGATGATGGCTCGCGCCGCGCTCATCTGCTCCTGGGTGGGCTCGTCTCCCGCCGGTACATCGGCCTCCAGCAGCACCCGCAAGCCACCCTGTAGATCGAGGCCGCGGACGACCTTGATCGACCGATCCAACGGGCCGATGTGCAATCCGGGGTTCTCGGGCCAGACGACCCACAGTCCGAGAACGATGAGCAGGAGGATGACGACAAGGCGTGCGTTCTTCAATCGAAGGCTCTCCGGTCGCGCAAGGCCAGCGCCATGACTTGCGCGCTGGCCAGCGGACGCCATTATACCGTGCTCAGGAAGTGGCCGGGATCCCTCCCCGAGCGGAGGCCGCCTCGGATCATCACCTTCTTAGAGACACCTGCGCGGCCGCTGCACAGGCCCCGCCCTCACCCCTTCGGGCACCCCTTCGGGTGCACCCTGGGTGTGCGCCGAAAGGCGTGGCGGTCTGCCCCCTGGGGGCGCCCGAAGGGGCGTAGAGACCGAGGGAACGAGAGCTCGAAGGGCGCTTCGGCTCTTGGTACTCCTCCGCATCGCCTCGGCTTGCGGCTGGCTAGGCCCTTAATCCGTGCGGCCCTTCGGTCACGCATCCGCTACGCCCACGCTTCTACTGAACTCACGCTTCGACTGCGCCCACGCTTCGACTGCGCTCACGCTTCGACTGCGTTCAGCGCGGAGGGACCTGCGGAAGCGCCTGGAGGACGATCTGCAACACAGCCTCGGCGGAGTTGTCGTCGGTGAAGACGTAAATATCGCAGTTCGCTCGGGCATGAGCCAGCCGGCGCTGCTGTTCATCGTATTCTTGTGGAAGCCAGTCGAGCTGCTTGCGCCGGCTGCACGTCGGATAGGACGCGTCCAGGAAGATCAGCACTTCCGGCTTGGCCAGGCGTCGCCACATATCGGCCACGTAGGAGTGTTCCTGCGCGATTTGCCGCGCGGCGAAGCCGAGCGTCCTCAGCCTGAGGACCAGCGTTGTCTTGCCCGCGGCGCACGGCCCGACGACTGCGATCCCCCCCGACGGCCGGGTCGATATTCTCCGAGGTGTAGAATCGGGCGGGGTCACCGGGAAGGCGACGTCGGAGTCAAAAGGGCATGCGGACGGTCAGCCGGCGGACATCCTCGCCCTGACGTGGCAAGATGGCCGCCACCAGAATCGAAATGTCGTCCGCCGGGCGACCGCCTTCGAGCTCGACGGCGTCGGCCAGGAGTCCGTCGGCCCAGCGGGCGGGGTCGGGGGGGCCCTGCCCGGCAAGGTCCATCACTCGGGCGACGAGGTCGAAGGGGTGCCCGGTTCGCTCGCCAGCGTGAGTCAATCCGTCGGTGAAGACGATCGCGGCCAGCCCGGGCTGAAGTGGCACTTGATGGATCTCCGGGCGGACGCCCTTGCGGCCTCCGACCGGATCGGCCGGACCATCCAGCGCGAGCAGGTTTCCCTGCTCCACCAGCAGGGCCGGCGCCGGATTGTTGCGCGTGATGACCAGGCTCTGCGTGTGCAGGTCGATGGACAGGATGTTGAGCGTCGCCAACACCTTGCCCGAACGCAGCGTGTACAGGTAGTCGGAAGCGGCGCGGGCGGCGGCGCCATCGCGCACACCATCGGCCAACAGGCTGATCGCCTTGCGGGCGACGATACCGGCAATCGCCTTGGCCGCCTTGCCCGAGGTTTGACCATCGACCAGGACGAGGGAAAGGCCGCCCGAAGGTCGCTCGATCATTTCGAGCGTATCGCCACTTTCCGGCATGGCGTACTTCCGGACCTTAGCGACGGCAACCTGGGCTTCCATCCCGGGCATTCTACATTCGGGTCCGGGGTGTGTCGAATCTGTAAGGCGCTGGCAAGGTCGGCGGACCGGCGACCTCCGCTACAGTAGGGACGCCCCGCCGCAGGAGGACAGTGCTTGGGGACCGAGCGGCACGGCCCGGTGGACTTGCCCCGGGTGATCGAGCAAGCCATTGATCAGATCTCATCGACCCTCGGCGACCGGCCTGTCTCGGTGGTCGCCGAGTACCCGGCGCACCTCCCGGCCGTCGACGGCGATACGGACCGGCTGGCCGGAGCGATCGCCGGCCTGATCGCGGCAACGGTCACCCGCGCCCAGCACGGGGAGGTGGTCGTGCGGGCTGCGTTGACTCCTGAGCCGCCCGAAGGCGCCCACGTGGGCGACGAGACCGGTCCCTGGGCGCAGGTCAGCATTGCCCCACGCGGGAACGGTCTCACGGCGGATGTGCTCGAATCGCTTCTGGAGGAAACCTCCACGGAGGCCGAAGGCGACTCGCTTATGGCACCGGCAGCGTGTGTCGAAGCCCTTCGCGAGATTGGCGCTAGATTGTGGGTCGATCGCGCCACCCCGGCGATGCCCGAGCTGCGACTGCTCCTGCCTTTGCGAGCGGCATCGCCTGCGGCCGACGTGACGCCGTTGCAGCGGACCCTGGGCGAGCACCTGTCCAGACCCGGCGATCCGACCCCCCATCTGCTGATCCTGGTGGACGACGGCCAGCTGCGCCAGGTCCTGGCGACGGAGCTGTCCGCGGCAGGCTATCGGGTGGTCGCCGCCCGCGACGGCGGAGAAGTGCTCTCGTTGGCGCGTGAGAAAGAGCCGGCTTTGATCCTGCTCGACATCCTGGCCCGCGATCCGACGGCCTTCGATGTGGCGATGGTGCTGAAGCAGGATCCCCGCATCGCCCGCATTCCCGTGCTCTTCATGACCTCGGTGCGCGATCCGCAGGCCGGGATGCGGATGGGCGCGGTCGATTTCCTCGTCCGACCGACGGGGACCGCCGCCCTCATTACCGCCATCGAAGCAGCGCTGCACACAGTGCGGCAGCCGGTGGCGCGGGTGCTGGTCGTCGAGTCGGTGGACAAGCTGCGCGAGACGATGGTGCTTATGATTCAGTCGCAGGGGTACCGTGTGACGGAAGCCGCCGGCCCCGAGGAGGCCCTGGTCTTGGCCGAGCGGGTCCAACCCGGCCTGGTTCTCGTCAACGCCCGCCTGGCGCAGGACCGAGACTACTGGCTCCTGCGAGGGCTACGCCAGATATCGGCGGATATCCCGGTCTTCGTGTTGGCCGAGGCCCTGTCGGACGCCGAAGGCAGGGCCGCCATCCGGCGCGGCGCCTCCGGATACACGGAGACAGACAAACTCCCCGACCTTCTGACCCGAGTCCGCGACGGTCGGACGAAGCCCTAGGGATCAGCTATCAGCCGTCAGCTACCAGCCAACAGCATAGGAGCGGTCGGCTATCAATGTTCTGTGATCAGTAAGCCGTGATCGGTGATGGGGGATTTGAGATTAGCGACTGGAGACTGGAGATTGGATTTGCTGAAGGCTGAAAGCTGATGGCTGACAGCTCATTTTTGACCACTGACCACGGGTTCTAGGTGACGATTACCGTCGTGCCATGGCCGCCGCGCAGGCGTTCGGAGACGGAGGCCAATGGGGTCGTCCAACGGTACAGCCACTTCGCTTCTTCCGGCCGCATATTGACGCAACCGTGGCTGCGAGGGGTGCCGAAGTCGGTGTGCCAGTAGGTCCCGTGAAATGCAACGCCCGTCTCATGGAAGAAAGATACCCACGGCACACCGGGCAGTTCGTAGGCCTCGAGATCGGGGGTGATATGGCCGTCACCCATGTGGCGCATCGGAGTCTTCTTGCTGACATGGAAGACTCCATCGGGGGTGATCGTGGGAACCCCGTTCTCCTTGGGGCGCGTGTCCGGGATGCCGCTTGAGATGCGCGTTCGGAAGATCAACTGCCCGGATTCGTAAGCCCGCAACTCCTGCCGGGCGAGGGAGACCTCGATCTTCTTCTCACGCGCCGCCAGGTCGGGTGAGATCGGTGCCATCTCTTCCGGGGTGACTCGACGCAGGTGCTCCGCCGGCGCGTAGTAGCGGACGTAGAGTATGTCATCGATGATTCGGTACCACGTTCGCCCGTCGGCCCCAACGACGCTGCTCTCCACCCAGTGAGTCGATTGGTAGTAGAGCCTGTAAAGCGGATCGGACCCGGGGTCCGGATCTCGGTGGGTGCGGGTGTAGGGGACGCTCATCTCGAACAAGGCGCCCGCGCTCGGAAGGAGAGTCTCGGGAGGTTGCGGAAGCCAGCGGACCCGTTGCAGGTTGCCGGAATGCGCGTAGCCGTCGGAGAGCTGAAACCAGACCGGGTTGTGGGATGGTCCTTCGTCGGAATTCACCTGCGAGGTAAGAGTGATGATCTCGTCTCGCACCAATTGGTCAAGGCGGCGGGCCCGGAAGGAGGGCTCGGAGTACACGCCTATCCAGGTAGCTGCGACGCGGGCCAGGCCAAGACCTTCGGCGCCTCCCGCGGGTGGGGCGGGCCGCAGCGCGACGCCGGCCGCCGAAAGGGCGGCCAACCCGAGGAATTGCCGACGGCCGATTCTCGCATCCACGCCTTCATTGTAGCGGCGAATCGCGGCCCATCAACCGGCCGGACTTACTTCCCTACCCTATGAGCACGTCCCGGGGACCGTCTCTGCGCTCTGGCCCCCACTTCCTCGGGAACGCCATCCGTTCTTCCTAGTCACCCCCGCGTATCCGCGGGAACGGCAGTTATTTCTCGTCACGCCCGCGCGGGCGGGGTCGCGCTTGATCGTCTCGCCTTCGCCGATTTCGCGATGTCCCTCTGGTGAACTTCGCGATGGCAGCTCGGCCCGAATGGTCTTCCCTGGGGTCCGAGATGCGTGCGAAGGGTCGATAACGCCGAAGCCCATGAAAGAGGCCTCCACATCCCTCAGGTATAATCCGCGCCGATGCCGGACGAGCTTCAGCGGTTGGATCTGAGCGGAATTGAGATCGTCTATCGGACCGTCGGGGATGCGCAAGCCCCGACGGTCGTGCTGCTCCACGGGTGGGCGAGCTCGCGCCGGATGTGGGAGTCGGCACAGCAACGCTTGTCGGCGCACTTCCGCACCATTGCCTTGGACCTCCCTGGGCACGGAGAATCCAGTAAGCCCGATTGGACCTGGTACTCGATTCCGCGATACACCGACCTCGTCGATGACCTGATGGAGGCGCTCGAGCTGCGACGGCCGGCTATCGTCGGACATTCGATGGGCGGCACGATCGGGCTCGAGTTGGCGAGCCGACAGCCCAACGCCCTGGAGTGCCTGATCGCCGTCAACCCGGTTGTCACGGGGCGGGTCTACTCTCGCGGCATCCCCTTGGGGGACGAATGGGTCGAACCGGCGGTGCGCGTTTCGCGCCGGGTGTGGCCAGCCGCCTCGCGCTTGCTCACCCGGCCGCCGGAGGCTCTCCGCCGGCGCGCTCCCAACCATGTCCTCCGGAATAGAGAGGACCTCGGGATGACAACGGCCGACTCGGCACTTGGCAGCATGCGCGCCGTCCTGACTTGGGACCTGACGAGTCAGCTTGAGGAGATTCGGACGCGCACCCTCGTCATCGTCGGCGATCAGGATCGCGTTGTCGCTCCGGGCGAGGGAGAACTCGCCGCCCGGAGGGTGCCCGGCGGCCGCCTGATGCGATTGCGCGCCGCTCATCATCCTCACGACGAAGTCCCGGACGAGTTCTACCCAGCGATCGAGGCCTTCCTGGCGGGGGCAGCGTACTGAATACCGTCCGTGCCTTCTTCGCCGTCAATCTAACGCGCGAAATCCGCGAAAGCATCGCTCAAGTCGAGCGCTCGGCGGGTCCGGCCCTCTCGGGCGAGCCGATCCGCTGGACCCGTCCGGAGACCATCCACCTGACCCTTCGCTTTCTTGGCGAGACGACCGCGGCCAGGCTTGATTCGATCCGCCTGGGGGCCGAGGCGAGCGCCCGGTCGTGGGCCTCGTTCGACCTTCATATCGCCGGCCTGGGTTGCTTCCCAGACATCCGTCGGCCACGCATTATCTGGGTGGGCGCATCCGATCAGAGCGGGTCGCTCGAGAGAATCGTGCGAGATCTCGAGGTGCTTGCTCGGGCGGCGGGTTTCTCTCCAGAGGAGCGAGCGTTTTCCGCTCATCTCACAATTGGGCGGGTCAGGGATCGCCTCTCGCCTGACGGCGCGCGCCGTTTCGCTTCCTACCTCGGGGACTCGTCCATGATGGATTTCGGATCCATTCACATCGAATCCGTCGATCTGATGCGGAGCGAACTGAAGCCGGCCGGGCCGGTCTACAACCTGATCGCTGCCCTTGCGTTGGGTGCAGTGAGGATGGGGTCGTCATGAAGACGAGTCTGGTGAGCGTCGTCGGGGGTGCGGAGTGTACGTCGCAAGAGGCCCTTTGGGCGGAGGACACCGGCCGGCGTCTGGCGCTGGCCGGTGTCGGGGTAGTGTGCGGTGGCAAGGGCGGGGTCATGGAAGCGGCCTGCCGCGGCGCGTGGCAGGCCGGAGGGCTGACGGTTGGCCTCCTTCCGGGTGAACAGGCCGGTGAGGGAAATGACTACCTGACGGTCGAGCTGCCGACGGGGTTGGGGGAAGCCAGGAACGTGCTTGTGGTCCGAGCGGGGGAGGCCGTCATTGCCATCGGAAGCGGCCTGGGTACTTTGAGCGAGATTGCCCACGCATTGCGACTTGGCAAACCCGTCGTGGCGTTGGGGTCATGGCAGGCAATCTCGCCGGATGGGGCCCCCCTCCCTGTGCTTCGTGCGGAGAGCCCGGCCGAGGCCGTCGCCACATTGTTGGGTCCCGGCTGATGACCGAGCCGGGTGAGGATCGGGCGCTGAGTCTGGCTCGGGAGATCGTCGACATCCTCGACCAACACAAAGCGGAAGACATCCTGTTACTAGACCTGCAAGGGATTTGTACCTTCGCCGATTACTTCGTGCTGTGCACCGGGCCGAGCGAGCGGACCCTGCGCGCCCTCTCCGAAGAAGTCGTTCGCCGCCTCAAGGCCGACCGAAAAGGAATTCCTCGAGGGGTGGAGGGCGAGGCCCAGAACGGGTGGGTCCTGCTGGACTTCGGCGACGTGATCGCCCACCTCTTCTCCCCGGAGCTGCGCCGGTATTACCGACTGGAAGAGGTTTGGAAGTCTGGGAGGATCATGCTGCGCGTCCAGTGACGGTGCGGGCTCATATTCGCCTGTCAGACGATCAGCGGCCGCATCGAGGTGCCGGGGGCGAGGGGAAAGGTGAAGAGACGGCAACATGGAGGCAGCAACCTTCTGGTGCAGACGGCGCAGACGAAGATCAGTCGCTCTTCCCCTCGAAGATCCACCGATCGAGGTCCCGTTCCCAGGCAACCATTTCCTCCGCGCGAAACCACAGGGCCACTTCTTCCGCCGCGGTGGCTGGACTGTCGGAGGCGTGTGTGAGGTTGCGACCGATCTCGAGCGCGAGGTCATGGCGTACCGTCCCGGGAGCGGCTTCCGTCGGCCGGGTGGCCCCCATCGTCTGGCGGACGGCGGCGACGGCTTGTGGGCCCTCCCACACCATCGCCAGGACAGGCGCCGAGGTGATGTAGTCGACCAGTCCCGGGTAGAAAGGCTTTCCCTGGTGGACGGCATAGTGTTGTTCCGCCAAGCTCCGGCTCACGCGGCAGAAACGCGCCGCTGCCAGGCGCAGGCCGCGCCGCTCGAGACGTCCGACGACCTCGCCGATCAAGCCGCGCTGGACTCCGTCGGGCTTGACGAGCACGAGCGTTCTTTCCACGAAACCCTCCATGAATCAGAGGACTCGGGGTCGCCCGAGTCCCTGTTGGCCGATTCGAGAAACCACGGTCAGGCGACGGCGACGCCGCGCTCGTAGGCGTCGATTGCCTCTTGCAGACGATCGCCCTTCATATACGCGTCCCCCAGAGCTTGCCATAGATCGGAAGCCTTCGGGTTGCGGTCGAGGGCAAGTTCCAGCTCGGAGGTAACCTCCGTCAACTGGTACTTCTTCTTGATCACGGCCGCGTAGCCGTGGGCCGCACGCCGATAGTCTCCGACGGCGAGCGCATGCCGGGCTTCTTGGAGTTTATCCTCCATCGGGGCCTTGGCCGCTGTCGGTTTGGGGGCCCGCAAAGGAGGCTTCGGCGCAGGGGCCGCCGGCGGCAAGGGCGGTGGAACGGCTTCGGCATGACGGGGCTCGGCTGGGACCGATGGCGCAGTTGACACAGCTTGGAGAGGCGTCTCGTGGACCGGCTCCGCGCGGACCGGCTCCGCAGGGACGGAAGACTCAACGGGCGCAGCCGGAGGAGGAGCCGTAACGAGCGGGGGAGCCGTCATGGCCGGGACGGCAGGTTCCGCCGCCGGCGCCGCAAGCCAATCCGGGATTTCGAGCTCGCCTTCCACTTCGGCTTCGGCCGTCGACTCGGCCTCCGCCGGGGCGGCCTCTGCTTCCGAGAGTCGATAGGGAGCCGGCGTTCTTAGCCAATCAGGTACTTCTTCCATGGCGTCCGCCGGCTCACGATACGTCGGCGGAACCGCGACAACTTGCTCGAACTCGGCCCATTCGCCAGAGGGCTGATCACCTGACTCCACGATCGGTTCAGATGGAGGTCTCCGGACAATCATCTCCTCGGCCGCAGGGATTTCGGCCGGAGCTTCGCCCGTTTCGTCGGCGGGCACCTGTTCCCAGGGCGGGACCCAAGACTCCGCCAGTTCGTCGATGGGCTCGGCCGCACGCAATCCCATCGGGAGGAGCGCGGCAGAAAGCGGCGGCACGGTCGGCTCTTCTTCTGTGGGCTGAGCGGCGAGCATCCAAGCGGGCAGGGCCGGCCAAGCCTCCTCGACAGCGGAGGCCGGCTCGGGTTCCTCGGCCGGTTCCATGAGTTCAGGTCCTGGCGCGGGCGTCTCCGCAACCAGTTGCTTCAGCCATTCGGGAACCTCCGGGGTCGGCGGCGGCCCCGCGACGGTATCCTCAAAGGCAAGTTCGGGCTCAGCCGTCGCTTCGAACATCGGAGAGGCGGCGGAGGCCGCTTCGAACGTGACCTGATCGAACGTCGCAGGTTCCTCTTCCTGGTCGTCGGCGAGCTCCTCAAGCCAGTCAAGGGCGCTTTCCGGTTCCGCAGGAATCTCTTCCGGTGCGGGCGGGGCGGGTTGAGGAGTCATGGGAACGGCCGTCGGCCGGGTTGGCAATGAGGTCTCCGCCGAAAGGATCTTCTCGGGTGCGGGTACGCTTTGCTTCGCAGCCAGCGCCTCGAGCCAATCGAAGACCTGATCGTCGTCCACCTGAGCTGCCTCCGAGACGACCGGCTGAGAGGGGACCGACACCGGCGGCTGGGTGTCACGAGCGGGAACCCCATCCTCTTTGATCAGGCGGAGAAATTCGCCGGTTGAATAGTCGGAGCGTGCCTGCTCGCCGGGGCCCACCAAGTTAAGCCACTCCACCGCCTCATCTTGTCCCCGCGGAACCGCAGCTTCGGCGGGCCGAGCCTGCTCAGCGGGCTGGACCGACTCCTCGGCCGTCGGCTCCGCGATTCCGCGGAGCCAATCCATCGGAGGGGACTCCTCGGCTGCGGGGGCAGGTTCGGGCTCAGCAATACCGCGCAGCCATTCGGGCCCTGCCGAACGGCCCAGCGCCGAGCGAGACGAATCCGCTGCGCGCTCGCCGGCAAGCCAGGCTGGGGCCTCCGTCTCGACGGGCTCCGAGGTTGCGGACGACGGCGTCGGTGGTTCCGCTTCAGCCAGTTCGCGCAACCATCCGAAGGATTCGCCGGAGGGAGTGGGTGGGGTCGCCGGACCTTTCGGCGGTGCAGGTTCCGGGACGATCCGTTCCGGAAGGGTTCCCGGCCGCGGGCGAATCCTTGACGCGCTCTCTGCTCCCGCGATGGTCTGTAGCCAATCCGGCAATCTGGCAGGCTCGGGCGGCGCTTCCGCCTGATCGTTGGTCTGGATCTCGCTCGGTTCCCCTTCGTCCTCAACGGTTGCCGGCACTTCGGCCGGGGGGACCATCGATCCCCTGGCGGCTTCCGCGACTCCGGAGAGCCACGCCGGAGGAGCACTGCCGATGCCGGCGGGCTCCATTCCTTCCTCGTCTGCCGTTGGAGTCTGGTCGACCAGCCATTCCGGAAGTTCGGCGCGCACGGGCGCTACATCTTCCTGCGGGGTGGGTTCCGAAGCGGCGCTTGCCGGCTCTTGGAGTTCGGGTTCACGTCTTGCCCGATCGCCCAGCCAGGTGACGATCGTCGCGGTCGCGCCTGGCGATTGCTCCTCCATCCACGTTGGAAGAGCGGGGGAGTCTTCGATCGCGGGCTTGAGCCAGTCGTCATCTTCTTCCCCGGCTCCCGGGGCGGGCGGAGCCCACCCCGGAGGAAGCAAGGGTTCGTCCAGTCCCGAGGCAGGCGTCACCCGTCCCGCCGGGACAGGTTCCTCTGCGGAAAACGCGGTTTCGTCTGCCGCTGTTTGTGGTGGGGCTACATCCTTCAACCAGTCGGGAATCTCGGCCCGCACGAGGCCGCCTTCTTCTAGCGGAGGCGGCTCGGGAGGCAGGACCCCCGCATCCAGGGAGCGGAGTTCATCGTCGCTGAAGGAGACGGGCGCCTCGCGGGCCTCCCCGGTTCCCACGTTCCAGCCTGCCGCCTTCATCCAACCGGGGAGCTTTTCACTTCCACCGCTGGTCGGTGCGGGGCTCTGCTGCGCGGGTCCTTCGGGCTCGGCCGGCATGGCCGGGGCCTCCGGCGTACGTTCTCTCTCTGCCGCTGCTTCCGCGGCTTCCGCTGCGGTGGCGGCGCCCAGCGAGTCAAGCCAGGATGGCCGCAGCGGGGCAGGCTGCGCGGCGGCAGCCTTAGCCGCGCGGGCTTCAGCTCCCAGGCCAGTCGCCCAATCAGGTGGGCCGGCGTCCCGGCCTAGGGGTTGGCCTGGTCGCCACACCAATTTCTCGATACGGACGGCGTTGGCGTCGACGCTTGCAGGGTCGTCACGAACGGACTCAACCAGAGCCGAGTACGGGTCAAGCGCGGCGACCCGGCGGTGATAGGTCAGAGCCTCTTCGGTGCGCCCCTGCGCCTGAAGGACCGCCGCCAGAATTCGATTGGCCTCGCGGCAGTTGGGCAGTGATTCCGTGATCGACGAGGCGACCTCGCCGGCCTCGTTCCGCTGGTTGGTGCGCCAATACATATCCGCCAGAAGGACTTGGAGGTCCGGCCTGTCCGGATCTTCCTGGAGGGCCGCCCGAAGTTCGGCGATCGCCTGCGGGTAGAGCTCGCCATGGGCGTACATCCTGGCCAGCGCGCCTCGGGTGAGGCGGACTTTATGAGGTTCCAGGCCATCGCGGCGGCCAATCAGACGTCGCAGCTCGCCCTGGACCGCGGCGTTGGACGGGTTGGTTTCGAAGGCACGCTCCATGTGCCAGATGGCAGCTTCGAGGTTGCCTTCGTCCTCGCGGACAATCGACATTCCGACGTGCGCAACAAAATCGTCGGGCACGGCCGATAGGACACGCTGCATGATGTCCGCCGAGTCACCGAAGCGCTTCGCCTCCAGATAGGCCTTTCCGAGCAAGCGATAGGTGTCGAGGTGGCGGGGATACGTTTGCAGAATGTGACGGGCGTGCGCGATCGCCTCATCGAGCTGTTCGTGCTCGATGAGGTCGTCGATTTCCTTGACGTAGGCGCGCAGACTGATCTCAGCCATCGCTGGGCCTGCGCCCAGATCCTCTGGGCTCCCGCCCAGAGTATGCCCCACTTGGGGGTATTGCGCAAGCTTTTATTGACATATCGCGCCGGCGGCCAGTACTTACCGCCTATCCCTTCGCGCTCTAACAGTCTGCAGGAGGTGCAAGAAGGATGCCGATGATGTGGTCGAGGGAGCGGGTGCGATGCTATAGGCCGTGAAGCGCGGTGGCCGCCAGCAGGACGGCGCTGATATCCACCGGCGATGGACGCGGTGCACCCAGACGATCGACGGGCGGGGCCGTTCCCAACATAGCGGAAGTCGAGGCCAGGATTCCTTCTTTCAGCGCGGCTGGATCATAGCCTCCCTCCAGGACGAAGAAGATCCGCCCGTCGCATAGATCATCCGCCAAGGCAACCAGTGAGGCCGAGAGCCGGTGGTAGCCCGCCGTCGTGAGCTGAAGGTTCGCCAAAGGGTCGACCCAGTGGGCGTCGTAGCCGGCCGAGACGAGCAGGAGGTCCGGATGAAAGCGGGCGGCGAGCGGTGCGATGATTTCATCGGCGATCCGTCCGAAGGCCTCGTCGCCGGCGCCGGCCGGCAAAGGCAGGTTGACGGTGAAACCTTCCCCGGGTCCCGTTCCTCGTTCGTCGAGGTAGCCTGTGCCGGGATAGATCCCCTGCTGGTGCGTCGAAAGGTAGAAGACGGTCGGGTCGGCCTCGAACGCCGCCTGCGTGCCGTTTCCGTGGTGGACGTCGAAGTCGACGATCATCACCCGCTCCAGACCACTCCTCTGGGCTTCGCGCGCGGCGATGGCGATGTTATTCAGCAGGCAGAATCCCATAGCCCGTTCGGGCGTAGCGTGATGGCCGGGAGGACGGATGGCAGCGAAGCCCCGCCCAACGGCGTTGTCGCAAACGGCGCGCAGCACAGCCAGAGTTGCCCCGGCGGCTTCCAGGGCACAATCGTACGAGCGCGGAGAAACGTACGTCGGCGCGTAGTCAATGATCGCCGGCGCCTGGGAGCAGGCGCGGCGCAGGAAGTCGAGGTGCTCCGGGAGGTGCACGGCGGCGATGGCCTCCTCGGGAGCGGGCGAACCCTCGATCGCTATCAGGGAATCCCCAAAGGCGGCCGCCGCCGCCTCGGCAAGACCCTCAAGGCGGCGCGGGTGCTCCGGATGAGTCGGATCGATATGGCTAGGCGAGGGGACGCAGGCGAACGCGAGGCGTGATGGCTGTGAAATGATTCAGGCCTCCTGCAGATGTCCACGAATCTACGCCCTTGAGGCGGGCGCGGCAAGCAGCATTCACAGGCGCGAACCGAACAACCGCACACAGGGCTTCGACTCATCGGGAAGATTCGAGGGTCGAGGATAAGGGCATGGGGCGCACTTGGTTCGAGGGGCTTCCCCGTCCCAAGACCCGGTCTCGGTGCGCAGCGAGTCGTCGCTCGCGGCCTGTTGCGCGGCCGACATTAGGAAGGGGCCAGGCACGGCTGGCGCCGGCAACCTGTTTGCCTTGCCGCGCACTAGCCCGCGCCCGCGATTCGACGGCGCTGGGCAGGCTTCAACCGATGAAAAACCAGAAGACGTACAGCGTCGAGAGGATGAGCAGCAGGGAAGTGCTGACCGTCACGTACCAGAAGCGCGCCCGGCGGCCCTTGGAAGCCAGCCAGTCTCCCACGATGAGGAACGCCGGGAACAAGACGAGGACGTAACGGGAGAGGGACTTGAGCGAGGCCGCGCCTTCGGTGTACCTTCCGAGCAGGATCGCCAGGTTGACGATCATGTAGGCCAGCAGTTCCGGCCGCCTCCACCGTTTGACGGCGATCATCAAGGCGGTCACGGTCAGGAAGGCTGCCGCCGAAAGGACGTCGAGCGTGGTCGGAAAGTCGAACACCCGAACCCACTGCGTAATCGCCAAGACGACCCCCGTCACGGGGTCAACTACGGTCGTGCCGACATAAGTTCGCAGGACCGTCGTGATCGGCGCGAATCCGGCGAGCGAGCGCCAGGCCAGGAAGCCTCCCCCAGCGACCAGAGGGGCGGCGATGGCGATGATGACGGCGGGGATGGATGGAGAACGGCCGCGTTCTTGGCGTGACGACCATTGCTGCCAGGCGATCATAGCGAAGGCGGCCGCCGCCGCCACGCCCGGTGCGCGGGCCAGGCTTGCCAGGGCAGCCAGGGCGGCCGCCGCAAGCCATCGCATTCGATAGGCAGCCAGGAAAGCGCCCAGAGTCAACGCCAGAAACAGGGACTCGGTGAAAGGCGCGATGAGGAAGACGGACGTCGGGTACACCGCCAAGGCGACCGCGGCCCATTTCCCCGAGTTGTTTCCGAAGACCTCATTCCCGACGAGGATCAGCAACGCAAATGCCAAGAAGGCAGCGAGGGAGGAGACAAGCAGGCCTCCCACAATGAAGTCTCCCGTAAGGAGCGCCGCCACCCGCGTCAACCCAGCGTACAGTGGGTAGAAGACGGTGGACCCCTCCCCCATGTCGGCGTAACCCCTCATGGCCAGATTGAGATGTTGCGTCGCGTCCCACCTAGGCCACACCGAAAGCCAGAACTGAACCATGGGGGATGAATCCATTCGCAGCTGGCCGTAGAGGGACGGACTGTCCAGCCAGATGGCAGGGATGTGGGGCCGGACCAACGTCCAGGCGATTCCCATGACGACTCCCAACCCAACTCGGAGAGCCACCACGAGGCCTGCGCCCCACTGGAGGGCTTCCCTCCAGCGAAGGGGAGGTGGAGACTCGGCCCGTGGGGATTCTGAGAGGCCCACAGATGCCTCACTCATCGTCGGATCAAGATGGGCGCCAGGGCCCGGAGGCGACGAAACCGCTGGTCAACCTGGCAGGATTCTAGGTCATTCTGCCGGGCCGGCGATATCGACTCTACCGAAGATCCTCAGACTGTCGCTTCCAAAGGCCGAGGTGGGTGCGCGCCATAGCTCGCGGTACTGAGACCGGAACGCCTCCTCCTGAAGCAGGGTGTTGCGGATGAATACTTCGAGGGTGACCAGATACTCGGGCCCGAGCGTCAGGATGAGGTCCGTGGGAATCGCGTAATTCCCGACGATCTGGTCCTCCGGGAGGGGGTAGTAGGGCTGAACCGCTGGAGAAACCAATCCCACCGTGTCGAGGATGCGGCAGTCGCACGCGTAGCCGAGAGCTCCAATCTCGGAGGCCGCCACCAGGTCCTGCTCGGTGACCTTCCCGTCCA
>Ga0209341_10000281_pt1 | contig 52039 bp, 57 predicted proteins | sample RifCSP13_2_FD_184020 | JGI IMG/M metagenome (GOLD analysis project Ga0209341, IMG submission 184020) | Soil microbial communities from Rifle, Colorado - Rifle CSP2_sed 13_2 (SPAdes) (version 2) | ecosystem: Environmental > Terrestrial > Deep subsurface > Rock core/Sediment | place: Rifle...
TTTCAATCGGTGCAGTGGCCACGGCATTGGAGCAAGCAGAAAGCAACAGCGCAAATATCAAAGACAACGGTAGGCGCATAGGTGGATTATTTTATCAGCGGGCAGATCTTATTTAATCAAGACTGACCAGCAGTCTTTGCAATGCTTCGAACGAAGTAAGCCCTTGCATTCGATGCACAAATTCGGCCAGCGAGCTACTGCGGGCGCGCAATTGGCGCACTGCGACGCCTACCGGATCCTCACCGGCAGGTCCTATCGGAGCATCAGCATAACTACCATAAAACGCAAAGTAAGCCTGGTTCAATTTGCGAATGACAAAACTATTCTCCCAAAATAATTGGCGACGTTTTTCCATGTACTGCTCGGCCTCCTCGACTTTCCCTGCTGCCAGCAGAGCATCTACTTGCACCCGGGTGCTGTGCATTTCCTGCTGAAAGTCGAAAACGGGGGCCTCAGCCCCTTCTTCAGCGGCCGGAGCCGAGGAGGCCGCCAGCTCAGGCGGCGCCAGATCGGGATAATAGCGGGTGATCAATGCCGCGCCGATTTCTTTGCCCACGATATTGGCGGTGGTCTCGTTCATCGTCTGCAGTTCCGGTCCTTCTAGATAGAGCAGGCCGAGTGGGTGCAGAGTCAGATAGTTATGCGCCCATTCATGAGAAACCACTTCGGCCAGCCAGTTCAGATCGCTGCTTTGTGCAACCATGGTTGGATAGGTTCCCACGCCACCCACCGGCACCACCAGCGTTGAGAAGTCCAACTTCCCAGTGACCTCATCCTCCAACGCAATGTGGTCTTCCAATCCGAGGCTTGTTTCCAGCGAAATGTTGGCGACTTGGTTGATGGCTGTTCGGGGGGAGACTATCAGCGCCCAAGGTAAAGGCGTGCTGTGATAGAAAATGGGCGGCAAGGGCTGCCCGAACGTTGTGAGTCTATGTTGCTCTAGGATTGATTGCACCTGGGCTTGCAATATGCTCTCTGCAAGGGGTGCGGATTGCTCACGCTGCGCATGGAAACCCGCAAGCTGTTCGTTGAGAGCCGCGATCTCATTTGCCACGCGGTCCTGGTTTGGGTCTGCGTGCAGGTTGCCGAGCTGCCACTCTGAGGTTTGAATCTGTGCGACCAATTGCATATAGTCGCGCACGATCTGCGTTTGCCCATCCTCATCCAAGTATCTTTCCAATCCCAGTGCAGATTGGCGCAATTTTACGAGTGAGGCTTCCAACGTCCAGGCGATGTAATCGAATTCGATGGATCGAGTAAATGCGCGTACCTGCTCTGCGGCGTCAGATAGCCGTGGATTCGCGGCAATAATCAATTGGCTGAGAAGAATTAATGCAACAACAGGGCCAACGCGATGCATTGTGTGGCATCATACTTGGTACGTCGGAGCATCGTCAAATGAGGTTGTTAAAGTCATGGATGGATACCCCCGCGCGATTATGAATAATCCCAGGCAGCGAGACGGATAGCAGTTCAGGGAGCCATCTTCAACTTGCCGCTAAGTACCTGCAGCCGAATGCTATAATCCGCGCCATGAATTTTTTAATCACCGGGGCGGCAGGTTTCCTGGGCTCTGCCCTGGCCAACCAGTTAGCGCGCGAGGGACACCTGGTACGCGGGTTGGACGATCTTTCCAGCGGCGACCCCAAGGCATTGTTCGAAGATGTGCATTTCACCCGGGGGGATGTCAATGACCGGCCCAAGCTTTGGACATTATTGCAGGATATCGATTGCGTTTATCACCTGGCGGCACGCGTCAGCGTGGCTGAATCCCTCTTATATCCCCGCGAATACACCGAGGTTAACGTCGGCGGCACGGTCAGCCTGATGGAGGCGATGCGTGATGTTGGCGTTAGACGCGTCGTCTTCGGTTCCTCGGGCGCAGTATACGGCGATCAGCAGGAGCAGCCGCTGCGCGAAGATGCTTCCCCCTTTCCCCGATCTCCCTATGCAGTTTCCAAACTGGCCTCTGAATACTATGTGCGAACCATCGGCGCCTTGTGGGGTATTGAAACCGTGTGCCTGCGTATCTTCAACGCCTATGGCCCCGGTCAGCACTTGCCTCCTTCACATCCACCGGTGGTACCCAACTGGCTTCGCCAGGCAACACGCGGCGGTTCTCTGGTGGTTCACGGCGACGGCAATCAGACCCGCGATTTCGTCTACGTCAACGATGTGGTTCGCGCACTGATTGCCGCGGCCACCGCTCCCGATGTGGATCAACGGGTCATTAACGTTGGCAGCGGCAATGAAACTCGGCTGCGCGACCTAGCCAAATCCATTCTGGATGCGGCGGACAGCCACGGTGAGATCTTGTATACGCCGCGCAATGATCCTGGGGTTTCGCGTATGCGCGCAGATACCGAATTGGCAGGGAAGCTGCTTGGAGTCCAACCGCGTACGACACTGGAGAACGGCCTTAAACGTACTTTGGAAGAAGACATCCGTTTTCAAAGAGTCAAGGCCTAGATCATCACCATAACGGCAATTACCAAACCGGCGTTTTAGGGAATAGGGTCATCCCCAGTTGGGGTGGACTATTTATTCCAGACGCCATCTCCTGTACAATGAATGCGAAGCGAGAGCTTTCGGCGTCGTAGAGGCAGGAGGTCTTATGTATAAGCGCATTTTGGTTCCCCTAGACGGTTCCCCGCGCGCTGAAAAAATACTCCCCCACGTCGAGGCCCTGGCAACCCAAGGCAAAAGTACTGTGATCTTGCTGGAGGTGATCGAGCCAGCCGCCGCCGGTTTCACCCCCAGCGTCAGTATGATGGTCACGCCTCCGCCGCAAGAACTCGAACTCTATTGGAAGAGCCTGAAGGCGGCTGAAGAAGGCGCGGCCGAATATCTGGAAGGAAAGGCCAAGGAGCTTGAAAAGAAGGGCATTGCAACTGAACGTGTTATTCAGCGCGGGGATCCCGTGAACACTGTGGTCAACGCGGCTCGGGAAAAAAACGCCGATTTGATTGCCATGACAAGCCATGGCCGCTCGGGCTTACAACGCGTGTTTTACGGGAGTGTCACCAGCGGTGTGCTGCACAAAGTAGATCGCCCACTGTTATTGATACGAGCCGATAGATAGTCCCCTGGTCACTGAGATAAAAACCCCGCAAAGATTACGTTGCGGGGTTTTACTTGGCTCTCGTCTTTCCTTGTTTCGTTTGCTTGAATTTAGTTGTTTCGGCGCTTGTCGCCGTATTGGTGGCGGGCAGCTTTTCTTCCTTTGCGTCCTTCAGGGGCGCTGCGCCTGAAGCAACGTGTTGCTGCTTTCCAGCATCATTATCGGGCGGCGAAGCCTCAACCACCGGCCGCGTGATACCCAACTGCAGTTTTTCTTCCATCTGTATCTGACCACGCAGGAAGGCCCCCTCTTCAGTCGACATGGTTACCGTAGTCACGTCGCCCCAAACGCGGCCGCCGGCGCGGATTTCTACCTTCTCAGCCAGAATGTCGCCACGCATGGCTCCGGCCACGATCACGTGGCGCGCTTTGAGTTGTGGGCAGGTAACGCGGCCCGTGGGGCCAATAACCAAAAGGCCGTCCAGTTCAATTTCGCCGTCGTAGGCGCCTTCGATGCGTACCCCGCCGGCGCCGGTTAGCTTGCCGCGCAGGCTGACGCCATCAGCCACTACCGAGGTGATACGCTCAACTGGCTGGGGCGCCGTTTGCTGGGGAGCATTGGCTTTACGACGGAACATCAGGAAGCGGCTGCCTCTCCTTCCGCTTTGTCCTCGGCGGCTATCCCAATGATATTGAATCCCGAATCTACGTAGAGTACTTCACCCGTTATATGGGTTGACAAAGGAGACGCCAGAAAAACAGCAGCGTTACCTACATCTTCAGCAGTTACGTTTTCGCGCAATGGTGCGACCGCGGCGAATTGGCCGTACATGGAACGAAAACCGCTTACCCCGGCCGCTGACAGAGTGCGGATGGGTCCAGCCGAAATGGCATTGACACGAATCTGACGCGGACCTAAATCGCGAGCCAGATAGCGTACAGAGGCCTCCAAGGCTGCCTTGGCCACCCCCATTACGTTGTAGTTCGGCACAGTTTTTTGAGAAGCGTAATACGTCATAGTCATCAGGGAGGCCCTTGGCGCAAGGATGTCTGAGAACGCCGCGGCGAGCGCGGTGAAAGAAAAAACACTGATGTCCATGGTGCGAAGGAAAGCCTCGCGGGTCACATCATAGTAAAAACCCATCAGCTCTTCGCGACCCGCAAAGGCGATGGAGTGCACCAAGATGTCGATTTGTCCAAAGTGTTTCTTCGCCTTTTCTGCTACCGCCTTAATCGCCTCATCCTTGGTAACATCACATTCCTCGACAAAATCCGAGCCGATCGATTCGGCCAAAGGTACGACACGTTTTTTCAGGATCTCACCGGCATAGCTCAGACCGATCCTGGCTCCGTGTTCCTGCAAGGACTTGGTCACGCCCCAGGCAATCGAGCGATCGTTGGCCACCCCGAAAATCAGGGCGTTCTTCCCTTCCAGTAATTTGTTCATTGTTTCTCCTCAGTGGTTTTGTATGGTCAGGTCGCCAAAAATCGCCACGGTTTGCTTTTCCAGGGCTCGGGAACCGTGTACAAGCCGATCCGGGGACCAATCAGTACCCGGTCATCAGGGACGGGCGGTTCGGCTTCAATAAATATTATAGCTTTGGACGCGGCGAGGTCTGCCCCGTTGAGTTTTTCGTCCAATCTTAGCGCCTTGGTCAACTTTCCAGGGCCATCCGTCCAGCGCTTTTCGGGTTGCCCGCGGCGTCGCCGGGAAATAAGGTCAATGCCGTCCAGCGGCTGGATGGCTCGGATGAGGATGGCGTGTGGCTCATTTTCGGCCTGAGTAACCACGCAGAGCATCCAATGATTACCGTAGGTAAAGTAGATGTAAGCATGCCCTGGGGGACCGTACATTACTTCGGTGCGTTTGGTGCGCCCCGCTCTGGCGTGGCAGCCAAGGTCCTCTTCTCCGCAGTAGGCTTCAGTCTCCGTGATGATGCCGGAAATGCGCCTACTGTGCCCATTGACCTGATCAATGCGCACCAGCACGCAGCCCAACAATTGCCGGGCGACATCCACCGTGGGCTGAGCAAAGAAGTCGCGTGGCAGGCGTTTCGCCATCAGGAGACAAGCTGCGGCTGGAGCAATGGAATCAAATCTGCAATCGATCGAATCGTAGGGCAGTCTACATCCGCATAGAGACCGTTCCAGTTGAGCAATGCGGTTTCAATACCGGCGTTGCGCGCCCCGAGCACGTCAGCGTAATAGTTGTCGCCGATATAAAGCAACTCGTCCTTGGAATGACCGGTAAAAGTCACCAGGTTTTCGAAGATCTCTTTGCGCGGCTTGTAGGCGCCTAACTGGCTGCCGGTCAGGTAGAAATCGAAATACAAATCCAGCCCTATGTTGTGCATCTCACCATAAATGGGTTTATTACGGTTGGTAATTATGCCCAAACTATAGCCGAAGTTGCGCATTTCACTTAGCGCTTCAGCGGCATCTGGGCGGGCACGGCTCACAGGTCTATACGAATCGCGCATGTGGGCATGGGCTAATGCGGCAAGCCGCTCTGCCTCCGCTTGCGGAAAGTCCAGAGCCTTTAAATGACGCCGGCTGTAATTCAGCCAGAAGGCCTCGGTACCCTCCGTAAACGTCTTTATGTCATTGATCAAGTCAGGAGAGCTAGCCCAATAGCGATGCTCCCAGCGCTGGGCCTCGCGGCGTTGCTCCTTATCTAGCGGGCCGCCAAGTTTTTCAGCAAAGTCACAAAAGAAAGTGTGCGCGTGCGGGTCGTTGTAGCGCAGAGTATCGTCGAGATCGAACAGGATGGTGGTGATTTGCTTCGAGAACATGACTAGCCCCCGATATAGGACATTTCCACCCTGGGAAGATCCGTGGTTTGCGAAGACCTTAACTCGGAATAGCGATCCGTGCGCTTTCGCCAAACATCACCAATGACGCCGCGAATGGATTCGTCGTCCACACCGTTGCGCAGCAGGTCTCGCAGGTCGGAGCCATGGATAGCAAAGAGGCAGGTAAAGAGCCGGCCATCGGCAGAAAGGCGCGCCCGGTTGCAGTCGCCGCAGAACGGCTGGGAGACCGAGGCGATGATGCCAATTTCGCCGCTGCCATCCACATAGCGGTAACGATTGGCGACCTCGCCGCGATAATTGGGCTGCAACGGTTCAATAGGCAGCTCGGCATCGATGAGGTCGCGAATTTCGCGCGCGGTGACCACATCGTCCAACCGCCAGCCGTTGCTGTGACCTACATCCATGAATTCGATGAGGCGCAGGATGTGCCCCTTTTCGCGAAAGTAACGCGCCATGGGCAAGATGCTCTGCTCATTGACACCGCGCTTCACAACCATATTGATCTTCACCGGACCTAAGCCGGCATTTGCGCTGGCTTCGATCCACTCAAGCACAGAAGCCACTGGGAAATCGGCATCATTCATTCGCTTGAACACAGCGTCATCCAAGGAATCCAGACTCACGGAAATACGTTTGAGGCCGGCAGCTTTCAGCGAGCCTACCCGCGTCACGGGAAATGAACCGTTGGTGGTCATGGCCAGATCCTCCGCACCTGGGATCTCTGCCAGCATGGAAACCAAGGTTTCCAGCTCGCGGCGCATCAGCGGTTCTCCACCGGTTAGTCGTATCTTGCGCACGCCGAGGCTAACGAAGATGCGCGCAAGGCGGGTGATCTCTTCAAAGGTCAGCAACTGGTCGTGGGGCAGGAACTGGTAATCACGGCCAAAGACCCCGCGAGGCATGCAATAAGTGCAGCGGAAGTTACAGCGATCCGTGACCGAAATGCGCAAATCATGCAGGGGTCTGTTGAGCGTGTCGACTGGATTCGTAAGGCGATTCATTTTCGGGTATGAAAGCGACTGGCGCAGCCTCCTGCGCCAAGTCATCCTCAATGCAAAAAGATTATATCGCGGCTGAAAATTTACTCTTCACCGTCGCGCTTTATGACTTCCACATCTCGATGCATCCTAAGCCTTCCCTTCAGCATGATCCATACACCCAAGCCGATGAGTAAAAGAGGCCAGAGCTGACGAAGGGCGGCTGGTCCGCCCAGGAAGCTACCGAAGATGCCGAACATGACCAGGCTGACCAGAATAGGACCGAAACCTTCACGCAACCCGCGGACGAAACGCCCTTCGAGAAAATTCATGATGATGATGCCTACGCCAACGAAACCCGGGATCAGCGTCCAGGCGTACGCCCACGTTTCCCAGGCGCCAGTGCTGTTTTGGTAGTAGAGAATGCCGCCGATACCCGAAATGATGGATGCCGGCACAGCCAGGCCGGGGGCGCGAACTGCTACGGCCATGATCAGGAAGATCAGGCCGACGCCGACCACCCAGAACGGCCAGGCGTAATCGACGCGGACGATCTCGCTTAGCTGCGGAAAGAATTGGGCGGCCAGGAAAAACCCACCGATCAGAAATAGAATCAAACCAAAGGCGATATTCGACCTGCGCTCTATATCCATACGGCCTCCAAAGGTTTCATTCTTAAGTATACGAGTTTGGCCTAATCAAGTTTCATTTTGCCTCTTGTCAAGATAGGAGGACATCTCCTAGGGAGTGGTGGTCGATATAACTTGACAAATTGCCTGCCTACCCAGAATGGTCTCTCATTCTAGTAAACCCCAATTAGATTCAAGCTTACATCAGGCAGTGATTAAGTCGAGTGCGGTCCAATTTCAATGTCAAGCACTGGCTTACTTACCTGAGCCTCTGCATCTTTGTTCGCCTGTTTAAGTTGCTGTCGTTCGCGGAAAACACCCGCGACACCGAGCAAAACCAGCGCGGTTCCAACGATCGTCCACCCGGTGATGGTTTCGCCAAGGACGAGGTAACCCAATAGAACAGCAAGTACAGGATTGACATAGGCGTAGGTCATTACAATCCTTGTGGGCAACAGACGAAGAGCCGTAACGTAGGCGGTGAAGGCAAACAATGAACCGAATACCACCAGATATCCCCATGCGAGCCAAGCCTCTTGGGTCGGTGTTGGCAACGGCTCGTTGAGCAGCAGGACCACAATCGCAAAGCCAACCGCTCCAAAAGCCATTTGGTAGGCTGAGCTGGTGCGCGGGGAGTGCGCTACCGGTCGCCGGGCCTGCAGCACGGATCCCGACGCCCAGGTAAGCGGCGCGCCAATCAGTGCCAGGATGGCGATGGCGTCTGCACGAACACCTGTCATTAGTGCCGGTGCGGTCAACAAGGCGATGCCCCCGAAACCGATTGTTAGAGCCAGCACCAATTGAAGGGAAGGTAAGCGGCGGTCAACCATGGCTTCCAAAAGAGCCGCCCAAATAGGCGAAGCGGCTACCATGAGCGCCGCCAGCCCTGAGTCGGTGCGTTGTTCAGCGAAGGTGACCAGTCCATTGCCCCCAAGCCAGAGCAGCAATCCGGAGGCGGCCAGAGTGAGGAACTCCCGACGCGTTAGTCGCATTCGTTCGCCGCGCAACCAGCCCCAGGCGAGCAGGAGAATGCCAGCAAGAGCGGCCCGCATAAATCCCATGGTGAAAGGCGGGAATCCGGCGCCTTCGCGCACGGCGATGCGGATGGCAAGATAAGTGCTTGACCAGACCAGATAGACGATGAGTAGATTGCCGAGACCGACAGGGTCGAGACTGGAGACTGGAGATTTGAGATCGATCTTTTGGCTTGCCATGCTAAGACTAGGCCTGAATTCCTGCCGTTGCCATTGCCCTGCGGTGACTGCGGTGGACAATGACAATGCCAAGCACCACCACTGCGCCACCCAGCCATTCCACCAGTGTGAAGCGTTCGCCGAGTAGGGGACCAGCCAAGATGGCGGTAAGTACCGGCTGCGAAAGCAAGGTCGGTGCAACTAGTGAAGCGGGCAGGTAGCCCTGGGCGTAGTTGATTGCCAGCCAACCGGCGCCTTGCACGATCAGACCCAGCGCAAGGAAATTCAGATAAGTAAATATTGAATACCCCGCGAGCGGATTCTCCAGAAACAGGCTCAAGATCAAGAGAGTAATGGTCGAACTGAGTGTTGCAAGCCAGAAGAAACTCAATGCATCCAGTTCCTCCCGACCTTTTTGGGTAATTAGAAAGTACACTCCATAGAAAAAGCCCGCGGCCAAACCAAAAAGCGCCCCGGGCCGGATTACTAATCCCCGACTGAAATCTAAATTGAGCACAGCGATCACGCCGCCGATGGCAAGCAATAAGCCGAGCCAAAAACTGACGTTCAATTTCTCTTTGAAGAGGAGCCAGGCACCGAGAGCTACTACAACAGGCGCCATGTTACCAAGCAACGTGGGTATAGTGGCGCCTTCTAAGGCGATCCCAGTGGACCAGGTAGCGAGATCCAGGGCGAAGAAGATGCCAGCAAGCAGAGCCAGCAGCAGGCCGCGGCGCGAAATAGCGCGCCTGCGATTCCAGCGCGCGACAAACGGAACCGCCAACGCAACAGTGCCAATGCCCATGCGATAAAAGCTAACCACGGCGCCGGGCGCGTCCGCCCAGCGAGTGAAGATAGCTGAGAACCCGAGCGTGATAATGCCGATTGAAAGCGCCAGATAAGCGGTCCAATGGGGGTGGCGGGGAACTGGCATGGCGGCGATTGTAACCGCACGGCAAAACCACGGAGGCACTGAAACACGGAGAATTTTTATCTATTGAAAACATTCGTGTTCCCGTACCTCGTAGTGAATCCCCAATACAAAGGCTATAATCGAATCCAAGTTTGTTTCGTTAGCACGGGAGAAAGCATGAACCCTAGACGCAGGTTGGTGTCCAAATATGAGGGCGACTTGTTCGGAAGTTTCGGCATGCAGATCCGTTTGATCGTTCGCTTGCTTGCCGACCGGCGCATCAATTTCCTGCTCAAAGCACTGCCGGTCTTCTCATTGGTTTACTTGATCTCTCCATTGGATTTTGCAATACCGGTCATTGACGACGCTTTTGTGCTCTGGCTGGCAAACACACTGTTCCTGGACCTATGCCCCCCGGAGGTCGTCGAAGAGCACCGCGCCAGTCTCGAACGTGCCGAAGAACAGAAGCGCAAACAAGAAAAGATCGAAGAGAGCGACATCATCGACGCCCGCTACAAGGACAAGGGAAACGGATGAAACTTTGCGCAGAACCAAGATGGTCAATTCTCCTCATTGTTATTTTGTCCCTATCCATTATTGCGTGTGGTCGTGCCTCCTCCGTCGACGGCCTGCCCCAGAATCCCGTGGACACGCAGGCCGATTCGACTGAAGCTCCCCTCCCCGAACCGCCAACAGAGACCGAAGTTTCAATTGCATCGCCCATTCCGCAAGCTAGCTTTCCGGATCCGGCGGAGTTCGAGTGGAACCTTATCGCTGACGGCTTCCGGCGACCGCTGTTCGTCACGCATGCAGGCGATGGTAGCAGTCGCCTGTTCGTGGTCGAACAGGATGGAACGATCCGTATCTTCGCCAACGGCACCCCATTGCCCAATCCTTTTCTTGACATCGATGAACAGGTTGGAAGTGAGAGCAACGAACAAGGCTTGCTTGGCTTGGTTTTCCACCCTGATTACGAAAACAATGGTTTCTTTTATGTGAATTACACGGACAATAACGGCGACACAATGATCGTCCGCTTCACCGTTTCGGGGGACCCGAATATGGCCGATGCGGCCAGCCAGAAGGTCCTGCTGCAGGTCGATCAGCCCTTCCCCAATCACAACGGAGGCTATCTGGAATTTGGCCCGGATGGCACATTGTTCTTCGGGCTAGGAGACGGCGGCTCACAAGGCGACCCCAACGGGAACGCGCAATCACTTCAGACTTATCTGGGAAAGCTACTCCGCATCGATGTGAACTCCGGCGACCCGTACGGCATCCCGCCTGACAACCCTTTCGCGAATGGCGGCGGGTTGCCTGAGATCTGGGCGCACGGATTGCGCAACCCCTGGCGTTTCAGTTTCGATCGGGTTACTGGGGATTTGTATATCGCTGATGTTGGACAGAATCAATGGGAGGAAGTTAATTTCGTCCCTGCAGGGGCATCGAGCGGCTCGAACTTTGGGTGGGATTTCATGGAAGGTTCCCACCCGTTTGAGGGCACCGCCCCGGATGGATTGGTTGCTCCCGTTGCCGAACATGATCACAGCGGACGCTGCTCGATCACAGGAGGGTATGTATACCGCGGGCAATCGCTGCCTGCCTGGCAGGGCGTGTACCTCTATGGCGACTATTGCTCCGGCGAGATCTTCGGGTTGGTGCAAAATGCAGACGGCACCTGGGAAAGCCGGTTATTGTATGACACCAGCTTTTCGATCACATCCTTCGGCCTAGACGAGGGCGGCGAGATCTACGTGGTGGATCGCTCAGGTGGGCTGTATCAATTACAGGCAGTCCAGTGACTGTTTAACGGCTTTGACTTTTAAGGTTTCTAATTCGGAGTGAAACTCACCAAAATCGCGGTCTGCCTAATTGGGGCAATCCTCCTGGCTACCTGCCAACTGCCCCAAGGTTCATCTGCAGAGGCGACTTACACTTCGCCTGTACGGACTCTGCCCCCACTGCTTTCTTTAAGAACTGCTACTACGGCAACTTCGGTCACACCCGAGGTCACGGCAACTCCTGAAGACGTATTGATCTTCGCGGTGATTGGGGATTATGGGGCAGGAAACACGCGCGGACGCCGGGTAGCTGAATTGGTTGACAGCTGGAATGTTGGGTTTATCGTCACCACCGGCGATAACAATTATCCCGATGGTGAGGCTGAAACAATCGACGACAACATTGGCAGGTTCTATTCCCATTACATCGGCAATTACGTGGGAGAGCATGGCGCCGGTTCTGAGGTCAACCGTTTCTTCCCAAGCCTGGGCAACCACGACTGGTCACCTGACGAGTATGATCCTTATCTGGATTACTTCACGCTGCCGGGAAACGAACGCTATTACGACTTTGTCCAGGGTCCGGTCCACTTCTTTATTTTGAACAGCGATGAACACGAGCCGGACGGAGTCGGCCGGTCATCCAATCAAGCAGCTTGGCTGCAGGCAGCCATGGAAGCGTCCGCTGCATACTGGCAGATCGTGATCATGCACCACCCACCTTTTTCGTCAGGCGAGCATGGCTCGATTGATTGGATGCAATGGCCATTTGCAGATTGGGGGGCGGACGCCATCCTGGCGGGACACGATCACCTCTACGAACGACTAGTGGAGGATGGCTTACTTTACATAACCAACGGGCTAGGGGGTCACAGCGCGATTTACAGCTTCGTGAACATCTTGCCAGAAAGCCAGATGCGATATAACGAGTTGAACGGGGCCATGAGGGTTCAGGCGACCAGCCAGTGGATGTTATTCGAATTCATCAATCGAGATGGGGAGGTTGTAGACAGTATTACCCTCGACCTCAGTCAAGCTAACCCTTAGCGTAATGACATCTCAAAGCGGGGAACGGGCCTTTGGTTGAGCAACCATAGGGACGCACTTTGCGTATATCTCCTAGGAGGACTTATGTCGCAAAATTCCAAACGCTTCTTAAGCATTCTCGCCATCTCGGTGATCCTGTTTTCGGCCTTTTCCCTGGCCTTCGCCAGCCCGGCTCGCGCCGCCGAGATCATCACTGGCGACCCGGACGCGGTTGTGCCGGCCGACCAGGTGATCGACGACGACTTGTTCATCGCCGGCCAGAACGTGCGCATCGAAGGCACGGTGAATGGCGATGTGTTTGCCGCCGGTAATCAGGTCGAGATCACCGGCACCATCGACGGCAATTTGTTCGTGGGCAGCCAACTGTTCACCAACAACGGAACCGTAAATGGCAGTGTCTATTCCGGCTCATATCTGGCTGTTACCGGCCCCAATGCTTATGTGGCAGACAACGTGGTCGGATTTGCTTTTGCCGTGCAGACGGAAGCCGGTAGCTTTGTTGGCCGCAGCGCTTATGCTTTTGCCTACCAGGCTACAGTTTCCGGTCAGGTAGGGCGCGATATGAACTTTTTCGGATCGGCTTTACGCGTGGACGGAACGATTGATCGCAATCTAAAAGCGCAGATCAGTGAACCCGAGAATTCGCAAACACCTCAGTTTGGTCCGTGGATGCCTGGCAACGTCACCATTATGCAGCCTGGCTATGAAGTTTCCGCAGCCACCATTGGTGGAGAAACGGATATCCAGATTGTCGAATACCAGGCGCCAAGCGGTGTCACGATTGAGCCGCGCACGTTGTGGGGCTTTGCGGTGGCTTCCTGGGTGACCGCTCGTGTCGGAGAGTTCATCTCGCTGTTCTTAGTAGGCGCCCTGCTCTTCCTGGTTTGGCCGACCCAGATGAAGCGTGTCGAAGATCAGGCCACTGGAAATCCGTGGCGCAGCCTCGGGCTCGGTTTCCTGGCGGCGATCCTGTTCCCGTTGGTTTTTGTGCTGGCGGTGCTGGTCGTCGTCTTGCTCGCCATTCTGTTGGGCGTAGTTTCGCTTGGACAGTTAGCCGGACCAGTCCTAGCCCTGGGCTTCCTGCTGATCGCAGTAGCTACCGCGGCCTTCTTCATCGCAGGTCTCCTTGGAGCCAAGGCCATCTTCGGCCACCTGGTGGGCAGCCGCTTGCTGCAATCTTCAACCGAGGACAAAGGCTGGGGCTTACTCCTCATCCTGCTGGTCGGCTTGCTGATCTATGAAGTTGTGGCGCTGATCCCGATCCTGGGCTGGCTGGTGGCCGTCGTTATCGTGCTGCTGGGCTGGGGCGCCATGGCTAGTGTGCTGTGGATCAAGGAAACGAAACCGCAGGCGCGGAAAAAGCGAGTTAGATAGTTTGGTAGTTGAAATAGTCCTGTAGCTACTCAATAAACCCAGGAGAGGGATCAGATTGATCCCTCTCCTTATTATTTATTACACTGGATTCAAAGCCTGGGTGGAGAGATCAAATCTCACGTCAAACTAGTAGACAATGAACGCTGACTTAATACTTATCTACTTGTGTACTGGTTTTCTACTTGGCTTCAAAACGATGGTGCCGTTTTCCGAAAACGCTGACCGCAAACTCTGGGCATTCAACGCCCTCACCCGACTATTCGCAAAGTAAGGAAAATCGAAATTAGTTTCGTCCCCCGCCTGTTTACCGGGAACGGGCATCAGTCGCGCCGTGAGCGGCTTATCCAGCCGCAGGGCCAGCGCGCTCAGGTCGAGCAACAACGCGGAGATCTGATCCACTGTGGTGTTGCCCGCAAGCGGGATGGTGTCCAGCCCAGTACCGCATACCGCCGAATAGAGCAGCAGATCGTTGACGCTGAGCGTGCCTTCCGCTGTGCGCTTGGCCAGCGTGGAATCCTCGAGCGGCGGCAGTAGCAGCCCGCAGAATCCGGCACGCGGGAATTTTGCGACATCGATGGCATTGGTCAGGATCGCGGCTGCTGCCAGTGAACCTTGCAATCCAACCATAGGGACGCCCATGCGCTCAAAGGCGGTGCCCAGCGATTCGTTTTCTTCGGGGAACGGCGCCAGTGAAAAATCAATGCCACTAAAGTTGATCTGGCACTTGCGTGCAAGCCTATTCGAAATCTCGGATAACCTCCCGGCGTGCTCCTCGATGCTATTGGTCAGCCCCTGGCTTCCCTCCGTGATCGTTCTTGCATTGGTGAACGCGGCTACCGCGAGGTCGGCTGCCTGTGTGGCTAGCGCAAATGCGTTCTTACCTCCCCGGTGATATGCGGCTGGGAAGAAAGGCGACCCGGGTGGCACGTTGGCCAGCGCCGCGAAGCGCAGATTAGCAAAACCGTTTTCTTCCAATACGGCGACTTTGGTGATGATCTGGGCAGATTGGCGCAAAGCCTCCAATAAGATCCCGCGCTTGCCCTCGGCAATTACGGCGCCAAAGAATACGTTTTTTGTCCCGGAAAGCATATCGGGGATAAATGTGTAGCTTTCCGATACTTCGGGTAGAGCAGGCCCAAGGGAAACATACCCGAACCCATGCGCTATAGCAGTCGCCTCGATAGCCACTGCAGTTTCGACCGCGCGACTCTGAGCCATCGGTTTGATCCAGCGCGGGAACGGAGTGGTCGCCAATCGAGTGGTCTGCACTTCGTAGCCAGCATCCTCAAACGCGCTCTTCGCTTCGCGTGAGAATTCTGCCAGCGGAGCGATACCGGTTTCCAAAACGCGCGTCGGCGAAAAGAAGGATGTGATCGATCGGATCTTCACGTAGATTTTAGCCTCGCTGCCGTACCGCTTCGAAAAGCAGAATGCTGCCGGCGATCGCCGCATTGAGCGACTCCATGCGGCCGGGCATCGGGATCTGGATCGGCCGCGGATTTAATACTTTAGCCGCTTCGCTCACGCCTGTGGCCTCGCTGCCCAGGATAAGCGCAAATGGCTGCGTGAGGTCGACTTCACCGTAGGATTGGCCTTCCCAGGATTCGGCGACATAAAGAGCCAATTTATGTTCCTTTACAAAAAGCGAGATTTCCGGCCATTCCAAGTTTTGAATAGGTTGCCGAAAGTGCGCACCCATGCCGCTACGCAGCACTTTGGGCGAAAAGGCATCGGCACAGCCAGGCGCGAGCAAGACCGCATCGCAATCTGCGGCGGCTGCGCTGCGCAGCAAGGTGCCCAGGTTACCGGGGTCGCCAATACCATCCAGAACCAATACCATGCTGGGCTGTTTGACCAGAGGCAGTTTGCGCCATTCAACTTCAACAAGAATCCCCTGCGGTGTTTTCGTGTCACTGGCCGCCTTCATCACTGCTTCAGATACCAAGTCCGCATTCCCGCGGGCTGCTATAGCGCGAACCAGGTCAGGGTTCGCCTCCCGTGCGCTCTCTGTATAGAAAGCCGCACGCACTGCCCAGCCCGACATGAGCGCCTCCTCCGCCAGCCGCGCCCCTTCGACCACAAAGGCGACTTTCTCGCGGCGACGCTTGGGCAGGCGCTGCAGGGCGCGCAACTCCAGCACCTTGGGATTGCGAACCGACTTGATCATGGGCAAGTATTCTAATTCCAACTGATTTACGAGGAGGAATCCCTCGTCGGCACTGAAGAGGCTCTCTCGGGACAGGCTCCGACTCGGAGAAATGTAATGCCAACCCGAAGCTACAAACCGAACAGTAAGCATCCACCATACTAATCGCGGACGCGACGAGGGGGACTGGACGTCGGAAGCTAAGAAAATATAACGCAGGCAGGTTTCAATCTCATAGGCTGCCATCTCCATTTTTCCAACACCGACTACAGACCAGCCCTGATCTATTATGGACAAATCTGTCCCTACAAAAAAACACGAACGTGCAGTAAGGGGTTACTTTTGAATTAGAATGCTAACAAGGAGATATAAATGCCCGATCCCCGTGTGGCCAAGCTGGCAAAGACCTTGGTGGAATATTCGGTGAAAGTGAAACCCGGCGACTGGGTAGTCATTTTTACCCATCCGCTGGCGGAACCATTGACACGAGAAGTGTTGCGCTACGCGGTGCGAGCGGGCGGGCGCACGAATATCCTTATGGGCTTCGACTCGACAGCCGAGATCTTTTTCCAGGAAGCCAACGAGGATCAGTTGAAATGGATATCCCCGTTTGAAAAGATGCCGTTCGAGGATGCGGATGTATTCATCAGCATCCAGGCTAGCGAGAATACGCGGGCAATGACGGGGGTCGACAGCAAGAAGCAACAGATCCGTTCGGCGGCGCGCAAAGGCATTATGGATGCCTATATGAGCCGCAGCGCAACGGGTGCGCTTCGCTGGAATCTCACTTATTTCCCCTGCCAAGCGTATGCCCAGGACGCAGAACTGAGTCTGAGCGATTTCGAAGATTTCGTGTACCGCGCTTGTTTCGTGGATCAGGATGACCCTGTTGAAATGTGGAACAAAGTTGAGGCGAACCAGGCGCGCTGGGTGGAATGGCTGAAAGGAAAGAAGAAAGTGGAACTGCGCGGCCCGAACATCGACATTAATCTTTCAATCGAAGGCCGCACGTTCAATAATTCGGTGGCTAGACACAATATGCCAGGTTCCGAGATTTTCACTGGCCCAGTGGAGGAATCTGCAAATGGCTGGGTTGAATTCTCTTTCCCCGCCATCAGACTGGGCCGCGAGGTGGATGGTGTTCGACTGGAATTCAAAGATGGTCGTGTGGTGAAGGCCAGTGCCAGAAAAAATGAAGACTATTTGCTTAAAATGCTCGACATCGATCCCGGCGCAAAATTTCTGGGTGAATTAGGCATCGGAACCAATTACGCTATTGACCGCTTCACAAAGACAATGCTCTACGACGAGAAGATCGGCGGCACTATTCATTTAGCACTGGGCGCCAGCTACCCGGAAACTGGCGGGAAGAATGAATCTGCTTTGCATTGGGATATGCTCTGCGACATGCGCCAGGATAGCGAGATCAGGGTGGATGGGGAGTTGTTTTATAAGGATGGGAAGATCCAGGTGTAGAGATTTTTTCGGAACAACTTTGATTGGGGCGAGGTAGCCTCGCCCTCATCAACAGGGCGGTGTTTCCCCCCGCCCCTACCGCCATAATTGAAAAGGGGATGGCTCAGCGCCATCCTCTTTGATTTTGCCGGACCTTATGTACTCGTCTACCTATACAACCTTCGCCTGTTCGACCACGGCCTTGAAGGCTTGCGGGTCGCGCACAGCCAGGTCAGCCAGCATTTTGCGATTGATTTCAATGTTGGCCTTCTTCAGGCTGTTCATCAGCCGGCTGTAACTGAGGCCGTGCTCGCGTGCAGCCGCGTTGATGCGCAGGATCCACAGGCCACGCAGATCGCGCTTGCGATTGCGCCGGTCGCGGTAGGCGTAGAACAGACTCTTGAGCCGCGCTTCGTTGGCGCGCTTATACAACTTCGAGCGCGTGCCGAACTGGCCTTTGGTCGTCTTCAGGACTCGCTGGTGCCGTTTGCGGCGGGTGGTGCCTGTCTTAACTCTTGCCATGCTTCCTCTTACTTCGCCGTGCGGGCGTTGGGATTTGCTTTGTACTTGCTCATGTAGGGCGCCAGGCGCTTGATGCGCTTGATGTAGCTTTTCCCATTCACCGGAATCATTTCAGTGAACAGTGCCTTGGTACGTTCAGACCTGCGACGGCGGAAGTGGCTTTTGCCGCCCTTGGTGCGCACCAGCTTGCCGGTTCCCGTCAAACGGAAACGCTTGGCAGTGGCCTTATGGGTCTTCATTCGAAATTTCTTGACTGCCACAACTTCTCCTAATCTTCGGCCGCGTTATTTTGTCGCGGTGTTTTGCTTCAATTCATCCGAAATCTTGGCAGATTGCGCCGTTCCATCGTTGGGCGCCAGCACCATCAGAAGCGTACGGCCTTCGTAGGCCGGCGGCTGTTCAATGATGGAGACGTCCTGCAATTCTGCGGCGATCTCTTTGAGATCCTCCAGAGCGATCTCGGGGTAATCGCGCTCGCGCCCGCGGAAGCGGATGCGCACTCTAACTTTTTTGCCCTCCTGCAGCCAACCCCGCGCCGCCCTAGTCTTGAAGCCGCGGTGATGTTCCGTGGTCTTGGGGCGCAGGCGGATCTCTTTGATCTCGATCTTCTTTTGCGCCTTGCGCGCCTCGCGCTCCTTCTTCGTGCGCTCGTATGTGAATTTGCCGAAATTGACCACGCGGCAAACTGGGGGCTTGGAATTGGGCGCCACTTCGACCAGGTCCAAATTGGCCTGCTCGGAAATTCTCAACGCTTCTTCGATTGGGACAACCCCGCGATTCTCACCGTCCGCATCGATAAGGCGGACTTCTTTGGCGCGGATGGCTCTATTTACCCGGTAATCCGATGTACTGATCTTGGACTTCTCCTCTGGCCTTTGCCGATATCGGATGTTGCAAAGGCGGCTGGCATCATACCATACGGTTTGGACAGCCGTCAATCAGCTTGTTGCTTTGTCGTTGCAGCTACCATCACCAGAATCGCATAAAAAGAGTCGATTGGAGACATAAGGGCAATCTTAAAAGGAAATCGGTTTGGTACTGATTCACTACCGCTTCTCGTTGTGCACCGCGAACCCCTTTGCCATAATTCGGGTTAACTCTGGTACTGGTGGTGTAACGAAACCATGGTCACTCCTTATGCTCTGGTTGTGGAAGATGAACCGCTGGTCGCGGAACTGTTCCAGCGCGCCCTGCAAGATGCGGGTTTCCAGGCCGAGATCATGGACAACGGCCACAAGGCGCAAGCCAAGTTGGTGTTTACCAGCCCTGAAATCATCCTGCTGGACATGAATTTGCCTAGCATCTCGGGCTCGGTTTTGCTGCGCCAAATCCGCGGGCAGGGGCGCCTTTCCGGCACACACGTCGTGGTGGTGACTGGTGATAAAGAGACAGCCAAACGACTTGCCGACGAGGCGGACTAGGTATTGCTCAAGCCAGTAGGCTACGAGCAAGTGCGCGAGGTGGCTGAACGCTACCTGCATCCAATTAGATAAGGGCAATGAATATAACTAACAAAAAGCGCCTGGTCATGCCAGGCGCTTTTTGACTTACAGATTTTACCGGTTAATAACGATTAGGATACCGGCGGCCAATGCCAGGATGTTCAGGATCAAGCCGATATCGCCCAGGCTAATAAACGCCTGGATCCCTACTAAGATTAGATAGATGCCCAATAAGAGTAAACCGATGTTTCTGTTGAAGCTCATATAGACCTCCTCCAAAATAGTCGGATACGTCACTAATTTAACGCATTTCCGGGCTTTTCGTCGCGCAGGAAAACCATCTGAAAATTGCGTCGCCCAGCATCAACTTCTGATACGACTCAACGCCAGTAAACCTTGCCTCTACCATTCGGGGCGGCAATTTTCGGCAACTGGTAACAGGGCACTCTGGGGCGGGTTTGCTGGCCGTCACGTTGGTATTCAAGAATTGGGCGCTCTAAACCAGATTAGAATCTGGGGGCATGGAAATCTATGCATTGATCGCCATTTTGATCATCGTGATTTATGGCCTGTTGACCGCCTACGCGTCATACAACCAATTCAAAGCCGGTCAAATAGAATCCTGGCCGGCGATAGGCATGTTTGCCGCCGCCCTGGCGCTGATCGGCGCCGGCTTCCTGCTTGGGGATGTTTCGCGCTTCACGCTGCCGCTTCTCATTATCGCTTTATTGGGCCTTCATACGCTGGCTGTGGCAAACGGTCTACACATGCATGGCAAAATTAACTGGCGCCATCATCTGGCGCGCGGGGTCCTGTCTTTGATACTGATTACGTTGACCTACCTAACACTAAGTTAGTCCTGCAAAAGGGAATGACATAATTCCTACCAGGGTTGCGCAAATGTACCGTTCTTAATGTCTTCAAATACCTGGCGAATCTCTGCTTCGGTGTTCATGACGAACGGCCCATAAGGGACAATGGGTTCCCGGATCGGTTGCCCCGCCATGAACACAAAACGAACTCCGGATTTAGTATTGACCTCTATACGGTCGCCATCGCCAAAAACCAGCATCTTAACCGCTTCAACATGCGTGTCGCCGAAGTCTCCATTGCCTTCGAACACATATGCATTAGCCACATGGCTCACCGGCACCGGAAGTTCAAAGCGACCACCGGGTGCAAGGGTCACATCCATATATAAAGGGCGGATGGCGATCTCGGTGACTGGACCCTTAACGCCGGCATACTCGCCAGCCACCAAGCGCACGTTAGCGTTATTGGATTCTATGACCGGTACATCGGCCGCGGTCACCTCTTGATACCGGGGTTGACCCATTTTGTCTTTGGCCGGCAAATTCACCCAGAGCTGAAAACCGTTCACGACACCATTGGGTCCGCGTTTGGGCAACTCCTCATGCAGGATGCCGCGACCACTGGTCATCCACTGCAGGTCGCCGGGTCCGATCACGCCCACATTTCCCAGGCTGTCACGGTGGCGTACATTACCCTCGAGCATGTAAGTCACTGTTTCGATGCCGCGATGCGGGTGTTGCGGGAAACCAATGATCGGACCTTCGATAGGATCATTGAAGGCGAAGTGGTCGAAAAGCAAAAAGGGATCGAACAGATTTTCGCGCCGCGGCCCGAAGGAGCGGCGTAACTTAACGTCAGCCCCTTCAATCACCGTCTGGGGTTCGATGGCCTGCGCGACCGGGCGGATGGTAGGAGTCATGAAAAAATTATATCCAGCGCGTGTCCCCAGCCAACCCCCAGACAGCTAGCCAGCAGAATTTCCTTGTTTTTCTCATCAATTATCGGTTCGGCAACCTGCCTAGGCCAACACTTTTGCTTCACGCAAATAGTAGCGTTGCGCCGGTTGTGTTGGCGCGCCGCACTCAGGGCAAGGGGTCGGGGTGCCAATCTCCAGGCAATGGTTGCAATACACCCGGCCGCACTGCGTGCACACGTTTCCGTACCATTGATCGAAATCGGAAAAATGAATGATACGCGGCAAGGCCTCGAGCGGTTTGCCACAGGTCGAGCAAATTACAGTTTCCATCGACGTTCACCTCATCTTTTCCGGCAGGGGTCAACCAGATCCCTCCACTAAGGTCGGATTTTTGGGTTGACAAAAACAGGGGCAGCCATACTCAGATTCGAGGGACGAATGTAATCAGGCGGCTATTCGGCAGTCCCTAAACTATACTTAGCCCAGCCTCAGCCATCCGCAAAACTATGCGCGTAGCGATTTTTAGCAACACGTACTTGCCCACGATCAGCGGCGTGGTGCGTTCCATTTCGTCATTTAAGGCCGCCCTTGAGGAATTGGGACACGAGGTGCATGTCTTCACCCAAGGGGCGCGCAGCTACCAGGACAGTGAGAAAAACATCCACCGCTATGTTTCGTTCAACCCCGGCCTACCTAATGATCTTCCGGTTACGATCCCATTTTCCCCTACGATGAACCGGCTGATCAATGATCTTAAGCCTGACGTGATCCATGCGCAGCACCCATTTTTGCTGGGAAATGAGGCGCTCAGAAAAGCCCGCCAACTGGGCGTCCCCCTCATATATACGTTACATGCGCAGTATTGGCAGTACCAGGTTTACCTCCCCGTTAGATTATTGCAACATCTTTACGGCAATTTCATCGTTACACAGGTGAAACGCTACCTGCATCGTTGTGACCACATCATTGCCCCCTCCGAAAGCATGCGCAAGCTGATCGTCGAGAGGTTCCAAGTCAATAAACCTGTTACCGTCCTCCCCACCGGCGTTGACTTGACATCGTATGATCGCGGGTCCCGGGATCTAATGCGAAAAAAGCTTGGTTGGGGACGCGACTTTGTCATCATAACGACTGGCCGCCTGGCGCCAGAAAAAAGTTGGCCGGATTTGATCGACGCCGCGGCCGAAGTGATACAAGGGGTACCGAAAGTGAGGATGGTATTTCTAGGTGAAGGCCCCGAACGGGGCTCACTGGAACAACGAGCAAAGGACCTCGGGATTATAGACAACGTTGAGTTCGTCGGCATGGTTCCCTACGAAGAGGTCGCCAGGTACCTGGTAGCCGCAGACCTGTTCGCCTTCACTTCACAGACGGAGACGCAAGGCCTGGCCACGCTGGAAGCCATGGCTGCCGGGCTACCCGTCGTTGCTTACGACGCCATCGGCACCCGTGATGTAGTCGTCAACGGGAAGAATGGAACGCTAGCGCCAGCGAACAGCAAGGCGCTGGCCTTGGCAATTAGCAATTTGATGCAGGACCCAGGACACATGGATCAACTCAGGCGCGGCGCCTTAAAGGCAGCGCAGGAGCTGGACATCCGACGCCTAGCTAAAAAACTGGTCACGCTGTACGAAACTTCCATAGCCCAAATCAGTCGACCTTAGCAGCATCGCGGTTAGAATACGCCGTCGTTAAGACGGAGGTTCGCCACATGCAAGTAAACGCACCACAGCCTGCCTTGGTTGGACAACCAGCCTGGGTGGAGATTGTCAAACGTTACGCCATTCCCGATCGTAAAAAGAGCGCCTGGCAACTGATTAATAGTTTGGCGCCCTATCTTGCCATTTGGGCATTAATGATTTTCAGTCTGCACATCTCGTACGCGCTCACGCTGGCGCTGGCTTTTCTGAATGCGCTGTTCCTGATGCGCATTTTTATCATCCAGCACGATTGTGGGCATAACTCTTTTTTCAAATCCACCAAGATGAACGATTTCGTTGGGACATTGCTGGGCGTAATCACGTTCACCCCATACTATTCCTGGCGCAATTCGCACGCCAAGCACCATGCCAGCTCCGGGGATCTGGATTTCCGCGGATTCGGCGACGTTGACACGGTCACCGTGGAGGAGTACCGCACCATGAAGTGGTGGGGCAAACTGCGCTACCGCTTTTACCGGCATCCGTTAGTGATGTTCGTCATCGGCCCCACGCTGCTGTTTATCGTTTTCAACCGTTTCCCCATCGGCCTGCAAAAAAGCCAGAAACGCGAGCGCGACAGCATCGCATGGACTAACCTGATCCTGGGCATTGCATTCTTCGGGCTGGGTTCCTGGCTCGGATTCAAGGAGTTGGTCATGATGTGGTTGCCCATCATGGTTTTTGCGTCCTCCATCGGAGTTTTCCTTTTCTATGTGCAGCACCAGTTCGAGGATACCTACTGGCGCTGGCACAAAGAATGGGTATATGCAGAGGCGGCTTTGCGCGGTTCCTCGTTTTTCAAGCTTCCCAAGATCCTGCAGTGGTTCAGCGGCAATATTGGCTTTCACCACGTGCATCATCTAGGCCCCAAGATCCCCAACTACAACCTAGAGCGCGCTCATTACGAGAACCCAATCTTCCAGCAGGTAAAGACCATCACGCTCGCCAGCAGCCTAAAAAGTATCTTCCTGCACGTGTGGGACGAGCGAACTCACCGGCTGGTTAGCTGGCGTGAATATGCGCAAATTGTCCGTGGACTGCGCCTAACAGCGCAAAGGATCACTGGTTAACCCTCTAAAAACTGAACGGCGAGTAATACTCGCCGTTCAGTTTTTTAATAGCATTTTTATTTCTGGCTACCCGTCAACCGCCATGCACTCGGTAGAAGCAGCGCTGCCAACGCGGCTTTAATTCCATCTCCAATGAGGAATGGCATCATTCCCAATGTGAGCAATCCACTTTCGCCCAGCAATCCGCCCACAAATGGAAAGGTTGAAAGCCAAGCCAATCCAAAGACATAAATCACCATATTTCCCGCTACCATTGCGCTGAACGTTTTGATAAGCCTGCGATCGAAACCGCGCTCGGCAAGAAGTCCTACCAACCAGGCAGCGGCAATAAAACCCACTAAGTAGCCACCGGTCGGGCCGAGCACAGTGCCGAGGCCGGACCTCGCCTCGGCGAAGACAGGCAGTCCAGCCAAACCCTCTGCCAGGTAGGCAGCCAGCGCCAGGGCCCCACGGCGCGAGCCGAGCACCATGCCGACCAGTAGCACGGCAAAGGTCTGCCCGGTGACGGGCACAGGCTGCAAGGGAATGCTAAGTTGGGCCAGGGCAGCCACGAACAAGCTGCCCCAAATGATCAAAGAAGCATCAACCAGGATGCTGCGGCGCGGCAGGATTCTTTCAGCAAATACTTGTTGCATGGCGAACCTCTCTATTATCGAATTTCTTTCTTGAAAAAATTCATTGCGTTTCCGGGCAAATTGGGCAGCTTCGGCACCGTAATTCTCCGGTCGGTCTCCTTCGAAGAACCTATCCCCACCAGGCGTGCTGGAACAAGGTGCCGGGCCCGTTCCCGCTGGGTGGCAGCGCCAAGTATCCCTGGCGCTGAATTCCATTGACATCAAATGACGGCGGTTGCCCCAAGCCTACACCTGGAATGCCCATTCGCCTTGGCGCATAATGGGCTCGGCTTTGCCCTCTTTATTGACGCCGTCGATATCGAGTTTATTGGAGCCGATCATGAAATCTTCGTGGATCGAGCTGTCGTTCCCACCAGCGGCCTTGAACTGCTCCGCGCTCATTTGCTCCCCGCCTTTCATGGTGGAGCGGTAGGCACGCCCCAGGGCAAGGTGGCAAGCCGCGTTCTCGTCGAAGAGAGTATTGTAGAACATCATGCGACTTTGGGAAATGGGCGAGCTGTCTGGCACCAAAGCCACCTCACCAAGGTGGTGTGAGCCCTCGTCAGATTCGATCAAACCTTTCAAAGCCTCAGCACCCTTCCTAGCCTTGTAATCCACCACGCGGCCGTCCTTGAACGTTATGCTGAAATCTTCGATGATGATGCCCGCGTGGAGCAACGGCAATGTAGCGGTCACCGTACCGTCGGCGCGATCCTTGTGCGGCATTGAAAAGACTTCTTCAGTGGGTAAATTGGCGACATAGGGAACACCTCGCGTACTCTTGATACGCGCGCTTTCCCAAATGTGCCCTTCGGGCAAACCCAGGGTGAAATCGGTGCCCGGCCCTTTATATTTCAAAGCGGAATAATTCTTTTCGGTCAGGTAATTGCCGCGAGCATGAAGATTGCTAATATGATCTTCCCAAGCCTTAACTGGATCGCTCCGATCCAGCCTGCAGAGGTTGAATATCTTCTCCCACAGCAAGTCGACCGCTTCTTCCTCTGACTTGGCATTCGGGTAGAGCTTCGTGGCCCAGCCAGGAACCGGGATGGCAATCAGGCACCAGTTGAAGATATTCATCATCAGATGTTCCATGGCCGGCTGCAGATGTTTTTCCATGGTTCGCTGCAACACGTTCAGCGTATCTGGCTCGAACTCCGCATACCGGTCGGGGTCGTTGGCGTAAACGGTCATCAGCGCGTTTCCCTCCCTTAAATATTCCTCCATCCCTCGTGTGCGCCAGGTAGGGAATTCCCCGAAGCTATCTTTGGGCGCATGTTTGAGGCGTTCAATGGTAAGTTCCGGATCGTCCCAAATCACGTCGACGTACCTGGCGCCAGCCTTATAGGCGTGATGGACCACTCGTCGCATCAACGGCGCGGCCTCCAGCGGAACACCCCGAGAAAAATTCTTGCCGTTCACCACCAATTTCTGACCCGGCTGGATGTTGATGCCGATCTTGACAATAAGTTCGGCGAAAAGGTCGAGTTTCTTTTCGAAATCCTTAATGGCCATGTCTTACTCCTCGGAGCGGGAGCAGTATACACCGCTAACTTGAAATATTTAAGAGTCGTGTCATAATACTAGTCAAGACTTACAAAAAAACATGAGCCATTCGCCAATTACCAAGGCCTGGGGAGATTTAACGCCTAACGATGTTTTGCAGATCTATCTGTTGGAAGGTTATGACGGGCTCGTCAAGCGCGCTCCATTGTCGGCAAGGCCGCGCGTCCTGTTTGAAAAATCGCTGAAATACCTGCCCGCCGACCCACGTTGTGTGTGGTGCTCGGCGCCCTTTAAAGGCTTCGGGGCGCCGCTCATGAGAGCCATCGGTAAAGACAAATCCAAGTACAACCCAAATCTGTGCACAGAATGCGAAGACTTTGTGCGAGAAAACAAAGCCAGCGCCGAAGTGGATATGTCGTTGCTCTTTGCCGATATACGCGGCTCCACTTCATTAGCGGAGAAGCTCAGCCCAGCTGTGTATAGCCAATTGATCAATCGCTTTTATACGGTAGCCAGCGATATCCTCGTCGAAGCAAAAGCGTATATCGAAAAGCTGGCTGGGGACCAGGTATCCGCTTTCTTTACGCCGGGCCTGACCGGTGCGGAGCATTACAAGATCGCCATCCAAGCCGCCAGAGACATACTGCGCTCCACGGGCCATGGAGAAACCGGTGGGCCTTGGGTCGCGGTTGGAATTGGGGTGCACTCCGGATTGACATTCTATGGGGCGGTGGGCACTCCAGAAGGGTTGACGGAATTAAGCATTTTGGGTGACCCTCCCAATACAGCCGCGCGTCTGGCTTCTTCTGCGAAAACGGGGGAGATCCTGATCAGCAAGACAATAGCAGAAAAGGCGGGATTGGAAACAAGTTCACTGGAAATGAGGGAATTGGAGTTAAAGGCAAGCAGGAAAAAGTAGGCGTATGGGTGGAGAAAATTGGTGCTCAACAATGATCGATGCTTAAACAACCGGAATGGCAAAAGGATATAAAGCAGACATCAAAAAAGATTTGACCCCGGATGAATATTGGTACATATATTTGACCGAGGGCCTGCGTGGCGTCAATAAACATTTTCCGTTCCACCGCCGTATCCTAGCCAATCTTGAACCGCTATTTTTTAGGCTTGTTCCCACCGACCCGCGCTGTGTGAGTTGCAGAGCACCATTTCGCGGATTGGGGGTGCCGGTGATGCGGGCAATCGGACGGCAGCAATCGACCCTGAATCCAAGCATTTGCGCCGTGTGCGAAAACTACGCACTTAAATACAAAACGAAGGCTGAACTAGATCTCGCCATCTTGTTCGCAGACGTGCGCGGGTCCACCAAATTGGCCGAACGGATGAAGCCCGCAGAGTTCAGCCAACTCATCAATCGGTTTTTTAATGCTTCGACCAATGAACTGGTTCTATCCGGCGCCATGGTGGAAAAGCTGATCGGCGACGAGGTGACAGCTTTCTTCGTCCCCGGGCTGGCCGGCAAGCATTATCACCGCAGGGCGGTTGAAGCGGCGAAAAGGGTTCTGAAGGCCACAGGCCACAATGAGGCCAGCGGGCCATGGATACCGGTAGGTATCGGCGTTCATTCCGGAGAATCATTCGTGGGGGCGGTTGGCAAAGAGGGCGGCCTTTCACAGATCTCCGTTCTTGGAGATACCGCCAATGTGGCATCAAGGTTGGCCGCCGCGGCCCGGGTTGGGGAGATCCTGCTCAGTGAAGAGATAGTTCAAAAGGCCGGGCTTGAAACTACCGGCTTAGAAAAGAGAGAATTGTCACTAAAAGGAAAAAGCGGATCTGTCATTGCCTGGGTGCTTAATCCAGTTAAATCTCCGAAAATAAGTTCACAGAATCGTTCGGGCCAAAGGGAATGAAATAAATGCCCTCTACAGCCTAGTCTTCCCATGGCGAAACCGGTCATCCTAGCCGTTGATGATGAGATCCAAGTTCTCAATGCTGTTGAGCGCGACTTGCTGTCGCACTACCGCAGGGATTATCGCGTGCTTAAGGCGTCGTCAGGCAGCGAAGCCCTTGAGCTGGTAAAGAAGCTCAAGCAGCGCAACTCGCCGCTGGCATTGTTTCTCATTGACCAGCGCATGCCCGGCGTGACCGGTATCGAGTTCCTCACTGAGGCGCGCAAGTATTATCCAAATGCACGGCAGGTTCTGCTGACGGCTTACGCCGATACCGAGGTGGCCATCGCCAGTATCAATACGATCGGCCTGGACTACTATCTAATGAAGCCCTGGGATCCGCCCGAACAGAATCTCTACCCCATTCTCGACGAGATATTAGATGAATGGCTGCTGACTGCCAGGCTGCCTTACGATGGCATCCGTCTGGCAGGCACGCTTTGGTCTGCCAGGAGCCACACAACCAAGGATTTTTTAGCGCGCAATCGCATCGCTTACCAATGGCTGGACGTCGAGAAGGACCCGGAAGCTCGGCTGCTTGTAGAGTCCGTGAACAACGGACAAGCTGAATTGCCGGTAGTGTTTTTCCCGGACGGAACCATCCTGAGCGCGCCCGACAATCGCACATTGGCAGAAAAGATCGGAATCCGCACAAAGGCCGCGGAGAAACATTACGATTTAATCATTATCGGTGGTGGGCCAGCGGGCTTGGGCGCCGCCGTGTACGGCGCATCAGAAGGTTTGCGCACTTTGATGATCGAACGCCATGCGACCGGAGGTCAGGCGGGCACCAGCTCGCGAATCGAAAATTACCTGGGCTTCCCCAAGGGAATCAGCGGCTCTGACCTAGCGCGGCGCGCCACGGATCAAGCCATTCGACTGGGCTGCGAAGTGCTTACCGCGCGCGAGGTAACCAAGGTGCGGGTGGAAGGCAACTACAAGATCGTCACGCTCGATGACGGCATGGAATTGTCTTGCCTAGCTTTGATCATTGCCACGGGCGTCACTTTGCGCCAGTTGGACGTTCCGGGCGTTAAGGAATTACAGGGCGCGGGAATTTATTACGGGGCGGCGCTCACAGAAGCCGTGCACTACAAAGGTGAACATGTCTTTGTCATTGGCGGAGCGAACTCTGCGGGACAGGGCGCCATTTGGCTTGCTCAATTCGCCAAGCAGGTGGCCATTCTCATCCGAGGGTCGGGGCTTGTAGAAATGTCGCGCTATTTGATCAACCAAATCGAAGCCACGCCAAACATCGATGTGCGCACGCGCAGCGTGGTCGTTGGGGCTGAGGGAAAAACGCGTCTGGAGCAGATCGAGATCCAAAATATAGATACCCAGAAAATAGAAACAATGGATGCGGCGGCCATGTTCATTTTCATCGGCGCAGTGGCCCACACAGACATGGTGGCCGGCTTGGTGGAACGAAATCCGCAAGGTTTTATTCTCACCGGGCCTGATCTATTTATGGATGGTAAACGACCCAAAGGCTGGCTGCTCCCGCGCGACCCGTATCTGTTGGAGACTAGCGTGCCTGGCATCTTCGCGGCCGGGGACATCCGCCACGCAGCCATCCGGCGAGTAGCTTCCGCAGTCGGTCAGGGTGCACATGCAGTGAGCCTGGTGCACCAGTATCTCAAGACGGTATGAGCCTCGAAACGCTGAAGAAAATTCCACTTTTCTCTGGGCTAAGCGAGGAGGATTTTCAACGCCTATGCGATATGTCCAGGGAATTTCAACTGCCAGCCGGCAATATGCTGTTCGAAGAGGGTCAGCCTGGTGCTGAGGCTTATGTAATTGAAAAGGGTGAAGTAGAGATCATCAAATCGTCGCAGGATCGCGAAGTCCTACTGGCAGTGCGCGGGCCTGGAGAAGTGATCGGCGAAGTCGCATTGCTCGACGAAGCGCCACGCATGGCCAGCGTTAGAGCGCGCAGCGACTCTACCTTGATCGCCATCAAAAAAGGCTCCTTTGATGAGTTGCTGCACAGCAGTCCTACTGCGCTCAATGCAACTTTTCGCACCACACTAGCGCGTTTGCGCGAAACACAATCAGGGCTGCAGCAAGTAGAAAAGATGGCTCAGCTGGGCACGCTCACAGCTGGCGTAGCCCACGAATTGAATAATCCCGCGGCGGCCATCCAGCGGGGAGAACAGCAATTGCACCAGGCGCTGGCGGATTTGCGAAAGGCGCAAGTTGCCCTGGAGGATTTAGGGCTTACGGAAGAACAAAACGCTCTTGTTTCGAAACTTGAGAAAGAGGCTATAGATCGGTCCGCGATTCTTCCAGAACTGGATGCACTGACACGCAGCGACCGGGCGGAGGAAATCGAGAGGTGGCTAATAACACACAACGCGGACCCCGCAATCGCGCAGGCCTCGGCTCTTGTCGATTTGGATTACACGGCAAAAAGCCTGGATGAACTAACTCAAGCCTTCAAAGGAGAACAGATTGCTTTGATATTGATTTGGCTGGCAGGCACTTATTCAGTCCACGGGTTGTTGAGCGAGATCGGCCAGGGTGCCAGGCGTATCTCGGCTATCATCAAAGCGCTAAAGTCGTATTCGTATCTCGATCAGGCGCCGATACAGGCGGTTGATCTGAAGGCCGGAATCGAAGACACGCTCCTGATCCTGGGCAGTAAACTGCGGGGGGAAATAACAGTCAAACGAGAATATGCCCGAGACCTTCCTGCAGTCCAGGGATACGGCAGCGAGCTAAACCAGGTTTGGACAAACCTTTTGGATAACGCGATCGACGCACTGAACGGCAAAGGCGAGATCAGGATTCAAACCCGAAGGGATGGCGACTGGGCAGTGGTCACTATCGAGGACAATGGACCCGGGATTCCAAAAGAAATCCAATCCCGAGTTTTCGATGCCTTCTTCACTACCAAGCCACCGGGAAAAGGAACGGGGCTTGGATTGAATATCAGCTATAACATTGTGGTTTACAAACATCGCGGGGACATCAACCTGTTTTCCGAACCGGGAAAAACCAGGTTCGAAGTATGGCTACCCATTCCCCCCAACTTATAGCCGGAGATACTGCTTTTATGCTTGAACTATTCCTTAAAGGTTTGATCGTGCACCTGGTCGCCGACTGGTTCCTACAAAGCGACTGGATGTCGAAAAACAAGGTGAGCCTGCTGCATCCGGCTGCCTGGGTGCACAGTGGGATACACACGATCGGGAATCTATTCGTTTTTGATCCGGTGGTGGCTATTGGATTAGGAATCTCCCACTTGCTGATCGATACACGGAAACCATTGATCTGGTTGCGCCAGATATTTCAGCAAAACCCAAAGGGTGACGTAACAATGGTTTTCGAGATCTGGCAAGACCAGGCAGCCCATTTAATCCTTCTGGCTGTGGCAGCACTAATCAACTGATTGAACCTTCGCACCTGATTTAGAATTGGCGTTCCATGGCTGAACAAGGCTATCTAGTCATATCCGACATCAGCGGATACAGCAGATACATTAAGGAGTCAGAGCTGGAGCATGCCCGCGACAGCCTGGCTGCGCTTTTGCAATTATTGATCGACCACACACGGTCTCCGTTTGCCATCGCCAAGTTGGAAGGGGATGCTGTTTTTTCTTATGCGCCCAGCAATGCGTTCCTCCAAGGGCAGAGCTTGCTGGAAATGATGGAGGGCACGTACATCGCATTCCGGCGCGCTCTTCAACTTATGATCATCAACACCACCTGCCCATGCAATGCCTGCCGCAACTTGCCCAGCCTGGACCTTAAGTTTTTCGTCCATCATGGAGAATACCTGGTGCAGGAGATGAGTTCCTTCAAAGAATTAGTGGGTGCAGACATAAACCTGTTACACCGATTGCTAAAAAATAAGATTACCGAGCAAAACGGAGCCCGCGCCTACGCAGCTTATACGAATGTGGTGGTTGAAAAGCTAAATCTGGAAATACATTGCCAAAAAATGATTCAACATAAAGAAGTCTTTGCCGATGTGGGCGAGGTCGAATTATGTGTCCAGGACCCTCATGGAGTTTGGGAACGAGAACGGGAAAAAACACGCATTGAAGTGAGACCTGAGGACGCATTCCACATCGTTAGCTATGACTTTCCGATACCGCCTGCTCAAATGTGGGAATACGTCACCATGCCTGAGACTCGCGCCCTGTTTATGGGTGCCGCCAGCCAAACGGTGGAACAGGAGGACGTTCGCAAGGGGGAGCAAACCGTTTATGTATGCGTTCATGACGTTGGTACTTCCTTGCATACAATTGTCGACTGGCAGCCCTTCGAACAGTACACGACCAATGAAACGCTGCCGCTTCCCAGCACAGCCATGCACTCCACTTATCGCCTCGAGCCCATTGAGCAAGGAACCCGTTTCACTATGCTAAGCGGCAAACCGCGCGGACCTTTGATCTATAGGAAGTTGGCAGAACAAGGGTTAACGAGATTTCTAACCAGCGATAAATTGGACAAATCAGCCGCCGCGTTGAAAGAGCGCATTAGCAAAGATATTCGAGGGGGCCGGCTAGCTTTTATGCCGACAACTACTATTGCCCAGTCGCAGTTGCAAGATGCGGTGGCAGAAAGCCTGGTATCACAATGACCCGGCTTGCCAGCTTCAACATTGGAGCTGTTCTGGTTTACGGACGAACCATTCTTTCGCCGATGGACGGTTTTTCCGACTTGCCTTTTCGCTCGATGGCGCGGCGGCTAGGTTCGGCCATAAGTTACACAGAATTCGTGAACGCCATTGACGTGATCAACGGTCACCCTCATCTCGACGAGCGCTTGACCTTCCTGGAAGAAGAGCGGCCGGTCGCCTTCCAGATCTTCGACGATGATCCCAATCGTCTGTTGCAAGCCGCGCTGATCCTGCGCCAACGCGATCCAGACATCATCGATGTGAATATGGGCTGTTCAGCAAAGACGGTGGCTGGCCGCGGCGCCGGCGCCGGGCTGCTGCGCGAGCCGCGCAAGATCGCTGAAATTTTCGGATCCCTCACCAAAAATATGGATATTCCCATCACTGGAAAAATCCGGCTGGGCTGGGATGAATCGAACTTGAATTACATCGAGGTAGCGCACATCGTGGAAGATAACGGCGGAAGCCTGCTGGCCGTGCACGGGCGGACCAGAGAGCAAGCCTACCGCGGCGAAGCCAATTGGCGCGCGGTCGCCGAAATCAAGTCCGCGGTGAGAATTCCGGTGATCGGAAATGGCGATGTGCGAAAAGCAGCGGATATCCAGCGCATGTCGGACACCACGGGCTGCGATGCGGTGATGATTGGGCGTGGCGCCATTGGCAACCCGTGGATCTTTGCGGGATTAGACCGGGAAGAGGTGGGCATCGACCAGGTGCGCCAAACCATGCTAAAGCATCTCGACTCGATGTTAGATTTCTACGGGCACGATCGTGGAATAATCCTGTTCCGCAAGCATGCCGCGCGTTATATCAGCCCCTATGGTCTTAGCGCCGAACAGCGAGAAAAGTTACTGACCAGTGAAAAACCGGATGAATTTGTTGGTTTTTTAGAGAGTCTGGATGTGATTAGCCAAGCGCAGCTTCCATCAACGCTTGCATTGAACTAGTCGCTCCAGGACAACACTCCGTAATTCCCCAGCCACTTCTTCAGGGGTTCTAGCCGCATTGACAACCACCCAACGCCCGGGCTCGGCAGCGATCAGCTTCTGGTACCCGTCGTAAACGCGCCGATGGAATTCTTTGTCGTAATCGTCTAAACGGTTCCAGTCGCCGCCTTTATTGCGCCGGTTCAAGCCTTCGTCCACGGGCACATCGAGAAAGATGGTCAGGTCTGGCTTCAGGCCACCCGTGGCAAAATTAACGATTTCACGCAAGGCCTGCATATCTACTTTATGGCCGTAACCCTGATATGCCAATGTCGAGTCGACATAGCGATCACAGAGAACCACCTTCCTGGCTTCTAACGCTGGGCGGATCACTTCCTCCACCAATTGGGCACGCGAAGCCTGGAACAACAGTATCTCGCTGCGCGGGTTCATCCCTTTATTATCAAGATCGAACAGCACCCTGCGAATCTGGTCACCGATTGATGTGCCGCCCGGCTCGCGGGTTGCGATCAGATCGTAACCTTGCTGCCGCAGGAATTCGGCCAAACCCGGCAACTGCGAAGTTTTGCCGCTGCCTTCCGGCCCTTCCAGCGTGATAAACATTTCAGAAGTGTACCGCCATTACATTTAGGTGAGAGTAACAATTCTCAATTTTCTTTCTTCACGGAAAGATACCGAGGTTGTATTGGCTTGCGCTTTGGCCTGCGGACACAAAGGCGGAAATCCGCGTCCTTGTCCATAATGGAGGCGATGTCCTTCGAATTGCCTCTGGGCCAGGTCCTTGTAGGTGATTGCGTCGAGCACCTTGGCGCGCTGCCCGCAGGATCCATTGACCTGATCTTTGCCGACCCACCCTACAACCTGCAGCTCCAAAACGAGCTGCGCAGGCCTAACAACACGCGAGTGCGCGGTGTGCAGGAAGCCTGGGATCGCTTCGACGGTTTCGCCGCTTACGACGAGTTCACCCGCGCCTGGCTGACCGCCTGCCGTCGCGTGCTGAAACCCAACGGAACCATCTGGGTGATGGGTAGCTATCACAACATACATCGCGTGGGCGCCATTCTCCAAGACCTAAACTATTGGCTGCTCAATTCGGTAGTCTGGGTGAAAACCAACCCCACGCCCAATTTCCGCGGCGTGCGTTTCACCAACGCCCATGAGACGCTGCTTTGGGCGCAAAAGAAAAAAGGCGCGCCCTATACCTTCAATCATCACGCCATGAAAGCCCTCAACGAAGGCAAACAGATGCGATCCGATTGGGTATTGCCCGTGAGTTCGGGCGGTGAACGCCTGCGCGCCAATGGAGAAGCGGTGCATCCTACACAAAAACCCGAGGCCTTGCTGTATCGCGTGCTTCTTTCCAGCAGCCACCCGGGTGATGTTGTGCTTGACCCTTTCCTTGGAACAGGTACGACAGGAGCCGTGGCCAAACGATTGCACCGCAACTGGATCGGCATCGAACGCGATAAACGCTATGCAAGACTCGCCCGCCGTCGCATCGACGAAATCGAGCCCGTCTCATTCGAAGCTGAGCTGTTCGAGCCTGCCGAACCGCGCCAGCAAGAGCGAATCCCTTTCGGACACCTACTGGAGGCCGGTCTGCTGGAACCCGGGCAGCGGCTGTACTTCGGCGAAAACAGCCAAACAGCCGCGCGTGTGTTATCTGACGGGACACTCAAGCTCAACGGTTTCCGTGGCTCCATCCACCAGGTGGCTAAAGAGATTCTGGATGCGCCGGCCAATGGTTGGCAGCACTGGTATTATGTGGATCCAAACAGCGGCCAACGCCGCTCGATCGATTCTCTTAGACAAATTCTTCGCGAAGGGAATAAGACTGATGCTCGCAACAAAGACTGAGGCATTCCAACTCGGCCGCTGGAGTCTCGAAGACCTGTTCCCCGGTCACGAGAGCAAAGAAATGCAGGCGGCTCTCAAGAAGCTCGATTCCCTGGTCACCGCATTCGAAAAACAACGCAAAAAACTAAAGAAGACCGTTTCCAAAAAAGACTTTCTTGCCCAATTGGATCAGTTGGAAGCTCAAACGCGCCTTGCCGTGCGCATTGACCAGTTCGCCGGCCTCTGGTACAGCGAGGACACGCAAAATCAGGAAGCGCAAACCTTCCAGGCAAAGATCGAACAACTCATGGCGGAACACCAGAACCGTACTCTGTTCTTCAGCCTGTGGTGGAAAGACCTGGATAACAAAAATGCCGCCCGCCTGATGAAGGGCAGCGGCGAGTACGAATACTGGCTGCGCCAGATGCGCGACTTCAAGCCCTACACCCTGGCCGAACCTGAGGAAAAGATCATCAACCTCAAAGACGTCACCGGCGCCAAAGCCATTCAAACACTGTACAGCTCCATTACCAATCGATACGTCTTCAAGGTGACGACCGATGGCGAGACCAAGGAATACACCCGCGCCGACCTGATGAAGCTGGTCTACAGCCCCAATCCCGATCATCGCTCTGCGGCTTATCAGGAACTTTACCGGGTTTACGGGCAGGACGGCCCCATCCTCGGCCAGATGTACCAGACCCTCACACGCGATTGGCACAACGAGAATCTGAGTTTGCGCAAATTCTCAAGCGCCATATCAGTGCGTAATTTAGGCAACGATATTCCCGACGAAGTCGTGGATACATTGCTCGGGGTGTCGGAAGAGAACACGCAAATCTTCCAGCGCTTCTTCAAGATGAAGGCCAAGCTGCTCGGGATGGAAAAACTTCGCCGCTACGACATCTACGCGCCGGTAGCCGCTTCCAACAAGGAGTATCCCTACGAACAAGCCGTCCAGATGACATTGGACTGCTATCGTGATTTCGATCCGAGGCTGGAGATCCTTTCCCGCCGCGTCTTTGAAACCAACCATGTGGATAGTGAATCCCGCAAAGGCAAGCGCTCGGGCGCCTTCTGCTCCTCCGGCGACCCGGCACTGCCTCCGTGGGTGCTATTGAACTACACCGGCGCAGCCCGCGATGTTTCTACGCTGGCGCACGAATTCGGCCACGCCATCCACGCTATGCTAGCCGAGAAACATAACGTCTTCACTTATCACTCTTCGTTGCCGCTGGCTGAAACCGCATCCACCTTTGGCGAGATGCTGCTGGTCGATCGGCTGCTCGCCGAAGAAACCGATGAAGCTGTGCGCCGCGACATCCTCTTTTCCAAGGTAGACGATGCCTATGCCACCATTATGCGCCAGGTGTACTTTGCGCTCTTCGAACGCCTGGCCCACAAGATGGTGAGTGAAGGCGCCTCGATCGACGAACTCTCGACCGCCTATACCAAGAACCTGCGGGAACAATTCGGTGACTCGATTGAGCTCGCCGAAGAATTCAAATGGGAATGGGTTTCCATTCCGCACATCTACTATTACCCCTTCTACGTTTACGCGTATGCCTTCGGCCAACTTCTCGTGTTCGCCCTCTATGAGCAATTCAAGAAAGAAGGCGATGCCTTTAAGCCGCGCTACTTGGAAATACTCTCTACCGGTGGTTCCAAATCACCGGACGAGATTCTCACTCGCGCTGGCATCGACATGCGCGACGCCGAATTCTGGCAGGGTGGCTACAACGTCGTGGCGAACATGGTGGATGAGCTGGAAAAGTTAAGCTGATCCCATCATTGCGAGGAGGGCGCCTAGCACCGCCTTTAGCGGCGCTGCCCGACGTAGCAATCTCCAACATTGAATGAGGGGAAGGCTAATTCAACTAATAAAAAACGAGCGCACACATGTGCGCTCGTTTTAGATATCAATGTTTATCCGCTTTTTATCCTCAAGCCGCGGTTCTCTGCGGCACTAATCCAAATCCCAATACGAAAGCTCGTCCACATCGTAGGTGTAATTGCCCGGTGCGCCGGCATTAACGAACAACCCGAACCGACCGGAGGCAAACTTGCCATCGTCCAAATCATGCACCTCGAAACCGTTGGCATACAGCGTGATGTCTTCTCCGATCATGCGGATGCCAAGCACATTGGTTTCGTTATCGCCCGCATTGATGTAATCCGATTCGGTCCAGCCGATTAATTCGACTTTGGTAAAGGGAGCCGTTGTATCAAGCCGGTCCAGGCGGTAAAAGCCATCGCACGAGAACGTGAAGATGTAGCCCCGCGCGCCAACACCGGCCGACGCCGGGCCGCGCACGATGAGTCCATAAGCTTGCTTGCCGCTGCAATTTCCGCTTTTCACCTCGATCTGGATGAAGAAATCGTCGGCGACGGTAGAGGTGAACCACCAGGTATCCCATTGGGCTTTTTTGCCGGTTACGTGCAGGGTTCCGCCGCCCAAAGCCAGGCGAATGTTTTCGTCGTCGGGCAGGCCGCTGCTGCCGGCCCAATTGCGATCACTATCCATGCCGTCGAACAGCGTCGGAGCGCCATACTGTGCAGAGGGATCGAATGGCGGTTCGGTCGGAGTGGCGGTATTTTCGGGAGTTTCGCTGGGTTCAAGAGTCTCGCTTGGTTCCGCCGTTTCACTCGGAGTGAAGGTTACGGTCGGCGTATCTGTAGCGGCCGGTGTAGGTGTTTCCGTGGGCAGCACAATTTCCGTGGCGGTTGCGGTCGGCGCGGCGAAAAGATTGATTGAACAGGCCGCTTGCGCCAGGCTGAGCATCGTCAGAATCAAAAGAGCGCGTTTTAACATGGCAAACCTCGCTTCGGTTAGCTTGAATAACTATAGCATCTAGACATTATTCTTGCTCCAATTACTATTTACTAGTTACCGAGACTGATAACGAATAACTTGACAAAAATACTCTCCGGTTTCCCTCGTGGTATCCTAATTTCGCATGTATCTCTCCATCGAAGGTGTTATTGGCGTTGGCAAGACAACCCTGGCGCGTTTGCTGCAAGACAGTTTCCAGGCTGAGTTGCTGTTAGAGGTCTTCGAAGAGAATCCCTTCCTCACCAAATTTTACGAGGACCGCGCTCGATACGCATTTCAAACCCAGATCTTCTTTCTGCTAAGCCGCTATCACCAGCAAAACCGATCCGTTCCCGACGCCCTGGCCCGCGGGAAAAATCTGATCACAGATTACACCTTTGCCAAGGATGCACTTTTTGCGCGCATCAATCTCGCCGGAGATGAGTTGGACATGTACTATAACGTCCACGACGCGCTGGCAGAGAAAATTCCTCCCCCCGACCTGGTCGTCTACCTAAGCGCCGACACGAAGATCCTGATGGAACGCATTGCGATGCGCGATCGGCCCTATGAACGCAATATGGAAGAAGGCTATATCGATACGCTCAACCAGGCCTATGAAGATTTCTTCGATAACTACTTCCAGGGGGTTCCTGTGTTACGAGTAGACACAAATGAGTTAAACATCGTTAGCAACGCGGACCACCGCGATCTGGTGGAGCGGCAGATTCGCACCCGGCTGGCCGAACTTCCGCGGCAGGCGCAGATGCCGTTGGCTAATTAGCGGCTATTTCTCATATCGACTATCATCTATTTGACGGCGTAGCCGTTCTGCCTCACCTTCAGCACGTGCAACGGTTTGCCGCTCACCACGAAACCGGGCTTCCGCGGCTGCCAGCGTATCTGGGCTGGCGCGGCGAACGATTGACCAGTTTGCGCAGTGCGGGCAACGCTGTAATCTCCCCGTGAACCAGTTGAGCCCCAGCACGTTCAGCGAAAACGGCAGGCCGCAGACGGGGCACACGGTTCCGCCCAACATTCCATAGCCTCCAACCTTTTCTTTGCGCCCCAAGGCCATTGGGATAACTGCAACGGCAATCACCACCAACAGAACGATCCCTGCCATCGGCGCAATAAAGCCGATGACTGCGCTGCGCGATTCCTCCTGGGTCAGGAACACGCGCACGATTTCATTGGATTGCAGCTCTTCGCCCGATGAGGTCAAACCAATGGCAGATAGGCGATGTTCACCTGGAGAATAAGCATTGGTGGAGAATTGAACGCGAAATGGAGGCTCGGAGACCGCAGCAATTATTTCTTCATCAATGTAAAAATCAACACGGACTAAATCTTGCGGTCCTTCGGCTTGAAGGCTAAACAGCCCCTCTATCTTGTTATCGAAGCCCCCATAGCCAAAATCGCGATTGAGGCTAAGCACCAACTCACCATGAGCCAACGCGATTTGCGCGGAACTTAATGCAAACATTACAACGAGCGCAAGTTTTCCAATTTGCTTCATTCTGTAATCCGTATTCCTGGTGTACCTGTTTACTTGTGTACTTGTTTATTTATCTACTTTCACTCACTTCCATCGCGTCAATATGGTTTCACGTTGGAAAAGCCTGGTGGCAAAGTACATTAGCGCTGCGTCCGCTATGATCAGCGCACCTGCAAACGCCAACAAGAAGGCTTGATTGACGATCACTGCGCCCATAAGCTGACCAATGAAGATAGCCATCACAGGCAAAATGATCAGCACGGCGAGTTGTTCGGCTGCACGAGGTTCATTGACCCGCGAGGAGATCATCACTGCCAGGCTGACCCCCGCCAACGATAGCAGCGGTCCGACTGCGAAGATGCCGATCAACCATACCGGGCTGAACAACTGCAAGGCAACGGCTGGGCTGGCGGCCAGGAAATATGCGCCAGTGGCGAAAATGGCGAAAGCCGCCAGGCTGGCAAGGACCGCGGGAATGACCGCAGCCAACGCTTTGCCTGCCAGCAATTGCCCCGTCGTGATGGGAGTGGCCAGCAAGGGTTCCAGAGTGTGCGTATTCTTTTCGCCCACAATGCTATAGGCTGCGATCGTAATGGGAATAATGGCCGGCATCATCAAGAAAAGCACCATGAATTGCTGCAGGAGAAGGAATTGCGCGCAATCCAGGTCGGCCAATTGGCCACATAACCCTTGAAGCTGGTCGAAGGCGGGGCCGAGTTCATCCATGATGCCGCTCATATCGGTTGCCCCGCGCATGCTGAACAGGATCCCCAGCGGGATGGCGCTGAAGATCAATGGCATGAAACCAACGCTGAAAATCACGATCCTGTTCTTGAAGACCTCCGCCCATTCTTTCCCCACCAGCACCCAGATCTTTTTCATTGTCTTGCCTCGTTATCGGAAACCATCAACTGCAAGTACACATCCTCCAGGCTTTTGCGCAACTCGCCAACGAACTGGATTTGGGCCCCAAGCTTCACCAGCTCCTGTATCAATTCGGGGTTTCGAATTTCCGGATCATCCACTTTGACAACCAGTTTGTCCTCCATCGTTTCAATCTCATGGACGTAGGGTTTCTGGCGCAGGACATCCGCGAACTGTCTCTTGACCTCGGTCAGATGAAATACGACGGCTCGACCGAAAAGCTTACGGCGAAGATTGGTGGTCGTGTCAACAGCCAGCAGCCGAGTTTTGAACACGGCCACCCGGTCGCAAAGCCGATCGGCCTCATCAAGATTATGTGTGCACAATACGATGGTGCGGCCTTTGTGACCCAGGTCAGAGATGAAGTCGCGAACGAGGTGTGCGGCTTCCGGATCCAGGCTGCTGGTGGGCTCGTCCAGGAAGAGAACTTCTGGTTCATGCAATAGCGCTCTGGCGATGGCCAACTTTTGCCGCATCCCCTTGGAGAAGGTGCCCACCGCATCGCTGCGCCGTCCCCAAAGGCCCAGCATGCTCAGGTAGCGTTCCACTTGTTTGGAGACTTCTCCAACATCATAGAGCGCTGCGAAGAATCTAAGGTTGCGCTCGGCGCTGAGCGATTCGTAAAGTCCTGGCGTCTCGGTGAGGATTCCGACCTTCTTGCGAATCTGATTGTCGGACTCGCCAACTCGTTGACCAGCGACCCAGGCTTCGCCTGCGCTTGGCGCGATCAGCGCGCTGAGCATGCGGATGGTGGTCGTTTTGCCTGCCCCGTTTGGACCCAGGAGGCCGAAAACCTCACCCGCTGGAATTTCCAGGTCCAAACCCTCAACAGCTTTCACCTTGCCAAAATCCTTGCTCAATCCCCGCGCAAAGATCATCGCCCCGCGTGGCGGTCGGCTCAGAGCCCCCACAACTGTTTCACGTGAAACATCCATCTCTACTTGGGTTCACCTTTCCACAACAGGAAAACGGCCAACACAGCCCAGGGAATATTAGCGACCAGACCTACAGCGATCGGGCCGAGAAGAGTATTTACCTGTGCATCAGGTTGCAGGAAAATGATACCGGCCCCGGCGATCCCGTTGGTGGCGGCGTGCGCGATCACTGCAGGCCAAACACTTTGCCCCCGCAAAGCCAGCCATCCGATAACGATGCCGGCGCCGACGGTGAACCAGGTCATCACCAGGAAACCAGTCCATGGCGCGCCCCAATAGCCCAGTCCGAAGTTGTGTCCCATGGCGATCACGGGGAAGTGCCAGATTCCCCAGACCGCACCAACGATCAATGCTGCTCTACGGAAACCCAAAGGCATGAGCTTGGGCTGCAGGTAACCTCGCCACCCGAACTCTTCGCCGAAGGTAAAGAAGCTGTTGACCAGCGGCGCAATCAGTAGAGCTGAACCAAGTTGGATCAGAGCTAACACCCACAGGCCAAGTGGAATCGTCTGCCCGGTTCGGGCTTCGGCGGCCTGCATCATCTGGCTCAGCGTTCCGAGGTCCGGATCGAATTGGTCGCGGAAAATCAAGAAGTAGATCAGGCCCCCAACAAAAGTGAGGATGGCTGGCAGGAACCAGGCAGCGATCCATGTCGACCAGCCTTTCGCAAGGTTGGGCTTAAGTCCTGCGCCCTTCCATCCCTCTTTCGTGATGACGCGCGTTAGGATGTTAGCGATCGCGGGCGCCCACATATATCCCAGCGCGATCAGCGCCAAAGACAAGGTGACGCCGGTGCCTGGGATCAATTCCGGGCTTTCGTAGATGCCTCCAGTTAGGAAGACCCACAATCCAAAGGCCCAGGCGATTCCAAAGGCGAACAGCAGGAACAGGACGATTCGCTGAGTTTCAAGATTGGTTTGCTTCAATGCTCTCCTTTCAATGTTTCACGTGAAACCATGTTGGCGACCAAGCCTGGCCCGGCGAAGCAAATGGCGCGCCCCCAACGCGCCATATTGGAAGGGATCGCGGCTGCGCAGGTTACTCTTTCTTCTGAGTTCCGTTCTGCGCCAATGCCACCATACCGCTAAGCCCGCCCAGATTCATAGTGTCAACTGCACTACTGGGCACAATGACCATGGCTCCTTTTTCTTTCAAGCCCTCGAAGAGCATGTTCATGGCTCGCAAATGGAGGGCTGTTGGGTTCTCTTTATACGCCTGAGAAGCTTCGGCAAACGAGTCGGCGATTTGCTTTTCAGATTCGCCCAGGATTACGCGCGCTTGTCGTTCGCGCCCCGCCTGCGCCTGCCGAGACATGGCGTCTTCCAAGTCCTGTGGAATGACAATATCTCTGATCTCGACAGATTGCACGGTAACCCCCAGGGAGTGGTGCGCTCGTCGATGATCTTCGGCAAGTCTTTGTTCATCTTGGCGCGGCCGATGAGGATATCTGCCAGATCGCGCGACCCGATCACTACACGCAGCGCAGTTTGTGCTGCCCAACTGATAGCCGAGCGGTAATCCTCTACCTCAAGTGCGGCTTTCTCGGCGTCCCAAACCAACCAGAAAAGCACTGCATCTACATCGACTGGAACCGTATCCTTGGTCAATGTTTTCTCTGCCCTGAATGGAGAAACCACGACGCGATGGTGGATCTATTGGGCAATCGTTTCGATGATCGGGATGATCCAGAAACACCGGAGCCTTTAAGTCCGGCAAATTTTCCGAAGCGCAGCACCACCGCCTTTTCCCACTGGTTGGCAACTTTGAGGGCGAACACGACGTAGATGCCAGCCAGCACTGTGACCAGCGCGTAAGCGATCACCAACCATTGGCTCGCAAAGGAGGACAAGAAAATTGCGCCAATGGCGCTGGCAATCCAAATCAGGATGGCGGCCATGAGCGCAATGCCACTAATACGCAGCATCTCGTCCTGGCCAAGTCGTGCCCTTAGAGAAAACGTTTGAGCGCTGTTCGTTTTTTCTCCTTTCTTGCTTTTTCCAAACCTTCAATTTGCTCCGTCATTTTTTCGCTCACCTCTTCGAGCGAAAACCCGAGCCTTTCGGCTTCTTCAACGAGATGTTCGACCAACAAGGTTAACTGCTGGGTTTTCAATCGCTTCGACTCCCTGGCTGAGCCCGGCCCCAGGATATAAGTGCCGCGCCCATGCTGGGTAGAGATGATGCTTTCCTCATCCAGCAACCGATAGGCACGCGCTACCGTGTTGAAGTTCACCCGTAGATCGGCCGCCAGTTGCCGCACGGTCGGCAATTGGTCGCCCACCTTCAGCTCCTTGGTAGCCACCGCCTGCTTCACCTGCTCAATGATCTGCAGGTATACCGGGTGATGACTGGTGAGATCGACTTTGAATTTCATAGCCTCCGATTGTATGATTGTTCCTTTGTATTATTGTATCTTTGTATAATTGTATGCGGTTTCGAGTTTTTGTCAATAGCGCAGTCTCTTGTTTTGAAACCATTCCGCTATGCTTGTGAACACCCCCTTGTGGGTCTATCGTGTTTCCACCAGGTTGCTTGATAACGTAAAGCCGGCAGCTTCTCAGGCCGCCAGGAAGTGAGCTGTGGCATGCAATGCATGCCACATTTATCGTTATAATGCGCGCATGCCAAAGAAAAAGATTTTAGATTCCGTTATCCAGCATATCGACATCAAGAGCTTCGATGCCAGGCCGCTGATGGGCCAATTCGAAAGCATGGCATTTCAGGCGCGTAATCTGGCCCGCGCCTGTCTGATCTACGACCAGATGCTTAAAGACCGCGACTGCGCGGTCATTTTGTGCCTGGCCGGTTCACTGTTCAGCGCCGGCCTCAAGAAGATCGTCTTCGATCTGGTGGACAACAACATGGTGGACGCCATCGTTTCCACTGGCGCAATCATAGTGGACCAGGATTTCTTCGAAGGCCTGGGCTTCAGGCATTACATCGGTTCGCCTCACGCGGATGATGACGAATTGATGAAGGCGCACATCGATCGCATCTACGACACTTACATCGATGAAGACGAACTGCGCATCTGCGACAACACGGTTACAGAAATTGCCGACGAACTTCCCCCGCGGCCTTATTCGTCCCGCGAGTTCATCCGCTATATGGGTGTATATCTGGCAGAGCAAAAGAAGGGTGACGATTCCGTGGTTCGCCGCTGCTACGAAAAGGGCGTGCCCATTTTTGTGCCTGCCTTCTCCGACTCGAGTGCAGGCTTTGGCCTGGTCGAGCATCAATTCCGGGCTGGGAAAAACCCCACCGTTTCCATTGACTCTGCCAAAGATTTCCTGGAGCTCACCAAGGTCAAAATCGAAGCTGAGACCACGGGGTTGTTAATGATCGGCGGCGGTGTTCCCAAGAATTTCGCCCAGGACACCACGGTGGCTGCCGAGATCCTGGGTTCGGACGCCGATATGCACAAATATGCAGTGCAGATCACGGTCGCCGACGAACGCGATGGAGGCCTCTCCGGATCGACTTTGAAGGAAGCTCATTCCTGGGGCAAGGTCGAACAGGGGGCTGAGCAAATGGTTTTCGCCGAAGCCACTCTGGCTTTGCCGCTCTTGGCTAGCTATGCTTATCACCAAGGAAATTGGAAGACACGCAAAGAGAAGAATTTCAATTCGTTTTTGGAAGGAAACCAGCCGTAGGCCGTGGCAAGCATTCAACGGATGCCGAAGCCATCCCCCGGCAGAATTCGCAAGGAGAACTAAGCATTGATCCCTAATAAGATCTTTTTCACTAAAGGCGTCGGCCTACACAAAGATCGGCTGGCCTCATTCGAGGCTGCACTGCGCAATGCCAAGATCGAGAAATTCAACCTGGTCTACGTATCCAGCATTTTCCCCCCTGGCTGCAAAACCGTTACCGTGGAAGAAGGGCTCAAACATTTATCACCAGGTCAGATCGTCTACTGCGTGATGGCGCGCAGTGAGACAAGCGAGCCCAACCGCTTAGTTTCTGCTGCCATCGGCGTCGCCCTGCCGCAAGATGAAAACCGTTACGGTTATCTCTCTGAGCATCACACCTACGGTGAGAAAGGCGAGAAAGCCGGGGAATACGCGGAAGACCTGGCAGCCACCATGCTGGCGACCACCATGGGCATCGAATTCGACTCTAACCTCGCCTGGGACGAGCGCAAGCAAATCTACAATGCCAGCCCGCATATCTTCAAGACCCGCCATGTGGTGCAATCCGATGAGGGCAACAAGGATGGATTGTGGACCACCGTATTGGCAGCCGCCGTCCTCATCGAAGATAAATGAGTGAGGTCAAACCGCCCTACAACTTCGGCGGGCTGCCCGAGGAATTTACCGATTACAAGAAGGCGCAGGTGGCAGTTGTGCCTGTGCCTTTTGACTTAACTACTTCATGGATGTCCGGCACCCACCATGGCCCCAAGGCGCTCATCGAGGCCTCCGGATATATGGAACTCTACGACATCGAGACGAGAAGTGAAGTGTATCGGAGGGGGATTTTCACTGACGAAAGCGTCCGGGCAAAGAATACAAATGAATTGAATGAAAATGTCTATCAGGGGGTTCTAAAGCATATCAGCGCCAAGAAATTCGTCGTCACCCTGGGCGGGGAACATTCGATCTCATACGGCGCAGCCAAAGCTCACATCGAGCATTTTCCGAAGCTCAGCATTTTGCATCTGGACGCGCATACCGATCGCCGCGAAGAATTCGAGGGAGACAAGTTCAGCCACGCCTGTACGCTTGGCCGCATCTCTGAGCTCAACCCTGACATCATTTCCGTGGGCATCCGCAGCCTGGACATCTCCGAACTCCGATACCTGGATGAGAAAAAGGTCTTCTACGCAGAAAACATCTTCCATTCAATGAGCTGGGTGGAAGATGTCGTCAAACTGCTCCAACCCAATGTGTACCTCACTTTCGATCTGGACGTCTTCGACCCTGCCATCATGCCCTCGACCGGAACCCCGGAACCCGGCGGCCTGTATTGGTACCAGGTGCTTCATCTGCTCAAGGAAGTGATCAAGGCGAGCAATCTGGTCGGCTGCGACGTGGTAGAACTGAACCCCAACGATCAAAACAAGGCGCCTGATTTTCTAGCGGCCAAACTGATCTATAAAATCCTGAGCTACAAATTTGTCTAGGAATTTGTCTAAGGAGCTCGTTTCCCCAAACCTGACCGTCCGCGAGGTAGATAAATCGAATTGGGCGGACTTCGTTAAGCTGTTCGAAAGCCCGGGATGTCCAAGCTATTGCTGGTGCATGGCTTGGCGCCCGCTGCCGGGTGACAGGTCGCACAGCAGCAACGCGGTCCGCAAGACGGCCATGAAAGGCACTGTGCAATCCGGGACACCGGTGGGCATCCTGGCCTACCAGGGCAGTCAGCCGGTTGCCTGGTGTTCGATCGCTCCTCGCCAGACCTATCTGCCTCTCGGCGGCAAAGACTATCCCGGAATACCGGATGAAAAAGTTTGGTCCTTGGTCTGCTTCTTTATACCGAGAAAATTACGCGGTCAAGGAATAATGAGGCAGTTGCTCCAGGAAGCTATTAACACCGCGCGCAAACGAGGTGCGCGTGTGATTGAAGCCTACCCTGTCGATCCGGATTCCCCAAGTTACCGTTTCATGGGCTTTGTGTCCAATTTCCAGAAAGCGGGTTTTGTTGAGATCGGCCGCGCTGGCAAGCGCAGGCACGTGATGCAATTGAACTTAAGGCCAGCGAAATAGAGCTTGCCCGGTCCTTTTCTTACCATTACAATCAAATGATGGAGGTATCGGGGTCATGGATCGCCTAGTCCTGGTTCTCACTCTTAGTTATCTCATCGGCTCCTTACCATTCTCGCAAATCGTTGGCCGACTCGCCAAAGGTATTGACCTGCGCAAAGTCGGTAGTGGCAACGTTGGCGGCAACAATCTCATGGCCAACGCGGGAGTATTGTGGGGTTTATTGGGCGGCGGGTTGGATGTTCTCAAAGGAGTTTCCGCCATGTGGCTGGCCGAATCGCTTGGTGTTCCTTACCCCGCCCGTTTAATAGCAGGTCTCGTCAGTGTTGCCGGCCACAATTGGTCTATTTGGCTTGGTTTCCGCGGCGGCAAGGGGCTGGCCACTGCCTTCGGTGTCTTGGCGTGGCTCGCCTGGCCGGAAGCCCTGGTCTGCGCGGGTCTTTGGGCTTTGTTGCATTGGGTTACAGGCAATGGCAACACAGGTACCGCAGTTGCGTTTGTTGCCCTGTGGATTCTTTCTCGGTTAACCGGCAGACCGGGCGAACTTAGCAGTTTAGGATTGGGACTTTTCGCTCTGGTTTTCCTGGCCTCGTTTTCAGATTTGTCTAAAGCAAACAAAGCCGCAAGTCATTGGACCGAGAACTTTTTCACCCCCAAGAGCAAGAGACAAAAGAGCAAAGCCTAGCCGCTTTTTAGCTCCCCTATACGAACGCGCACTCGCTGCAAACGCGCACTGTGTAGCGGATACATTTGCAGAGCCGCGATGGTCACTAAGGAAGCCGCGATGGGAACCAACGCGATCATGGCGCGGATGCCAAAGATTGCGGTGGCAGGCTGGACCGCTGCGACGCCGGAAACAGATGGGATATAGCCACTCAAACTTAATACAACTGCGGTCGTGATTCCCTGCATTGTAAACGCAAAGCGGATCAGGAAACCGTTGATTCCAAAATATGCCCCCTCGCGCCGCGCCCCAGTAACTGTTTCATCTTCATCAATGATGTCTGCGATTAAAAGATCGGGAAATACGAGCAGCCCTGCGAGGCTCAGACCAATCACCGAAGTACCAATGATCGCTTGATTGAAATTGTTGGCTGCATAGAGTGAAAGCATCGAAAGTGCAAACGTAGCTTGCGAGATCTGCCATCCGCGACGGCTGCCTAATCGCTTGGCGACCCAGGTCCAAAATGGGATACCCGGCAGGGTCATGATAAATATCGAACCCAGTAACAATGAGTTTTGAAGTTCTACTGTCAACATAGTCCCGAATAACTGGATTGGCGACTGAATATTCAACACATATTTCGCCCAAAACGGAGTCGTGGCTTGTAAAAGAATAACTATAAATTCCTTATGCAGGTTGGCAATGACGAACCATCGAAATGAGCGATTGCGAAATGTGGCGGTCAAAGAGGGAAGAAGAGCAGGTTGCTTCTCCTGCTTTACCTTGGGGTTTTCGCGGCTGCCCAACAGCGACAGACCCAATGTCAGTGAAGTGATCGCGCCAAAAGTGAGAGCCATACCTCCGCGTCCACTCCAATCTTGACCGACCAGGATGGGCGGCAAGGCGACGCCTAGCAGTAAGCCAACGACTGTAAACGCCTGCCGCAACCCGGAAACAGTGGCGCGCTCCTTTTCATCGCGGATCATTTCCGGGAACAGCGCGGTCCAGTTCATTGCCACAAAGGTCCACAAAGTGTCGAAAACTAACACGATGCCGATAAAGTAAATGAATAGCGGAACCTCGCCGCCTTCGATCAATGGGTTGGGTGGAACCCAAAGCAGATAGAAGAACAATCCAAGCGGAATGAAAGCAGATGCAATCCACGGTATACGCCTGCCCCATTTGGTATTCGTGTTGTCGCTAAGAAACCCCGCGATGGGGTCGTTGAACGCGTTCCAGATGCCATACAGACTCCAGCCGATCCCTACCAAAGAGGCTTTGACGCCCAATATGTCTATATAAAGGAATTGGATATAGGTACCGAATGCCAGGTACGATAGAGCTACGCCTAGCGCTCCGCTGGAATATAGTATTTTTTGCCAGTTGGAGAGTTTCATGGTTGAGGCGAATCGCCCACTTCTTGTACTTCTGGAACCCCGCCGTGTACTTGGAGATGCTGCTGGATTGCCGCAGCCGTAAATCTACAAAGTAGTCTGTCCCCTTTTTCACCTGTTAGCGATTTAATATATAGGTTGCGCTTCCCATGGCCAGGCAAGTCAAATCACCCCACAACGCCGAGCTCGCCGTTCTCGAGGCCGCCAGGCACAACCCGGCAGAATTTGAAAAGCTGTACCGGAACCATGTCCAGCCTATTTTTAAATACTTATACAGCCATGTTGGAAACAGGCATGATGCGGAAGACCTGACCGCGCAAACCTTTCTGGCGGCATTCGAGGGCCTGCCAGGCTATCGCAACAATGGCCATTTCCCGGCATGGCTATTCTCAATTGCACGCAATAAAGCAGCGGACTTTTACCGGAAGCGGGGTCGTCTGGCAGAAACAGAACTCAGGGATACCGTTCCGGCAAAAATAGACCTGCCTGGAGAAATTTACGAAACCAGTCGCATCGAGACCATATCCAAGATCATTCACTCCCTGCCGGAGCCCGAACAAGAATTGTTGCGGTTGCGTTTCGTCGCCGACTTGAGTTTTGTGGAGATCGCCGCGCTGCAGGGCCGCAAACTGGATGCGGTGAAAAAGCAACTTTATCGCCTATTGGCCCGAGTGCAATCACAAATGGAGACCGAAAATGAGTGACCAATTGTCTCCCGACATCGAAAATCAGGTCCGGGCAGCCATGGCCGTGCCCGCTGTTCACACCGACTTCGTGGAAGCCTTGGCGCGCCGACTAAGGCAATCGAAAAAAGCGCCTGTCAAGGTGCGAGGGGTCTTTCAAGGCCGCCCACCGCGTACCGTAGGTCTTGCTCTCATCATCGTCTTGATTGCAGCCATCCTGATCATCGGCCCGCAGCGCGTGTTGGCCCAGGTCCTTGATTGGCTCGGCTATGTCCCCGGCGTCGGCTTTGTCAACCAGGAAGGCGGCTTGCGCGTGCTGGAGTCACCCGTTTCGCAGACACGCGAGGGCATTACGGTGACTATCGAGGAAGGCCTCATCGATGCCGAGCATACCTGGCTCACTTTCTTTTTTGAAGGTATTCGGCAGGAATTGAAGCCTCGTTCCGAAAATGAACCCGGCTGCGGCGCCAGCCCCGAGATTCGTTTACCCGATGGGACGCTCCTAACCCTTGTTGGGGGCGGTGGGGGTGGCGGTCCTACCTGGATGCGAGAGCAGGTTAGCTACCCTGCACTGCCCGCGGCTGTGAACGAAGTTACCATCCATGTACCTTGCGTCCCCGAAGTCATGCCGGGCGCAGGTCCAGAAGATTGGGAATTCACTGTTCGATTCGTTCCGGCGCCAGAAGGATTTGTGGTGCTTCCCGTCGTCACATTGCCAACCGAGACAAAGGCGCCCGACGGGGAACCTCTTTCCAATGAAATGCATGGCATTCAACTCGAGGTGCAGGAATTAGTCGAATTGAACGATGGGTTTATGTTCCGCGGCACTCTTTCATGGGAGCAGAGTCTCTATACCTGGATCGAATTTGGCGGCTTCCAATTGGAAATGCGCGATGCCAATGGCAATCCTGTCGCCATCGAAGAAGTCTACGACGATTCGGCGCAACCCTCGAGTGATTATTCCATTCCCTGGAGTATACGTACCGATCGGAAGGACATTGTCGGTCCAGTTAGCATCTACTTAACTCAACTTGCCGTCCAAGAGCCAGGCGATAGTGAGGAACGCGTCGCCTTTACCCTAGATTTCAGAGGCGCGGAACAACAAAGTTGGTTGCTAAACAAAACCATCACTGTGCAAGATTATGAAATTGAAGTGCAGGATGCCGCTTTTGCCCCCCGTGGCGACGTGTTTTACTCGCTCACCCTTCACATGCAGGCTTCGCCCGGAGAAATTTCCATGATCTTTCTAAAGGATCTGGATAACGAAAGCAACATGTTCGCCGGTGGCGGTGGAGGAATGCCTGGAGGGAGCTTCACTCAGAGCATTGAATACGACTACGTACCACAAGGCGAGCACCGCTTCGTTGTCGAAACGTTCTATTACCTGCTTCACGGACCATGGGTCGTGCAGATCGACGCACCCGCATACTCGGGCCCGACCAGTACACCGGCTCCCGAGGTTTGCCTGACCCAAGAACGCTGGCAGGCAGCGCTCTCAAGTGATCAGCCGCACCCAAATCTGGAGGGTCGTGTCATACTGGAGGACCGAAGCGTTCCTGCTTTGCTACCCAATCTTGTGATCGCTCCATTGGATGGTTCGCCGCCAACCACGATCAGCCTGGGGAGCTGGGCGGCTCTTTCCGCAGACGGGCGTAAAGTAGCTTATGCCTATGAGGGTCTGCGCGTGATGAATAGCGAAATAGGGCAAACCTCCCTGCTCATCGCCGAAGATTCTTCTTATGGCATGGCATGGTCGCCCGATGGGCAGCGCCTCGCGTTTATTCGCGGCGGCGACGGTGTCTACACCATCAACGGGGACGGCAGCCAGTTACAGCGTGTGCCTGGCTCCAGCGCCGATATGATCGGAATAGCCGGTTGGCTGCCCGGTGGCGTACGCATTGTGGTGAGCCGTATCGCCACAGGCGGTACCCTGATGCAAATGCTGCACCTGCGCACTGGGGAGACTGAAGACCTTTTCTTGATCGACAATCTAAAAGGTGGCTTCGCTCACCTATCCCCTGACGGAGCCCGCATCATTTTTTCCGCCGGAGTCTTTGGGAAAATGAACTACGGCATCTACATGGCTAATCTGGATGGATCTGACAAGCGCCTGCTGGCCGAACCGGGTGATGATTTCA
>Ga0209341_10000284_pt1 | contig 51703 bp, 44 predicted proteins | sample RifCSP13_2_FD_184020 | JGI IMG/M metagenome (GOLD analysis project Ga0209341, IMG submission 184020) | Soil microbial communities from Rifle, Colorado - Rifle CSP2_sed 13_2 (SPAdes) (version 2) | ecosystem: Environmental > Terrestrial > Deep subsurface > Rock core/Sediment | place: Rifle...
CTGCACCTCGATCCTGCCGCCGTGTGCCTGCACAATTTGCCTGGCGATAGACAACCCCAACCCCGCCCCGCCAGACGAACGAGCGGATTCGACCCTGTAAAATCGCTCGAAAATGTGCGGTAAATGGTCCGGCGGGATGCCGATGCCCGTATCGGCGACTTCGATGATGGCATACCCATCCATCTCCTGCGCCGATAATGTGATCGAGCCGCGGTCGGTGTACTTGATGGCGTTGTCCAGCAGGTTGACGATTAAACGGATTAACTGGTCGGTGTCGCCGGAAATGACCAGAGACGGGGGCACGTTACAGGTCAGTGTGAGGCGTTTGTTTTCCGCTATCGGGCGCAGTGACTCACCCACGTCCACCAGCAATAGGGCGAGGTCAATTTCTTCCCTGTGGAGTTCCAATCCCCCTTCTCCGTGCGCCAGTTGCAATAAATTTTCGACCAACTCTTGCAGGCGGTTGGCTTCCTCGGCTATGTCTTCTAGCGCCTGGCGGTATTCTAGCGCGGGGTGCTCCCCCTCGCGGACGAGACTCAGGATGATCTGCATGGCGGTCAGTGGGGTGCGCAGTTCGTGGGAGGCGTCAGCGGTGAACTGGTGCTCGCGGGCAAAACCGCTCTCGATGCGTGCCAGCATCTCATCGAAGGTGCTTGCCAGTCGGCTAACCTCATCGCCAGTATCGGGAAGATTCAGGCGGGCGGATAGGTCTACGGTGGAGATGCGGCGGGCGGTGTTGGTGATCTCGTCAATCGGAGCCAGGGCACGCCTGGCCAGGAAATAGCCTGCGAAGCCCGCTAGCAAGGAGAGCAAGCCGCTGCCGATGATGAGCGTGGTTCTAAGGCGGTCAAGAGACTCTTCCGCATTGCTGAGACTCTGCATGGTCAGTACCGAGCCCACGACCTGGCCGCCATCGAGGACGGGCAGGGTATAGACGCGGATGCGGTCAATCTCGTTCGTTTCGGGGATGGTCTGAAATCCGGATTTGGAGAGAGACGGGATAACGGGCAGCGGGTCAAGGCTGAAGGGACCAATCGCCTGCAAAACATCGCCATTTTGGGAGAGGACAATCAGAGTTATTCCACGCTGGGTAAAGACGTTAAACTCGACCAGTTCAGGCCCGTTGGCTGCTGCGATCATCTGGAGGCTGCCATCTTCCTCGCGCAGGCTGGCAAGTACCTGTTCCGCGCTCAGGAGGAGGGCATCGTCCACAGCCGTATGCAGGCTGCGGCTGAGGGTGAAGAAGACGAATCCTCCGAAGGCAGCTAGAAAGGCCAGGATGAGGGCTGTCTGCCAGAGGGCAAAACGCGCTCGCAGGGTCTTAATCTGCTTCATGGAGAGATAGGCGGTAGCCCACTCCGTGCACGGTGTGAATCAGTTTCTGTTCGAAGGAGTCGTCAATCTTGCGGCGTAGATTGCGGATGTACACATCCACCACGTTGGACTGGTTGAAAGTTTCGTAGTTCCAGACGTGTTCGGCGATCTGAGAGCGGGTTAAGGCGCGCTCCGCTTCGCGCAGCAGGCATTCGAGCACTTTAAATTCTTTGGTGGTGAGGTGGATCAGCTGTCCCCCGCGCCGTACCTGGTAAGCGCGTGTATCGAGGCTCAGATCGGCGAATTCGATAATTGGGGATCTGGACTGGTCGCTGGCTCGGCGGGTGAGGGCGCGCAGGCGGGCGAGCAGTTCTTTCAAGGCAAAGGGTTTGACGAGGTAATCGTCCGCCCCGGCGTCCAGCCCGTTGACGCGGTCATCCACGGCATCGCGGGCGGTGAGCATCAGGATCGGGGTGTGGTTGCCGCGTTGACGGAGTTCGCGGCAGACGGTCAGGCCGTCCATTATGGGGAGCATGATGTCGAGGATGATGAGGTCATAGGGTGCGGCCTCGGCCCAGTCGAGGGCGTCCCGTCCGGTAAAAACGGCGTCCACGGCGTAGCCGGATTCTTCCAGCCCGAATTTGACGTAGGCTGATATTTTCTGTTCGTCTTCGACAAGCAGTACCCGCATAGATTAAGTATATGACGAAATGATGGAGTTAAGGTGAAGTCTTCTCCACCAATTATTCCTGCTCAATCTGAAAATCTAAACCCAATCCGTCTTTGGCCGCCCAGATCAGAAATCTAGCGATCAGGCTCCAGTGTGGAGGGCTTCAACTGGCTCCAAGTGGGCCGCGCGCATGGCGGGATACGCACCCGAAACCAAGCCAATCAATCCGCCAATCAAGGGCGCAAGGATCGGTGCCAGCAGGTCGAGGACCGGCGTCCAAACCTGATAGGCAGAGACGGCCACTACAATCAGCACGCCCAGGCTAGAGCCGATGATCCCGCCAATGATACCCAGCGAGGCGCTCTCAAGCAAGAATTGGGCGGCGATATGTCCCCGATTGGCACCGATAGCGCGGCGCAGACCGATCTCGCCGGTGCGTTCCAGCACAGAGACGAGCGTGATATTGCCAATGCCGATCGCGCCGACCACCAGGGATAAGCCGCCCAGCAGGAAGAACAGGATATTCAAATCACTCTGCACAGCGTCGCGCACGCGCTGGGGTTCCGGGAGAAATTCGATTTTCAGGGCAGCGAGGTCATCGGGGCGCAGCGCCAGAGGAGACTGTTGGGCGATTAGCGAGGCCGCACCTATCCTGGTCTCGACGATGACTTTGCCGGGGCCGACCAGCCCGAAATCGTGATGGGCAGCTCCTTCCGGAATGATGACTGCGCCGAGCAGGTCGGGCTGGCGGGAGACATCCTTCAAGATACCGATTACCAAATAAACATAATCGCCAATGGCAATAGCTGGATAGTGCTCCACGCTAACAATTCCCAGGCGTAACGCAGCATTGGGGCCAAGCACCGCGACTCGCTCCATCCGCTCGGAGTGTCCTAGGTCGGGGAAACGCCCGGTCTTCAGGTCCGCGCGCACAGCATCGAACAAACCCGGGGAAGCTGCCTGAACCGAAAGATGAAAAGCAGCTTGGCCTTGCGGATCTTTCACGGGCGAAGCGCTGACCAGCGCTTCGCTGAGGTCAATCTCGCTCAGAGTCCCAGCAGCCGCAACGCCGTTCAAGCGAAGAAGGCGCGCCGGTGCATCCCACGGGATGGCTCTGGGATCGACGCCCGTAATTCCGGTTTTCGCAGTGACGGTAATCTCTGTCGCAGCAAGTTCATCGAACTGGCTGATGATGCGGTTGCTGGCGGTGCGCGATAGTCCCAGTGTGGCGACGAGCGCCGTCATCCCGATCACAATCCCCAGGATGGTCAGGGCCATGCGTCCCGGCCGGGCGAATATCCCGGCAATCGCTTCGTTGAAGAGGTCCCGAGGTGTGATTCCCGATCGGGCCACAACACCCGCTCCAACGTCCATGCTCGATGCATTTGCGGTTCTCCGCTTTTTTTCGCCGTTGGGGATTTCCGTCAGAGTGCCGTCAATGATATGAACCCGGCGCCTCGCCCGTTTGGCGATATTTTCATCGTGGGTAACAACGACCAGCGTGAGACCCTGCTCGTTCAATTTCTCGAAGAGATCGAGAATTTCCGTGCCCGATTTTGAATCCAGATTTCCGGTTGGCTCGTCACACAAAAGCACTTTCGGAGACCCGACCAGCGCCCTCGCGATAGCAACCCGCTGCTTCTCCCCACCCGATAATTTTGTCGGCATGAAATCAACGCGATGACTCAATCCAACCCGTTCCAGCGCGGCCAGGGCGCGTTCCCGTCGCCCGTGATGGTCCTGCTCACGGTAGACTTCCGCCAGCATCACATTTTCAAGCACAGAACGATGCGGCAGCAGGTGATAGGATTGGAAGATAAAGCCGATGCGACGACTACGCAGCCCGGCGCGCTCATCGTCGCTCAAAGCGGCGGTGTCGATGCCCTCGAAAAAATACTCGCCGCTTGTCGGGCGGTCGAGGCAGCCGAGGATGTTGAGCAAAGTTGATTTCCCGGCACCGGAGGGACCGGTGATCGCCAGCCATTCGTTAGGTTCCAGACACAGGTCAACGTCAATGAGCGCGTAGACAGCCGGTTCACTGCCGAATTGTCGTCCAACCCGGTTAAGTTCGAGGATGTATCCGTTCGCTTTCTTATCGCCAGTTATCATTCGCCCTTCTCGTACCCAACCAGCACGAGCTGGCCGGCTGATAAAGTCCCTTCAACAGGCGTCACTTCGACGAAGCCGCCCGCTGACAACCCCGGGTCGACCACTACGAATTCAAGGTTCCCTTTGTTGTCCACCTGCACTCGGGACGTCCCGTCTGCGGCGAGGAAGAGCGCGCTGATCGGCACGACCGTGACCGCCCCCCCGGTCGACTCGACAGGAATGGTGAGGCGCAGTGAGAAACCCTCCAGCGTGACGGGGGTCTCATCCACAAGTACCTCAAAGTAGATGTGATAACCATCCACGCCATCCGTGCCGGGGGTATTGGCAACCCTGGAGACTATCCCGGTCGCTCGGAGGCCCAAATCCGGTTCGTCAATGGCAACGGTCATGCCCGGTTTAACGAGCGGGGATTCTGCCAAAGGGAGGGATGAATCGATCGCCAATTGATTGTTTGTCACCACAATGGCAGGGCCGCTCGCGGTACCACCGATCTCCGCGTTAATTTCTTCAACGCGGACAGGTAAGACAGGGATGAAAACGATTTCGTCTACAGGCACCGGCGAATCCGCTTTGCGGTGGGCAGCTTCGAGGTCAGCTGTGAGCTGGTCAACCAGGTGGGTGAGTCTTTCGACTTCTCGCACGGCGGCTTTTTCCGCGTCTTCAGCAGCCCTGATCGCAACCTCACCGGTCAGTTGGGCAGCGGTACGTGCGGACCCGCTGGCGGCTGCAACTTCATACGCTGCCTGCGCCCGGGCAGCTTCGACCGCCAAAGGCGCAAGGGCGAGGGCGTCTTCTGCCGCCATTTTCTCGTTGATCGCAAGCGCCAACTCGTTTTCCAGGGAGCGGATACTGACCAGCTGTTCCTCGGTCGGGCCGAAGGAGACAAACCCCACCGAGGCGTACCAGTCGGCCACGGCTGCGCTGGTCTCCTCGTCATAGACGCCGTCTACCTGGCCCGGATCGAATTTCAGCCGCTTGAGCGCCGCTTCCAACTGGCGAATATCCTCACCAGAGAGACCGGAAACAAGGTCGCGGTAGGCCGGAATATCGCCCTGTAGAAGGAAGACCGGACGCCCCGAGGCGGTGAGCAAAACCTCGCCCTCGTTGAGCTGGTCGCCCCGCGCGGGCAGCGTTGTGATGACTCCCGCGTCAGGTTTCAAGGGCGAGAGCGCAAGCGAGATGGATTGCGGCAGCCCAAAGCGAGCTGTGCCACGCGTGATGATATCGGAGGTGAGAATCCGCTCTTCAACGGGGACTAGGATTGGTGATGGCGTGGGAGGCGCGGTCCGCGCGGCTGCTTCCGCTGGGGATTGGATCTTGCTTCCCGCCATCCAACTGATCACAGAAAGCAGCGCCACGAAAATCAGAGAAAGCGCCAGTATATGCTTCCTATCCAACCGGCCATAGGCTGATTTGATAATCTTACCAATGACGGTGCGGAATCCGTCGCGTAATTGGCGGATCCACTCTTTCAGATTCTCCGGTTTCCAGAAGTCTTTTGCGAATATTTTCTTCATCATCAACCTGCATATTCCAATACTTCTTTATTGTTGCGGACCGGCATATAATTCCCGCTCGACCTGATCCGCGACCGGATCGAGATATTTCCTCTCGCAATTCAAGGCAACGGAAGCCAAGGCGCGTTCATACCCCTGAAGTTCAGTGAGGGCAGCCAGCGCGTCAGACGGTAAAGCCTCCAGCGGCGCGCCTCCGGTGATGGTGTCAAGTTTCTTGCGCAGGTCCGGCTCGATTTCTTTCTCATGGTTGTAGTCAAAGCCTGCAACGTTGAGGCAATTGGCGAATTCAGCATTTGCGGCGACCATGCGTGGATCCTGGTCCACGAGGACATCAAAAGGATTTACGTAAGTCGCGCTCAACTGCTCGGCAGTAAAAAACTGCTCGATGGCGCTGCGCGTGCAGCCTCCTGTGCGGGAGAAATCCTCCGTTTCGAGGGCGACTGCGAAGGTCGCGTCGGGATGCTCGCCAAAGAGGATATGGCTGTAAGCGACCTGGTCGGCAGGAGATAGACTCTTAAAAATTTTCACATTCTGTGAGCCCAGGCCAATTTGCGCCGGCGTCGGCAGTTCTGAAGTCTGCGGGGAGAGACCGGTGTACAAGGTCGAAATGCCATAGCCGTACTGGTCAATGAATTGTCGCTCACTCATCCCCGGCAAGGATTTGTCGGCGGTCATCCCCCTACGAACGGTATTGAAGTCCGCCGCGATATATTCGAATCCAGCCTCGCTTATGCACTTACTAATCTGTGTCTCCACTTTCTCAATCGCAACATAAAGTTCTTCGCTGGTCATGCCAAATTCCTCTTTGCCCGGGATCGCGCCTTGACTCGCCGTGCCGGCCGAATTCGCGGGAGCGTTGGACGCGCCTGACAAACTTGAGAGTTGCGAATTGCTGCCGCAGGCGGTCAGGAAAACGAGCAAAAAGATGCTCGAGAGGAATAGGCTTGCTCCGTGGAAGGAATACTCGGGATTGGCATTTACTAATTTTTGCAGTTTCATAGTATTTCTCCTCAATAAAGTTTCCAGCACAATATTAGCTTTGGTCGTAAGGTATTTTAGCGCGGGCCATATTGCCCATTGGTTGCGGCATAAGCCTGGCAGGTGTATCGGGAGAGAGTTTTTGAAATCCGCGCTAGTGGACTATGGGCGTTCAGAGCCGAAACCAGCAATTTCCCGCCAGGCTATATCAGCCGCATCCATTCTCTCCATCGAGCTGCGTTGTCCGGTTAGTAGTCAAGCACGCCCAAAGCCACGATCAACGCCCAGGGACCTTTCGCACCTTCGGGGTCAGAGGTTAAGCGGACGTCCGGCCATTCCCCAATTGCAGCCCGCGCTCGACGTAGGTCGATATTTTATGTTCGTCTTCGACAAGCAATCGCGCATGTCAATAGTATACAATGAGAAGATGAAGTTTGGATGAAGTTATCTCCGACCTTTCCTCTCTGTAGACTACTTCGGTGGTAATAAAGGAATCCCCCAGGCAACTACGGGGACGGTGGCTTTGATCAGGGGAGCTATTTTCAATCTGTCCAAGTTGCCATATTATCCCAGCCCTGGCAACCAGGGGCGAAACCAGGGCATTCCGAGCAGGAGAGCCAACCCAGCCAGGCTGAACCAGATGGCTGCCCGGCGATGCTTGTCCACTGCTTGGGTAGCTTTGCGCGCCGCCGCCGTCCCAACATGGACAAGCACAATAGCTACCACCATATAAAGTATGTGTTCCAGGGCAAAGAAGCGCACATCCGGGATGCGCATGGCTGCTCCAAAATCGCTGAAAGCAATGCGGGTTGTTGGACTGAGGACAATATATAGAATCAGGCCCAGTAAAAGCTGCAGGTCCATAGCCGAGCCAAAGAATACCCCGATCTTGCGGTCAGTCGCCGTCCAATCCCGGCGACCCAACCAACCCGAATAGGCGCGTACAAGAGCCAGGATCGCCAGGATAATAGCAACCCAGCGTAGGATGTTGTGAACTGCGAGGACAAATGAATACATTTTATTCTCCTTTGTCGGTCACGATGCTTATTATGCCAATCGGTATGGATTTAATTTTACCAAACTCCTCTTATTTGATTGGGACACGATTACACAGATTTCACTAATTTTTCCTTTTACAACCATTATGCGGGACTCACGAAGTACGAGCAGCTTTCTCAACGACTCCCAATCCACTAACCGCCCTCTTCCTGATCTCTGATCCCTATTCCCCTTATCCCTCATCCCCTTTTTATGATACCATTCTTCCCGAACTCCATTATCCGCAAAGAGGTCCCCATGTTTGATATCCCCGATTCGGAGATCCTGCCCCTCTCCATGCAGCACAGCTTCTGGACCTGGTCAGCCCAGGCCAGCGTCACACCCATTCCGGTAACCCGCGCCAAGGGCGTCTATTTTTGGGATACCAACGGAAAACAGTACCTTGATCTCAATTCCATGGTGATGTGCGCCAATATCGGACATGGCGAACAGCGAGTGATTGATGCGATTGTCGAGCAGGCGCGCCAGCTGCCCTTCGCCGGACCCTCGATGGCGACCAAACCACGCGCCCTGTTGGGAAAAATTCTAGCGGAGATAACTCCTGGAAACCTGGACAAGTTCTTATTCACCCTGGGCGGCGCGGATGCCAACGAAAACGCCATCAAACTGGCGCGCGCTTTCACCGGTCGCCAGAAAATCCTTGCCCGCTACCGTTCCTATCATGGAGCAACTTATGGCGCTATGGCGCTGACCGGGGACCCGCGTCGTGTTGCCTGGGAACCAAACCTGATGCCGGGTGTGGTTCATTTCTTGGATCCTTACCGCTATCGCTCCACCTTCCACCGCTTAAACCCCGATATACCGGAGTCTGAGTTCACTCAGGATTACCTAAACCACCTCGAAGAGATCATCACTTATGAAGGTCCCGAAACGATCGCAGCGGTATTGATCGAACCGGTGACCGGCACGAACGGTGTGATCGTCCCACCAGCTGGCTACCTGCAAGGCGTGCGCGTCCTGTGTGACCGTTACGGCATCCAATTGATTGCCGATGAGGTGATGAGCGGTTTCGGGCGCACCGGACAGTGGTTTGCCGTCGATCATTGGAAGGTCGTTCCAGACCTGATGACGATGGCTAAGGGCCTGACATCCGGATATGCGCCGTTAGGAGCGGTGGCTATGCGCAACGATATCGCAGAATTCTTCAATGATCGCATTTACCAGGGCGGGCTGACGTACAACGCCCACCCGATCTCCCTGGCAGCCGCCATCGCTAATATCCGCGTCCTGCAAGACGATCGTCTGGTTGAACGAGCCCAGTCCATGGGCGCGGTCCTTCGCCGCCTTCTGACAGACCTGGGTGAGCAACATCCATCGGTGGGCGAGGCGCGCTCCATCGGGCTATTTGGAGCCATCGAATTGGTGCGCGATCGCCGCACACGGGAACCCATGGCCCCTTACAATGGCAGCAGTCCAGAAATGACCGCCTTACGGAAATCCCTGTTGGATCAGGGGGTGTTCGTATACACACACTGGCACACGGTCTTGATCATTCCACCCCTGATCATCACCGAAGAGCAGCTCCAGGAGGGGTTCAAAGCCCTGGATCAAGCCCTCGCCATCACTGACGCAGTTGTCATAGGTCAGTAATCTGAGGAAGATAGAGTCATAGCCTCGCCTTCCGATCCATCCAATTCCAATGGCGATCAATAAGACCAGATCAGCACACACCCTCTGGGCGCTCCTGCTAAGTTTTAGCCTTCTTTTGGCGGTCTTCTCCCTCGGGATATCGTTGCTACCCTTCAGCGTCATAAAGGCTTTGGTTGATTCACTGGCTTCAGATGGTCTGGTCGAATCGTTCAACCAGTCTTCCTTGCGTGTTGTCTTACCCGCTCTCCGTCTTTTTGGATGGCTATGCGCGTCCCTGGCGCTTGGATTGGTGCTGCTCCGATCAAAAACCCAGTCAGTCCTCGCAGAGCTGCTGGATAGGTTCTCCTGGAAGAATCTTTCCAGCGACGTGCGCCAATTACTCGGAAACTCACTTGGCGATCGCAAGGACCAGCATTATCTGGCAGCCCTGCTGATAGTCACGCTCCTGGCGTTATTGATCCGCCTGGTGTTCATCTCCCGACCGATGCGCCACGATGAGGCCTACACCTTTATCGCATTCGCCTCGCGCTCTTTACGGGTGGTGATCTCCGATTACCACCTGCCGAACAACCATGTTTTTCATACCCTCCTGGTTTATCTAGCCTACCACTTGCTCGGTAACCAACCCTGGATTATCCGCCTGCCTGCCCTGTTAGCCGGAGTATTGGTTGTGCCCGCCACATACTGGGTGGGAAACAGTTTCTATAACCGAAATACAGCCATCCTGAGCGCGGCATTGGTGGCATCTGCCTCGCCATTTATCGATTACTCGACCAATGCCCGCGGCTATTCATTACTCAGCCTGTTTGCACTGCTCATCCTGGCGCTCGGTGTGCATGTCAAAGGAAAAAAGAACCTGGTCGCCTGGATTTTTATCGTGAGTCTCTCAGCCCTTGGTCTCTATACTAACCCCACCATGCTTTATCCTTTCGGAATATTGATGACCTGGCTCCTGGTGAGTGCGCTCTTGAAAGATATATCCCAGGTTTCTGGCCCAAGATTTATTATTTACCTCCTTTGGGCCGGGATATGTGTGGCTCTCCTCACGATTCTGTTTTACGCGCCCATCCTGGTCTTCTCCGGGCTGGACAGTTTAGTCGGTAACTCCGTTGTCGCAGCTCTCAGTTGGGAGGATTTGCAGCAAAGCCTCTGGGTGCGCGCTCAAAATACCTGGGAGGACTGGACAGCCGGGGTGCCATTATTCATGAAGATGCTGCTCGTCACCGGCACAATTATCTCACTGGGAATCCACCGCAGGCTGTCGCCCCATCGGCTTCCCCTCCAGATTGCGGCAGTGATCTGGATCGCTATCACGCTTATCCTTCAACGGGTCGCTCCCTGGCCAAGGATCTGGCTCTTCCTATTGCCTTTATTTATCATTTGGGCTTCCGCCGGACTGACTTACATGCTCCATCTGGCAATCCAGAAAAGACCCTCTTTTGAAAATGGATACCTCGCCATCCTCGGGGTGGCAATCCTGTTGCCCGCATTTCTCCTGGCCACTTTTTCCATTAACCCTCCCTATCCCATGCAGACCACTGGTGTCGAGGAGGAGATCACGCGCTATTTGAAAGACTACCTTCAACCCGGTGATGTAATCGTCGCAGTTTCACCAACGCGAGCCCAGGTTGGCTATTATTTCAGTGCGTATGACATTCCTGACGACTTTTTTTACGATCACCAGTCGGAATTCAACCGGGTGATCGTATTGGTTAATGAGAAACATAACCAGACTTTAGAGAGCATCAGCGAACACGAAGGTCTTACCAATCTCCTCGATTTGGATGCGGCAAAATTAATTGGCCGGTTCAAATATACCGCCATATACGAGATATCCCGGTGAATGAACTCCCACCAGATTATCTCGAACGCATGGCGCGCCTGTTGGGGGAGGAATATCAGGCCTTCCTGGCGAGCTACAGCGATCCACCTTGCACGGGTCTGCGGGTCAACACCCTTAAAATCTCTGCCGAGAGATTTTTTACGATCACGCCTTTCCATCTGGAGCAGATTCCCTGGTCGCCAGTGGGCTTTCGGGTCATCCCCCCAGCGGTAGGCAGCGACTCGCCCGGTAAGCATCCTCACCACGCGGCGGGCTTATATTACCTGCAAGAACCCTCTGCCATGGCCGTGGCGGAATTGCTTAACCCACGGCCAAGTGAACGTGTATTAGACCTGGCGGCAGCCCCGGGGGGTAAGGCCACCCACCTGGCTGCCAGGATGGGAAACCAGGGTTTGCTCGTCGCCAACGAGATCCACCCACAACGCGCCTGGAACCTGGCTGAAAACCTGGAGCGCTGTGGAGTTCGCAACGCGACTATCACGAACGAGACCCCCGAACACCTTGCAGAGCATTTCGGAGCCTATTTCGATCGAGTATTGGTGGATGCGCCCTGCTCCGGCGAAGGCCTGTTCCGCAAAATCCCTGAGGCTCGCAAGGAGTGGAATTCCAATCTGGTCGAGAGCTGTGCCATCCGCCAATCTAAGATTCTAGAAACTGCGGCACGCCTGGTACGAGCAGGCGGTTGGTTGGCTTATGCCACTTGCACATTCTCACCCCAGGAAAACGAGGCCACGCTGGCCCGCTTTTTGGAAAGTCATCCTGAGTTTGAGATTATCCCTTCGCCCAGGCTGCCGGGATTTTCCGCCGGCCATCCGGAATGGCTCGATCCCCCTGCCCCCGATTCACTGCGCGGCGCTTCTCGGTTATGGCCACATCGTGCCCCTGGAGAAGGTCACTTTATCGCCCTGTTAAGGCGTGATGACAGCCAGGCCAGGTCCGCTATTAAACCCTATCACCCGGTTAGGATTCCTCCAACCGTCCAGAGGCATTATCAGGAGTTCATTCACGAGAACCTGGTCTCAGCCCCAGCCGAGACACGTCTGGCTCTGATCGGCTCTTACCTGTACCAACTCCCTGCCGACCTGCCTGACCTGGGCACTTTGCGCTGCCTCCATCCCGGTTGGTGGCTTGGAACAATGAAAAAGATCCGCTTTGTACCGGCGCACTCGCTGGCTATGGGGCTGGTCAAAGAGGATGCCCTTCGCCTGGTCGAACTAGGGTCATCCGACCCAGGTCAGATATATGCCTACTTGCGGGGGGAAAGTCTATCCGGGGAGAGGCAAAGAAAAACCCAACCGGATGACGGTTGGGTGATAGTTACCGTGGACGGCTTCCCGCTGGGTTGGGGAAAGAAAGTCCAGGGGGTGATCAAAAATTATTATCCACGTGGGCTGCGTCGATTTTGAAGGCGCGATCTTTCCAGGTGGAAAATTCTACGTAGGATCGCCAGGGTAACCCCGTACGTGGCGTCCATCCCAAAGTAAGAAAGACTCCCTGCACCCAGATTCCTGCCTTTGCTGAGCGGCGTATCGGAAGCATAGTGCAGGATTCCCAGGTCAAATGGCAATCCATACAGATTGACGACTTCATTCACCGGGTGGCGTTGCGGGCGAAACATCTCGTAGACCGCGGATAAATAAGGTCCAGCCTCCATCTCGATGACCGTATAACCTTCTCTATAAAAAACATCCATATAGTTTGTGTTTTGCAGGAAAGTCCCGCGTACACAGACTGCTTTCTGGTTATCCAGGACGGTGCCATACACGACATACGGGGCAACATCCGCTGAAGAAAACGCATTCGGGAAAAGATACGTGTTACGGGATTGCTCGTCATGCACCACATTAGGGATCATTACATCGCCAATCACGCCGTTCAACGTGGCTGCCTTCCCTGTAACGTAAACGCCCAGGATTTCGCCGGCATGCTCCGCAACTTTGGAGAGGATATTATAAGCCGCCATCCCTAATGGGTAATCGATATTTAGAATCAACGCCTCACTTTCAGACAGATATGAGAAGTCGTCGTCCAGGCGTGGGTCCAACCAATCCGGATGCAGCCGGGAAAGCTCGATCACTTGCCCTTCCAGGTCGAAGCTGTGTTCGCTGGGAATGCGCAAGATGCCGCACGCCTGCTCGTGAGCAGGTAAATGCTTTTCCAGGTGCCGGCTCTGCTGCGTTCGTTGGTATTTTTTTAGGACATAATATAGGAAATTCTCCTGGCTGGAGGGCACTTTCGCGGTCTGGATCTCGTTCCATTCACTCAACAACCCATCGTTCCCAGGTTGTTCCAGGTAAGCGATCAATTCATTCTTGAGCTGGAGAGCGAAACCTGAGAGTAGATTGACCACACTGTGAGGATTACTTGAAATAAAATATACTGGCCTTTCACGTAATTCGGGGAAAGATTCCTCGATATTCTCCCACCAGATGCGGGTGGCACGCCAGTATTCGCTCAGCGATCCACTGAGCAACAAGACGCGCAAGTGGCACGGTCGGGAAGCAATTTTTTCCAAGTTGTCCGTGAAATCCGGCCCCCAAATAATTTGTAATTGGGTAAGATCGTCCAGTGAAATCTTAAGCGCCTGGGCTACAACTGCCAGAGAAGTATCGTCTTCACTCAGGTTTGACAAAATAATAGAATCCGGCAGCAATTGAAGAAAAGAATGGAGCTTATTCCATTCTATCTGGTACGCCGTTAGCATAGGGATCACATCGTCAATGTCCGTGCGGCTGGCGATGAAACAGGCCAGGGTATCTTTGCCGTTAAAAAAACATCGCCGTCTCCTGGCAGGGGCAGCGACCTGCATCCATGACTCAACATTGCCAAACCCTCTACGCTCAAAAACGGATGTGCTCTGCCCTAACACAATCAGCTCGACCATGTCCATACACAGTGGTAGGCGGAGCAGGCAGTAAATAAAGGCTGACATATCCGGAGCTGGTTCACGCGCCCCAGCATGCAACAATGATTTCATTCTGGCATGCGCTTCCTCTAGCGTGCGGATTTGTACTTCAGCCGTAGAACGCAGCAGTGAATAATATGTCCTTTGATAGAGATCGATTTCTTCAGAGGCCGTGCTGGGCACAGTTCGTTCCATGACCGCTCACCGTCTCCTCTCTGGAGGAACATCCAAAGGCCCATAGGTTGGGGGACCAAACAGGCGGTACATCAGGGCATAAAGCACGGTTAGCAGGCCAAATCCAATCACGATCAGGATGATCATCACCGCCAGGTCGGCATAGAGGACTCGACCAATGACTGGGACGACAATCGAACCTGCCAACTCCTTCGAGATGGACACCCAATTCTGCCTGGAATTCATCTGTACCAGCACCTTCGCCCCGGCGAAAGCGATGATCGGGAGCAGGATCAATATCAGACATCCGATTCCACGCCAGATCGGATGTATCCTCCACGGCCTTGGTTTCGCAGCCGGGTTCAAATAGGGTCGGTTGTATTTACTCATACACTGCCTCCGTAGGGTTAAGCTGGCTGGCACGTTCGATCGCTGAGATGATTTTGTAGTAACCGGTACAGCGGCACAAATTGCCGGTAATCGCTTGCCGGATTTCATCAGTTGTTGGCTTCGGACGTTCCTCCAGAAGTTTGGCTGCTGACATTAAGAAGCCCGGCGTGCAATAGCCGCACTGCACTGCGCCTTCCTCAATAAAAGCCTGCTGAACAGGGTGCAATTTACCTCCTTTAGCCAAGCCCTCAATAGTGAAAATCTTGGCCGCATGAGCGCGAGATGCAGGCACCAGACAGCTCATCACCGCAACCCCATCCAGGAAGACCGTACACGCGCCGCACTCTCCTTCGGCGCAACCTTCCTTTGTCCCGATCAACCCGGCGTCCTCCCGCAATAACCGCAACAACGTCTTATGATGTCCGCTGCTAAAAGTGTACTCCTTCCCATTGATGCAGGTGACAATCGGGGAACTCGCCGCGAAGTAGCTGCTTTCAGAGAGATAGGGTTCATTTTCCAGGTAATTTTGACCCCACAACATCACCGGTTGAGCCGGAAACTCACTTCGCTGGACGTTCGCCGCCAGGTCACGCAATCCGCGTAAGGTGCAAACCCGTACCATTTCCCGCCGGTAATCCCGGGAAGCGCGGACATCATCGATTGGTTGTGACTCGGCCTCAGCCAACCTGGCTGTATCCTCGATCGTTTGATCGTCCAAATCGCGTCCTACCAGGTAAGCTTCAGCCTGTTGCGCATGAATGACGGTCGGCGCCACAGCTCCCAGGGTGATCCCTGCCCGCTCCACTTGGCGGTTCTTTTTATCAGCCCAGGTTAACACGATCGCCACGTTCACCACAGAGATCGCCTGCGCCCGGCGCAAGCTCAACTTGATGAACGTGCCGACCTGGTTCGCATTCATCGCTGGGAAAGAAATATCTACCAGCATCTCGTCCGGTCGCATCACTGTTTTGCGCACACCAAGATAGAAATCGTGTAAAGGTACGACCCTTTCACCTGCCTTGGAAAGCAGGGTAACTTTAGCTCCTAGCGCCAGGAGAGGTGGAATAGTGTCGTTGGCTGGGGAGGCCGTAATCAGGTTGCCAGCGACGGTACCTCGGTTGCGTATCTGGGGCGCACCAACCTCCCAGGCCGCTTGGGCTAGCGGGAATGCTCCTTCCGTGATCAACTGCGAGGCGACGCAGTGGTTGTGGGTTACCAACGGCCCCATGTGAATGATCTCATCTTCATCCAGGCTTATCCGATCCAGGTCAGGGAGGCGCGATACATCGATTAACGTCTCAATATCCTTGCGGACTCCTCGCTCGATCTCCAGGATTAAATCCGTTCCTCCGGCAATGATGCGTGCCTGCGGCCTTCGTTCAGCAAGGATTTGGATTACTTCAGAAATGTTGCTTGCGTTGAAATATTCACGCCACATGCTGCCTCCGCTCTTTAATTATCTCAGCCATGATGCTGACGGCGATCTCTTCGGGCGTCTCGGCCTTGATCTCGAGCCCCATCGGCGAGTGGACGCGGGCCAGCCGTTCCTCAGCCACCCCAGCTTCTCGCAACATCTGCAGGGTCGTAGCCCAGCGTCGTTTTGACCCAATCACACCGATATAAGCTGCGGGAGTCTCTAGTAAAACCGGTAATCCGGGGACATCGATAGTGACATTGCGCGTGGTAAGTACCAGGTACGTCCAGGAGGTGATGCTTAAGTGCTGGGGAAGTTCTGCCAGGAGGCCAGGGATAAATTCATCCGCTTCTGGAACGGACTCCGGTGAACACAGTTCTGGCCGGTCGTCGCTGACAACCACGTGAAATCCCAGCCAGTGAGCCAGGTGTGCGATAGCCTTACCCACATGTCCGGCACCTACCACCACCAGGGTTGGCTTCGGTTGAATCGGTTCCACAAAAACCTCCACCTGCCCGCCGCAAACGCCAGGATCACCGCGCTGCGGGTCAGCCAGATTGTATGCCAACAAGCGTGGCTTGCCATCCTGGATCGCTTCCAGGGCTGTCGCCAGGACACGACTCTCCAGCTCACCGCCCCCAACGGTGCCAAGGATATGTCCATCCTGATAGACGATCATCTTGCTGCCGACATGGCGTGGTGTGGAGCCCTGGCTGCTCACGATAGTACATAAAGCCACCGGCTGATGATTCGCTTCTAACTCCACGAGAACCTGATAGATCGATTTCATTTACGATTCGTTGGATAGTATTGACGATTTCAGTCGCTCTGACCAGCTGAAAACGTCTATGCTCCAGAATATTCGGAATTAACTTTCCAACAGCCCTAAGATTACAGGCAACAACTGCTTCTTGCGAGAGACAACATCTTCGGCAAGAAAGGTTCCGTCCGCCTGGCGCGGGTAGGGCAGCTCGCTCAAAACAGGCAGATCATCGGTTAACAACAACCGGCTTGAGCCTCGCACCACATCCGTCACCATCAACATAGCAAAATCTAAGCCGCGCCGGTCTCGCAGATCACACAGCGCCTTGTGCAACTCCTGGAGATGCTCATCCAATTGCAGCAAATCGGTGACTTCAGCCTGGGCAATGGCAAAATTAACACCACCAGCTTCGTACACCTTGATATCCGTGCTGACAACTTCGCCGGGTCCACGGCTAGCTAAGCCCGATCCAGCCCGCAAGACACCCTCGCCGAAAGAGCGCAACGTCTCATCCAGCAAAGGTCCCCCCTTCACCAGTGCCCAGCGTCCCAACCGATCCGCCGCCTTCCGGTCCCGCTCGGTGGTGGTGGGTGAAGTCAGGATCAAGGTATCCGAAAGCAAACCTGCCAAAAGCAGGCCGCCCAGGTCTGGCGGCGCGCTCAGGCCTGCCTCCTCTATCTGTTCCGAGACCAGGGTGCTCGTGCTGCCGACAACGTCGATCGTGAAGCGGATGGGGACATGCGTCGAGGAGGACCCCAGGCGATGATGGTCTAGGATCTCCACCAATTCAGCTTCCTCCAAAGCACCCACTGCCTGGCTGGGCTCGTTGTGATCCACCAGGATCAATCGTAAGCGTGGCGGATTGAGCACCCCCCGCTGGCGACAAACCCCCACATACAACCCATTCTCGTCAACCACCCAGAAGTCGTCCCCTTCTTCGCGTAATATGCGGTTGAGCGAATCGCGAATCCGGGCAGTCGCCTGGAAACGCGGCACATCCATGTCGCAGGCTTCCCGGCAGGGCAGGTCGAGTATCTCGGCGATACGCATCTCCTGGCGGCGAGGGTGAGGCCCGATCTGCTTGCTGAGGAAAGTGAAAAGGCTGGAGCCATGCAATAAGCCAAAAGGCGTGCCATCTACATTCACAATTGGCGCCACTCCCCAGGTACGGTTGGCAATCCCCCAGGCATCGCGCAAAGGGCGGTCGGGAGTCGTTGTATCCAATCGCGCTGACACCGACTCAAAACGGGGTGAAGCATCGTTGAGCAGGAGAGGGCTTTCTAACCCCAGTCGCTTTAGCACCCAGGTAGTCTGCGGGTTGAGCGGGCCGGCGCGCGCCGCGACGACTTCCTCTCCATCTCGCTCGCGCAGTAGCCAGGCATATCCCATTGCTGAGGAGATAGCGTCGGTGTCAGGGTTTATATGTCCGATAACATATGTCCGTGTCATGATTTATCCCGTAGCGCCCGCCACACCTTCTCTGGTGTGATCGGAATATCATCGATCTGTATACCGCAGGCGTCCAGGACGGCGTTGCCGACTGCCGGTGCGACTCCGTCCATTGGGATCTCGGCCACAGCTTTGACCCCAAACGGGTGCGATGGCTCGAAAGTCTCGACGAAAATCGTGATCAACTCAGGCATTTCATGAGCCTGGAAGATATGATAATCGCGCAGATTCCTCTCCCGGCTGCGTCCCTGCTCATCATACCGCATTTCCTCGCACACCGCATAGCCAAGCGCCTGGGTCATCCCACCTTCGATCTGTCCGGAGGCAGTGATCGGGTTGACGATCACCCCCGAATCGACCCCCATAACCAGTTTATCCACGACCACCTGGCCGGTCTCGATATCGACAGTCACCTCCGAGAACTGGGCAGCGAAGGGCGGTGGCGCGACTGGCGATACATAAGAGCCAACCCCCATGATCTGCTCCTGTTCGGCGTGGTGCAGGGCATGATGCCCGATCTCAGCCATGCTGACGGCGCGCCCATCCGGGGCAACTGCTTTGCGATCGATCAGGCGGATTTCATGTGGGACGACTTTAACCGGGCTATCTTGCTCGTTCAAGAGGCGCGCTGCCCGCAGGCGAATGCGTTCGGCGGCCTGTTCACACGCCCGGACAACCGCTGTGCCCGAGATATAAGTCGTGCTGGAGGCGTAAGCGCCCTTGTCGAAGGGGGTGAAATCGGTGTCAGAAGAATAAACCAGGATGTCGTTTACCGCTACACCCAACACTTCGGCTGCCATTTGCGCCAGCACCGTGTCCGATCCGGTTCCTAAGTCTGTAGCGCCCACCAACAGGTTGAAAGATCCATCATCGTTCATTTTAACGCTGGCCCCCCCCATATCCAGGTAGGGGATAGCCGTACCTTGCATTACCATTGCCATGCCGATGCCGCGCCGCAGGTGCGGCTTGCCGGGCACCTGGTGCCATCCCGGGTTGCCAAACTTCTCGTCCCATCCAGTAGCAACACTGCCTTGCCGGACGCATTCCTCCAGACCGCAGGTCTCGATCGTCTCCGGACGCGGCTCGCGCCCCTCGCTCCAGGCGGTGCTGAAGGGGTGCAGTTCCCCGGCGCGCAAGGCGTTCTTCAGGCGAAATTCCAAGGGGTCCAGCCCCAGCTGGCGGGCGATTTTCTCCATGTGGCGCTCGACCGGCCAATATCCCTGGGGCACCCCATAACCCCGGTAGGCCCCGGCAGGTGGGTGGTTGGTATAGACGACATCGGCGTAAAAACGGATGTTGGGCGCCTTGCGGTAAGGGCCATCGCCGACATATAGCGCCATCGATTTGTGCCCGGTGTTGCCGGTGACGGTCAGGGCGTGGCAGCCATAGGCACCGGTATCGCTCAAGGCGTACATGGCATTGGCGGTGATCGTCCCATCTTTTTTGACGCCCGTCTTCATGATGATGCGCATGGGGTGGCGGGAACGGGCAGCGGTGAATTCTTCTTCCCGGCTGTATTCAAAAATTACTGGCCGGCCAGTGGCGATGGTCAGGTGCGCGGCGACATCTTCGATCATCACCTCTTGCTTGCCGCCAAACCCACCTCCGATGCGCGGCTTGATCACCCGAATGCGTTTGATCGGCAAGCCCAAAACTGGCGCCAGCTGGCGGCGCACATGGAAGGGGACCTGGGTGCTGGTGCGAATCACCAGGCGATCGTCTTCATCCCAATAGGTGATCACGACATGCGGCTCGATGTGCGCCTGCTGTACCTTTGACACTTCATACTCATCCTCGAAAATAGTATCGGCTTCGGCGAATCCGCGCTCGACGTCACCAATATCGATCCTGATGTGCGCCGCTAGGTTGCGGGTTGGATCCGACTCGGCAAAATTGACGTATTCCGGTTCATCGTGCAAGCGTTGCGCGCCAGGTTGCATCGCCTGAGCGGGATCGAAGATCGCCGGTACTGGCTCATACTCGACTTCGATTAATTCTAATGCCTGCTGTGCGATCTCCTCGGTTTCAGCGGCGACGAACGCCACCCGGTCACCGACGTAACGAACTTTTTTATCAAGCGAGAAGCTATCCAGCGGTCCCGGGATGGGATCAGATTGCCCGGCGGTAGAATAGATCACGCGCGGGATGTCCTGCCAGGTCAGCACAGCCGCCACGCCAGGCAACTCCCGCGCCCGGCTGGCATTGATGTGCTTGATGTGGGCATGTGCAATGGGGCTGTGCAAGACCTTAGCCACCAACAGACCGCGCTTTTCGAAGTCCGCAGCGAAAGCCGGCTTCCCCTGGGCTAGTTTGACGGCATCCACCTTGATCTCGGGCTTGCCCACCCGCTGCCAGGTCTCGGTTTCTGGCGTGACCTGGATGCGAGGCATGACCAGGGTGGTCGCTAATAAAGGATGAGGGATGAAGGTGGAAGGGTGAATTTCTTCGCCTCTCGGAGAAGGTTTGTCCCCTTCATCGGGTAACCATTCGGGTGGGGCGGGGATAGGCGCGTCGATTGGCTCGACCGCTTCGCCGCGCAGGGCTGCCGCCGCGCGCAACACAGCCTGCACCGGTTTGAGATACCCCGTGCAGCGGCACAATACGCCCGACAGGGTCTCGCGCACCGCCGCCTCGGAGGGATTAGGCTCCCTATCAAGCAGCTCCCTGGCGGCCAGGATCATCGCCGGGGTGCAGTAACCGCACTGGATAGCTCCGCTCTCGACGAAGGCTGACTGAAGCGGGTGCAGCCCGGTGGTAACCTTCCAGCCCTGTTCAGGATGCTGCCCGACCTCTTCGATGGTCTGAATGCGGTGACCTTGCGCCTGGGCTGCCAGGTAAACACAGGCATTGACCGGCTTGCCGTCCAGCACGACGGTACATGCCCCACACTCTCCGCTCTCGCAGCCATGCTTAACGCCGAAATAGCCCTGGGCGCGCAGGATTCTGAGCAGGCTGTCGCCCGGTGAGGCGGTGAGAGTGAGAGGAATACCATTAATGTTAAGATCAAGTATCATAGAGAGATTCCTTCTAAAAACTGACAACTGCCTACTGGCCACTGTCTACTGACTACTAATCTCTTCCATACACCGCCTCACCAGCACCCCTGCTACCTCCTGCCGGTACTCTGCTGTAGCCCACTCGTCGCCTGCCTGGCTGTAGGTGTTCTGCGCGGCGATCTCCGCCCCCTTCGCTTCAGGGCCATCCATTGCAAGAAGCGGCGCCGAGCCAAAGCCCCCCAATGCGACCCGTGTCCGGCCGGAAGGCCAGGCAGCCACAACGGCACAGACGATTGGCCGGTCAGCTGGGGTGCGCGCCACATAGGTATATGCCAGGCGGATAGTATGTGGGATGGTGATGAGCGTGATCAACCTACCAGGTAGTCTTTCCTCGCGAATCGGGAGTAGATCTCCCAGACCAATTTTTTCCTCTTTACCCTGGTCATTTCCCGTTCGGAGTGCAAGCCGCGCGTCCAAAGCCAGCATGGCTGTAGTGAATGGCGAGCGTCCATCTGCGACCAATAGGGTACCCGCCACAGTCGCAACGTGGCGCAGGTTGTAGTTCGCTTCGTGGCGGATCGCCTGCAGCAGAGCGGGTTGCAAGCGCGGGTAGTCTAGCAGCGCCTGCAAAGTGACTGTTGCTCCCAGATCAAGAAAATTTCCCCGGACGCGGAGTGTGTTCAAACCAAGATCCTGGAGGTCAACGATGGCGATCGGTTCAAGCGACGATCGATCGATCCCCGAACCGCCTCCCATCGGTATAGATAGCATCCCGTTCCTGAAAAGCAAGGAAAGCGCTTCTTCTACAGTTTTTGGTCGATGATACTCAACAATCATGGCGGCTTCCTGATTTTGAAGAGGTGTTGCGTGAGGTAATAGGGAAAAAACCCTTACCCCCTATCCCTTATCCCCTCCTCTTCGTAAATTTTCCATCCCAAGGCCTCCAAATCCACTCTCCCGATTACGTCGTCTGGTAAATTCATCAGGAGCACCTCGGCCTCCGCCAGCAGGTCGCCCTGTGGCCCGTAGATTTCACTGGAAGAAATAGCGGTGTGATTCTTAGACTTGCCGGCTCTCCCGATCAATCGCAGGGCTTGTCCGACAGGCACATTTTTCCGGTAACGGATATCCATTTTAGCAGTATACATGAAGCGCGGGGGATCGCCGCCCATATGAGCCCGGCCGGCGATTTCATCCAGCATGGCGGCCACCACCCCCCCATGCACGATACCGGGATAACCCTGGAAATGTTCCGGTACGGTAACTTCAGCTGCCACCTCACCCAGTCCAGTCTGGTAAAAGCGCAATCCCAGGCCGAAGGGGTTGGCGATGCCACAAACAAAGCAATGCCGGGAGTTAGGTTGAAGGGTGTGCACAGCGAGACCTCCTGGATTGCCTCGATTATACTACGCGGGACTTTTGCCTTCTTGATCGATGAAGAGACCTGTCTGATTTCGATTAGTCGTGAGATGATTCATAGACGCCCATCCTCCTGAAACGAAATTATTGCGCGTCCATTATCATCTTATTTTGATGATCTTTGTCACTTTTGATTGCTGCAGAAGTTTGGTAATATTCTCTAGGCTTTGAGTCAGCCCCCATGAGTCCTCATATTCTCCCCCACCTCAATAAATACCGGGCCTGGATTGTCCTTGCCCTGACAGGCTTATTGATCGCCCTTGCCCCCCTTCCTTCTCGGATCACCACACCTACCGAGCGCCACTTCCGCGTGGAAGCCCGCAGCTTCGAGTACCACCCGGCTGTGCTGCGCGCCAATCTGGGCGACCGGGTAACCATCGAGTTAGTCCCAATGGATGTTGTGCATGGAATCTACATTGACGGGTACGACCTGGAATTGCACGCTGATCCCGGGCAAACCGAGGAACTGATCTTCATCGCCGACCGCCCGGGGACATTCCGCTTCCGTTGCTCGGTGACCTGCGGCGCGCTTCATCCATTCATGATCGGCAAGCTGCAGGTTGGTCCGAACTCGCTCCTGTGGCGCGGCGCTGGCCTGGCGACCCTGGCAGCCCTGGCCGGCGCCTGGAAGCTGCGCCGATGAAAGCCGAACGCTTAGCTCGCTTATTCGTCATTGGGCTTTTTTTGGGTTTGCCGTTGGCCATCCTGATCGCTCGTTGGCTTCCACCTGGCTCGGCATCCGAGCAAACGGTCGAGATGCATGCCAAAATGGCCGAGTCAGGAGGCTGGACTCCCTCCGACCTGACCGCTGAGGTCGGAGAGCCGCTTCACTTTCGCCTGACCTCAGACGATGTCGTCCACGGCTTTGCGATCGGGCAGAGCGATTGGCCTGCGGTGGATGTCAATCCAGGGGAAGTTACCGAGGCAACCATCACTTTCGAGAAACCAGGTAAGTACGTTTTCTACTGCACGCGCTGGTGTGGACCCGGTCACTGGCGCATGCGCGGGGTGATCGAGGTCAGTGGCAGGACAGCCGCAGAACAAGAAATAGAACAACCATTGTATGCCGTCCTGGGCTTAGATATCGACGCCCCGCATCTGGCTGCTGTTATCCCTCTCCAAAGGCCCTCCGCGCGGCGCGGCGCAAGTTTGGGTATTCCGATCCCCAAAATGTTTCAAGACCCGGAATACCTCCGCCGTCATAGCCCGGCCGAGACCTGGTCTATCCTGCGCGCCGATACCTTCACACAAGAGTTGAACGACGATCAGGTCTGGGACCTGGTCGCCCTGGCCTGGCAAAACAGCACCTCTTCCGCTGCGCTCGCCCTCGGCCAACAGCTCTACACTCAGAATTGCGCCGCCTGCCACGGTGAAGCCGGTTCCGGCGAGGGTGTCATGGCGACCTCCATATCCCCCGAAGCGCAGCCCACCGCTGAATCTGGGCATGATCATAGACCCCCAGCCAATTTCACTGATCCCGAGATGATGCTTGGCGCAAGCCCGGCTCTTCTCCAGGGCAAGATCATCCGCGGCGGGATGGGTAGCGGCATGCCCTATTGGGGGCCGATCTTCACCGAGGAGCAGACCTGGGCTTTAGTGGATTACCTGTGGACCTTCCAGTTTGACTTATATTAATCCAACGTTTACTTCACGGGGCAAACGTATCAATTAATAACCTGACATCTCCGCCCACCGGATATAAGATCGGGCACATGCACCCGTGCTTGCGGTATTCTGCGACTTTAGCTCGCGCTTCTGCAGGTGTGCCGGAAGCCGTGATGCGGTTAATTAAATCCTCAGGCACCAGATGCTTGGCGCGCTGGATTTGTTCTTTGGTAGCCGGCCAACCCAGGATCGATTGGATCTCCGCCACTACATCCTGGGAAACGCCCGAGGCCTTGGCGATATGTGGCTGCTGCGCCAGATATTGGGTGAGCAGCTCCCGGGTCGTATCGATCGCTCGATCATGGTCATGGTCAACCGAACATACTACCAGTTGCGGCCGATCGATCTCCTGTAATTTCCTACCAGCCCGTGTGGCACCAAGTTCTAATAACTCAAGGGCGTTATCGTTGTAGTCAGGAGGGACGCAGTAATTCAACACCACACCATCGGCGATCTCACCAGTCAGCTCCATCATCTTGTCGCCGGTGGCGCCGATCATGATCGGGACATGGCGAGGTTCCCGGCGTCCATGCACCACGTCCAGTTCAATGCCATCGACGTGGACAAATTCGCCGTGGAAAGTTACCTGTTCCATGTTAAGTAAGCGGCGTAATACTTCGACTGTCTCACGCATCGCCGTCAGAGGCTTTCGGCGGTCGATACCCACATTCCGAGCCAGAGGGTCCCACCACGCCCCAATCCCACAGATGATCCGATTGGGAGCCAGGTCGTCCATGGTGAGGAATGTTGCCGCCAGCAACCCAATATTGCGCGTCCAGTTATTGATCACGCCGGAACCGACTTTTATCCTTTCAGTGACGGCAGCATAGGCAGCCATCGGCACGACCGCATCCCGCACGAGACGCGATTCCGCCTGCCAGACCGCTTCAAAGCCGCGCTCTTCGGCATACCGCACATAGTCCAGACCGGCTCGCAGGTCATGCGCATCCTGCAGATATAAGGCAACCCGTTCGGACATCGAAACCTCCAATTAGGAAATGTAATCTTCCCGGAAGGTTTTAAGAAAGAGACTCCCATGATCGATCCTTCCGGGAAATTTTGGATCAAAATGTCCAGCTATCCAGTTCTTTGCTCACCAGGTCCAGGTCTTCCGGCAAATCCATATCCAGAGCCAGGGACGAGAGTTCGCAGATCTCCAATCGGGCGCCAGCGTGGCGAGCACGATCACAATGGCGACGGAAAGAGTCCGGACCAAAATCATATTCGATTAAGCCCACCGGACAGACCAATAGGGCGTTGGTCCCCTGCCGGTGGCGATCCGGCGCAACGATCACTAGCGGCGGATTTTTAGCCCGTTCAACCATCGCTTGGACATCTTCTGGGGTGATCAATGGCAGATCAGCTGGGACGATCAGGACACCCTGCGTAGTGTAATGTTTTGCGACGATAGTAGCTCGCGCCAGAGCCTGGTTGAGTTGCGGCGCGCCTTTTTCCTGCACTGTTCTCGCCCCATGGGAGCGGGCCAATGCCAGCGCTCCCGGATCACGGCTGACAACCAGCACCTGTTCGATTTCCGGTATCGCTTTTAACGTATCTAATGTGTGAATTAGCAAATGGCAATTTAAATCTGTGCGTTCGTCTTGCGATAAGACTCCCGCCAATCGTGACTTACCCCACCGCAGCGGCTTCACTGGAACGATAGCCCACAAAGTCATCGCGTGTATTCCTTATTTTTGGGACGCTAATAAACGCTGATTTACGCTGAACGAATAATCCTTCCCATGTTTTGCTAGGCTTTCGAAGTACGTCCAGCTTTCTAGAGGTTGCTGCCTGGGTTAACTATACTACAGATAGCAAATATATTGACAATAATTCTCTGAATTGATAGTTCGGAAAGCCGAATTCTCCTCTGTTCAATTCACTGCTGGCCATTTGACAATTTCTCGCCAAACACCAATACATCTTCCGCCAGGCGGAAACGATCTCCTGGGTTTCTCATGATGGTGTCCGTCACCAGGCTTCCCATCCCCAGATTCATGATCGCACTGGCTTGATCGGCATCGAGGTTGTCTAATACAAATCCCGTCAACAATCCGCCAGCCTTCTGCGCGCCATAATGGCGTGCCACTGCCAGAGCCGATGGTTGCACCCCCAGCTCGGCGAACATCTTGGCAGCTGGGCCTTTAACCACCTCTCCTCCAATGATAGGGGATACGGCTACTACCACCTGGCGAGACTCTGATCCAAATGTCAACGCTGCCTTCACCTCTGGGATCGCCAGGATCGGGTCAATGCTCACCCACGGATTCGACGGACAAATGATGATCAGGTCAGCGGATGCGAGCGCCTCCACCACCCCAGGTGCAGAATGCGAGCTTTCCACTCCTTGAAATCGGAAACCTTTGACAGGCGGTTGACACTGTCGACGGACAAAATAATCCTGAAATGGCAAGTCGCCTTCGTCTGTAAATACCCTTGTTGGAATAGGATCATCGCTCATCGGCATGATCTTAGGTTTGATACCCCACATCTGACAAAACCAGCGGGTGACTTGGCTGAGGGATTGCCCATCACGCAAGCGGCGCGTCCGCTCGAGATGAGTTGCCAGATCTTTATCTCCCAGTTGGAACCAGGTCGGCCCGCCGAGTTCCGCTAGGCTTTCCAATGTATTCCACGTCTCTCCCGCCCGCCCCCAGCCTGTCTCCGGATTGGCTAGCCCGGCCAAGGTGTAGCATACCGTGTCTAGGTCGGGGCAAATCTTCAACCCCATGTGCTCAAAGTCATCGCCCGTATTGACAATGATCGTCAAGTGTTCCGCTGGTATGGCTTGCGATAAACCATCTACCAACTTCGCTCCACCCACTCCCCCAGCCAAGGCAACGACATTCATATGGTTATAAGTACCTGGTTACCGTCGCCAATGGTAACCTTGGCCGGAAATCAGGATATTTTTCGGGGTAGCCTAATAATATCAACCCTTGCGGTTCCCACTCAGCGGGTAACTCCAAAGCCTGGCGCGCCGCACCCCGGGCAAAAAGGGGTGCACACACCCATACTCCCCCCAGCCCTTCAGCGTGCGCCGCGAGTAGCAGGGTGCCGCCGGCCAGGGCAACGCTCTGCACTCCCATTAAATACTCGGCTTGCTGGCGGGCAGGGTCTGGATAAACGTCTCCTGGCCTGGTATCCAGGCAGAGCAAGATCGCCTCTGGGGCACTCAGGATGCGCTGTCGAGAGCGATCCACGCTGGCCTCCACTTCTTCAGGCGAACGCCTATCCGCCAGCAGATCCTGGCGGAAGGCAGCCCCCATCCCCTCTGCCAGGCGTTTTCTAGCTTCCGCTGTTTTCAATACGACAAACCGCCAGGGCTGGCGATTGTGCGCTGATGGTGCCCAGGTGGCTGTTTCAAGGGTGCGCTCCAATATTTCGGGGGGGATGGGTGTTGGCGAGAAATATCGTACGGAGCGACGCGTGCGAATTAACTGCTGAACTAATTCTGGGGGTAGGAAAGATTTCATCCTGGTTGTGAACTTGGAATGGTGTCCAGACTCATTTTACGATTGAATATTTTTTCTTACAATAGAGCCCCGATTACCAAGGATTTAGCGGAATAGATCTTGATCCCTCGGGCGCAGCAGTTCTGCCAGGCAAGATTCCCGCAATGGGTAAGGAAATCCACGCACATGCACGACCGGTGTGCCTTCTGCGGCCTGCCCCATCACCAAAGAGGCGGCGGATGCCAGTTCATCGGCCGCCCCGACCTGTGTGATCCGGAGGGTATACCCAAATAAATCCGGTTCACCCCGCAGGTCGACAAGCCCCGGCACCCCAGAAAGCCCAATCACTACCCCCGCTATACCCATGCGCCAGGCTCGGCCGTGCGAGTCGATAATCAACACTCCCAGGCGGGTTCCAGTGGCTGCCTCCAGTTGTTGGCGCAAATTTCGAGCGGAGGCGTCCGGATTTTCTGGTAGCAGCAGCACCCACTCTTCGGTTGGGGTCCCCTCCCCTCTGACATTCGAGTAGTCGATCCCCGCATTGGCACACACAAACCCCAAGCGGTGCTGGACAATGATCGTCCCCGGCCTAGTACGCAGCACCTCTGCGCTTTCGCGCAATATCAATTCCACAAAACGTGCGTCTTTTTGGATTTGAACCGCCAGCTCCCGCGCTCGTGGAGATGGCGTCACCGACCCCAAATTTACCAGCTGGCCTTCAGCTTTGGAAATGATTTTTTGAGCGGCGACGAGGATATCATTATCCACTAACTTCAAGCCAGCTTGTTCGATGGCTAACAGGATTAAACTTGCTAAGTCGTCCCCTGGACTGATCAGCGGGATTCCTGGAAGTAGAGTGAGCGTCATCGACATTTTATTAATTTCTGTTAACTGATGACTGTCATCTGATCACTGACCACTGATACCCGCGATCCGCACCGCCGCGTCATGACTCCCATAATATTTATTCAAGCTGATCATGATGGCAGCCAATCCCTCGACCACGATGGCATTTTCTAACCCGCCCGCATAATAAGCTTGCATTTTAGCCGCCCTCGCCAGCTGGAGCACCTCTTCCGCAGCCTGGACATCGTCCGAGCAGACCAGCACATCGATTTCTATCGGCTGGTCAAGGTCCCTTCTCAGGACGGATGCCGGTACAGTCTGAAAAGCTGCCACGACCCTCACGTCTTTCCCAAACTTATCTTGCGCCAGGCGTGCCGCGGGGGGAGGCGCCGGGGGCTTTGGCTCCCGGAAATCTACCCGCGCCGTGGCGTCTACTACGATCTTGCCTTGCAGATCGTCTTTCAGGCTTTCAACCACCGCTTGATGAGCCGTATAGATCACGGTAAGAACACAGATATCCGCCGCGCGCGCCGCAGTACTATTTTCCATCCCCCGGATATTTTGGATGCCAAGCCTTGCGTTCAGCTCGGCAGCCGTCGCCTGGGCTTTTTCTGCCTGGCGGGAACCGATGATTATCGGGTATCCGGCTTTTGCCCACCGCATCGCCAGTCCCGGGCCTTCTTTTCCAGTGCCACCGATGATGGCGATGATAGGAAGGGTTGTTAGAGATTTTTCTGCGCTCATAATACTCCACGGGTCAGAGCACGAAGCCTCGATAGCGCTCCCAAACCTGGGGAGCCAGCTCTCGGGCATGAGCAGTAATCGCCTCTTCGTCAAGAGTAAGCAACTGCCGATTGTGCATCAAAACCTCTCCAGCCACGATTGTTGAGGTGACCATGCTTTCATGAAATCCAAAGAGAATATGCCAGGGTAAATTCCCAGGGGAAAGAGGGGTGTGGGGATGATAATCCACGAAGATCAAATCGGCGTACGCGCCCGGGGTCAGAACACCCACCACCGCCTCAGGGAAAAATAAACTCGCCAGCTTCGCGTTATTGTACACGCCCAGTTGAACGACGTCTATCCCTGACATGCGGCGTGGGTCTCTATTCCAGACCTTATGCAGCAAGTAAGCCGTTTTCCACTCCTCCCACATTGTGTGCGAAAAACCATCGGTACCAAGACCAACTTTCACCCCCGCCCGCAGCAGAGATTCGACCTGAGCGACCCCGACCCCGTTGTTCATGTTCGACCTCGGCTGGTGGGTAACCCACGTACGCGTCTCTGTCAGCAGGGCTATCTCACGTGCGTCGACGTGGACTGCGTGTGCCACAATAGTGCTTGGACCCAAGATGCCGTGCCGGTGCAGGCGATCCACGACGCGCATCCCGGATTTCGCCAGGCTATCGTACACGTCGGCTTCGTGTTCGGCAACATGGATGTGAAATCCCACTCCCGGTGGGATAGCCTGGCGGCAAGCCTCCAGGGTTTCAGTAGAGAGGGTCAAGCTGGCGTGCAGGCCAAATGTACCCGCCACGCGTCCTCCCCCCAGGCTTTTCGTCGAGCTGCGTTTGAGGAAGCGCAAGTTCTCCTCGATCCCCGCATGTGTTTTTTCTCCGACCGCCTCAGCGATTGCATCTAGAGACCCATCGATCGCATTGGGCGAGGCGTGGTGATCAATCAAAGTTGTCGTGCCATGTTTTATGGCGTCAACTAACATCACTTCCGCCGAAGCTTTTACATCCTCCAGCCCCAGGGCTTTATCCAGCGGCCACCACAATTTTTGCAGAATCTCCGGGAAGTCTTTGGGGGCTGGGCCGGGGATCGCCATACCGCGTGCGAAAGCGCCATAGAAGTGTGTATGGGCGCAGATGTTGCCCGGCATAACGTATTTGCCTTCAGCATCCAGTTGTTGAGCGTCCGGGTATCGCGCCACGATCTGAGCATGCGGGCCAATGTCGGCTATCTGGTCTCCGACTATGTAGACCGCCTGGTTTTCCGCTATGCGGTTAGGATCCTCCCAGGTGATCAATGTGGCGTTGGTTACCACCCTAGCAGGGCTTTTTGTCTCCATCAGAAACTCCTTACCAGTTGTTCTTGGTCAAATGTCTCTATACCGCCTCGGATCCATTGCCTCACCCAAACGATCGCCTCATCTCCAGTAAGCCCCAGGGTACGCTTAGCAAGGCAGGCGGCAAACGTCCCCGTCCGGCCGATTCCAGCCTGGCAATGGATAGCGATATTCTTCCCTTCCAACGAGTAACCTAGCGCAGCGGTCACATCACGCTCGAGCTCATCTCGTTCGGGAACTCCAAAATCAGGGATCGGCAAATAAATCACCGTCAGGTCTTGATCCTGATAGAGAGATCGCAGATCACGACCAGAATGTATCCAACAATTTTCGTCAGACACCAGCAAGACAACCACTGAAACCTGTTCCTCTCGATACCGATCCAGGAGCTTTCCTCCCGGATCAAAGCTGCTGAAAGGCATGGCACTGCGAAAGACGCGGCCTGGTAAACGGTATGGCAATTCAGTAAATGGATCCATGCTCAATCGAAAACGGTCGGACAGGTCATGTCATGATAAGCTGCGAATGCATCCTTGATATGACGCAGTTTTGTGCGCTCACCAGAAAAGACTCCAGGGATTTCGTCCAAGCCAAAAAAAGTGACTTCGGAGGTTTCGTTGCTCGGGTGAGCTTCGCCTGAGAGGATTTCACATAGGAAAACGATCTTAAACGCGTGGAAGAGTTCTAGCGGATCGGCGCGGTTAGCATCGTACACACCTACTACTTTACGTGCCTTGACCTGGAAACCGGCTTCCTCCCATACTTCCCGCTCAGCTGCCGCGGACGGCAGATCGCCGACATCAGCCCAACCACCCGGCATCGTCCATCCGCCGTCTAATCGTTCTCTAACCAGCAACAATTTGCCATCGCGAAAGACAGCACCCCGCACGTCAACCCGAGGAGTCGCGTATCCAATTTGGGACTGGAAAGTATTAACCAGGGAGGAGGTTTCAAGGTCTGTATGCTCACTGATGATCTCGGCCGCGATCTCAAACAAACGTTCGTAGCGTTGGCGTTGATACTCGTTCTCCGCGTAGTGAAACCCCGTTTGCGAGAGGGCCTGGATTTCGCGTGCCCATATTAACCAACGTGGAATTTCAAATGTCATCGCACTTTCCTGTTGATCAACCTACCCCCTACACCTGTCTTCGTCTTTCACTTATATTTCGCACGGACTCTGCACCCCTTCGGTCGCTCAGAGAGACATTCTCCGCTGGATGTTCTCCTGGTCAACAGGTAACCTGTCTACCCGGACACCTACGGCGTGAAAGATAGCATTGGTGATTGCCGGTGTGGTCGGTATACTCGAGATTTCTCCTACTCCCTTCGCGCCATACGGTCCTTCACCAGAGGGATGTTCGACCACGATGGAGATTATCTCAGGAGTGTGGACAATAGATGGCATGCGATAACGCGCCAGTCGGTCGGTGACTATCCGCCCATCTTCGACGATGAAATGCTCGGTGAGTGCATTACCCACTCCCATCACCACACCTCCCTCCACCTGACCTTGCAATCCGAGAGGGTTTACAGCTTTACCCACGTCGTTCGCCGCGATGACCTGCAAGACGCGCACCTCACCTGTACGAGTATCCACTTCGACCTCGGCTGCCTGAGCCGCAAAGGAAAAGGCGAAATGCATATCCCCAGATTCTCCCAGAGGTTGAGTGTTGGGTGCCCAATACTCATACAAAGCGCGTGGCGGCCGACCTTCAGAGAGCATTTCCTTAGCAACAGCTTCCATCCGAACGGAGCGACCGTTCACCTGGACCAGACCTTCTACGAACCGCACCTGATCGGGAGGGACATCATATTTTTCCGCCAGTGTCGCTGTGATCGCCTGGCGTAATGCCAGAGCCGCGCCGCGCGCCGCATTCCCGCTGACGTACGTTTGCCTGGAAGCAGTGGTCGGTCCGCCGTCAGGGGTTAAATCAGTATCAGATAGCAAAACACTGACAAGGCTCACCGAGGTATTAAACTCCTGGGCGACGATCATCTGCAGTACCGTCACCAATCCCTGGCCGATCTCCGCCGAAGAGGTGCGCACTTCCAGCATCCCGTCAGAGCGCAATTTCACTTCAGCCGCGGCCTTATCCGGAGCGCCGCCACCCAGTCCGGTGTTTTTGTATGCCAGGGCGATCCCCCATGCCCGGCGAAGATGCGACGCGCCCTCCACAATACGCGCTGTAAAAGGATTCTCCCCCGCGCGTCGGTACATCTCGGCGACAACCCGCTCCAGGCACTCTAATAAGCCCACACTCTCGCGTAAAATCTGCCCGGTGTTCGTCACACTGCCCAGGCGCAGGGCATTGATCCGGCGGACTTCTACCGGATCCATGCTGAGTTGCTCTGCCAGCATGTCCATCATACTCTCTACCGCGAAACACGATTGGGTAACCCCAAAACCACGAAACGCGCCGGCCGGCGGATTGTTAGTATACATGGCGTAACAGTCGGCCCGCGCATGGGGTACTTCGTAAGGTCCGGCTGAGTGTGTCGTGGCGCGCGTCATTACTTTCTCCCCCAGGGAGGCATACGCACCGGTATCTCCATATAGCTCTGTCTCCATAGCGGTCAGTCGGCCATCCCGTCGGGCACCGAGTTTGATCCGAATCTGGGTGGCATGTCGTTTTGGATGCACGTGGAAGCTCTCGTAGCGGTCGAACAGTAATTTCACCGGTCGTCCGGTGGCCTGGGCCAGCAAGGCAGCATGGATTTGTCCGGCGATGTCCTCCTTCCCTCCAAAACCACCTCCGACCAGCATGCCGATCACACGCACCCGCTCTTCAGGCCAATCCAATGCCCGTGCAATCTGGTTTCGATCGGCATAGGCGATCTGCGAACCAACATAAACCTCTATCCGCCCCTCAGGCGTTAGGCGGGCAATACTGCACTCAGGTTCGATGAAAGCATGTTCCGTGATGGCTGTGAAGAAAGTATGTTCCAGGATAACCTCAGCTTCAGTGAATCCCTCCTCAACATTGCCTTTGCGAACTTTAATGTGTTTGAGCAGGTTGCCCTTGGAATGCAAGGCTGTCTCACCTGGATGACGTGCCTGGACCGGATCAGAGATCACTGGGAGAAGTTCATAGTCGACATCAATCGAGTCAACAGCCTGGGTGGCTATGTCCCGGCTTTCAGCAGCAACGATCGCCACTGCATCCCCCACTGTTCGCACTCGCTCTCCGACACCCACCATTGTCGGCCAATCTGGGATAACCAGACCATGATTGTGCTCGCCAGGGATATCTTGCGCGGTCAGGACAGCTGCGACCCCTTTAATATGGCGCGCTTTCGTAACATCGACCTTCCGGATGATCGCATGCGGGACGCCAGCTCGCTTAACCCGCGCGTGCAGCATGCCCTCAAAATGCAGGTCGTCGGTAAATATCGCCTCGCCAGTGACTTTATTCACTGCATCCGGGCGAATCTGGGGTGTGCCAATGATTTCCAATGGAGCTGCTGAAAACAAAGCTGCTGGCTCGATAGGCTCGCCAGTTCGCAGGGTGTAAGCCGCAGACTGGATAGCGCGCAGGATACTCGGATACCCTCCACACCGGCACAAGGTATCCTTGAGAGCCTGCTGGATATCAGCCTCACTTGGGTCAGGATTACGCTGTAAGAGGGCATAAGAGGTCATAATCTGGCCAGGGATACAAAAACCGCATTGCACTGCGCCATGTAGGATAAAAGCTTCCTGGAGCGGATGTAATCCTCTACTCCCATTTCCCTTATCCCTTTTTCCCTTCTTCAAGAGGATAGGAGAAAGGGAAGCCAATCCTTCGATGGTCAGCACTTCCCTTCCATCAGCTCGCCCCGCGGGATAAGTGCACGCTAATACCGGATCACCATCGACCAGGACAGTGCATGATCCGCACTCCGCCTCGTTACAGCCGATCTTCGTCCCGGTCAAGCCCAATCGCTCTCGCAGCAGGTCAGAAAGCATCTCGCCCGGGTGGGGATCGATTCGGTAAGGTTTCCCATTAACTATCAGGTTTATTGTCATAAGCCAGTACTCAGGATCCAGTAACCATTAATCAGTGATCAGCAATTAATTCGTTTTATTCCGGAAATCCGTGTCCTAAATAATCATACGCTATTCTTACGCAGCTCGTTTCCATGCTTCCTGCAGGGTCTCTTCGAGCAGTGTTGCACTGAGATGGCGACGATAATCGGCCGAGGCGCGGTATGGGCTAGAGCGGAACGACGTTTCGGCCAGGAGAGCCTTGAGGGCTATATCAATGGTGTTCTTATTCAATGGCCGGCCAGCCATGGTTTTTTCAACAGCGCGGGCGCGCAGGGGTCTTGGTCCAGCGGGACCTAGCGCAAGGCGAATATCTGCAATTACATCACCGCGCCGCTTCACCCAGATAGCCATATTCAATATCGGCAAGGCTACCCCTTGCGGTCGCATCACCCTTTTGAAAGCCGAAGCATCGCCCACGCCGTGCAAAGGCAAGTGAAATCCCAAAAGTACTTCTCGCCTCGGATCCAGAGCTGAGCGGCCTGGCCCAATAAAAAGTTCCTGCAGGTCCATCAGACATTGACCATCCAGACTTGCGATTTCTGCCACCGCCTTCAAAGCCAGCAGGGCGATCGTCCCATCTGCCGCTGGTAAGGCATGGGCAACGTTTCCTCCTAAAGTGGCACTATTACGCACCTGCGGGCCGCCGATTAAATTACAAGCATCAACCAGAGCTTGGGCGTGTTCCTGGACGGAATGGTTAGCGACGATCCGGCTGAGCGGCACAGCTGCCCCAACAAAAAGATTTTCCCCACGCACTTCTAGGCAAGTTAGCTCAGGCACAACCGTAATATCGACCAGCGTATCGACTGCTGGGTGACGCCCCTGTTGGAGATCAAGCAACAAGTCGGTACCCCCGGCGATCAGGCTGGCTGCGCGGGGAGTCCTGGACAAAGCTTGTAAAGCATCGTCTACGGATTGGGCGAGGTGATAATTCTTCCAGAGAGGCATGGATCGGCCACCGGTGGTATCTCGATCGACTGATTTCGCCAAACACGCGTATCTAGCCGACACACACCACGAAGACGGTGGCACTTTTCGACGGGCAATTGCCCGACGCCGCTGCAGGCCTGGCCTGTAACGACCACCGATCCGGATTGAGGTATTTTAGCACAAAGATAGGGAATCTCTATCCCAAAATTTTACAAATTCGCATATAATCCAGGGTCATGGGAAAAATCATTGCCATCTTTATCCGCCCGCAAGTGGGCCAGCCCACACAAGCCTTATCTGAGGTTCATGTGGTGCCTGGCCGAGGCCTTGAGGGAGACCATTATTATCTGAAGATCGGCTCTCCGGAACGGAAAACCGATGCGAGCCGTGAGGTGACCCTGGTCGAGATCGAGGCGATTGAAGCTGTTCGACGCGATTACAAAATTCCGCTCGACCTGGGAGAAACCCGCCGTAATCTGATTACCCAAGACGTCCCTTTAAACCACCTGGTTGGCAAAAAATTCAGGGTTGGTGAAGTCACCTTGCAAGGCATCCGTCTTTGCGAACCCTGTTCCCATCTAGCGGAGCTCACTCAACAAGCTGTATTACCCGCATTAGTGCATCGTGGCGGACTGCGTGCCCAAGTCCTGACCGAAGGGAACCTACTGGTAGGGGATAATATCGAGGTGTCAGAGGAAACTCGAGACAGTTCCCTGTAAGTTTTCTGGGTCTTTTCCTGAATCATTGTTCTTCCTGGTCAAGAATAAAACCACTAAACCGTGGAACTTCACGCACGAGGATATCCATGATCCGTAGCCTGCTGGAAGACCTTATTAGTATTCATCGATTCCTGGCAAGACAATTGCTCTACCCAATAATGCTATCTACTCTCCTGGCATTGATCCTCTTCGCCGGGCGCGTGCTGCAAAGCAACGCCTTGACCTATAAAAACCTGGTCTGGAATCTCTACCTAGCCTGGATGCCGTATGTGTTTAGCTTATTTGTTGCCTTCCTGAATTTCATAAGTCCGCGTAGCTGGGGATTGTTTCTCCTACCAGGAGCATTGTGGTTAATCTTCTTCCCTAATGCCCCGTACATCGTGACGGACTTTTTACACTTGGCAGACCGGCCTTATGTTCCTCTCTGGTACGACATTATTATGCTGGCCACTTTTGCCTGGACGGGATGTTTCCTGGCGATTGCTTCATTACGGACCATGCAATTCATAGTACAAAACTACCTGGGGTGGGGATTTAGTTGGGTTTTTGCTGGTGTAGCGCTCTACCTCGGTGGACTGGGTATATACCTGGGACGATTCTCCCGTTGGAACAGTTGGGATCTCATCCTTCAGCCGAAGGGAGTGTTTTCTGATATTGCCTCGCGGCTGGTAAATCCCCTCAGCAACTTGCGTTTTTTCGGCTTTACACTTCTTTTCACCGCCTTTCTTTTAGTATGTTACCTGACTTTTATCTCGGTCCGCCGGGTAAACGAAAAGTAAATCCTCTCTGCAGAGTATAATTCAAACAAGACACCCCAATTTGATCAGGAGATTTCAATGACCGAACATAGATCTGCCGCATTGCAGTATGTCCAGGAGCATGATCAGCGCTTCCTCGATGAATTGAAGGATTTTCTCACCATCCCCTCTATTTCCACAGACCCAAACAGCAACGCAGACATTCTGCGCGCGGCTGAATGGGTTGCAAGGCAGTTAGAGGCATTGGGAATGAGCGAAGTAACCATTTTCTCAACAGATGGTCATCCAGTGGTCTATGCTGAATTGTTGACCGCCGGGCCGAGCGCCCCAACCGTTCTAATCTACGGACATTACGACGTGCAACCGGCAGAGCCATTGGATTTGTGGCAAAGTGGCGCTTTCGAACCCCAGGTACGGGGAGAATTTCTATTCGCTCGCGGGGCTTCTGACATGAAGGGTCAGGTCATGGTATGTATAAACGCCCTAGAGGCAGTGACCCGAACTGGAAAACTTCCAGTGAATCTGAAATTCCTGATCGAGGGCGAGGAGGAGATCGGCTCACCGAGCATGGGTGAATTTATTGCATCTCACTTGGATTTGTTAGCCAGTGATTTCGCCCTCAATCCAGACACGGGGATGATCGCCCCGGATCTGCCAACCATCACTTATGCTCTTCGCGGCCTGGCTTATTTCGAATTGCGCATCTTTGGCCCCGACCACGATCTCCATTCCGGCCTCTACGGTGGTGTGGTGCACAATCCTGCCCAGGCCTTGTGTGAATTGATCGCAGGCATGCATGACGCCCAAGGACGCGTTACCCTGCCTGGTTTTTATGACAAGGTGGTACCCCTGGAATCAGAAGAACGCGCCGAATTGGCACGTTTACCAATGAATGAGCAATTCTACCTGAACCAAACCGGTTCCCCAACGCTTTGGGGTGAGGCAGGTTATATACCGGTTGAACGCGTCGGTGCACGTCCGACCCTGGAGGTCAACGGATTGTATTCAGGCTTCATCGGTGATGGGTCAAAGACTGTCTTACCCGCCTACGCGATGGCGAAAATATCCACGCGATTAGTCCCTGAACAGGATCCTGAGGAGGTTTATCAACAACTCCAAGAGTATTTAGAAGCCAAGGTTATAGATACTGTGCGGTACGAAGTAACCAAGCTGGTTGGCGGACCGGCGGCTATCTCCGATCGCCATTCCTCGGGAATTAATGCCATGGAACGGGCGATGGACTCAGTGTGGGGGAAGCGTCCCGTCTTCCGTCGAGAAGGTGGAAGTGTGCCTATCGTGGTATTATTCCAAAAATATCTGGGCATCGAATCGGTCAATTGTGGATTTTCATTGCCGGATGATAACGCCCACAGCCCCAACGAGAAATTGCATCTGCCCACCTGGCGGCGTGGGATCGAAACCATTATTCATTTCTTCTTTAATCTGGCCGAATAGGATGCCTGTACATTTCTTATGGAAAAGCTAAAACTTCCGACTTACGGCGGCCAAGCTGTGATCGAAGGTGTGATGATGCGGGGCAGGCAATCCCTGGCGATCGCCATGCGCGCTCCTGATCAGGAGATCGTTATCCACACAGAAAAATTGAGTCGCATTTATCAGAGCCGTTGGTTAAAGATTCCTGTGTTGCGTGGGATGATCATGCTTTGGGATGCTTTGGGATTGGGCATCCGTGCATTGACTTTGTCGGCCAATACCCAGAGCGGAGAGGAAAATAAAATCGAAGGGCCAGCGCTGTTTGGGACTTTGTTGCTCTCCCTGGCATTAGCAATTGGTTTGTTCTTTCTGGCTCCAGCCGCAATCGGTCACCTCACAGAAAGCCTATTAACAGCCTCAAGCCAGGGGGCCTGGTTCGGGAACCTGGTGGAAGGGCTGATACGCCTGGCGATCCTGGTGGGTTATATTTGGTTCGTAGGTAAAGTATCCGATATACAGCGCGTATTCGCCTACCATGGCGCTGAACACAAGACAATTAATGCCTTCGAAGCCGGTGCTGAATTAACCCCAAACAGCGTGTCGCAATTCTCTTTAGAGCATCCCCGTTGCGGCACCGCATTTCTTCTCTCGCTGTTGGTGATGTCTGTGTTGATCTTCGCTTTATTGGGGCCAATGCCTGTCATTTGGAGGCTTGCCAGCCGGGTCTTATTGATCCCGATTCTGGCCGGTCTGGCATATGAGTACATCCGCTGGACAGCGAATCACCTGGATTCACGACTGGTAAGATGGTTGATCAAGCCCAACCTGGCGTTACAGAGAATGACTACCCGCGAACCCAGCCCCGAAATGTTAGAGGTGTCTATCGCCGCCTTCGAAGCCATGCGAGCGGGAGAGATGGAGATTATCCCTTAAAGATCGTCCGATAAAATCGTTGGTGCATTGCGTGTTCTCTTGGGACTTTTGAAACATATTTCACTAATCTCCCAGAATCTGCACGACCAGCTCTCTCCGGCGCGGGCGATTGTCAAAATCCACGAAGATAATTTGCTGCCAGGTCCCCAGGGTCAAACGCCCACTCACAAAGGGCACCGTGAATGAAGCACCCAATATGGCGGCGCGCACATGGCTGTGCCCATTGCCATCGCCCCAGCGGGCGTTGTGGGCAAAGGGACGGTTGGGATCGACGATCTCATCGAACAGGCGCCTTAGGTCGCTTAAACAACCTGACTCATACTCAATGGTCGTCAGTGCACTGGTCGAAGAGGGACAAAATAAGGTAACGATCCCATCCTTAATCCCGCTTTCCGCCACCACCCGGCTGACCTGATCGGTGATGTCCAAAATGTCGGCATTGCCCTTGGTGTTCAGTCCAATTGAGTTAGTTTTGGTTGGCATATAATTTAGTTTGTTCGCTGGTGGTTTATTGACTGGCAAGGTTATTTTGCTACTTTTGTTCCGCATTCTGTACAAAATTTGGCTCCCGGTTGTAATTCTACGCCACATTCCGTGCAATGCGTAGAGCTTTTAATATTCGCACCGCATTCGGGGCAAAACTTGACATTCTTTGCCAGCGGAGATTCGCAATTGGGACAAGTTGCTCGCACTCCTTCACGCCAACTCTTTTCCTGCAACATTTCTCGATCTTCCTCTGCCATTTTGGAGTGCGCCCAAATCTCTTCGACCGTGCGACTTGATTGAGCAGCTGACATCTCTACCCCTAAATCGGGGGCACAACCTTTACACAGACCACGTTGTGTATTCCAGCAATTTCTCCGGCAAACCCAACTTGAACACCGTGGACATTGGATAAAGTCGGGTTTTAGTTCTTCAATCGCATTCTGAAAAGCTTCATCATGAGCTTTCTCCCAACTCGCGGATCGGACACGTTCGCTTAAGTCAGCAGCTTTGCCAAAAAAACCACCGAAGAGACTGTTTGCAGCATCCATCGCTCCAGATACTGTGCCAGTGATAGAGGGCTTAAAATGGGTGCGATAGCCACTACCACAGCGATTACAATAAAACTCAAATTGATATCCCTGGTTTGTGCTTAAGTCTGAATAGTTATTGACGAATTCCATTTTTTCAGCCATAGTGATTACCCTCCATGTGTAAGATTAAGGAATTATATAAAATTTTGGACTTACGCAGTTGGAATGAGGACGGGGTGTGTTTGGGCGGGCAACGCCCGCCCAAACACACCCCCAATCCCCACCTCTGCGTAACTCCTAAAATTATAAAACCATATGGTTTTATAATTTCTGATAATCTACTAAATATCAATTTTGTGAGGTGGCTCTGAATAGCTGAGGAAATCAATGGGAATAGATCTCGCACTCTACCGGCGCCCCGTACGCGTCTCAACCATACCATCAATCCGGCTTTCGGCGATTGATATCTCGCCTGATCATCCTCAAAGGACAATCGTGTTTCTCCACGGCTATGGCGGTCAGGCTAGGCAGTGGAAGTATCAACTTGAGGAGTTCTCCTTTTCCAACCGGGTGATCGCCCTTGATTTACGCGGTCATGGTCGCGCAGATAAGCCGGAGGGAAAGTACACGATGGCTCAAATCCTGCGTGATTTGGAGACGGCCCTCGAAGAGTTAAATGTCGATGACCAATTTTTTCTGATCGGCCACTCCTTCGGGGGTGCCATAGCAACAGAGTACGCCGTCGCTCATCCGGAACGTGTAGCGAATCTGATCTTGATCGCCACCGCTGGTGAATTCAATCTCAATCCTTTCTATCGTCTCTTGCTGAGTCTCCCCCTTGTTGTCTTACGTGCGCTCGCCCCCTTCGTTCGGGGTTGGTTAGCTGCGCCACCTCAAGTGATGTATTCCTGGTACCATCATAATATCGCCGCCTGGAACGGCTGGAGTTTGTTCCGCGACCTACGCGTCCCGACAACGGTGATCCATGGCCATCTCGACATCGTTTTCGCCCGACCTCTTTTCGAAGAAGTAGCGCGCGCCATCCCCAATGCGGAAGAGGTCAACGTCGGTGCCTCTGGGCATCTAGTCATGTTGGAACGCCGGGATGCTGTCAACCGCGTCATTCAACGCTGTCTGGAGCGAAGTCAGCGTTCCTGGAGAGATGAATCGCGGACGATAGATTCCACGTCGAGAGCAGCCTTAGTGCAGGAACGCCCCTGGTTGGCCTATTATGATAATGGTGTGCCGTATACAGTTGCTATCCCTCGCGTCCCCTTAAACTATATTTTACGTTCCGCCACCAACCGTTTTCCCCGGCAGATTGCAATCATCTTTGAGGGTAAACGCATAACCTATCGCCGCTTTCATCAGGATGTCGTTCGCTTCGCCAATGCGCTACGCTCCTTGGGAGTGAACCGCGGCGACCGGGTAATGTTGCTGCTCCCCAATTTACCCCAGATGGTGATCGGTTTCTTCGGCACGTTGGAGACTGGCGCCGTCGCCGTCTTTACTTTACCTTCCACCGATCCGAAAGAATTAATCCGCCAGGTGCACGAAGCTGGTGCGCGCGTCCTGATCACCCTGACTCAATTTGATAAACTCGTAGAAGAAATTAAAGCTGGGCTGGTAGAGGATAATGTTGTCCTCCTGGAACACATCATCTTCACGCACATCGGCGACTACTTACCGCTCCCCAAGCGACTCGGGCTTATGCTCTCCCGTGAGAAGCGCCTTCGTCACCAATCGGATATCCCTTTAGACGCCAGGACTCACCAATTTAAACGCCTGCTTGCGATCCGTGACCAACACATAACAGAGGTCGACCAATCGCCTGAAGACCTGGCAGTGATACAGTTCACTGGAGGAACCACTGCCGCTCCCAAAGGCGTAATGCTCTCCCACCGTAACCTGATCGCCAATGCATTACAGACCCGCCACTGGCTGCCAGCCTTCGCAGAAGGTAGGGAGCGCTTCCTGTGTGTATTGCCATTTTCACACAGCTACGGTTTGACCACTGCACTCAACGTGCCAGTCGCCCTTGGAGCAACGCTCATCCTCAAGCCGACCTTCGAGGTGGTCGACGTGCTAAAAACCATCCAAAACCATCATCCAACTGTTTTTCCCGGCGTCCCGAATATGTACCTGGCGATTAAAGATTTTCCTGGGGTGCGTAAGTATGGAATTCAATCGATCAAGGCCTGCGTCAGCGGCTCCGCGCCTCTGCCAGTTGAAGTTCAAGAGGCGTTCGAGAAACTCACTCGGGGGCGGTTGGTGGAAGGATATGGGCTGACAGAGGCCGGACCAGTCACGCACGCTAACCCGCTGAACGGCTTGCGAAAAATCGGCTCGATCGGCATTCCGCTTCCCTCCACGGAAGCCCGCGTTGTAGATTTAGTCAGAGGGCGAAAAGAAGTCAAAGTGGGACAGGTCGGTGAACTAGCGGTGCGCGGGCCACAGGTCATGCTCGGCTACTGGGACAACCCAGAAGAAACTCGGCGTGTTATCAACGCAGATGGCTTTTTACTGACCGGCGATATCGCTCAGATGGACTCCGACGGGTATTTCCGCATCATCGCTCGGAAAGCCGATATGTGGTATCCTTCCAAACCGGGCACACCCGCCTTTCCGCGCGATGTTGAAGAGGTATTATTTGAAGTTCCACAGGTCAAGGAAGCTGCCGTCGTCGCCATCGCCAACCAACCAGTTGCCTTCATCATCGCACAAAGGGATCGTCCGCAAGCTGATGCATTGATCGCCTATTGTAAGCGCCGTTTACCGCCGGATCTGGTGCCGAGACTGGTGATTTTCGTGGACGATTTCCCACGCACCTTCATCGGAAAGGTTATCCGAAGGGAGCTGGTGAAACTCTTTGAGCAAAACAATTGAGTATGCGAACCAAACAAAACGAACTCGTGTCTCTCCACTATATCGTCCACGGTGACGGACCTCCGGTGATCCTGCTTCATGGGATTGCCGCCTCGCTTTACGATTGGAAATATCTCTTGCCCCAGCTCACCCAGGCCGGCTTTCGGGGCTATGCCCCGGACTTATGGGGACATGGCCAAAGCACCAAGCCAGACACACCCGAAGTGTATGATTTTGACGCACTATATACTCACTTGCTTTCCTGGATCGCTGACCTAAATTTCAACCAACCTCTCATTTTGGTTGGCCACTCGTTGGGTGGTCTCTTAAGCCTGAAATACGCCCTCGACCGGCCTGAAAATGTTCAGGGAATGGTGCTGATCAATCCTTTATTCAGGCCTGGCCAACTCTCACCCCTGCTTCGCCTGGTCCAACGCCGGCCTGAGCTGGGAGAGAAAGCCTTGCGCGCCGCGCCATACTGGCTGATCCATGCCTTAACCGGATTAGATTTGGATACCGCATCTTATGATATGACGCACACACGCACACAGATTGCGTCAGACTACAAGCGAGCTTCTCCTTATATTGTCTATATTACCGGAACAATCCCTGACCTGACCAAGTATCTGCCCAAGATTACCACACCCACCCTGGTGATTTGGGGTGATAACGATCTGTCGCTGAATCCAGATTTGTTTCCAAAGTTGGTGGACGCTCTACCCAATGCGCGCGGGTATGCTATCCCAAGATGTGGTCACCAACCTCACCTCAGTAAACCCGAGATCCTTAATCAAGCAGTGTTGGGTTTCCTCGATCAGATTGTTAACTTGAGGAGTTAATCTTATGCAAACCGAACCTTCTGATCTGGAAGGATTAACGATTTTGGGGCGGAAAGCTAAGCCTAGCAAAACATTAGAAGCCTTTCCAAACCGTTCACCTGCCAGGTACTACCTGGTCAGCCTGGAAACTAACGAATTCACCTGCCTGTGCCCGATGACCGGTCAGCCGGATTTCGCTACCCTGCGCGTCCAGTACGTGCCCGATCAGAAGATCGTGGAATCTAAGTCCTTCAAGCTCTACCTATGGTCATACCGCGAAGAAGGTGCATTTCACGAGCATGTGATTAATCAGATTTGCGATGACCTGGTGGAAATCCTGGACCCCCATTGGATTAAGGTCACCGGAATATTTAACGTCCGCGGCGGCATCGGAATTACTGTCGAAGCCGAGCATACCAAAACCCCTGCTGCCCGCCAGTAATGGCATCGAACCCGGGATGTTAGAGTGACGAGTGTCGACCAACCCCCATCCCCTCTCGCTGGATGGCTAATTGCCAGACGCTAATCGCTTTCTGCTGATTGGTGATCGCTAATCGCTTATAATCCAGAATCGAGTTTAACCTTGGAAAAAAGAAGCTATCGTTGGTATCCCCTGGTCATCGCGGTCTTTGTCACCACGCTGATCATTTCAAATATCATCGCGGTGAAAATCGTGCAATTTGCTGGTTTCGTTCTCCCCGCTGCGGTGATCCTGTTCCCCATCGCCTACATCTTCGGTGACATACTCACTGAGGTCTACGGTTACGCCCGGGCGCGCCTGGCGATCTGGATTGGCTTTGTCTGCAATCTATTAGCAGTAATCGCCATCTGGATCGGTAGCCTTCTGCCAGCAGCCCCGTTCTGGACCGCCGGTGTCTATGATTCCCCTCAAACCGCCCAACAGGCCTATCAAGCTATTTTGGGGTTTACACCGCGCTTATTGGCAGCTTCCTTTGTTGCTTACTTGATCGGAGAATTCCTGAATTCTTTTGTTCTTGCCAAACTCAAGGTAAGAACAAACGGACGTTTCCTATGGTTACGCACTATCACATCAACTTTAATCGGCCAGGCCGCAGATTCAACTGTGTTTCTGACCATTGCTTTTTGGGGGATCATTCCGGCAGGTGACCTGCAACGCGCAATTTTTTCGCAATGGCTATTCAAAGTCGGGTATGAAGTTCTAGCAACCCCGCTAACCTACCTGGTAGTCAACGCCTTAAAACGCACCGAAAAAGAAGACTATTACGATCGGGACACCAACTTTAGCCCAATAGAGACAACCGAGGTGTTTTTACGGCGCTAGCGCCGTAAAAACACCTCTAATGACTGTTAAGCAACTTCAAGGTATCTTTCAACTTCCCAATCCATCACCCTCATGCGATATTCTTCCACCTCAGCCCATTTGGCGCGGGTGAAACTGTCATACGTCGCTGGTCCGAGCGCTTCCTGCAACACTTTATCCCCCTCCAGCAGGTGTAAGGCTTCGGCCAGCGAAGGATTGGCTGAGGGATCAGGGCATCTCAATTCAGCGCGGATCGACTTTTCCCGGCCTGGGGTATAGCGGGGGATGCGGATCAAAGCTGAGCGGTTAATCTGCGCCCACCCGATGTAGACCGGCGCTTCATAACCCGGCACCAACCGCTTGTAGGAGTTCACAGTTGGAGCGACGACTGCTGATAAGGCCCGCGCATGTGCCAGTTGACCGGCAATAAAACCATAGGCCAATTTCGAAAGCCCATATTTTTCATTTGGATCAAAGAATAGATTTTTTCCCTGTCTGTCAAACAACGATTGGTGGCAATGCATCCCAGAGCCGTTGATACCGAAGATCGGCTTGGGCATAAATGAGGCTACTAAATCATGTTGAGCAGCAATGGCTTTTACAGTGTATTTTAAGGTCAACACATTATCAGCCGTGCGCAGGGCGTCGTCATACTCAAAGTCGATCTCATGTTGCCCAAGTGCTACTTCGTGATGGCCCATTTCAACCTCCAGGCCCATCCCCGCTAGCGCGTCCATCAACTCGGTGCGCACGCGCACGGCTTCATCACTGGCTGAGAAGTCAAAATAGCCACCCACGTCGTGAGGCACTGGATGGATGGTTGGGCCATTACGCTTGAAAAGGAAAAATTCCGGCTCCGGGCCAACGTTGTACGTCCAGCCGCGTACTTCAAGCTGCGCTAACATCCGCTTAAGAGTGCCGCGTGGATCGCCCAGGAAGGGTGACCCATCTGGCTGGAAGATCTCACAAAAGATGCGTGCCCTGCGCAGATCTACCGGACTCCAGGGCAATAAGGCATATGTTGCCGGATCGGGCACCAGGCGCATATCACTTTCTTGGATGCGTGCGAAGCCCTCGACCGAGGAACCGTCGAACCAAATACCCTCTTTTAGAGCGACATTCAAGCGATTAAGCGGGATATCTAAGCTCTTGACGGCTCCCGTGACATCCGTGAACTGCAAGGAGATAAACTTCACGTTGTCTTCTTTTACCTTACTAAGCACTTCTTGATGATCCATAAAAACCTCCAAATTAAAGAAAGATCCAGGCACAGCGGTGTGTGCCCGTAGATTCCTACAACCTTTAGGACTTATTGGCTGACCGTCTCTCGCAAGCTGTCTCGCACGCGGACCAATAATCCTTCCAGGTCAGTTCTTTCGGCTAGGCTAAGGCACGACCATGGAGCAAAAAACAAGCGATCAGTATCTGCTTCAATCTGCTCACGGAAGGTTTTCCCCGCCTCTGTTAATCGAATCGCGCTGATAGTGCCGCTAATCAGCTTACCCTCACGTAACTCTGCCAGCGCGCTGGCATAAACCTCTTTAGAGTGCCCTCTGTGGGCGAGTTTATCAACCAGCTCATCTAATGATCCGGCCTGATCACGCCAAAATAACGTCAACACTTCCAATGCTGTTGCGGTTAAACCAGTCCGTCTCCAGGCTTCAAGGTGTGCATCGTCTCGATAGGCGGCCAGGCATGACACCGCTTGCTCAAAATAAGGGTATGGCGGATCAAGGTCCGGCATAAGCTGATAGCTAAGACGGATGGACCAGGTATCTGGGGGAGGAGGGTTTTCCAGGCAGGTTAAAACCAAGCGCCCGAGAAGGCGGGCAAGTTTCTGGGAATCCAACGATGAAAGGAAATCGACTTTCGCCATCGCCGTGCGAGCCTTGTTAATGAAACGTCCAGCTGCGGTACGGCCTTTAGTCGTGAGACGGAATTCCCCCTGAGCCACTTCCTTCAGACACCCTTTTTCAGAGCAGCTTCTCAACCGAGCCAGGTATTGTTCAGCAGCCGTATAAGGTCCGCGCACCATCAAATGGGCCGGCGTAATATGTTCCGGCTCGAAAGTCAAGGCGGCTAGCAACAACCCCCATGCCCGGTCATCCAAGCCACTTTCCTGGATTAAGGGTTCGATCTCCGGTTCGAAGCGAGACACCAACGCGCCCCAAGCCTCGCGGGTCAAATTCCAAAGCGCCAGATCGTCCATCCAGATCATCCTCCTCAACGATTATATCTTTTCGCCCTCTTGTGACCCTCTCCGAATACCCTGACTATACCAGAAAATTGAAATCAGCGGGTCACTTTTTCAACATTGTTAAGCCAACGGCTTTCACGTTATGTTGCTTTACACCCTCCACACATCCAGGTATAATGGCTTCCCAGAAAACATCCCTTTGGGGGTGCATCCGACGAAGTCGGGGGTGGTTGGGTCCCGGTGGGCTCCCCGGTCTTCAAAACCGGTGGCGGGTCGCTCTGCGGGCCGCGGTGGGTTCGACTCCCATCCACTCCCGCCTATATATTAATAATACTATGAGTATCCCTTACACCCAATCATTGCCATACACCTCGCCGATCGATCCCTATTCACTCCAGGTTAAACGAGTTTTATCCATTGAAGAAATCACTTGGGGTGATGAGAAACAATACTTTCTGGTGCGTTACCGCGGGCGCCTGATTGAGGACGCTGCGGCAGCTTACGAGAAATTATCGACCGCACTCCACTCGATGGACGTTATCCCCCTATTCCGTGAAGAGGCTGGAAAACATACTATCACTTTAATGAAAGGCAGCCTCCGCACACGCCCCTCCAATCCCTGGATAAACCTGGTGCTTTTTATTCTCACTTTGCTCAGCATGCTGTTTGCCGGGATTCTGGCTCAATATAATGGTCCTTTGACAACAGATCTCAGCCTGGTCTTGCCATACCTGTTGCCTACACTAGGTCAGGCTCTGGCATTCACAGCCAGCTTGTTAGCCATCCTGATGGCCCATGAATTTGGTCACTACCTGGCTGCGCGTTACCACCGCACTGCTGTCACATTGCCTTATTTCATCCCATTCCCACTTAGCCCCTTCGGCACAATGGGCGCGTTCATTCAGCTCAAAGAACCCCCAAGGAATAAACGCATCTTGCTGGATATCGGCATCGCTGGCCCTATGGCCGGCTTAGTTGTTGCCTTACCAGTACTAATGCTCGGTCTTTACCTTTCGAAGATCGATCAACTGCCGGGGTTCTTGCACTCAGGACAATCATTCAGCCTGGAAGGAAACTCCATTCTTTACCTATTTGTTAAATTTCTTGTCTTCGGTCAATGGTTACCTCACCCATTGAGCTTCGGCGATCTCAATCCATTTATATATTGGATTCGCTATTTCTTTACTGGCCAACCAATCCCATTTGGAGGTCAGGACGTATTATTACACCCTGTCGCCTGGGCGGGGTGGGCTGGACTGTTAATCACCGCTTTGAACCTGATTCCGGCAGGGCAACTCGATGGTGGGCATGTGCTCTTTGTTCTGCTGGGCAAGAAAGCCCGTACTATTTTGCCCTTCGTTCTGGTGCTCATGATCGCTCTGGGCACGGTTTGGTCGGGATGGTGGCTATGGGCATTCCTGATTTTCGTGTTTGGGCGAGTATACGCAGAACCTCTCGACCAGATCACTACCCTAGATACAAGAAGAAAGGCCCTTGCCATTCTAGGGTTGCTGATTTTCGTGCTGGTCTTCACTCCAATCCCTCTTAGCATGTTCAGTGGTTAATATTACACACTTTGTGCTTCACATCTTACGGCCTCGCCTCCACTAAGACCTCTACCCTCTCAATGGGGGGTCCAAGGCTATAAACAGTGATATCAAATGGCAGGTCCTCACCCGCTTCGAGCGCTGAATTCGCCTCCCATTTTCTAACCCCAACCACTTCCCCATTCGTACCGTAGGCCACTACTGCGATCCAGGTTTGGTTAGCAGGCTGACTTCTCTTTGGCAGACTCACCTCGCCCTTGACGGTAGCCTGAAGCCCATTTGGTTCGATTGCCTCGCTTAGGATCTTGAGCCTGGCAGAAAGGTAACGTTCGTCACCCTCAGTAACTGGAAGGGCACTCAGCAACTCTGCAATTGGCTTATAAGTTTCCGGCAGAGGCGGGGTGAAATAATATATCAAAGGTATAGCTGTTTCAGGGGGAACCAGATTCAAGGGTGGGATGGCGACGCCCTCGACTACCACTTCGCTTTGAGATGAAATTAATAGAATACGCGCCGCAACGTTTTCCACAGGTTCGTTTCGTGCATTCTTTACCAGTAGGAAACACCAAGCGCCTCCACTGGCAGTCGAAAAGCAGTCTGGCTCATCTATTGTGATTGGTAAGGGAATTGGTGTAGCTGGAAGGGCAGGACTGCTTTCCCCAAGAGGAATGACCAGAACCGTATCAATTGATAAGATGCGTGGATTCACTTGAGGATTGGCTACCATCAGTTCTTCTAGGGTGACGCCAAAGCGTATGGCAATCCCCAGCATTGTATCGCCTTTGACAACCGTATAAGTTATCGGCGTGGGAGTTATCGTCGCCTTGAGGGTCGGTGTTTTCAGGACCAGGGTTGGGATTAAAGGCGCCCGACTGGGAGTAATGGTCAGGTAAGATGTCAGCAAATAGCGGGTTGTTGTTGTGGGCGTATGAGTGGGGTTTACCCGCATACAAGCGCCGATGTAAAGTACAATTATTACTATCCATGGCACAATTAAAAGTCTGCGAACCAAATGAGGCATAGCTGTGATTATACTCTGAGGTAAAAAGCTTACAGTTATATAAGGCGACTTCCCTCGACTTGATGGTTAGGCTTGCCTATGCTAAACTCACTCGAGAGGCAATAATGGCCGAAGAAGGGATGTTTCGGGAGGCACTAGACGCGGTTGCCCAAGGCCAGCGAGAGCGGGCACGGGATCTGCTGACACGCTTGCTGCGAGCCGACCAATCCAATCCGACCTATTGGTTATGGATGAGCTCGGTCGTCGACTCACCTAAAGAGAGAGTCTACTGCCTGCAAAATGCTCTGCGTTTAGATCCGGATAACCGGGTTGCGCGGCTTGGGCTGGTGTTGAATGGATCATTACCACCAGCAGAAGACCTGACCCCGTCACTGCCTGTCCGCAGGAAATGGGCAGTAGACGAAGAAGGTAAGTCATCCAGTTTAAAAGGTAAGAGACTGACCCTCCTTGGAGCCGGAATCCTGTTAGTTTTTGTAATGTTGGCAAGTTTTTTCGGGTTCCGTTGGCGGGCCGGTGGTTTTTTTGCCGAAATGCCGTTGACCATTACACCAAAGCCCTGGACAGCGACCCTAACTGTCACCTTGACACCCACCAAAACGCCTCGCTTGCGCATTCCAACACCGACTTCTGCTAGCCCAACACCCCTGTGGATGCTTCTTAAGGCCACCTATACGCCAACCCCCCTCTATGTCGACACACCCCATCCAATCAGCGAAGCTTTCCGGGCCGGCTTACGCGCTTTCCACAGTGGTGACCTGGAGGGCATGCTGAATTTCATGACACAGGCCGCCCAGATTGAACCGCAAGCCGCTGATGCGCATTACTATATAGGGGAAGCTCAGCGGTTAATTGGCGATCTGGAGAAAGCCAAAGCCGCGTATGAACAGGCTATAACAATCGATGCCAACTTCGCTCCCGCGTACCTAGGACGGGCGCGTGTCTCAATTGCTCTCGATCCGACTGCGAATATCATCGGTGATCTCGATCACGCCATCCAGCTAGACCCGTACCTGGCAGAGGCATATCTTGAACGATCGGCATACTACTCTCAGTTAGGCGATCACGAGGCAGCCCTGGAAGATTTAGGCTTGTTCGAACAGCTATCACCAGAATCCCCCTTACTTTACCTTTACCGCGCGTATATTTATCTCGCACAGGGAGAAGACGCTGCTGCTCTTCAATCTGCGCAGTTTGCCCATGACATGGATCTGACCCTTTTACCGGCTTACCTTGTACTTGGCCAATCCTATCTACAATCTGGGGAACCGGTAAAAGCAAGCCAATACCTTCACACTTATCTACAATTCGAAACGGATAACGCCCAAGCCTGGTCAATGTTGGGACAGGCGATCTTCGAACAGAGTGATGACTACCAAGCGGCCATCGAAGCATTCGACCAAGCCTTAAAATTTCAGGAAGACCTCTTTTCCGCTCTCCTTTACCGCGGACTGACTTACCTGGCCTTAGAAGAAGGACAATTAGCCGTCAACGATCTTTTCATCGCCCGCAACCTGGACCGCGAATCTTTT
>Ga0209341_10000286_pt1 | contig 51564 bp, 72 predicted proteins | sample RifCSP13_2_FD_184020 | JGI IMG/M metagenome (GOLD analysis project Ga0209341, IMG submission 184020) | Soil microbial communities from Rifle, Colorado - Rifle CSP2_sed 13_2 (SPAdes) (version 2) | ecosystem: Environmental > Terrestrial > Deep subsurface > Rock core/Sediment | place: Rifle...
GGTGAACTGCGCATTCAGCGTCCCGGAGTCAATGCTTAGTGCCAACGTATTAGCTGCGCGGATCGCTACTCCACCGTCAGAATCAATATTTAACTGCAACCCGCTCGGCAACAATTGCTCCAGTTCGATGAACGCACGCTCCGTCCCGGCCTGCAACAACTGGATTTTTGCCTCGCCATCGTTGGCCTCATCTACCGCTAGATTTCTCATCACCGTCAACGGCCCAGTCGGGCCAGTATGCTCAGATATCAGGAGCGTATCTAACCCAGAGGTCGGCGTGTCGAAGACACGTATATTCGGGTTAGTCTGCGTGGCGTCAAACACGAACGCAGAATTGGCTGCATAAATGCGGTTAGAGATGTAATCCGCCGCAATACCAGAAGTGCTCGCGGCCGTGCCCCAATCGAAAGCGTAGACAACCCCTGCACCCACCGTGCCGTAAAAACTATTGCCGATGAAACTCAGATCATCCGTGAATGTTGCCGTGCCAGCCGTCTCGCCGTTGCCGGTAATATAAAACCCAGCTAGCGTCGATGGTGCGTTCAGTATCGTCATCACATTTCCAACGAAACTTAGCCGATGTCCAAAACCGATTCGTACCAGTACCCCGCCGAACGAGCCGGAGGTGGCAGCATCCTGAAAAAACACATTGCCGTTGAAAGCCACCCCATAACAGATATTGTTTACATCCGGCGCGTCGTGCCCGATGGTCACCGGCGGATAGCCATGTGCGTTACGAAAGGTATTTCCGCTCGCCGTGATCGTGTGGCATGCAGCCCCGCTATCCGTGGCGATCTCCAGTGCGCCGTCGTAGGGATTGATGAAGACGTTGTTTGATACGGTGTGATTGCTGCCGCGCACGATGATCATGGCACCGCGCTGTGTCCCGTCGGTCACGGTCTGGCGATGGTTCCGGCTGATGTTCCCGGTCACTGAGCAGCCAACGCTACCGGTCACGTAGATATCGTGGCGCTGACCCAGATTGATATCGTTCCCATTTACAACGCAGCCCGTATTGTTGGACACCACAATCCCGTAACCCTGTCCGCTCAATGTGCCGACGATGGTATCCAGGCTATTCCGCTCGATCCGGGTCCCGATAATCGAGCCAGTGAAATGCTCGATGTAAATCCCCCGTATCACCGACTCGATACGGTTGCCGATGATTTGCGCATTGCTGAGTGTGATGACCGCAGAAGTGTCTGTGCCGATTCCGGTCTGCCCATCGCCTACCGAGCCAGTCCCGACAATCTTCAGGTCCTCGACACGCACATCATCCAGCGTCGCCTCCTCTAGCCGTACCCCGAACGTGCATACCGGATTTAGCGTGATCTGGTTGCCCGGCGTCCCGCGCACATAGACACTGGAGGCATTGATGTTAAACGCAGGCCCGGTAGCCGCGCAGGTGATTTGAGTCGAGCGAATGTCTAGCAACCCCGGAGAGTTCAACTCCACCGTGGCGTAAAGCGTAGCCGCACCCGCCGCTGTTTCCACCACTCCGCCCGCGGCCGGCAGGTCGCTCCACGCCTCCTGGATGCCCGCCGTGGCGCTCTGAATCGACCATGCCCCGCTATGCGAGTTGGCCGGCGTAAACTGGATGGTGCCCGTCGCGCCGTTCCCGGCACACGTTCCGCCGGTAATCAGAACCGCCTCCGCGCCGCCGGTGCCGCCGGAGATGTAGAGATAGTGATTCGCGTCGGTGCCGCTGACTCCCAGCGGGCAGCCGCCCATCGACGCAGTGAAAGTAATTGTCGCTGGTACTGCCGTTGTCAGTGTCCCGCCGGGGAATTTCCGTGGGAAATTAAATGTCGCCGCTTGCCGCACTCCATTGTCCCGATAGGCTGCCAGATTCTGAAACGTCGCCGATGTCTGCCCCCAGCCGGCCGTAGCAACTAACAGAATTGCCAGCAGCGCTATAAAACGACTGGCTGATGTATGGGTCGCCATTCTCCCCCCCTCCATTTGAGTAAAACACCAGTTACTGCGCCGGGATCAAGGCCGATGGGTTGCGTGCCTAATCCGCGAATCGTTGGCGGCCAGTTGAATAGCCAGCCGCCGGTTCCATCCTGTTTAATTTGCAAAGAAATGGTTTCCCCGTCAGTGATCGCTCCAGAGCTTTTTACTATGGATGAACTCTCGACATTCCCGGTAAGAACCACCTCGAAATCATTTCCGTCATCTAATTCAAATTCAATCGTGGTTGAGAATGGAACGTCAAATGACGTGAATTGCAACGCTCCACCGACGCCGCCGGTCTCCAGGTCCACCAGGTTGCCGCCCGGCTGAACGACGGAGAGATGATTATTCGCCGGGTCCCGAGCTAGATAGCTCAGTGGCTCATCGTCTTCCACCTGCGTTCCATATAGATAAATCTCACGGTAGGGATTGTCGGACAGTTCGATCGGCTCGGCGCCACCCATGCTGATCGTGTATGCCTCTACGAGCCATTGTTCACCGGCGAGGTTTGCGGCGTTGATCCGCATGAACATGAATGAGCCTGGGAATACCACGGCAAATTCTTCTGTGATCGATTCCAGCACATGAAACGACTCGTGAACGATAAAGATTGATGTGGTATCAAACGGATTATCGTCTCCCTCCAGGTAAATCCTGTTGCTCGCAATAAGATTCCCGATAATCAATCGCCTCTCGCCCTTGCCTGTGCCGGAGATGCCGCGCACCACCAGCCCCTTGAGCGAATCATCGCCTCCCTCACCGAGCCCCTGGCCACCTTCCCCGGAGGCGGAATCCTCCAGGTAGTGCCCCGTGGCATCCACTCCCACGGCAGTCGCTTTGGCGCGGATCACCACAACGGTCCCCAATCCGATAGGGGGAAATGTACTGCCAGGGTCGATCTGTCCCACAGCCAGTGTCAGCGTGTCGCCGTCATTCGAGTCGATTAAGAAATCAGCAATCGGCATCGACTCGCCGTCTTCATCCAACTCCAGCCCGGTATCCCGCATTCCGATTACGCTGACATACCGGCCGGCAAGAACATTCGTCGTAAATGGCGGATCAACTGCCAGCGTGATGCTTGTTGATGTGGTCGATACAACCTCTCCGCCCCATATCCCGGCATGAATTAACCGCTTCAGTCGAACCGCAATCTTGCGCACCCATTGATCGGGCCCGCCGGTGTATCTCTCGAAATAGCCAGATGGAAATCCCGCCGGAAAATCTATCCCCAGGAACGTAATTGTGTCCGGGCGGGCAGACGTTCCGGTCACCGTTACTGCCGTTCCGAGCGTTCCCAGGTACTGCGCCCCCGTTTGATAGGTCAATACATCCGGCGATTCCCCAAACAGCAGGATCCAGCCCGGCGTTGTCGGATCCCAATTTAATCCGGCAAGCGTGACTGTGTTGGTATTTGTGCCCGCCGGCACATCAACCGTGGCGATATCCGATCCGAGCGTATGCCGGCCGGCAATCACGCCGCCCGTGATATCGTCAATCGCCACAGCCCGGAGATAGTATCTTTTCCCGCCAGCCAGAAACCCTCCGGTGCTGGCCGTTGTCGCAACGATTGAAGCTCGCGGCCTCCGAATGAGCGTGGAAATCTGATTGACGGGCAATGCGCCGCCTACCATGACTTGCACCACCGAAGTACCTTCTGCGGCTCGCTGCTCCGTCTGTGCGATTCCAAAGGTATATTCAGCCGGTGGAATCATCCGGGCCGCGCTGGACGAAAACCCGTGAGCCATCGCGGGACACCACGGCAGGGGCCGTGTCTTGGTATCAATCTCAACCGGCACCTTATCCGGCAGAACGTCCTCGGGCTTCGGCGCAATCACGTAGTCGTACATCGAATCCGTGGTTGTTCGCCCGGTAATGTCAATCGAATAATCCGGATTGAGACGCCATCCGGTGACGCGAAACTCGCCGGCCCCGCCCGGCATGTCCGGGTGCGTCATCGAGCAGACCATGCCCGGCTCTACCCCGACACCCAAAACCGTGGTCTTGAATTGCACCTCGCGCGCCGCGAGTTGCTCGGTCAGATCGGCGCCGCCCAACTCCTCGCGCAGCCGCGTAATCAGGAACCGGTGCGCGTGCGATTTCCGGTAGCACCCCAGCAAGTGCATCTCGTTGTGATGGTAAATCGGCTCCAAGCCGCCGGAAATCAGAAGCGCGTTGTCTTCGCCATAGAATGTTGCGGCATCTTCCTGGAAGCCGTCTTGGGCGCCGGGCTGCGTCTCCCCCTTTTCTTCATTCGAGTAACTTACCGTCAGATGATTGAACGCAGGCTGCGGCAGGTTCAGATCCAGGCTGTTCCAGACGATATTTCCCTCGGTAAACGCCTCCGCGACAGACGAGTTGCTGCGGATGCCCAGGCGCAACTTGCCGAACGCGAAACTGTAATACCCCAAACTCGGCGTCAGTATTTCCTGTAGCCAACTGCGCAGCGGCTTCTGTTCTGCGATGTATCCACGGAACTTGAATTGCGTCTCAGTGCCGGACCCCACCAGCTTATCGACCGTGTCGTCGGCAATGGCGGCCGCAGCCACCGCCGCGGCCACATCAAAATACTGTTCCGCCGTCGCCGCCGAAGCGAATTGCATTCCCTTCGCCCGCAGGAATGCATTCACCGCAATCCACACCGGATTCGTCAGCGTCTGCTGACTTCTTGATCCGGCGCCTGTCCACACCCAGCCCTGCAAGCCGCCGGAAACTATCGCCACCAGTTCGTGCTGTTCTGGCCGCGAAAGTTGGATGCCCTTTTCGTCTTTCCGTAGCAGTTCAATGAACGCAACCCCGGCGGCGAAATTGCGCTTGTACCATAGATTCCCGGCGGTATCCTGCTCCTGCCGCCAAGCCGGCAGATCATTGAACATCCCGGCCTGGCCCATCGATAGAAAATCTTTGGCGGCCGCCGGATCGGCCCCGGCAACTTCCCGCAGCCCAATGGTGGGATGTGGCCAGCCGTGCTGGAACTGCCCATCCAGCGTATGTCCACGTCCGTAAGTCAGCGGCCCGCGCCCCACAATTCCCAAGCCGCGCAGGAATTCCCCCTCCTCGCGGATGGCCGCCACAAGCGCGTTTACCTGCATTGCCGAATCAGTATAAATTTCCGGCAACGCTCGATTCACAATCGACTCATCTTTGATCGAGGTCGACGTAATCCGAATATCATTTACACGGTCTTTCACCCGCACGCCTTGCGATTCGATGATCTGTGCGCCGAAAAACCGGTCCATGGTATGCGCCAGGCAGCCGTTGTCCGTCGCATACCCCTTGTCGCAACTTCCGAAGTCCGCGCTCGGGAAGTGCGTCAGATCCAGGGTGTTGGCAGTATGCCCGCCGCCGGTAATTCCAAATGGGCACCCCCCCGATGTTTGACCGTCGTTAAATTTCTTCCAGCAAGTCTGTCCCAGGTTCTGCGTCGGATACGGCAACGCCAGTTCGTAAATGCCATCCGATGCCGATAGCGTGAATTGCGGCCCGGCATCCGATTTCCACTTCGTTACCTCGCCCTTCCACAAATCTAGTTTGATCCCGCTGGTGCCCGTCGCCGGATCCACCCAAAACAGGCTGAACTCCACTCCGGCCATCCGTAAGTTGGTGTCGTTCGCCAGGGCGCGCATCACCCGATCGGCGTTTCCGAAGATGAATTCCGCGCCGTCCGCGCCTCCTCCGTGCGAGGAGATATATTGCTGAATGCCGCTCCACGACAGCAGTCGTGCCTGGTAGAGTTGCCCGCCCACCGTGCATCTCCGGTCGGAAACGTACACCGCCGGATAGCCGCTTGCCCGAGGCTGCAATTTAACGAGCGGAATCACGGTCTGCGTCTGCGACAGCAGTCCCGCTTCGAGTGTGGCGTTCGGGAACCGCTCCAGTGTTGCACTTACGGTGTAACTCGGCCCGGTGGTCGGCACCTCGACCAGATTGACCCCAACCGTCGAGATGGCGTCAGAAAGATGCTGCCAACTCAGCGGCTCGTTCTCGAAGCGGACCGTGAACGCAGTGGTGCCCTGCCCGTTATCGTTCGGGGCGTTGTACGTGAATGAGCCGTATCCGCCCTGGCGTCCCTCCCAGAAGTCTCGCAGATCCTCGCGGTCAGTCTCATTCAGCGCCGCGCGAATCACGCGGAACACCCGCCGCCCCGTTCCCAGATAAAACCGCTGCTCGATCTTGGCGTTGGCCGAGCCGAACGGATGCACCGCGACTTCCGGCGCCTCGATCCTCGAGTGCCCGTAATCCGACACAATGGGGAAGACGCCCGAAGGCGTGATTTCGGGAACCTGGATGTTGCCTATGAAATCTGGCATAAACTCACTTCTTCATGGAGTGCCGGAATTCGCAGCGGTCGGGATGGCACCCGAAAATCAGCGGATGCAGGACGTAATGCGTGAAGGCATGCAGCAGGCGGAAACACGGCAGGCGGCGGATTATTGAGCCACCACGGGCACTGCGACGGCGCAGTACAGTTCCTGCCCGGCCGATGTTGTGATGTAGTTCAGGCATGTGTAGGTGGTTCCCAGTGTTCCGCCGCGGATGCGCGCCACGGTCTTGGCCGCGGTGAAGAGTTCCGTCACGAGCGTCAGTCCCGTGGGAATCGTCCACTCGCTGGCGGTGATCGTCTCACCGGAGGCGAACTGCTGCGCGCGATTCCAAAAAACCGTCAGGTCTTTGTCGGTGTCGGGGTCCTTCTCCCGCGTGATCGATAATTCCCTCACGACCACATGGATCGTGAAGTCGCGCGTTTGGCCGTCGCTGCGCGTAACATGGTTCGTAACCGTGTACCACTGGCCCAGCGTGCCGCCGCTCAACCGCACGGATGTGGTCGTGCCGGTAAAGCCATTCCCGGCCGCCGTCAATCCAGCCGACGCCGCCCATGAGCTGGCCGTGATCGTTACCCCGGCCGGCAACTCCCCACTTGCCGCCCAGTCGAAATCGAAGTCCTGCACCGAGGCTGCGAAATACTTTTTACGGATGATCTGTTCGGCCAAATTAATCCTCCGTGCCGACTTCCACTTCGCGGCCCAGCGGCGGCAGCACCATGTCCCCATCCAGCCGCGGCACCTGGATGTGGCGCCCCAGCGGCGGCAGAATAATCGCTCGATAGGGATTTGCTGTGAAGATGTGAAACACCGCGCTCTGCCCGCTCATCGTGAACGTGCCACTCTCGGCAATCATCGGATAGCCGTGGATCAATCCGACATCCTGACCGGTAAATAGGAATGCGCCCAATTCCGCATCCAGAACATTAGCTCCAGCCGGGGTGTAAATCAGTCCGGCATCCTGGCCGGTGAAAACATACACACCACCGGCGGCGGCGATCAGCCGCGCGATCCGTAGCCCCGCATCCTCGCCGGTAAACAGGAACGCGCCAATTTCGGCAGCCAACCTTCGGAGCGCAATCAACCCGGCATCTTGTCCCGAGAAGCTGAATGAGCCCGGATCGGCGGCCATTTTCCTGGAGGCCGCCAATCCGGCATCTTGGCCAACAAACGAAAACACTCCAGAAGATGCCGGAATAATCAAACCGGAGCGCAATGTTGCCGCTTGTCCTGAAAACGAGAAGCTACCAGCATCGGCGGAGATCCTTCGTAACGCAATGAGTGCTGCATCCTGCCCTGAAAAGATAAATGTGCCCGCAGCCGCCGCCATCTTCCGAGCCGCCGTCAGCCCGGCCTCCTGGCCCGTGAAAATATAGCTTCCCTGCTCGGCTGAAAGGATGCGTGCGGCCAGCAGCTCGGCGGCCTGGCCAGACAGTGCAAACGAACCGCTGGCCGCCGGAATCCGCCAGGAGTGTTGCAATCCCGCGTCCTGTCCCGTGAACGTGAATGCGCCGAGGTTCGCGGCCATGATTCTCGCGGCCCGCAAACTAGCCGCGCTTCCCGTAAACACGAATGCCCCGGACTCCGCCGACATGGTCGGATTGCCGGCGCCGACCAACAAGTCAACGTCCTGCCCGGTAAAGATGAATGCTCCCAAGCCCGCTGCGAGCACCCGGGTATGGAACAGCCCGGCGGTCTGTCCGGTATATAGAAAAGTTCCGGTGGCGGCCGCAAGTTTCCGGGCGGCTCGCAATCCGGCGGCTTGGCCGGTGAACGTAAAGGCGCCCGCATCGGACGCCAGAATCAATCCACGCTTCAATCCAGCGGCTTGACCGGTGAGCAGATACGCTGCGGCCTCGGCGGCCAGAATTCGCGCCGCACGCAACTCCGCTGCCTGTCCGGTGAATACGAATGCACCGGCACCGGCAGCCAGCGAACGTCCGTAAATCAGTGCGGCAGTCTGTCCGGAGAACAGGAATGTCCCGGACTCCGCCGTGAGTGGCACATCGCGCAACAGGCTTGCCGCCTGGCCGGTGAATGTGTAGACGCCGGAGTCGACGGAAATAATCTGATCGTGGACCAGTCCGGCAGCCTGCCCTGAAAACACAATCGCTCCAGGGTCAGCCGCTAAACTGTATCCACGAAGCAGATTCGAGTCCTGGCCGGTAAAAACATACTCGCCGCCATTGGCCGACACATTGCGGTCTGCCTTCAGCCCCGCCGCTTGACCCGTGAAGGTGAACCCGCCGCTTTCGGAAGACAGTTTTCGGTCGGCCAGAAGCGAGGCTGCTTGGCCTGAGAATGCAAACGTCCCGGATTCGGATGCCAGCAGGCGGTCGTGCGCCAGCGTGGCCGCCTGCCCGGAGAACGTGAATGCCCCCGAGTTGGCCACCACCTTGCGGTCGGCTGGAAGGGCCGCGGCTTGACCAGTAAACGCAAAACTGCCGGAATCCGCCGGCATCGGCACATTGCGAATCAGCGCGGCAGTCTGTCCAGTGAAGGCAAAACCACCGCTTTCGGCCGCGACATTTCTGTCCGCTGCCAATGTCGCAGCTTGACCCGTGAACGTGAACGCCCCCGTTGCCGCCGGAACCTTCCAGGATTTCAAAACCCCTGCGGCTTGGCCCGTGAATGTGAACCCGCCCGAGAGTGCGGCCACATTGCGGTCTGCCTTTAGGCCCGCTGCAATACCGCTAAACGCGAATGCCCCGCTGGCTGCATCGATGGTTTCATTCCCGCCGACGCCAACCAGGAACGTGCGGGCCGTTGTCCAATCGCTCCAGGTTGCACCGCCGTTCGGGTCGAGTGCTCGCGCCCGCCAGTACCAGGTGCCGTCGCCTAGTTCATCCCCGGCCTGCACCGTGAACGATGCCAAGTCGCCGGAATCGAATGGGTCGGTGTCGCCGCCATCGGTGGTGTTGGCGAAGCCGGAGTCGGTGCCGGATAGCTTGTTCAAGAGTGGACGATCTACCTCAATGTAAAAAATCTGATCGGTAGCTATAGCGTTACTCCAAACGCCTGCAAAATTTTTTCTTGAACTCACCCCTCCATGTGAAGGACTGGAATTATCTGCGCCCACTTGCACATTTGTAGCCCCGGAAACGGCGGCCTCAATCGTAACCACATAGTTCTCATAAGGTACGAGTGAAATTTGATCCACCCCAGAGAAAGTAAAAGTGATAAGCTGAAACGATCCAGTCAATGTGGAAACGTTAAAGCCAGCAGATGTTGCAAGTGCCAATCCGGTTGGAAGGCTAGTAGACCCATACGTTCCGCTATGGGCATAGATTTTCGCAAACGCTGTTCCTGTTGGGCTACCACTTTTCAATAAGTACCATTTGACACTTTTGAGCTTTCCGCCCCCAGAAGTAAAAGATTGCCCCTGCCCAGAATTGCCGCCGTCTGCTATGGTATCGAAAGTGCTATGGTTCGCCTCAACATAACTGTCATCTACTACCGTCCCGCCGGAGTCGAACGTTGCCACCGTGTCAACCTGCACGTTGTACCGCACGTCATCGGCGTTGCCATCCGTCCCGGTGAACTCCAGAGTGGGCGTCGTATCGCTGCCGAAGTCAGTCGCGTCGGCGGTGTTCAGCGCGATGGTGGGTGTAAGGTCATTCCACCAGACCATCGTGAACGATACGCCCGCCGCCGCGCCGCTCAGATCGAACGATGCATCCGCCGTCGCTGCTGGAGTCGCTTGCAGCCGGTAGGCGAACGACGCCATTTGGTCGCTGCCGATGGTGTTGCGGTACTGGTTCGTGCTGGTCAGCACCCAGCCGGTCCCGGAGATGCCAGCAACCGTGGGCGCACTGCTAACGAATATCGCCGCCAGACTCACATTGTCGCGATGGGTGGGAGTAGTGTCCGCAACTACAATGGGATCGGCAGACGCAACGGAGGCAGCCTGGAAGTCTACATCAACGCGCCAGGTCCCTACCTCGCTCGGAGTGAAAACATGCAGCGTCGCCGATACGGGTATGTTACCGCCCACAGAGCCGAAGTCCATCGACGGGTCTGCGCTCCACGTCCCGTTAAACTGCGCCCACCACATCTTCCGGGCCTGATTATTTGCAGCCTGAGCGAAGTATGGTCCGTTCCATGTCTGCCCGCCAGTGGCGTTAAGAGTAATCAGGCTAGCATCCGCCGTTCGTATCTGCCCCACCATCACCACCAGCATCCCGGAGGTCATGCTGGCAGGCGGAGTCAGTGCAAGAGTAGTCGGCTCTTGCGCCGTCCCGTTGTCAGCGGGGTTCGAGGCGGACCCGAAATAGGTTGGTGCTGCCATAAATCAATCCCGCTCAAACTCCAGCATGTGCTGGCAAATCACCACCTGGGCGCCGCGCGATGGCAATTCGTGGAACCGCTCCCACTCGCCCCATGCCACCGTCCACCACGGCCCCTCGCACCATCCGCCCGGAATATGAAACTCCGGTGGCGCCGTAGAGAACGATTCCTTGATGATCTTTACCCGCTCGCCGCGCAGATTCTTCCACAGCAGCGGGTCGACCCCGCGAATACAGCCCAGGGCATCTGCCGGCAAGTCTCGGAACCGCGCCCAAGCCATCGTGATCGTGCGGTCCCGCGGCTCCGTGAGAACTATTCCGCCCATTTCGCTTACCCCTCATTCGTGAGGCTTTGTCCGCCAGTAGACTTCGCGATGGCCCCCAACTGCTTGTCAATCTCCACCATCCGCGGCAACTCAATTGCCTTGATCTCCCGCGCCAGTTCGCGCGCCCGAGCCTCGAATGGTGCCGTCTGCGCTACGATTCGGTCGCGCTCCTCGCGCAGCGGCCCGGAACGCGATTGGATCTCCGCCTTCTCGGCTTGTAGTTTCTTGAATACCTCGAACAATTCTGGAAACTCCTTTAATGCCATGCCGTATCTCCTGTCTGTTAAACGTGAATTGCCGTCAAGACGCGCCAGCGCCGGCTCCCGGAAGAAGCCGGCATGAGCGCCGCGAAGTCGCCGCCATTCGCGATTCGCGAATCGCGAACTTACGCCAACGTCAGAATGCTGGCCCCGAAGTCCACCGTAAACGTCTCGGTGTCGGCCAGGTCCACGGCCGTTGCCTTGTCCCACCAGCCCAGCAGCGGCCGGGTTGCCGCCGCCCCGCCGGTGGCGTTGTAAAAGAACACATACCGGAACTGAGCAAAGGCCCCGGTGGACGTGAATACCGAATCGTTGCCCACCAGCGAATACGTCCCGCCGGATTGCGATGAGCCGGTAATCGTTACCGTGTTTCCACCAGCCGTGTAGCCATTGCCGGCCGCAATCTCCGCTGCGTTGGATGTGGATTCAATCACCGCCGGCGGCCCCACCACGGTGTCGAAATGTGTGTCGGCCGCGTTCGGCGAGGTGTTCGTCAGGGCAACCTTCAGCGTGTCGCTGCCCAGGTTATGAACCTTTTCCGCTAATTCCTCCACCGTTACATCGAACTTTAAGTACGTCGCCATCTGTATCCTCCCCTTTTCCCTTGACCGCATCTGCCCGGGGAGGCCATAATTGCCACGTTGAAAATGAGGCGCATGGCTTCAAACCCCGTGCCGTTCTCAAAAACGTCCTGCGGGGCGGTTCCTACCCGCCCCACGGGAATCAACTTAATTCCACCATTGCCATCCGGAACAGCACGCGCGCGATCCCGGCTTGCTGCTCCCAGAAACCGTCCATCCGAACCGTGTACCGCCCGGTTGTCGCCACTCCCGTCGGATCGTGCGAGAATTTCGGGCTTGTCTCCGGGCCGTAGTAAAAATAAAACGGCTCATGCGTCCCTTTGCGGTCCTGGAAAAACGTCCGCACCGTGGCAGCGCCAGAAGGCGCCAGCAGCGCCTCGAATTCAAACCGCTTGCGGCTGGTGGATGCCAGCAGACTCCGCTGCGATTCCCCGTTGCGGTATTCGTTCACCAGAGCCGGATACGCGCGGGCGTGCTGCATAGCCCGGTACAGGATCTCCGGGAATACTTCCACCGGACTCGCATTCGGCACGCTCCCCGGCATTAGCTCACCGCCAGCATTGGCCGCAACTGTGTTGCCGCCGTCTTGAGCCTCACCGCGTCTGACTTCTGGCCTTGCTCGACCGAGATTGCCAGTTCCCGACCGTGCTTGCTGACCACCGTCAGCGTCCGGCGGTCCAGCACCTCGCCTTCCAGCGTCAGCACAATCGGCACGCTGGCCGTCGTCGTTGGCGACTCCAGCGAGGCCCCGCGGGAGAAAACCTGATCGAGTGATGCAGTCGAATTCGATGTCAGCCCGCCAGTCGGCACCCGGAACACGTTCCCGCCGGAACCGAACAGCACGCTCGGCTGTACCGCCGCCGGAAAGTTCCCGCGCTGCGCCGTCGTCATGGCGTACAGTTGGATCAATTCGCGGATCTGCGGCTGCGCTATCGCGAGACTCAGATTCCCCCCATACGACTGCTTCGCTATCTCGACAATCGTTTGCAGCAGCTTCTTGTCCGGGATGTCCACTCCGTAAGTCGACCGGATCAACTCCCGCAACTTATCTTCTGATTTCTTCCGGAACAGCCCGAACAGGCCCACCGCAGCGCCGATCCCGGCCCCAATCGCTGCGCCCATCGGCCCGCCGAATTGGAAGCCAATCAGCGCGCCGCCGGCAGTCGTTTGCGCGAGCCCTCCCCAGCCGCCTTGCTTGATTCCGTTCAAAGCCAGCAACCCGCCTGCCAGCCCCGCCGCAGGAGAACCTAAAATTGAACTAAGCGACGTTGCGCCCTGCCCCTGTAGGAATGGGCCGATCAGGCCCTCCGGGCGAGCGTTACCAATACCAAGAAAGCCCTTCAGCCCCGGTAGCATCCCGGCCAATCCAGCCGCCTGCCCCACTCCACCGGCGCCACCGGCTGATGCCGCGCTCGCCGTGGGCGAGGTTACCTCTCCGCCAAACCCGACCGTGCCCCCCGGCGCACCCGGAAAACCTATCCCGCCCGCACCTAAGAAGGGTACGACCGATCCCAAAGCGGTTGCGGTACCCAACCCGCCGCCGGCGGTTGATGCGCCGCGCCCGCCCAACAGTCCCGACAGCAGTTTCGCCCAGTACGACGTCACCACGTCCTTGATCGCCGTCAGCATCCCGGTCTTGAACGAGTTCGCAATCGCATCCCACACCGATTCCGACTTCGTTACCAGCGCGTCAAACACCCCTTCCGCCTGCCGCTTAAACGAGTCGAACACCTTCTGGTTATGCGACTGGATGATCTCCGCCTGCCGGATCGCCGCATTCTCCTGCGTCGCCAGAATCGCCGCATTGGTTTCATTGTCCAGTTGTCCGCGCAGCAATTCGCGCTGTTTGGATAACTCCGCAATCTGCCGCGTGATGCCGTCGACATTCGCTCCGGCTGCCGCAAGAATCTCTTTCTGGAGTTCCGCCTGGGCCACTAATTGCCCAGTCTCCAGGTCAAGCATCGCCATCTTTACGCGATGCACTTGCTCGATGAACTGGATTTCGATATCGGCTCGGCGACGCTCAATGTCCAGCCGCACGACCAACTCCTGCTGCGCGTTCAATCCCACCGGAATCCGCGCCGCCTCTAAATCCAGGGCTCGCATCCGCGCGTCTCGCTCGCGCGCCAGAGCTTCGGTCTGGAATTGCAGCCGCTCCACCAGCATCCCGCGAATCTGCTGATCGAGTTCGTTCTCGAATCCCAGGCGCCTGTCGCGAAGTTGCGTGTCATACGCCAGGCGCGTCTCAAATTGCTCGCGGACAACATCGTTGAATTTCTCGAATGATTCCAGCTGCGCCTCCCGGATCTTCAGTTGCAACGCCTTTTCCAGCGACAACCTGGCCTCGGCTTGCAATGCAAACCGATGCGTTACCCCAGAATCGTCCGTTGGCGTGCTGAGTTTCTCGATCTCTTTCATTACCTCTAGCAACGCCTTGGCGGCACCGGTAGCCGCCTGTGTCTGTGTTGCCAGCAGGAACTCGCGAGCCTTCTGGTTGGCCTGTTCCTGCGCCTTGGCAATCTTCTGCTGCAACTCCAATTGCTCCGCGGTCAACTTATTAGCCAGTGCCTGCTGTGCCGTGTCGGGAACTACCGGGATATCGACTTTCGATTCGGATAGCTTTTTTATCAGTACCGTTAATGCAGACAGCCGGTCCTCGGACGCCTCCAGGTTCTCGTTCATTTTCACAAGCGTTTCGTCGCTGAAGATGCCGAATGTGTTTCCGATTCTGACGATATTCAACGCCGCCGCGTTGAGCGTTATCATCAGTGCCTGCCATGCCTTCGAGATCTCCAGTAACATCATCAGCATCGTGCCCATGACCCTGATCGCCAGTTCGATAGGCGTGATTAGGTATTGCACGAATAGCCCGCCGTTGTCCTTGATCCATGTTGCCAGTGTGGCAATGGCCGCTATGACCCCTTTCAGCGCCGGCTGGAATCCCTCGCCAATCGTTTGCTTTGCCTCCTTGAACAGGCGGTCCAGAGATGTCATCTGCTTGCCAGCGGTCCCCATGGAACGCTCGTATGTCCCCAGTAGCCTCGTTCCGAATTCCAGGACCTGGTTCTCGGCAATCTGCTTCTTCTCCAGTTCCGTCAATGCCTTCCCGGTTTCGCGCTGCCGTTCCAGAAATGCCTGCTGGAAGTCCACCATGATCCCGTAGGTGCGTAGCACCCGCACCTGCTGGGTCACAATGCCGTTCACGATGCCCTCGAATGCCTCCGAGGAGTTGATTCCGGCAATTACCGCAGCGTTCTGTGCCACTCGTGCCAGGTCGGCCGCCTTGGAGAGATCGAGTTCGGCCGCGATCATCCGGGCAACGCTCCCCCGGGCCTCCTCTAATGCGATGCCACGGGCCCGCACCGCCTCCACTGCCGCGCGTGCTGTGCGAACCTCTATCCCATTTACGCGCGCAAGCGAATCGACGACAACCGCCAGTGTCTCGGTGCGGGCCGCATATAGCGCCGATTCCACGGTAAGTTGCCGGATTACCTCAACCACACTCTGGAACGCTGCCCGCACGGCATGGGCAATCAGGATGCCTTTGGCCATCCCGAGCACCAGCCCGTCGAAGCCTTGGCTACCCTTCTTGGAGCTGCGCTCCAGGTTGTCGCCCACCCCGCCTACCACGCGGTTGAATTGCTCAACCTTGGCTATTCCGTCCCGGGTGTCCACCCGGATGACTAACTCAAGATTCTCATTGGCCATTGGGATTTACTTCTGCGACGGCTCGTTTTCTTTGTCGAGCCGATCGCGGTGCTGCTCGATCAGTAGCAGCACGTCCAACTCATCCGGGGAGACATCATCCATCGTGATCGTCACCCCGGCATTCATCATCCGCCGCAAATCCACCGCCCGCATTAGCAGCCGCCCCTCGGGACTGGATTCGCAGGCGTTTTCTAGTTTCGTCAGGATGCACGCAGCGCAGCGTTGCTCGTTGTCCGGGGCCGCATCGCACATGCGCGGCCCTTCGCATAGCTTCTCCCGGCGCAGCCCCCAGTAAATCAGGTAATCTACCGTTGGGCGTTCAGGCCACGCCGGCTTTAAAAATCAGATTCTGTCCCGGACTGCACTGCCCGCACCGACTTCAGGATGACTTCGGAAACCGCGGTGGCTTTATGCACCACCGGAACCGATCCGGCGTATCCCTTCGGATATCCCGGCTGGATCAGCTTGTCGTAGAGCGCCCCGGCCGCGGAAATATTGATCCGTGTCTCTGTCCGGCCATGCTCGAATTGCAGCGTGTCGCCGGCATTCCGCGAGTAGTCCCGCTCCTCGCGCTTGGTGGGCATCCGCAGCAGGTGCTCGGTTCTCGCCCGCGGTACGTCCATCACCACCAGATAACCACCCCCGGAACGCTCCACGTCCACAATCGCCGCCCGGCCCAAACGGGAAACAATATGTCCCGCCTCGGCGCCGTCCAGTTCCGGTAATGGGTAGTCCGCACTGGCAATCTTCTTTACGAATTGAATGTCCAGCTCGTCTGTCTCTGTAGCGCGCGTTTGCACCCCCCCGCCGACCGGGCGCGACACCACGCGGATGGCGTTCTGATGCGCCATCCACTCCTCGTCCGTGGGATACCTGACATGCACTTCCCTGTTTCCGCTCTCGGATTCAAAGACAACCCTGATCCCACCGCTGACATCAAACAGCGGAGGCTTACTTTCTTCGCTCATTTTCACCTCATGGATTTTTTGGAGCCGCACCAGGGAATCGAACCCCGAACCTGGGCTTTACAAAAGCCCCGCTCTGCCGTTTGAGCTAGTGCGGCGCCGGATTTGATTGGTCCCGCTGGCCGCGGCTTACGAATCGCGCGGAACGCCCCGGCGGCGGGCACCCCGGAGAATCAACAACGCAGCGGGACCTGGGCGGCGCATATGTTCTTTGGCAGGACGCCGCCCAAATTGATTAAAAATCATCGGCCCACGCATCCGAAATTTGCGACATCAATTACGGCTCGACAGTGCCAATATTATCCGTGTTGCACTTCGCAACCGCTTCCAGTAAGCCGTTTGTGGAGTGGTACAGGCAATTAGCGTCCACGTTTACCGTCAGCAGACCGTCCACATCGCTGAACTCTGCGGCTCCAAATACGATCCGATGAAACGTCAGCGCCAGGCTGTTGTTGGCATCGTATGTCAGCGTCAAAACGGCCGTTCCCTCGGTCTGGTTCGTTACTTTCGTGAGTTCCGTTGAACCGTTCTCGAAGCGAGCAGTAAACTTCAGGCCCAACGTCCTGTTGCCAACCTCCAGCCGCCCGCGAATGGCGGCACCATCTTGGGTTCCAGAACCTGGATAGAATCCCTGGTCGAGCAGCAGATTGTTCTGGAAACTTGCCTCCAGGGAGACAATGTTCTTTGCGGTAACGTAATCCACGCCGTTAATCGTACATGCCAGCGAGGCAGAGGACAGCAGTTTTTCCGCTGTCGCCGCCGGCATCGCGATTGCCGATGGCTCCGTGAATTTTCCGCTGCCTACAATGTCGCAGGTCAGTTTGCTGCTGGCCCGCCCCGGACCGCTCGCAACATTCAGCGTCCATCCAGAAATCACGTTCCCGATGGTCACGTAATCGAATACGTCAGAAGCCCCTGGGCGCATTTGCTCGATGTAGCTGAAATACGGCAGCTCGATGCCGTCCGTCTCCGGGTCCAGCGGCGTGCAGGTGTAAGTCAGGTTTGGCGGCGTTCCGCTCTTTGCATACGCCCCCAGCCCGAATACCATCCCCCAAGCGCCAAAATCAGACGACAGGTACTTATCGATCTGTCCGGAAAAGTCCCAGTGCGACTTGAATACCTGGGTGGGGAATTCGTGCCCCTTGCCAAGTTCCGGTGCGTCGTTCTCGGTCATTAACTTCGGTCGGTGTAGGGTTGTGTTCAGCTTCCCGAGACGCCAACTGCCGGCGGCGACATTCGCCACGCCAATGGCGTTTTGCTTCTTGAATCCCCATCCAATGAGTGCTTCCTGTAACCTAGCGGGCATCGTCATTCACCTCCCAGTGCGTTTCTTTCTCCGGAGCGGGACACTGCCGCCATTTCTGGACCATCATCAGGTACAGGATCTCCGGGATTGCTTCCACCTCCCGCGTTTCTCCCGTGGAGGCTTTCTTCATCCATATTTTTTCCATCTAGTCGTCTCCAATCTCGCTGAATGTGATCTGCACCTCGAAATGGTCCATCCCGGCATCGTCAATGCGCCGCTGGATGGAGGGCAAATCCGTCAGGCAGGAAGGATGCACGTAGGAGCCGGTAATCGGCTGCGCGCTCACCGTGGCCGGCACGCCCTTGACGATCAGGCGAAACAATTTCCCGTATCCCGCCGGCGGCTCGTTGTCCTGTAGTTCACGGCAAATCAGATACAGCGCGAACTGATGTTTCCATACCTCGCTGCTGTTTAATTGCCCCGGAAACGTCCCCTGCCACGCAATCAGAATCCCCGGTGCATCCATCTCCGCCAGCGCCTTCGATAAACTGGCGTTTTTCAGGTAGCCGTCGTGGTAGACTTCGATCCGGTCGGCGTTCCCGCCCAACTCCGCCACCAGATCCGGTATGTCGCGCAGGAAATCGCGTAGACTAACCGCAATCTCCGATGGCTCGATCATGCCGCCCTCCGCACCACTACCCTCACCATCTGCTTCACCGCCGCGCTCCATGCCCGCCCGATTACCGGCTGTAGCGCCATAATGTTGCGCGTCGAAAGGATCATCCACGGCTCGCGCAGTTGGTTCCTGACAGCCTTGACGCGCGCTGCAAACGGACCCATGCCCAGCCGAACCTCATTGTCCCTAACGGTGCGTGGCGTAAAGGCGTCCATCATGTGCCCGATAAACCGCTTTCCGGTTTTCTTACGCTTCTTCGCCCGAGTCAGTTGATTTCCGAAAGCGAGCCCGTGTCCGCGGAGGTCACGAATCGGTTTTAATCGCATGTTCCGCTTGATGGCCGCCCATTTCTTCGACAGCGGCTTCGCGGGACCGTCCGTCGGACCAATCCCAGCCGCCGTCCGGGCATTGATCTCGCGCACTGCGGCAAACCCGATTACCGCCATCGACTTCTGCGGTATCGTCAGCCGCCCCAGCTCCACCTTCTTTTTCCAGTAGATGCTGACCGCTCTTGCCATCTAAGTACCATTCCGTCAAGCGATGTCATTCCGAACGCAGTGAGGAATCTGCTTCTTCCTGATTTGGTGGCAGGGGCTAGAATCGAACTAGTTACCTCCGGGGTATGGGCCCGGCATGCAACCACTACACTTCCCTGCGATGAATTTGCTGGATTCCGGTCCTGAATTGGAGTATTCCGTGCCAGCCGCCCCACGGCCGGAATCCGTTGACTGGAAACTGTCTAGGATTTATTCCCGGCGGATCCCCAGCAGCACCCCGCCGGCGCGGTCTACTTCCACCTGCCATACCCGGTAGGTATCCGCTCCGATGGTCACCGTGTCGCGCTCCTGCGGCGTCTCGTTCATATCGGAGAGTTGCAAAAACAGCACCATCGCGGTGGAATTCGCTTCCCGCGTCTCCGGTCCGGCTGGCTCCGCAATTCCCTTGACGGTCTGCGGCTCTGCCCCGGGGTTCCTCGATTGATACACCACGTCCCTGCCGAGCACGCCAACGACGCTCTCGTTCATCGTGCTCGACAGGGCATCCCAATCAGCCATCAATCACTCCCAATGGCTTATTTCCGTGCGTATTCGATCCAGGCGCCGTACACGTAAACATCGTTGGAACCGGTGGCGTGTGCTCCCGGGGTCAGTGTGATCGCCAGTGTCGTCGGATACGGCCCGACTCCGCCAGCCGCGAGTGTAACCGTCAGGTCCTGCAGTGTCGTACTGAGTGCCCCAGTGTTACCGCCGAAGTTGGTGTCCCCGGTTCCTTCGAAAGCGCCAACGGCGATTACAGGCGTGTCCACTGATGCGGCCTTCATTTTGGCCAGCACGTGAACCTCAATAGCTGCGGTGTCATCCAGGTCCGGCGGATAGCAGATGCTCGGCAACTGGACCTCAAGCACCGACGCGGAAGCCCACGAAAGCCGCAATTGCTTGTCTGTGGCTGCATTGCCGCGTTCCAGGATCGGATCCGTGTCCTTGGCGACCTGTGCCGTGCCGACAGTCGCGATGTCGTTCGTGGCGATAATTAGCGCGTCGGAAATCGGCAACTGGATGCATCCGGTTGCCAGGGTCGTGCCCAGCTTCGCGGCCGTTACTGCGCCGGCTGCCAGGTTCGTGGTCCCAACCGTGCCGCTCCCTAGCGTGCCGCTGCCTGGGCTGGAAATATGCCGCACCTCGATGGTCGCGGTTGCCCCGGAAGTGATCGTCGCCATCGCGATGCCGAAGAAATAGCCGCTGGACTTCTTCGACAGTTTCGGCGTGTCCGCATCCACGTAGAAGATCGAATCTCCCACGGAAACCGCGCTGCCTGCGCTGTCATCAATGCCCTTCACGGATAGTTTGTAGACACCGCCGTCAAACTTCACCATCGTTTCCGTCGAGGCCGAAACTCCACCTTCACCCTCCGCTGACAGGGCCACCCCCGTCATCGTCCCGAATCGCACCGGATCGCCGGACGCCGGAGTAGCCGGATCCGAGCAGACAACGGGAAGATGTTTGCCGTCTTGTACAAAATTGTTCATTTCTTCTCTCCTTGATTTTCAAAAAACTGTTCTCACGGGGCGCCTGCCTGGCGCCCCGTTTCCCAATGCCGCATCAGATGGATTAAGCGCCGTCGTTCAGGTACGCCCCGCGGAAATCAATCACGCCGCACCCGAAATCATGGCGGATCTTGACCTCAACCCCGTCCACATCGAAACCATTCCTGGTCTCCGTGTAGGGGCCCTCCTGGCCTTCCAGATATCCGTAAACCACCACCGGAGCAATTGCCGGATCGGCGAATAGATACCAGCCCGTGGTGCTGGTTCCATCGAGCCGCGGCTCGGTAATCGGCGTCAGCATTCCGCCAAATACCGTCTGGTTCGTCGCCTGCGCCGGAACGAAGTTAAGTGACGTGTACTGCAGCGCCAACTGCTCCTTGGTCGCCGGGGCTACAAGGAACTTCGGCGCTACCCCGATCACCTTTCCGCCGGGACTCGTCTGAATCCGCATGGTCTTCCGTCCCACGCCAATCGAGGTGTCGGAAATGGCCGTGCCGCTCGCCGTGTAATTGGCATGGTCCGACGAGAACAACGCGAAGGTGTCCACCATCGTCGGGTTGGCTGTGATCTTCGCCCACACCAGGTCGGCTTCCTTCTGGGCCACTTCAAGACCCATTAGCATGGGAACCTGCGTGAAAGCCGCCAGGTCGTCGTTGATGATCGTGCGCCGCGTGATGGCCACCACTTCACCGTAAGTCGCCAGGCTCCAGGTCTCTTTCCCTTCCACCAGCGTTCCGTGGGGATATTCCCCGCTCTCCGGGATAAGTCCCAGGCGGGTGCTGTTGTCCAACCGGAGTTCTGTCTTGGTCTTGAAGTCGGGAGCCGTGCGCCGGGCCGCAATCTCACGCCAGCGCGATTGCTCCATTCCGTACCCGGCCAGCATGGATTTCCCGGCCGAATCCGCCAGAATGAATGGGAAATCGCTGGTTGTCTGGAACGCCAACTCAGCAATCCGCGAGCGGTCCAGCCCCCGCCAGCTCTTGCCGGCAGCCTCCAGGCATTCCTTGGCCGCATCCATCAGCGTCATGCCGACGTAGGGCCTCGCAATTTCCTTCGCCTCGAACCGCTTCGGGTCGTTGCGATGCAGCATTGCCGCCACCATCCCGGCGCGCCGCGTGTCCGCCGCATCCCGTACCATCTCCGTGGTTGAGGTGCGCACTATCGGCTCAGCCTCCGATTTCTTGGCCTTGGCCTCAATGGCCAGCTTCCGGAAATCATCCAGGCTCGTGCCGGCATCAATGTGCTGCTCGGAGAACTTCGCATCGAGACCCTGTATTTCAGTGATCGCGCGAATCTCTTTGCAGCGCTGCCGCTCCTCGGCCTTGGCCGAAGCGGCTACTGCAGCGGAATCAACCGACAGAGGAAGCAACGGCGCAACTGCCGACACCCCCTGCACATACTCCGTCCGGGCCTCTGCGCCCGTCTTCTCGTCTTTGTTCATCTCTTGCTCTCCTTGGGCTGAAGCCCTCAATCCACATTGATCGTCTCCGCCTGATTCAGCCGGACTAACCGGCTCAATCTCGGCTTCCGTAAAAACCATTTCCCCGTCGCCGCGGAATCCCGCTTCCGGGTCCGCGCCAATCGGCACCAGCGATATCTCCTGCGGCTCCCAGTCAATGGCCAGATACGACTTCTTGTCGTCGTCTTCCTTGGTTATGTCCTTGAGCTTGTGAATAGCCGCGCCCACGCTGGCGTTCCTGATGATTCCGTCCTTCACGTCCTCCCAGATCGGAGTAACCTCCTCGCGATTACTGAACCGCAAGTCCGCCTTCCCCTTGCCCTTCTCGATCCAGGCTTTCTCCACTACGCCCACAACGCCGGATAGCCGGTGGTCGTTATGGCTGTCCAGCACCGGGGCCCCGCCGTTCAACCGGTCCAGCCGCACGTGCTCCGGCTTCATGCTCAGCGTCAGGTTGTACTCGCCATCCTCCCAACCCCAGCGCCGTACCGTCGCGCCCGTGTACCACGTGACCGGAATCTTCCGCTGCGCGGCGCCCGCATCCCCACCATCGGCCAGCAGCGCTTCCGATGGCTGGCCGAATTCCACCGCGAAATGCTCAATCGGCATCTTGATCTTGCCGCCGTCCAGAAGTTCTGCCCGCGCGGCGGGCTTCTTAAGTGGCGGACGTAAAACAGCCATGGCTTCATTCCCCCTTCTGCGGCACGGCCGCAACTTCAGACGCTTGCTCCACGCCGGTTTTGCTGACTCTGCGCGGATCGCAATCTAAAGTAATTTTCAAATCATCGAATTTCTTGTTCCGGGCGGCGATTTCGTACATTACCTCGTCGGGATCCTCTCCCTGCTCGGAAATCATCCCGTCCCAGCTCTGCGCCCCTTGGCGCACATTGACCAGATTCGCCTGCGCGTCCTTGAGTGGATCAGCACTCTCATAGGGCGGAGGCGCCCACTTCACTTCGTAATCCGCAGCCGGTATTTCACCGGCAACCCATGCGGCATTAGCAAACCATCGGCGCGCCGGCTCGCAAAACATCGGAATCAGGCATAGCCAGCGGAACTCATCAATCCGCTTTCGGAATCCGATCATCCCGGCCTTATGCCCGCTGTAATTCACCCCGGAATGGTCTCCGGTCAGCAATTCATACGGCATGCCGACCCCGGATGCGATGCGCGTCTCGGCATTCCTTATAAAATCGCCTTCCCCGGGCGTCCCTCCTGGCAATTCAGGAAATACAATGCCCTCTCCCGGCAGGATTCGGTTGAACTGTCCCGGGCGAAACGTCTCCAGCCGGTGGCCGGTGCCGCTCTCCGTGGAAGCCGCCCCCATAGCCGTGCTTGTATCCGGGCTGGTAATTACTCCGGTCAGGCAGCTCTGCAGCTTCTTGGCAACTATCTTGGCGTCTAAATATTCGTCCAGGTCGCGCAAAACCATCAACAGCGGAGTCATCCACGGCACTCCGCGGACCTGCCCGGCGCGGCGCTTCTGGTAGATATGCAGCACCGAATCAGCCGGAACCCGGTGCGACTCGAAGTTCTTGAACGTCAGCAGCGAGGTGGACTCTCCGGGATGCTCGGAAAATAGCCAGTAGAAAATTCTCCGCTCCGTCAGGTCAAACTCAACCCCGTGGATGATGTACCCGGTGTCGGTCGCGCCGGTCTTGTTCAGGTCCAGGTAATCCGGCTCGATAACCTGCAACTGGACCGGAATCCGAAGACCGTCCGATGGCCGGCGGTCTCGGCGCCTGACTAGGCACTCGCCGGACTCCACAACGGTTCTGGCCACCATATTCTGCAGGCCGTAAAAATCCAGTTGCCGCGCGGCATCACACTCATCAACCCAACGCTCCCATGCCGGCTCGATCTTTTCTTTCAGATTTCGTGGATCCACCTTTACCTTGGCGCTGATTCCGTACCCGACCGCATACGACGTGATGACGTTCACAACCTGGGCAGCGTAGGTGTTGTCCCGCACCATTTGCCTGGACCGCTTGCGCAGCGTGGATAGCGATGATCCGATCTCTGTGTTCGGTCCGCTATCCGATGCTACCCAGCCCTGCGTCCGGCGATCCGTTCTCGCAGCCTCATACGCCAGCCTGAGAATTCCAGCGGCGGCTCGCGCCCGCATCCGGCGCAATCCGCGCTCCGGATCCATCCACCCGATGAATTCGTCTAGCCAGGAGTGGCGCATTATTTCTCGAAAACCCCGTAGGAAAATCTGTCGGCGGACGTGCCGGCGGCTGCGCCAACCTCATCCCGCATCACGGAGCGTAGTTGCAGCATCTCGGCCATGGAGTGATAGCGCACCAGGCGATCTCCGTATCGCACCTCCAGTACGCCGGTTTTGATCGATGCCTCCAGGGCATCTAGATCTGTCTGTGTCCAGGAAGTGCTCATTTATGTCCCAAACTTGCGGCGCTTGAAGTAGAAAACTGCTTGGTCCGCCGGCGAAGGAATCACCCCGATTAGCTCCCAGCCCTCTGAGCCGAATTGCGCTAAATCCATGTCCCGGTCGCCTACTTTGGAGCGGTATTCCCAGCGGAATGCCCGCTGCGTTGATGGCCCCTCGCTGCGCGGGCGCATTTGGTCTGATCCGCCGGAATAAACTTTCACAGCTAGAACCACTCCTTGGTGCGAGTCTCGTACCAGTCATCCGAGCGGCCTTCGTCCCGCCATTGCCGCTGCGTCCCGCCCGCATGCACCGGATTCTCTGTTTTTTCATCCCGAGGCGATTCCGGCACGACGGAAACTACCGGCATCCCGAGGGCGTCTTCCATCGCTTTCCATTGCCGCTCGTTGAATATGTCAATCCCGCAGATGGTTGCCGCCGCGCGCCCGTAAACCTTCAAATCCAGCGGCTCATTCCGCACATTCGGCAGCTTCTGCCACTTAATCTTCCCGTTCGCCTTGACAACTCTGCGTTCGGAGCATAGCCCGTCAAAATAACTCCGATCGTACATTGGGAAGTGGTAGCAGGCTGGCGAGGCGGCGCCGTCTCCGCGCGGCCGCACGTAGCGCAGCATGTCGTAAATCTCACCCTTCACCCGGTGCGTTCCCACGCCATAGATCCGCACATTCTGCCGCTTCCTGGCGGCATCTTCCTTAGATACCGAGCAGATGACTCGCTCCGGGTCGTCGCGCCCCTTCACGGCCACTACGCTGCGCGGCGTGAATACCCTAGTTCCAGCCGGCCCGTGCGATGGTTGCGGATGTTTCTTTACGAATTCATAGACCGTGGCGGCCTTGCTGCCGGTGTCAATCGCCATCAGCATGATCGGCATTAGATGCCCGCTGGCATGTCGGTACTCGCGCTGCAGAACCTCGGCGTTTAGCTTTTCCCATAACGATGGCGACGTAACCGGAAGCGGCTGACCATTCTCGGCAATGTCCTGAATAATCCGATAATCCACCGACCAGTTCTCGCGGTCCCGCCCCCACGCCACCACTTCGGCCTCCAGGCGGGGAGGGTTGTCCTGTACGTCCACCTGGGCCGTGAGGAAAAGGCCCCGCTGCGGAACCACTGCGTCATCGCCAAATGGGTAATTCTCGCGCCGCGCAAATAGCAACTCCGATTCCGGGGTTTCACCGTCATCTTCCCAGAGCTCCGCGAGGTCCGTCGTAACAAATGCCTTGAGCTGCTGCGGATCGTCCTTGGCTTTCAAAAACTTGTCTACCAAGTCGGATAACTTCTCCCACGGCGAGTACAGGTGTGAAATCCAGAAGCCAGCCGTCCCGGCGAATGGCTTCCCGGATCGCCACTCCGCCTTTTCGCATGCCGCCCAGCGCTGTGCGTCATTCCATCGCCCCTTGCAGTGCTGGCATTGGTAATACGCAGATTCCGCCTGCTTCTCTGGCGGCAGGGTTTTATCCCACTTGACGCCATCGAAAAACCGCAGTACCTGAAACTCACCGCACTCAGGATGCGGACAGGCAACCCATGGCTTGCGCTCGTCGCTCGCCGCATACGCCTTGCCGATGCGGCTTCTCCCGGCAATCGTCGGAGAACATGCCAGAATGATCTTCCTGCGGCTGCCGAACGTAACCGTGCGCTGCCGCGCTAGGTAGATTGGGTCGCCCTCGCTGCCGGCGCTGGCGGGATATTTGTCCGGTTCGTCGCAAAACAAATACCGGATTGATCGGCGCGCCAGGTTTCCGGGGGAGATCGATCCAACCAGGGCCACCGAGCCACCCGGAAACTCTTTCTCCAGGATGGTGTTCGATGAATCGCGGCTGCGCGAGTCCGCCACTAGGCCGTGCAGCACGGGACAGTCCCGCACCATCGGCGCCAGCCGCTCGACCGAAAACGCTTTGGCATCCTTCTCCGCAGGCTGTACGATCAGCACCGGTCCGGGCTGCTCGGAGATGACGAATGCCAGCGCCGCCTGAATGAAAATAGTTTTGGTCAGTTGGGTTCCGCACATCAGAACTGTCGTTTCAACCCTGGGATCTGTGAATGAATCGAAGATTTCACGCTGCCATCCGTGTAAGCGAATGGGCCCCGTCCTGCTCGAATAGCGCGATGACAGGACGAAGTGTTGCTCTGCCCATTCTGATAGCTGCTGAGTCTCCTGCGGCTTCCACAACTCCAACCATGGCGCGAAAATCTCCGGCTCCGGACTCATCATGCATTGGCTTTGTATTCCGACATTTGGAAAAGCCCGCGGCGAACCTCGGCGCCGATCAGCTCCCGGCATCGGATGGGATCCGACTCATTTGCCAGGCGGTCTCCGAGCTCATCGCCAATCCGGCCGAAAATGTCCTTTGCCCGCAGAATCATTCCAGCCACCCAGGCGTTGACTTTGCCGATATCCACCAGTTCCCCCTGCTTGGCCCGTAACTCCAACCCTCGCAACCCAGCTAGGGCCGCTTCCTTCCGGGCCCGCTCCCGGCGAAAGTCCGGGTCGGCAGCGTCATCGCTGTCACCGTGGCCCGTTCGGTCCCCGCCGGCCACCGGGTCCAGTAACTGCGTCCGTCGCAGGTCGGCCTCGTTGGGATCAATCCGGCGCTGCTTCCCGTGTACCGGAATCAGCCCCTCGGTGATCTGCCGCACAATGATCTGGCGCGATAAACCGCACCGCCGGGCGTACTCCGCCTGGCTCACCAACTCCGGTTTTCTTGATTTCTTGACTGAACTTGCCATTCGGTACGCAGGGATGACGTGGCGCACACTAACACCACTCCCTATTTTTAGCTTGGCATGTTTCGCGGTATTTTATGCGGAGAAGCGTCCCGTTAGGAACGAAACGGCGGAATCATATATCCTGCTTACCGTTGATTGGTAAATCCCTAGCTTTTCACCGATCTCTGCCTGCGTGTAGCCGGCCAGGGCCAACTCGACAACGCGCCGTTTCCTGCGCGGCAGCGCATCCAACATCTTTTCAATCAGAATCTTTTTCTCAACCGCCTCGATGCCGCCGTCCGTTTTCGGCTCGGCCCCATCCAGCGGTACATCTCGGAACACGGTATCTCCTTTCGGTGTTCCGATCAGAACATGCCCTCCACCACCTGCCGAAAAACACGACAACGCCAGCGTGTGCCGCGGCCTGCCCGACAACCAGCCAACCGACAACCAAGTTTCAACTGCCGCCGCTAGCCCTTTTGTGTAACCATCCCACCCGCTCTGGTGTGCCCCTAGGAAGGACCCACACTAATGAACGCGGATGCTATTGGCGCCGCACCACTGGCGGCCGGATATGCGCCACGGTTGCCGGCGCCAATTGCGAGGTGGTCCTACTGGTACTATATCTAACATGGCGAACGTAAGGCGAAACGTCCCTTTGTCGACCTGTAATAGTCGTTGTATGAACGGTTTACAGGCGCATCAGGCCATGTTTTCAAATCATTGCAATAGTGCAGATAGACTGCAAACTGTTGCATTACAATGGTTTACATAGTACTATTGCAATGCTAAGCGGCTTGGCATAATATGATCCTGACGCGCAGAGCTCGCGTCATAACTCAACAGCAAGTGGGGTAGAAAATGAAGATCAACGAAGCATTCGCAAAGGTGGCAGAGCAGACCGAGAAGGCAGCAGAGCTTGCCAGGAACAAGGGCCTTTATGAAACTGCCGAAAAGCTACAGAAGCAAGCCGACAATTTTTGGGGCTTATATACTTCACTCCAGTACTAGTCTCTGGTCCTACCGCAAAATGTGACCAATGGTACTGCCGAATGTAGTTGACTCCAGCCCTGGAGTTGTGTATTATATAGGTGTAATAGAGGAATAGGGGAGACAAAATGATTCGTGAACAGTTTGACAGTCAGCGAGAGGCGACCGAGGCGGCGAAAAATATTTGCGCTCAATCCGGCTGCAAAACATTCGTTTATTGGTTTCCCCGCGCCATTCCGCGCCGGGGCGTAGTTGTAGATGCTGAGGGGGCAGTACAGTATCAGGGGCAGGAATGGGCGCAACTCATATTGGTATGCAACGTCAACGCGTAGGAGGATTAAATGGGAAAACTGAGAACGTGGATTGTGAAATGTCAGAATGGGTCCGAGAGGATTTATTTGCTGGAGCCAGAACTGTTCAAAACGGCTGACGAGGTTATCGAAAAACTTAACCGTACGTGGGGATTGTCGGCAGTTTTCGCAACCTGCCAAGTCGGGGATCGCCGGGAGGAAATCAAGGGAGCGGTTGATCGTATGTGCATGGCCCTGAACACGGAGTAATCTATGAGCAAATCCACAATCAGCACATTCGAACTGTTCGACATCTTCCCCGATGAGGAAACGGCGAGGCAGTACTTGGAGCTTCGCCTGTGGGCCGATGGCCCGATCTGCCCGGAGTGCAAGAGCGGCGCACGTATCACTTCGCGGAAAGTCGAACGCAAAGGGTACTACCTCTGCAACGCCTGTAAAGTGGAGTTCACTGTCCGAACCGCCACGATCTTTGAGCGGTCCCATGTTCAGCTCCATAAGTGGCTCTATGCCATGTACCTTGTTGTTACGGCTCGAAAGGGCATCTCTTCGATGCAACTGTCGAAGGAGATAGGCGTTACTCAAAAGACGGCTTGGTTCATGCTGGGCCGCCTGCGCGAAGCGTGCGGCAAAGACATGGACAAGCTGCGCGGACTGGTAGAAATTGATGAGACTTTCATCGGCGGTTTGGAGAGCAACAAGCATGAGTCCAAAAAGCTGAACATGGGACGCGGCTCCGTTGGCAAGACTGCTGTGCTCGGAATGCGTGAGCGAGGCGGTCGCACGAAGGCCATGCCGATCAAGAGCACGAGCATTGAAGAGATTCAATCTGCTATCCATGCCAATGTGGAGATCGGCTCTCACCTTTTTACCGATGAGCACGCGGCCTACAACGATTTGGACGGCCTGTTCTTTCGCGCCGACCGTGTGAACCATTCCGCGAATCAATACGTCAACGGGATGGCCAGCACGAACGGAATTGAGAGCGTGTGGGCGGTCCTGAAACGCGGGCTGAACGGCGTCTACCACCAAGTCAGCAAGAAACACCTTGGCCGCTACGTTGACGAATTCGCCTTTCGGCTGAATGCTGGCAAAGTCTCTCGGCACACGCTGGAGCGGCTGGACAGCTTTGTGGCCGCGATAGTCGGCAAGCGGATCACGTACAAAGAACTGACGGCGGAGGTCGGCCAATGAAGCGATTCCCGGAACTAGATCGAATCGTTGACAAGGTTTTGGCCTACCATCCGAAGCCGAAAACCAAGGCCGCGAAACGCCGCAATCGGAGAAAGGCTCGTGCTGCAAAGAAAGGTTAGTTGGAGTCATCTATATAAGTCCCCAATTTTTGGACTGCGGCACGATGCGGGGCCTAACCATTGCGCCTAGGGTCCGCCTATGCGGGCCACTAGCGGAGCGGTTCAGACCGTATCCATAACTCAACTAACCCATGAGAGGAAAAGACCAATGCTGAACAAACACAATCTAGACATCGCGCAGTTTGCCACGAAGGAGGCACGCTACACCATGCAGGCCATTCTGGTTGCCCCGCATGAGACCATCGTCACCGACGGCCATCGTCTGGTGCGGGTCTCGACTCCCGACATTCCGGCCGCGCAGTTCCCCAAGCCGGATGACACCTTCGCCGCATCCGACTCATTCAAACCTTTCTTACTCCCTGCCGAAACCGCGAAGGCTATCGCCAAGGCAGTCCCGCGAAAGACCATCATCGAAGCGTTGTCTTGCATCGCGGTCGATGGCGCCCGGACAGATGCAAACGGGACAGCGCACCTCGCGGTAACGGACCTGGAAACGTTCAACCCGTTCACAGTTCGCAAGCCGGATGGCCAATTCCCGAATTACATCGCCGTCGTTCCAGACCCAGCTAAGGCCGAGCTCACTATCTCGGTAAATGCGTCATACCTGGCCGAGCTCGCCAGGGCGGCCGCCAGTTTCCAGAAAGACGGGCGCCGTGACCCCGTTCTAACCATGCGGTTTTACGGGGTAGACAAAGCATTGCGCATGGATTGCGAAAAAGACGGGCAGCAATGGTCCGCTGTGCTCATGCCAATCCGCCATGAATCCGACCCGGAAAAGGTATGGGATCCGAATCGCAAGGCGCCGGATGCGGCTTCATTGGCTAACCAGGAACGGGAGAGGCAATTCCTGGCAGATGGTAGTATCGGCCACGTTACCCTTGATCCCGCGCGACTCGCCCGAACGGATGCGCCCGCGGCAATCGCCGCCTAAGCCGAAACGGGCCAGCATTCCGGGCCCGTCGCGTCGTAATGCGGCGCCTGATGATGGCTTTATCAGACAAACCGAATTCACCACTCGGAGGGGAAGACAATGTATCTCACAATCGAAGAAACAAAAGAGTTAATTGAATCCCGAAACCACGTTCGGGAAACCGTGCTCGCTCTGGAACTGTGCTTCCTGTGCGAGCGAGTCGCGGAATGCACCATCGGCACCTATGACGGCGGATCCGCCTGGCTGTGCTCCACTTGCGAAGGGAGGGCATAATGGCAAAGATCAGCAGAGATCAAGCAATCGCTCAATTGAATCGATCCAGCAAGCAAAACACGCTCCTGGCATTCGCTTGGCAATGCGAACGGGATCGTGAATGGGCACCCGTGCATTACTGGCAGGAATCGGCAGAATCCAGTTATGGGTTCTATGCTGCGCGCCTAGACTCCGCTCATGGCGGATTGCTCTCCGTCCGATTCCATCACGATGGCCAGAAAGACAACTCCGCGGTTTACTACCTCGACGACATCGCGTCATTGTTTCCCGTGTACGATGTCGACGGATTCGCTTATCACATTCGGGTGGCGGCCGAAACTGCCCAGCGGGCCCGCTATCGGGAATCCCTGGCCGAGTACCAGCAAACGGAGGTCGCCCATGTCTAACCTAGAACGTCTTGAGCGTCTCAAGAACTATCGGACCAGGTACGAGCTGGCGGCCATCCGGGGCGATCAGAAAATCCTCATCTCCTACACGAGTAGGCCGAATCGCCGCGGGATCTGGGATTCCCTATACGCTCGGGCGGCCGCCGTCGTTGCCTTGACTGGTGTCGATATCGCGAAACCTGCTGGTAAGTCATCCAAAGGGCTAATCATGGGCGATTGGTCTATCCGTTTCACTGGCCGAACCCAGCGAGAAGCGATCATCGGCGGCGAGCTGCCCTATGTCGGCACAATTCAGCAAGCGGAGGTGTTTTAGCCATGCATAGCAGACTAATCCGAACCGATCAGCACTATAGTGCTTTGATGTTTTTCAAATGGCACAAGCAAGTCTATGGAGCACGGCGCGCCTATTGGTACACGGTCCAGGAGTACGGATGGCCGGAATATCGGCGGCCAATTAGTTACTACCTCAGCATGTCGGATGCGCGCATCCGTTCGGTTCGACTTGTGCCGTTCTATCGACCAGCCTAGGTCGAAACGGGAAGCACTGCCTTAGCTTCCCGTCTGCTGGTCATGCCAGCACTGAAGAGACCGAAACAACGGAGGTACCCAGGAAGGCACTTAACATGTGCCTGACGTACCTCTGCGGGCACCTATGGGCTGATGGCCTTTGTGCTCCGCTCTACAGTGGAGGACCGCAAATCCCCTGGAATTTTTCAGGGATGGCTCTGGCGAAACCAGCAACAGTGGAGGCTCTGAAAACCTCAGCGATTTTCAAACGAGAGGAGAAAAACGATGTCACCAGCAGATTTAGGGATCGCGGCCGCCAAGCTCGATAACCTCCGCGAAAAACGGTTTATTGAGTGCGATGCGGAGTTAATTGCCGATGCTCTGGGGGATTTGCAAATCCAGATTTCCGAAGCATTCAACCATGCCCGCGCCGAGCAGCCGCCGGAGTCTATCTTAGGAGCAATTTCCGGCGCTGCTGAAAAGCTCAACCGTTTAACCGTGCTGCTCGTGATCCTGCGAGACAAGCGCATCTGAGAATGTTTCCGCGAACCGCTGACAAGCGGTAAGCGCATTTCGGGCGGTATGCCCGCCCAAGCCGCCAACCAGCGGCAGGAAAGGACAGAATACAATGTTTGGAACCAGAACACTCAATCGCCGGTGGAAACTCCGCTTCATCCCGAAAGATTCCACCGAGATCCAACACCCAGACGGCCTGGGCGTCGTCTACATCTGGACCGATCCGAAAACGCGCGCCTGTGGGATCGCCTACCGCGGCCGGGCGAATAAGCCGGATTGGAATTACACCTTCCGTGATTCCGCCCGCCGATCCGCTCACATCAATGAATGGTTTGACGGCCTGGAATCGCGCAAGCTCCAGGTCGCGGAGTGGAAAGCCAAACGCGCCGCCGACCGCGGCCGCCTCGACAAGGATTATTTCTCCGCCGCCGAAACCGCCGTTTTCGTTCGCAAAGCTCTGAAGGCTGCGTTTCCGGCCGTCAAGTTCTCGGTTACTTCCGACACCTATTCCGGCGGCGCCTCCGTGGATGTCCGCTGGACCGATGGTCCGCTCACGGAGGATGTCGACGCCATCTGCAATCTTTTCGAGGGCGCCGGGTTTGACGGCATGATTGACCTGAAGTACAGCAATAGCCATTGGCTGCTACCGAACGGGACAATTTATTTCGCGGCAACTCAGGGAACACAGGGAAGCCGCGGAACGGTCCCGGCTTGCAAAACGGAAAAGCCGCATCCCGACGCGCGATTGGTTCATCTGGGCGCCGACTTCGTACAGGCACAGCGGCATGAGTCCTGCGAGCTCATCCTAGCAGCCGCGCGGTACGTGGCCGAAAAGTGCCAACTGCCGGAGCTCCCCATTGACGAGCATGGTTGTCCTAGTGGAGCCGATGCGCAGATGCGAGTCCCTTATCGGTTGTATGTTCTGCCTGGTGCTCCACTTTCGGAGCGTGAAATAGTTGGCACTGACGAGGGGGAATGGTTCGGTCACCTGGTCTGCCAAGTTGCGCGGTGTCTGCCGGTGGACATCCTAACCGGAAAGGCGGTGGCCTAATGGAGCCAAACATCCGAAAACTGAACAAGTCCGACTCGAAGCGTATCCAGTGCGGAGATTCCTACAACACGGAGCTGCGGCGGAGGGAGCCGCTGGCGGCGCTCCAGGCGATGCACAAGCATTTTATCACTTAGAGCTTTGCCAATATGGGCGGAGAAGCGGAGCGCATTGAGAAGTTGTCAATAACTGCTATCGCCCGCGCCAGGGCGCGGGGCGCATTATCACAAGGATTGTTATGACGTTAGTGATGGGGAGGAGTGCCATGACTGAACCAAAGCTGAATATCACGGTTGAGGAGTTGGCGCGATTTATCTTGCAACGCGCCTTTCACGGCTCTTTGTCGCTCGTTCCTGCAGTCCTGCGGCCACATCAAGCTAAGTCCAATTGGGCGGAGGCTCTCCGCATCGCCCGCCGGATGCTGGCGTCGGATGCGCTGTACGAGGCGCTGACGAATACTAGGACCATCGTGCAGGCTCTAAAAGATTCCTACGAGGAGACTTTGGGGGAATCATATCCTTCTGAGGTGTTGGGGCAAACAGACGAAGCCCTGGCCCTGGCCGACGGGCGAGAGGGCGGCGGAATGACCATCACGCAGGACAAGAGCACGGCGCGACCGATGCCAGACGGCCCGAAGGTCCAGTGCGACAACTGCGGCCGGACATACCCGGAAGGGACTCTGACAAGACGCGACTCGGCCACGAGCGGGCCCGCTTGGGACTGTCCGCATTGCGGCGAGCTCTGCTTCCCGGTGGAAAGGGTTGCGGAATGAAAACCCAAACACTATATTTCAAAGAAGGCGGTTCCGACAAAATCTACACCGCCAAAGTGGAGGATGATGGGACCGTGCTCACGTCCTGGGGACGCCGCGGCGGTCCGCAACAATCGCAATCCTTCGGCCCTCTGCCGATCCCGGAGGCCGAAAAGCTGTATGACAAAAAGGTCAAGGAGAAGCTGTCAAAAGGATATCAGCCTGGAGAGGCTGGCCTGGAGCTGGTCCGCAACGGAACCACCGCGCCAGTCAACGTACCGCGACCCATGCTGCTCAATGAGATCGACCGCGATGAAGTGGAGCGGCTCATCCGGGATCCGGCCTGGTGGATGCAGGAAAAGTTCGACGGGTGCCGGATTCTCCTGGAACGTAATGGCGACGCCGTTACCGCATGGAGCCGGACCGGGAAGCCGTGCGCCGCCCTTCCGGGCGCGATAGTGGAGGCGGCGCTGACCATTCCTGCCGAGCGATTTCTGATCGACGGCGAGATCATCGGCGATACGGTTTGGGCCTTCGACCTAATTCCTGGAGCAACCAATATCCCGGACTGGGCATACGAGCTTCGCTGGATTCGATTGTCCGGACTCCTGCTGCGCTCCCCTGAATTTCCCGCAATACGGCTGGTGCCTACCGCCCGGACGGAAAAAGAAAAGGCTGCGATGTTGGAACGAATCCAATCCAACGGCGACGAGGGCGTGGTCCTGAAAGATTCCAGCGCCCCGTATACTCCCGACCGTCCCAGCTCCGGCGGTCCCGCTCTCAAGTTCAAGTTCTTCAAAACCGCTTCCGTCATAGTGGAGGCGGCCAATACCCAGCGGAGCGTCAACGTCAAGGCCGTCTGCGGAACGCCGCTGGGCAGAGTAACCATACCGCCGAACTATCCCGTGCCAGCCGTTGGCGCGGTCTGTGAAGTTCGGTATCTGGCCATCCATCGCGGCGGCTCGCTCATCCAGCCCGTCTACCTTGGAGAAAGGAGCGACATACCGGCGGAGGAATGTACCATCGACCAGTTGCAATTCAGGTTCACAGTGGAGGCGTGAAAAACCTCCGGAAATTGTTTGGCTTTGCTCGCTCTGCCACAGGGCGAGGCATCCGGTTCCCCGCAGGGTTATCTTTTCCTAGCCCTGGGGAAGGTCCAGTTGGTCACTGGTGGCCGCTACCCAACGCGGCCATGAGACAAGGCCCGGTGCGTCAATCCGGGCCACGCGGGAGGTGTCAGGAGCCTTGAACGAAGCTGTCCGAGAATACTTTCGCCGGATCGGGTGCAAAGGCGGTAAATCTCGCGCCCGCAAGCAGACTCGCGCCCAGCGCAGGAACCTCGCACTCGCCGGCGGGCGAGCTTCGCGGTCTCGGTTTTGTGGCATGGCAGGCAAAGCGTTCGGAGGTTTGAATGTTTGATTGGGTCGCCGCCTTCGATGATCGGAACGATATGATCGCACTCGAACGCATCCCGCGATTCAGTGGTTTGTTTCGGCCAGAGGCTCTACCCAGCACGCCCGTGAACTTTCGGCGCCCTGCGGCGATGCCCGGTCGCGACCAGATCCGCACCGCAAATCTGGCAGCGCCCGCTATCCCGCTCGAACACGTCGCGGCGAATCAGTTCCCAGCGCGCCGCCCGTTGCGCCGCCCACATACAAGATTCGCTGCACCAACTCGACCGCCTGGGTGACAGCGGCTCACGGCAGCTCCGGCAAACCTTGTGTCCCAGCCGGTCAAACACTACCGGCCAGACTTCTAGGAACTTCGGGAACCTCTTGGTATCAGCCATAGTGGAGCCGCGCGATACTTCAACAGTGGAGCTCGCTAAATCCCCCGGAAAATTTCATGCTGTTTCTGCGTTGGCCACGGCCTCCGGCTGTTCCTGAATTCCAGCCAATCTGCGCTTGTACCACTCCGGAAACCCCCGCGTTGCCTGCCGCTCGATGTGCGGCCATGCCCACCGGAACAGCAACGCCCGGATCTCGGCGCCGCACTCTTCCTGGATATCCCTTTTAATCTCGGCGATCAGTGGGCCGATGTCCTGTGGTGCCATCTGTAACTGCCCCGCATCCCGGCGATGCTGCACCGCTTTGGCCCAACGCCCCTCGGAGGAATACCGCTCGCCCAGTTGCTGTAGAATGTCTCCGCTCGCCGGGTTCGATCTCTTCCACTCCTTGCCGTGAACCTCCTTAAATCGCTCCGAGACGAATTTCGCCATGAGTAACTTCTTGTCAGGTCCGAACAGGTTCCCGGCCAGCGGCTTGATGACCACGCCCTCGATCTTAGTTCCACCGAGAACGCTTTCCCGCTCCAGCCAGCCGTCCAGCATCGATGCGTCTGCCATCCCGCGAAACAGCTCTGGCACCACATCCATGCCCAGCCGCTCGGCTTCTTCCAGAATAGATTCACGGCTGGCATATTCCTCGTGCCCAGTGTTCACGTCGAACAGAATTACGTGACGCCGAGGGACGCCGCCGTAAGCCAGCGTGTTATGCTTCGGGGTTCGCAGGTACTCCCCGCGATACGTCCAACCAGGCACCAGGATGTCCTTGATCTGTTTCACCTGCTCGACCGCAGCGGAGAACATTTTCACTGTGGCGTCAGGGTCCAGCTCCTGTCCCTTGCTGCGCAACAGCAGCGTCCCGTCCCACGAAACCCCGAACGAGAACTGGCTGCCATCCACCTTCTCCTCGACCCGCACCGGATGCTCCAGCAGGCCGGCAACGGCTCGATGTCCAAGAGCGTAAATCGACGGGTAACTGTGCCAGCTATCCATCATGTAGATTCCTCCCGAACCAGCAGCCCGAATTCTACATTGGCCTTGCCGGTGATGTTGAACCTGCCGATGCACCTCAGATGTATTACTGAGTACATCCCATCGGCATCATTGGCAGTCTCGATTCTGAATCCCAGGACGCATCCCTTCAGGTCGATCTCGGAGCCATCTTCGCGTTGTAGAAATATCCTGGCTGCGCGAAGGCTCGGCTCATTGCATTCGATTCGAACTATCGGGTAAGTTTTTGTCATGCCGCCATCCTCCCGGCTAACAGTAATTTCGCTCGATATATTTCCACGCGCCGCTGCATCTCGTCCCCCAGGATCGGCCAGATCTGCGGATCAAATACGTCATTGTGCCCCTTGGAGCTTACCGGCATGTGTTCCTGCTTATTATAGTTAATAATGATCTGCCCGTCCGCCTCTCGGCTCGGGCCGGTGTAGCCCCGCGCGCCCATGTCGCCCCAGGGATGTAGCGGCAGCCACCGCGCCACCCGCACCGCCAAGTCGGACGGCGAGTGCCACACGTGGATGACTTTGACGTCGAGCGGGAATTTGGCGTCGGAATCCAGCGCCGGGTTGATGAGCACCAGTTGCGCGAACCGCGCCCCCTTCCAGCAGGCTTTCCGCAGCACGTTGCAGCCGTCCGAATGCCCCCAGCCCACCGCTCCCGGAGGCGTCAGCGCCGCAATCGCTTCCGCGATGTTGCCGTCGCATAGCCGCACTCGCACGAAATACCGCCGCGCAGTCGCCGCCAAGTACGTGGCCCAGCCGCGCGATTCCAGCAGCGGCATTACCTGCTCGGTCCATGGCCGCGCCGCGGTCGCAAAACCCGGTACGCAAATGGCCGTCCGGCGCCGCTCAATCATAGACGGGCGAACAGCCCTTGTTGACCGTGACATTAGCCTCCGCACCGGTCACCGTAAATATGCCTATTTTCGCCTTCGCCAGTTCCCGCTGCAGTTCCGCGACATTAGCCTCCAGGTCCCGCACCTTCAACTCTGCCGGCCGGATCACGTGTTCCTCCAGGAAATTTAATCGGAGATGATATCCGCACTGGCCTCTGGCTTCCTGGCATAGCGGACAAACCGCCGCGCCGTCCGTGCGATAATTCCACGCTATGGCTCTCGCAAGAAGTGCTGCGCCTTTCTGGCGTTCTTCCAGCAGGCGGCCCAAGCGCCGCACCTCAGCCTCCGCATCGTTCCGCGCGGCCACCGCCCGGGCATATACGTCCGCCGGGATCGTGAACATCTTCAGGCCGTCAAGCACACCCGGCTTCCGACGCCCGGAAAAGATTCCCATGCTATTTTCTCCCTTCACTTCTGCGAAACATTCCCGCACCGGTGCGCCAGCGCCCGCAGCGCTAGCTCTGTCTCGATACCGAGCAACTCGCAGCAACGGTCCGGAGTCAGACCAGTTCCGGTTGCGGCCGGCTCGTTGAACAGCCATTCCCTCGCCGCCCGGCTGAACGACGCCTGCGGATCTCCGGCATCGTCCACCGCCTGCAGGAGCATCGCCAGCGGCAGACTCACCGCCGCACCGGCTCGCCACTTGTGGATTACCGCTCGCTGCATGACGACGATTCTGCAACGATAGGGGAGCAGCCGACAAAAACGCGACAGGGCATTTAATCACCGTTCTTGTTTCCGGCTAGAACTGCGTATCTGGAGTCTCTCGCACGCCAGCCCAAGCTTCAACGGAGGTAGAAATTCCAGCTTCTATATATGTTAAGACATAGGACCGCCCGGATGCATCCGGGATCTCCACTTTGGCCTTAGTGTCCAAACATAATCCCCGTGCTAAATCCACCGCGTTTGGGATATTGTCCCCTGGATCAAGCTGGATAATTTTGGGACCTATATACTTAACTCCCAACGAGACCTCTAGCCTTTTTGGAGTTCGGCTACTCCGTGGAGCAAATAAAAAAACCGATACGTATGGCAGACAAGACACTCTACCCAGTAGCCGGATCGCGGAAATTGGGAACGTGGCCGATCTTCGAAGGCGCGCACCATAGCGCACGTCTCGCACACTGCGAGACGCAAGATTTGTCCGTCGTAGACATGCAGCGCCGGATGGCACTGATGAGGGGACGGATGTACAGCAGCCGATCCAATGTGGGGCGGCGTTGGGTTTTTAGGTACACGCCCCCTAGGTTGATAGCCTCGTCTCATTTCAGCCTCCTGTGGACTAAAGCGCCAGTTCCCCATAGATCGGGGCGAGCGAAATTGAGAGCGTTCCGTAGGTCTTCTTGCCATCAGTGAAGCTGGCGTGGCCAGCCCCGTCCAATTTCACAAGCACACCCTCCCCAAGAAACTGAGACACGAGAGATTGCAGGTGTGGTTTCGCATCGTCAAACTCTGCCTTGGATTGCCCTTCCATTTTTTGGCTGTATTCCTCTAGCTTTTCGTTGATCTTCTCAGGCTTGCCGATCAGTGTGATGCTCCAACTCATGTTTGTATCCTTTCATTTCTTCCCACGGGAGTTAAGTATATAAGTCCCTAATTTTTCATGGCTTCCTCTCCCACGTTTCCGGCCTTTGGTTCGGGTCGTAAACTACGATTGGACGGATATTCTCCATCTCGTGCATCGTAGCGGCTAGAAGTGCCGCTGCCCGTATGTCTGACGGTGTAATGTTCTCGCCTCCATCAGATTTGAGCAACGCACGGAACTGATCGGTGAGTGCGTGGAAAAATGGGTCCTGTAGGTATCGTTGATGCGCTGTCATCATGGCTTCCTCGTCTTCTCCTTCTTCTCGAACAAGCCCGCCTGGCGCCGCAACAGGTCCGGCCAGAAATACCGGATCCAGCCGCCCAGCGGCCGTACCGAGCGCACCTGGCCGGCGCGGGCCTTGCGCTCCAGCGTCCTCACCGAGCAGCCCGCCAGCCGCGCCGCAGCTCCAGCCCGCATGTAATCACCGAGATTGTTTTCGCTCATCAATTCGGCCCTCCTTCAAGGCTCGTTCGACAGCAGCCTTGGCTGCTTTCTTGTTCCGGCGCTCCAAGTCCACGAACGCCATACAGGTTGGCTTGCACGCTATTCCTCCTTGGCCGCGTCGGTGGCTGGGGCATCTCCCATCGCAAGATCAATCGCCGCCCTGCCCTGTTTTCCTAGAGCGATCGCACCAAACAATTTCACGGTTTTAGCGTCGGTTTTGGTATCATCGCCAAGTGACAGAATATCCATCACCCAATCAAGTCGCTCAGTATCATTTAGCATCGTGCGTCTCCTTCCCTTGCACGGCTGGGCTGGCGGGTTGCTCCGCTTCACGCTTAGCCCGCTCTCGTTTCCACGGAATTAACGGGAGAGGGCGCATTGAACAGTTACCACGCACGCAGCCCTTCTCAATTGAATCCTGAAGAGGCCAGCCGCACCATGCACACCTTGTCTCGTCATCGTCTTCTATTTTCGCAGGCGCAGCCGGGGCGGGACGCTGGAGGGCGCGAATATTTACTGCGGCGCACATTCCGCGATACCGTCGCGTTCCATCTCCCTCGGTTATGTAGTGGCGAAGACCTTGCCCCTCTAACATCGTTGCGAAGTCTCCACGGCGACACGCTGGACATACCTCCTTCGCCGCCGCCTCCACCCCCTCGTTGAACGTCCCCACCGCCTCCAGTTCCGCGACCCGTGCCTGGGCGGAGCCTGCCCGCTCATGACACTTATTCAAGGCGTCCAAAAAGGTTTCTGAAAGAGTGATAGCGTTGTCCTTCGAGAGGGCATAGTCGCGCCATGCCTCTGCCCATTCTACTGTTGAAACATCGTCAGGGGTCATCCATCGCTCAATCGGTGGCCGCTCGCTCATCCCCGATCTCCTCCCTCGACGCCCAGGGCGCGCAGGGCCATCTGTAATCCTAGCGCCACTCCTGGCTTCAGATAGGGGTTCTTCAACTTCTTCTGTATCGCGGCGATGGCCGCTGGCAGACGGCAGGTGGAAGCGTTGCAGATATATCCGATACCTTCGCAGTGGCCGCAGGAACTCACGCCCCTAGAAGTTGAGTAGCTTCCCGCCCCGTCGCAGTTCGGACACATCGTTCTGCCGCACCCGCACGTTTCATTCGCCATCGCTATCCTCACTCTCAAGATCGTTCACCAATGCGTCCCACTTGGCTTTGCCACAAGTGCATATTTCTGGCCGAGAGAAGTCCAAGCGGCCTTCGCAGTCGGCATTGTGGTACTGAAAGTGGGCCTGCCCCGCCTTCACCATGGCGCGGTAGGCTGCGATTAGGTGATGAACGTCTTTAGCGAAGCTCTCGATTCCAGGGGCACCGCCGCCGATGATTGAAGTGGCGTGATGCTGCATGTGATCCAGTTTCTTCTCGCTGATCCGCTCAGTCTTTGTCATGCGCTCCCCCCCCCCTAACGTATCCGCGTTACCTTCCACTGCACTTGATGGTAGCCAATCTTGACCATCCGAATCCGGTTCCACTTCAACCGTTCGATTCCCTCTGCTAACTCCGAGCCAAACGTGGCTATGTAAGGATCGATGCACTCCTGATCCCTCTCTACGCCAGTCGAACCGGAGTATCGCAAACCATCCAGTGCCTTGTACTCTGAGCGCGTCAGCCTTCCGAGGATCACGGAATCACGGCCCTGCACAAAGTCTCTGGCATCTCGTCCGACTTCGGCATGGCTACCTTTCTTGCGTGAGATGTAGATGACCGTCATTGATTTCTCTTCCCCCATCTCTGACGCCGCAATCTGCGCCGCAACACTTGGGACCACGCGCGATATTCTACTTGACGCACGGTAATAATCATGGCATACTATCTGTATGGTTAATGTTTCTTTCTCTTCTTTGCTTTCGGCTTCTCGCGGTTTAGCTCCGCAAGCACCTGTTTCAAGGCCTTCCGTACAGGTGTCGGAAATAACTTCCGAACTAATTCCTTGTCCGTCATCTCTGACACTGGTTTTTTTCGTCTAGGCATGGAGAACAATCCTATGGTTTCTAAACAAATGACTTTGCCGATCCTGATGGAAGCGTTTGATACGGATGAAGAGTGCCGTGCCGCGCTGGAAGGTTTGAGATGGCCCGATGGCGTGCGGTGCCTGCGGTGCGACTCCGACAAAATCTCGCGCATTGCTACGCGCAAGCAGTTCGATTGCGACTCTTGCCGCTACCGCTTCTCTGTTACGACTGCCACGATCTTTCACGATTCTCACTTGCCTCTGCCGAAGTGGTTTATGGCGATTCTCCTGATGTGCGAAGCGAAGAAAGGAATTTCCGCGAATCAGATGAAGCGCACACTTGGCGTGGCGATGAAAACAGCGTGGTATCTCTGCCATCGCATCCGCGAATCCATGAACGAAATGAATCCAACGCCACTTGAGGGAACGATAGAAGTTGACGAGACATACATTGGCGGCAAGGCGCATGGAGTTGGGCGCGGTAATTATCGCGATAGCAAAGCAATGGTCCTTGCGGCACTCCAGCGCAAAGGTGATCTCCGGATTACGACTGGCCAGAGAAATGATCGTGAAACCCTGCACGGCTTCATCCGCAAGAATGCCCCGAACCCATCCCGCATAATGACGGATGAGTGGCAAGCCTACAGAGGAATTGCGGATCACGATACGACGCATGAAACCGTCCAGCACAGCGCGAAAGAATACGTTCGTGGAGACGTGCATACTAACAGCGTCGAAGGCGCATTCGGCTTGTTCAAGCGTTCGATTGTTGGCTCTTTCCATCAAGTGTCCCACAAGCACCTTGACCGCTACTTAGATGAATTTGAATTCCGCTATAACAACCGGAGGAATCCTTACCTCTTCCGCGATACCCTGATGAAGTTGGTTTCAGCACCAAAAATGGAATACAAGGAACTAATCGCGTAATACATGGAACTCTCCTAGTTGACAATTAACTATTCCGCTCAATTCTTGGCGCGTAAGCGTAAAGTCTTGTATGAATCTTCGTATTCCGCCAATTTCACCAAAATATAGAAATACTGGAACGATTTTCCCGGGGAGTACAAAGTCTCGCACTGCACAAACAATTTGGGCGCGCTCATTTTTCATTTCTGCAATCCACACTCGCCTTTCAGCGGTTTGCTGTGCTGCAAGAATTGCGATGGACTCCGGATGAAATGAAAGAAGAAAGCGTGGTATTCCCAGCTCTAGCCGCACATCCTTTGCCGCCCTATTCCCGACATTCACAAATCTAATGTATTCAATCACCCCAAAAGTTATTTCAAATACTACCCGTGGACAATCAGTTAGGGACTCGGCGGCAAGTTCGTTCGCGAGCAACGAGCCGTCCGTGAAACCCAAAGCTCCAGACGGTTGCGAAGAAATAGATTTACCTAAATCTAAAGCCGTAACTTCCTCACGTGGCCTGCTGATGATGCCATAAATGGCGACTGCCCCCGCCAACGCCCAGAACACGAGAACCAAGGGCGTGATGCGGAAGCCCTGCCCAGCGGTTAGGCCAAATCCAATCAAAGCTAAGACCACCGTAACAATCCACTCTGCCTTCGACATGACGCAAGTCTACGCTTTTTTGACCGTGCGTCAAGTAGACTAACGCGGGACCACGAAGCGAAGCAGATCACACCCAACAATACTATTAGACAGATCGCCCCGCCGACGAACGCGCCAAGAACCGCGTCTCCATCTGACCAGAAGGCGGCGTGCCAACGGAGGTAGAACTTTCCTGACCTCATGGCTTCGGCCTCCGCGCAAGCGCATCCCTTCCAGCGGGCGTAATGTTGTAACGTGAGGTTGGGAACTCATACTTCCCGTCGATGAGTTTTCTATCCCACAAAGCGTAGAACGTATTCAAGGATAACTTGGCGGTTTCTCCGCCGTGTCCCGCGCCGCCCTTTTGAAGCCATGACCCATTGTTATTCATTAAGATCGACTTCCCGATCTCCCAGCCATTGGCCAGCTTCATAAGTACATCGCGCTGTGTGGTGGATAGTTTCGTAGACTTCATGGCTTCCCCTTCATCGCGGCCTGGAACTCGCGGGCCAGCTTTACGATCCCATGCCAGCTTGATCCAAGCCGCTTGTTGTCTCCCGTTTCGATGGAACGGGCCAGCACCGCCTCGGCCAGCCGTTGCTGGCGAACTATTGGCTCCGCGCACGCTTGCCCTGTATATCGGATGCCCGACGTTGCTAGACGCCTCGCGTAGTCGTTTCTAGCGAACCCGGTCGCTTGCGTGCTATCCACAAAGTCTAGGGACGTAGGAGCCAATCCTTTCTGCCCCACAGGGCAATCTTTCGGGCGGTGGCCCCTCGCGCAGGCAGGTCATGATTTGCTCGCTCATCGCCGTTCCTCATCCTCTGAATCTTCGCCCATGTTACGGAACGAGCTGTACTTGTCCAGCCAAGCCAGTTCCACCACCCCGCGCGGACCATTGCGCTGCTTCTCGACAATCACCTCGGCGCGTCCGCGATTCTCCTCCGTAGGTTTCACCATCTCCTCCCGAAAGAGCAAAATCACGACATCGGCGTCCTGCTCGATCTGGCCGCTTTCACGCAGATCCGAGAGCCGCGGCCGCCCGCCACGCTCCTCCGGGGCCCGGTTCAACTGCGAGATGGCTATCACCCCGAGAAATGTTGGAGATTTCCTGCTGCCGGTTTTCCTCTCGCGCGCCGCGGCCAGCGGTTCTCGATGTCCCCCCGCCGGACATCAACTGCATGTAATCCACAATCACCAATCCCAACCCTTTTTCCGCCTGTAACCGCCTTGATCTGGCGCGAATCTCCAGCACCGTCGGGTCCGAGGAGTCGTCTAAATACAGCGGCGCTTCCGCAAACCGGCCCAATGACGCCGCCAGCCGCGCCCAATCCTCCCGCGATGCGAACCCAGAGCGCAGCCGGTGCGCATCCACGTCCGCCTCTGCGCATAGCATCCGCACCAGCACCGACCGCCGCGACATCTCCAGCGAGAAGATCGCCACCGTCGCGCCGCCGCGCAGCGCCGCGTGCCGGGCAATGTCCATCGCAAGCGCCGACTTCCCGACGCTGGGACGCGCCGCAATCACAATCAGATCGGACGGTTGCAGCCCCTGCGTCATGCTGTCCAAATGCCGGAATCCGGTCGACAGCCCCGCCACATCGCCGCCGCTCCCGGCAATCGCCTCGATGGTCTCGAAGTCAGTCTTGAAAATCTCCGCCAGATGCAGCAGTCGGCCACGCTCGCGCGCCTGGCCAATGCCCAGAATCGCGGCTTGGGCCGCATCCAGCACCGCTGCGGCATCGGCTTCCGGGTCCAGGGCTCGCTCGGCAATGGTATTCGCCGCATGGATGGTTCTCCGCAACAGCGCTTTGTCCTTCACGATCTTGGTGTAGTGCTCGATGTTGGCGAATCGCGGCATCCCGTCCGTGAGCGAGGCAACGTAACTAGCGCCGCCCACCTGTTGGATCTGCTCGCCCGCCATGAGCGCCTCAGACAGCGTCACCAGGTCTGCCGGCGTGTTGGCCTCCGCGAGTGTTAGAATCGCGTGATAGATTTTACGATTGGAGTCCAGATAGAAGTCGTCGACGGCCAGCGCCTCGGCCGCCTGCGGGAGCACCGCGTTATCCAGTAACACCGCTCCCAGCACTGCCCGTTCCGCCTCCACGCTGGCCGGCATGGATCTCATCTTGGGAACTCCCTCACCCTCAAATCCTCCGAAACTCGATTGCCCACACCCAGGGATTACTTGCCCATCCGTGGCCGCGCTTCAAGTTCAGTGAGTCCCAAAGATGCGAGAATGATGCCTTCGCGGTTGAAAACACATCCGAGTAATCGTGCCTCCAGCCGTGGTGATTGATTGGCCTGCCATCAAAGAACATGGCACCTTCTGCAATCGCATCCTCCCCCGTGATCTCCGACAACCGTTCGACGCGCACCGCTGTTATCTCCAGTGTGATGCGACTCGCCCAGCGCGGCATGAATATGGACGGCCGTCGTTTCCATCCCCACTCTTTCAGGTATTGCTCTTGCGGGTCGTTGTCAGCGGAGTACCAGTATTTCGGCCACGTATCCGCGCCGTCGCGCAGTCTCTTGTCTGTCAGCGTCGGTGGCTCCCATCCTGTCTCACGCACCCAAAGCCGGTCTCCTGGGTTACCCAATCGACATCTAATCATCTTTCCGTGATACGGGTTATGCTCGGTCAACACAACCCACTTCGGTTCGCCACCCACCGGCGTTTTAATCACATCCAGCGGCTGTGGCTTCAGTGCCCGCCGGGTTTGCGTCTTGCGCCCTTCGAGGATGGCCCGCACCATCGAACCACTGAATAAAATTGGCCGTTCCTTCACTCCTCCTGCCATTTGCCCTCCACGGCACTGATTCCCATTTCCATGCCCGATTCCCCTTCCCGACCGCCGGGAAGCGCGTAACCCGCTTTCCAGGCCGCAAGAAGCTAGTATCCACGCGGCTCCATTGACTATTCCCAGGCGGAAAATACACCCTCACGGATCCCAGGGTTCGATTCCTCCTCCTTTTTCGATTTGCTCCCGCACCCAGATACCAACTGTCTCTTGAAATACCATGCCGCCTTGTGCCGCGAAGGTGTCCATCGCCAGGTAGGCATGGCGTCCGCCTTCGGTCTGAAGATGAAGCGATTGCAGGCCGTTTTCGACCAGCAATTCGATGTTATCCAGCTTGGTGATTAGCACGTTCCCTCCTCACACCCGCATCGGCATCACGACATACCGCCCGGAATCGTCCCCGGCAATGCGGAACTCCGCCGCCGACTGCTCGTCCTTGATCCGCACTTCCACGCGCTGCTCTGGAACGCCGTCCCGTCCGGCATTCGGATTGTGGTTGGCTTCCAGAAAGTCGCTGACGTATTTCCAGTTGAATCCAATCTCGGCGGGCTTGCCGGAGTATTCGGCTTCCAGCGGCACGGTAGCCTCGAATGCCTCGCCATGCGCATGGATCGTCAACTCGCCCGTCGCGACAGAAAACTTCACCGCGCAACTCCGCTCGTTGGAAAACATCCCCGCAAGGCGCAGCCCGGAGCGCAGCGCCTCCAGCGGCGTCGTGGCTACCAGCCCATTCGACTTCGGTAGCACCGCTTCATACGCCGGAAACTGCCCGGGCAGTTTGCGCGACAGCAACTCCCGATGCCCGATCGAGAAGCCCAGATGATTCTCATCGGAGCCGAAGCGGAGTTTCTCGTCTGGATCCGTGTTATCGCCCAGGATCGCGAGCAGCCTCGCCGCCGCCCTGGCCGGCAGCAGCGCGCGCAGCTCCGCACCTTCGTAAGCCGCGCGGGCCCAGCTCAGGCGGTGGCCGTCGGTGGCCACCATCACGAGCCCGGATTGATCCACCGTCAGCAACGCCGCGTTCATGGTGTATCGAGAGGCTTCCGTAGAAATGGCAAACACCACCCGCCCGATCAGCCCGGCAAATACGTCTGGACTGAACTCATGCGTGGCCGGCGGCATCTCCGGCGGTTTAGGAAATTGCTCGCAGTCGAGCCCGCTGAGACGCACGCGATCTTTGTCGGCAGAAAGATTGAACTGCCGCCCATCGCCTTTCTGTGATTTGACGTGGATGAGGTCGCCGGAAACCGTCGCGACGTACTGCGCCAGTTTCTTGCCCGGCAGGCAGCAGCTCCCCTCCGCGCGCACCTCCGCGGGACACGTCGCTCGCAGCGCAATCTCCAGGTCCGTGGCGCGCAACTCGATCTTGCCTTTGGCGGCGTTGATGAAAATATTGCCCAGCGCCGGGATGGTGGTTTTGTTTTCCAGCACCCCAGAGAGCAGTTTCAACTCGCGTAACAGGTCGTCTCGCTTGACTGTGAATTCCATTCCAATAACTCCTTTTGAACTTGCGATGTTCGCTTCTTTGCCAAATCGTGATACTCCGGCTTCAGGTCCATGCACACCATCTGGACGCTTTCAGATGCAAGCGGGATTTGCCTTGCATCAGCCCGGATGAGTAAACCGCTCACCGTACCGATTCTCCTCTCTCGATGAATGATCCATGCCCGCAATCTCCACGAGCGGAAGTGATGTCTGCTCCACAACATTTGCAGTACCGCCGAACGATAAACCCAGATCCTTCCAACATCGCCCAGACTCGGCGAGCAATGAAACACGGCAAGCCGGGATGAAGCGGATAATCACAATGAAAACAGGAGCGCAGCGGGGCGGCATTGATTCCGGCAAGCCAACCTTCGACCGGGCGCCCGGTCGACTTGTATTCCGACGACGGCCATGACAGCTCTGATTTACCGGAGGAAAGAGACTGGCCTATTATGATTTTCAGCACAGTGGCGCGCCTCCCGTATTCCCGCTCGGGATATACCCGTCGCCGGCAAAAACCGGCGGCAACGATTCCGGCGTCTCGCACAGCTCGCACAACCGCTCCCGATCCGAGAGCACCCGCACAACGCATTCCCGTCCGCAATTCGTGCAATTGCCGTACACCCATCGCATCGTATTTGCCGGCATCAACTTGCCCTCCGCATCGCTTGGTTTAATTTCCGGTCCAGCCGCTCGACCACATCGTCCACCGAAGTCGCGAACAGCGCCACGCCGCCGTTGCGCTCGATCATTTCCAGGAACCCGCGCTGCCGCTCGATATGCTCCCAGGCGGGATTGATCCGGCCCTTGTTTTTACCGCGCGTCAGCAACTGCGGCGGACGCAGCGCGCCCGGCCGCTTGACTTCAATCTCCAGGCGGCGCCCGTCCGGCAGGATCCCGGTAATATCCGCCTGCCCGGTGATCCCAAACTTCGTGAAATAGTTCTTGCCTTTGTAGGACGATTGCATCGCACCGGCATTCTGCCGCCAGGCGGAGATGCCGCGCGCCTTCAGGTATTCCTCGATCGCCTTCTGGATATCGTGCTCGCTGGATTCCGGCGGCTTCAACGCGAACCCACGCCTCGGCGCCACCTTGCGGCACTGCCGCACCACCCGCAATCTGACTTGCGCTCTCATGTGGCACGATCCTTCAGGAATATTTTCATTTCCGCGCGCAGGGCGTCCAGTGTGCGCGGCTTCAAACTGTACGGCAGATACAGTGGATGCAGCGGCTCCGGCTCGTCCGCATTCTGAGAAACCGCCAGAGCATGGAGTTCCACGGGCAGCTTGTGCAACAGCCGCTCGACAGCCTCGCCGCGGTTGCGATGCGCCCGAGCGCTGCCCCAGGCGCAGACAATCAAGTCGGCTTCCAGCGCCGCCTGTTCTATGGCGGCGTCATTGCCGGGACCAATCGGATCGGAGTCTATCCCGAGCACTCCCGGATCGGTTGACCGCAAGGCATACAGATTCGTAACAATCAGTTTCCCGTAACCACAATCGTCTGCCCGGCGCTGGCATCGCTCGACAGTGGGATCGTTCTTCTCGGCATCGGCCGTCGACGGATTCAGCATGATGAAATTACAGATCGGGCCTTCGCGCCAGCGGCGAAACAGGCTGTAGCGGTATTTGCCATCATGCCCGAACACCGCTCCGCTGGAGGTGCCGTCCAGGTTGAGTTTTACAATCTCGTCGGTCATGTGTTCAGCCTTAGAAATTCCAGCGCCGATTCGTAATTGTCCAGGAACGTGCCACGCTCGCGGCGAAACATTTGCTGCTGCTTGTGCTCCGGGAGCGAACTCAGGCAGAACCGGCAGAACGGCTCCCCGGAAACCTTCCTGCCGCGGCAGGAAGGACACCGCTTCGACTGCAATCGCTCTGCCGGCGATAACCTTGCCGGCATCTCACGCCGCCTTTCCGGCGAGTTCCGCGCGGCCCTGTCCCGGCGCCAGCAGCCGGTCAATCAGACGGCCGATGAACAGGATGGCCGCGCTCTGGCACGATCCGCAGCGGCCATGCTCGTCGAAGGGCCCGACGCGGTTGCAATCCTCGCAAAACGCCACTTTCATGTAATGCGCTCCCATTTTCATTTCCTCCGTTTCAATTCTATTGGCTGGCACATCTCGCCCAGCCGCCGCCCAATGCGGTCTTCCACCTGCCGCTCCAATTGCGCTGGACTCAAGTTAGACGAGACCAGCGTGCGGCATCCGGGATTCGCATACCTCTGATCGATGACGACGTACAGCTCCCGCAGAATCCAGTCGCGGTTGGAGTCCGTCATGCGCTCCGCGCCGAGGTCGTCTATGAACGCCACATCGGCGTTGCGCAATCCGTCGAGCATCACCAGTCCGAGCTCGCCGTGGCCGTCGAAATCACGCTTCAGTTGCGCCAACACCGCCGGCCAGGAATACGCCGCCATGGTCAGCAACAACCCCTGCTTCAGCCAGGACTGCATGAGGCCGTAGCATTCGTGCGTTTTGCCGACTCCGGGCGCGCCGTAAAAGTAATAACTCCCGATGGTGCGGGATCTCTGCGGCAGCACGCGACGATATCGCGGCGGGACGCGAAAATGCGTGTCGTTGAACGTGCTTACCTGCCAACTCAATTTCCGACACTCCAGACAACGCCTCAGGCCCACCGGGCAGTCATTCCCGCACGAGCACTTCGGTTGTTGCAGGGAACCATTTACCTCCGGCGACTTCCGGCCGATCAGCCGCTCCAACCGTTCCATCCACGTCTCCGGGCGAGACTCGATGGCCCGGTCCCCGAACTCCACCTTCCCGACGATTTGCTCCATCACTCACCTCGTCCTCCCACCCACTGGCATTCAGCCAGGTTGCTGGGTATGGTATTTTATCCAGCGGCCGTGTAGCCCATTCCGGCTGTAGTCGCTTCAAAGCATCAAGTATCATGGCCAGGGTTGCTCCGCCGGCAATTGCCTTCGCGAAGGCCCGCTCCGCTGTCGCTTTGGACTTTTTCCGTGGATAGGCTTCGTAGAACCGCTCAAACTCCTGTGTGTTATCCGACTCCGACTCCGACTCCGTAATACGACTCCGACTCCGACTTCGACTTCGACTAGTGCTGGCATCTTGTAGACAATCTGTCTGCAAGTTGTCGACAGATTGTCGACAACTTGTCTGCAAATTGCCAACATGCTCTGGAAACTTAGACTTGGAGCGAATCTTCTGTCCAAATTCTGTGATCTCCAGGAAGCGGCAGCCGTCCACCTCGTAAAGTTGTATCAACGGCCGCAGACCGGCAGCGCATTCCTTCAGCCATTGGCCCACTTCCGACTCCCGAACCTTCTCCGGAGCCGTCGGCCAGCAGGCCCCGCGAATCGCCGCCGGAGAACCGTAAAACCGTCCGTAATCGTCTGCCACTGACATCAGCCTCCGGTATAGGATCTCCGCCCCGGTGGACAATGAGTTAATCCTGCTGGAGCTATTGATCCCATCGCGCAGTATCCTGGTCGGCATTCCACCCCGTCCCGATCCACAACCAATCCGCCAGCGTACACTTCCCCGCCATCCAACTGCCGCTACTCCTGGAACATCGCATCCATGGTGCCGTCGCGGATGCGCCGCAGTATCGCCTCATCGATCAGCCGCTCCGCCGTCTCTTCGAGCGAGTTGCCGAACAGCCCGGAATCTTTCAGCCGCGCCAGATACCGCTTCTGCTCCACACTCAATTCAATCACCATCTCTCACCTCCACGGGCGGGATACCGCCCGAAATGTCAATGTACGAACTTATGAACGCTTGCGCGACTGGCGCAACAATGGCGTTGCCGTAGCCGCGCAATCGTCCCACTCTTTTGGTAGCCCCATGAGCCAGCGGGAATGTGCCGGATTCAACTGGCCGCCACTTCCCGTCTCGGCACCAGAGCCACTCGGCATCTCGCCAGAAGCCGTTAGTAAAGCCTGTGCCTGATTCCAGAGCCGCTGCACCGATGTCGGCAATTCGGCGCCCGTCTGCAAATGGTCTTCCCATTTCTGCATCGCCTTCGGGCCGTCGGTTTTCACGTCCTCGCCGGTCGGCGTGTTCCATGTAGCTAGCGTAGCCTCCGCCGAGAGCGGCTTGCCCC
>Ga0209341_10000289_pt1 | contig 51382 bp, 47 predicted proteins | sample RifCSP13_2_FD_184020 | JGI IMG/M metagenome (GOLD analysis project Ga0209341, IMG submission 184020) | Soil microbial communities from Rifle, Colorado - Rifle CSP2_sed 13_2 (SPAdes) (version 2) | ecosystem: Environmental > Terrestrial > Deep subsurface > Rock core/Sediment | place: Rifle...
TCTGCGGGTTGTTGATTCACTACAGCTCACCGCAAAACACAGTGTGGCAACACCGGTGAACTGGAAGTACGGCGAAGATGTGATTATCGTGCCGTCACTCTCGGATGAGGCCGCAAAGGAGAAGTTTCCCGGCGGTTGGAAGGCGCCGAAGCCCTATTTGCGGATCACGCCACAGCCAGGGAAAGACACCGAAGCTGCGAAGAGCGCTTCCTGAGGTGCAGCTTTGGGTTTTGAGGGGCCCACCTCTAAGGCAGCTCGTTAAATTCGGGCTGCTTTTTTCTCGTTCAATCGTATCTTCTGCCGCGCTGCATACGGACGACCGCAAAGGAGATGATGGTCGAATAGACCAATCCCAATAGCAAAGCCCCGATGAACAGAGCGGCAAATGCTTTGGAGGTCGCGATTAGGGTGGATTCGTCCGGAGACTGCCGAGCCAGTATCCGGGGGCCGAACAGCATGAGCTGAATCAGAAAAAACAAGCAAGCTGATACTCCATAAACGAACGCAATCGACACCCCGGTCTTAGCCCCGTTTTTGAAGCTCAATATTCCCACCTCTCGTTGTCGCTCCTTAATTCCGAGAGAGAGCCCTGTAATCTGCAGAAGATTAAAGAACACAGCAGCGCCGACCGTATGTACCGGGGCAGTCCGATCTGGTTCTAACAGGTGTGCCACCACGACCCACAAGATGACGCCGGCAGTGATCAGAAGGCCATACTTAAGGGCTATCTTCATCGATTGCGGAATGCGACCCTATTGATTGAATAGACCGCCTACCTTTGAGGCCACGTCACTCAGGCCCCCTGCAGACCTTTGACCCGTCAAGTTATCGAGTTGGCCCGCAATGGGTTCAGGCAACCTCGATTTTAGAAATCCGATCACCGTGTTGGCAGCGGTTCGTGCCTGCTCTTCAGAGATACCGGTCTTTTCCGTAATTTGTTTAATGAGTTCATCCATCGCTCGTATCCTCCTTGAATCATTCCCATGCCGGCGTCTTTTGTCCGGCTGGATCTTGCCAATAGGGGGCCCACATCAGCGCGAGGGTCTTTACCTGGATATTCGATTTGGTCGGTTTGAGACTGATTGTCTCAAGCTCTTGACCGGGCAAATCATAGAGTTGCTCGAGAGCGGCGGTCTCTTCTTTGAATTCTTCGTTTAGCTCCGTCATCTTTTGGTCGACCACTTGGAAACTCTCTTCCGCACGCGTCACATCCTGCGCCTCTTTCATGGAGCGACCAACACCACGTGCGGCGGTCGTTGCTCGTCCCAGTGTCCCAATTCCTAAGGTCTTCCGCCCCAGGAACGACGACAAAATGGTTGCGCCGAAGGAGATTGCCGTCTGCACCTTGTGTGACGACGCCTGTTCAGATTCTTGAGAGATCTTTTGCTCGGCTCGGCGCCGCCTTTCTTCGAGGGTGGCCAATTTGGGAGCGTACTTTTCTCGAAGGCGCGCGACTGCCTCATCGCGCTTCTCGCGCGCAACAAGCTGAAGCCTGATCCGGAAATCGCGCTCGGATTCTCCCGGGCCGGCCGTTATCTTAAGCACGGGGCTGTGCAAGAGATTTAGTGAGTGGTTGCGATAGATCCAACCGGCAAAGTCCTTGGACCAATTGGCGAAGTTCTTTGCAAGTCCGGCACCACGCGGAAGGTCCTTGAACGTATTGCCCTCTGGGTTAGTCAGGAAATCAGAAACAGGCAAAAGGATTTGATAGCTCCCGTCCCAGTCAACGTGCAATCCTTCCTCGGGAAAATTCGCCAGAAGCGAGATGGACTCACTTGCATCAAGATCCTTTTTCCGGAAGGTCACTTCCGCGGCGGCAAAGATTCTTGGCTCGTAGACGAACGTTGCTGCGGTGGGTTTCGGTCTCAGCGGAAGGAAGAGCTGTTGAATCTCTGGCGGAAGAACTGGGCGCGAGCTCTCCGCATCAGTAACCACTGCCGGAGCCGGGGTTCCCTGAGCCAAGGTCGGCTGTGTCGGGATGGTTGGCGGCCCTGAAGCAGTGGGCGATTCCCTCTTAACTGGATCTGTGAGCGTTTTGATCTGAGTTCGCGTGAGCGGCCCGCATAAGTAAGACATGGCCCAACGACTTTCAAAGATTTCCTGGCCATCATCGTGCACATTGTTCAGCAGAAAGATTCTTTTTCCGAGGCCAGCAAGGGTTTGCTCCATTCTCTGGCGATCAAAAGTCTGACCGCCTGACACGGAGATTCCTTCGAGTCCTTCAAGCAAGCGGGCTTTGTCGCGCTCTGTTTGCAGGCGACCGATGAACCAGGTTCCCGTATTTGCCAGAGCCTTGTAGTCGAGGTCAACAGGATTCTGAGTTACGAGTACGATGCCGAGACCAAAAGCCCGAGCCTGCTTCAGTAGAGTCAGCAGCGGGAGTTTTGACGGGGGATTCGCAACTGGTGGAAGGTAACCGAAGATTTCGTCAATATAAAGAATCGCGCGAAGGCTTGTCGTCCCAGACTGCGTTCGCATCCAGCCAAGAATCTGGTTGAGTAACAGGGAGACAAAGAACATACGTTCCGGATCGCTCAAATGTGCAATCGAAAAGATCGCGATTCTTGGTTTGTTGGCCGCCGTGTACAGAATGTTCTGCACCTCGAGCTGTTCGCCATTTAGCCACCCGCTGAAACTTGGCGCCGCGAGCAGGCTGTTTAATCGCATGGCTAACTCAAATCGCTCCCTCCCCGGGTAAAACGCCTCGAGCTCCATAACGCCAATTCGACTAAAGGGCGGCGACTGGATCTCTGTGATCAATGATGCCAGTTCAAGATTGGTGCCAACGGACCACTTCTCTTTGATTAGATTTGAGATGAGGATATGTTCTCGGCTGCGGATCGGATCTGCGTCAACGCCGGCGAGCCCCAGAAGACTGGTTACGGTGGTCGCAACTCGTTCGTTCAGCAACTCTTCATCCTCGCGGAGCGCCGGTGGAGGGGCCGAGAAGGAGTTGAGGATCGAGATTGAAAAGCCAGCATTGCTTCCCGGCGTGTAGATTCGAAAGTCTGCCGCTTCACGCAAACGTTGGATTCGCGAGCCGTCTTGTCCCCACTCAGCCAGACCGTTTCGCCACAGTTGTGCTTGCTGCGCGGCAAGTTCCTCGACTGTTAAATTCTTCCTTCCGGCCTCCTCGGGTGAAATCCAGGGTTGAAAATCCTGCGGTCTGAGCTCAGGGAATGTTAATAGGAGATTGCCAAGATCGCCCTTTGGGTCAATAACGATGGCAGGGATGCGATCAATTGCTGCTTCTTCGATGAGATCAATGCATAGACCTGTCTTTCCACTTCCGGTCATGCCAACGCAAACCGCGTGTGTGACGAGATCTTTTGAGTCGTAAAGCAGCAAAGATTCTCGCCGCTGTTTTTTATCCAGATCGTAAGTCTTACCCAAATAGAAGGCGCTGAGCTTTTCAAAGTCTTCCATGTTGATCAAAGGGGAGTCTGAAGTTCAGTCTGCCGCAGATACTGTGGATGATATGCGGCGTGATACTTACACAGAATGTGGCAGCGTTCCAGTTGGTAGCAACCAGCTCTTACTCGTCCTTACTCCTGCTGGACCACCGGAATCTACTTTACCCAAACGGTTTTGATGTTCACGAACTCACGAATGCCGAACTCACCCAACTCGCGCCCGTAACCCGAGTGTTTGATCCCTCCAAAAGGCAGTCTCGGATCGGAAGCCACCATTCCGTTGATAAAAACAGACCCGGCCTCGAGTTCATCAATGAACCGTTTTTGTTCCAATTCGTCCTCGGTCCACGCCGCTGACCCCAAACCAAACGAACTGTCGTTGGCGAGGCTGAGGGCTTCATCGATCCCCTTTACGGAAAAGAGCAAAGCCACAGGTCCAAACAGCTCTTCGCAGTACGCCGGAGATTTCGTTGGTATTGAAGCAAGCACTGTTGGTTCATAAAAGTTGCCCGGACGTTCGAGCCTCTTACCACCAGTCAGGAGTCGTGCGCCGGCAGCAACAGACTCCGTTACCTGTCGTTCTAAATCTTCGACAATCTGCGGTGTTGCCAGCGGCCCGATGTCCGTAGTTTGATCCAGTGGATCACCAACTCTTAAGGACGCCATCTGCTCGACGAAGCTACGTTCAAACTCGTCATAAACCTCAGCAGCCACTATGAACCTTTTTGCAGCTATACAAGACTGCCCGTTGTTTATCGTACGCGCCCTCACAGCGGTGGACGTTGCCTCCTTGAGATTGGCGGATGGCATTACGACGAATGGGTCGCTGCCGCCAAGCTCCAGCACCGTCTTCTTTATTTCCTTTCCTGCGGTGCTTGCGACGCTGCGACCAGCAGGCTCGCTGCCGGTCAGAGTCGCGGCCACCACTCGCTCGTCTTCGAGAATGTGCTGGACATCTTGAGGGCCAATCAGCAAGGTCTGAAAAACCCCATCGGCAAAACCCGCACGCCGGAATATGTCCTCAATCGCCAAGGCACATTGCGGCACATTCGAGGCGTGTTTGAGGACACCGACATTTCCCGCCATCAGGGCAGGTGCAGCAAACCGAAAGACTTGCCAGAAGGGAAAGTTCCAGGGCATCACCGCGAGCACAGGACCAAGCGGTTGAAAACGGACAAAGCTTTTTCCGGCATTGGTTTCGACGACCTGATCCGTAAGGTGTGCCCCCGCGTTATCGGCGTAGTAGCGACACACCCAAGCGCACTTCTCTACTTCAGCAATGGCGCCACTGATCGGCTTGCCCATCTCGATTGTCATAAGCCGACCAAGCTCACGCTTCTCAGCTTCCAGAATCTCCGCTGCACGCAACAGCGAGCGTTGGCGCTCAGCCATTGGGCTGAAGCGGTAGATCTTAAAGGTATCGGCAGCTCGCTGAAGCTTGTCGTTGATAGTCTTTTCGGTGAATGCCTCAAAGGTCTTCAGAGTTTCGCCTGTCGCTGGGTTGATACTCGCGATCATCAGAACACCCCGTCGTTGATATTTGTTTAGATTGTACGCTTTCGCTATGGTTTCATAGAAATAATTTCGACATCGCGCGTGGGCTTTTGGGTACAGATGTTCACCCCTGAGTTGGCCCGTTTTGGCGGCCAAAGAATTGTGAAACTGATAAGGTACGTTTACTGTAAACCATGCCTCGAAAAAAGAAGCTAGACAAGTTTGCCATTGCCGCTGCGCTTCAGGAAATTGCTGCTTTGTTGGAGCTGAGGGGCGGAGTAGATCGGTTCAAGTCACGTGCCTACCGGACCGGCGCACGTGTAATTGCCGGGTATTCGGGAGATGTTGGTGACCTGATCGCTCAGAACGGGCTCACCTCACTCAGAGGAATCGGAGAAGCGCTCGCGTCTCAGATCACGCAACTCCATAGAACCGGTTCCTCCTCGGTACTTGACTCGTTACATAAAGAGTTTCCCCCGGGCGTGATTGAGCTCATGAGCATTCCTGGTCTGACCCTTTCAAGGATTCGAAGGTTATACGAAGAACTCGGCATTACCTCAACTAAGGAGCTTCAGGCTGCCGCCGAGGCCGGCAAACTTCGCAGCGTCCAGGGATTCGGCGTGAAGACCGAACAGAATCTCCTGGAAGCTTTACGCGGTGAAGAAAAAAGGGTGAAGAGCAATCGTCGCATTCATCTGCATAACGCAGAGCGGATTGCTTCTCATATTGTTGACTACCTGGGAACATCGCGTGCAATAACGCAGGTCGACATTGCCGGTTCATTACGGCGTTGGAAGGAGACAGTCGGAGTATTGCGAGTAGTGGTTGTGGCTCGTAATCCAAAGAAAGCCGTCGACCACTTTCTTCAGTTTCCCCTGATTGTGCGCACCGAGTCGCAAGATGAGCATAGTGTCACTGTAGAGTTGTTGGAGGGCGTTCGGGTAATGGTTGTGGTTGTGCAACCGGAGCAGTCTGCAGTCGCGTTGCTAGTCGCCACGGGATCCGCCACGCATGTGAGCCGGCTCACGCAGATCGCAGTCAAGCGCCGTTTAAAACTGGAGACTACCGCCTTTCAGTTTTCTACGAATGCGGCGAAGGGAGCTTCCCCAGTCAGCGAAAACGAGATCTATACGCGTTTGCAGATGCAGTTTGTGCCGCCGGAATTGCGAGAAAATGATGGCGAGATTGAGGCCGCAATGCGCCGCACGCTTCCGAAGGATTTAATTGAAGTCCAACACATTCAAGGGATGGTCCACTGTCACACCACGTATTCAGACGGAGTGAACTCAATTGAGGAGATGGCCCGTGCGGCTGATACGCTGCGGATGAAATATCTGACCATCACCGACCATTCACCCACTGCGTTTTATGCCGGGGGCGTAACGGTTGATCAGCTCGAGCGACAGTGGGAGGAGATAGCGGAAGTACAGGAAAAGGTAGGTGTAAGGCTATTGAAGGGCACGGAGTCCGATATAACAGCTGACGGATCCTTGGACTATCCGGACAGGATTCTTGTGCAATTTGACGTGATTGTGGCCAGTATTCATTCACGTTACAAAATGGACTCTGAAAAAATGACGCGGCGGCTGATCACGGCGATGCGCCAGCCTGTATTCAAAATTTGGGGACACGCCTTGGGAAGGTTGTTGGAACGCAGACCACCCTTTGAGTGTGATGTAGAGAAGGTGCTCGACACGATTGCTGAGTCCAAGGCGGCGATCGAGATTAACGGCGACCCTTACCGTTTGGATCTGGAGCCTCGCTGGATACGTGAGGCGCGTAAGCGTCAAATCAAGTTTGTGATCTCAGTTGATGCGCATTCGACCGGAGCACTGAACAATCTTAAGTACGGTGTAGCCATGGCGCGACGCGGATGGGTCCGAAAGGGTGAGGTGCTGAATGCGTTGGGCGTGCGCGGGTTTAGGCAGGCAGTCCGTCCCGCGCAGTAATCAGGTAGGGGTGTAACAGCTCGAAACAAATTTCCACCGCGTGATTAATCATTTCTCATTTGACCCGCTTCACCTCGGTTAAATGTGCCCAACATGGAGATGAAAGGAACTCTACGCGGCCTCACTGAACACCAGAACGTAGCCATTCGGATCCTTTACTTCAAACTCCAACGCCCCATACGGCTGTCGACGCAGTTGCTGAACTATTTCAACCCTATCCTTCACCGCGTCAAATAGCTGCCTCAATCCATTAGTTCGTATATACGCGTCCCATACTCCACCGCTGCGTCGATCATAAAGGTCTGGTTTTTGATAGCCCTCAATACACTGGAGCATGATCTCGACATCATTGTGGCGCAGAATACAGAATACGAATGGTTCCGTTGAAGGAAAGGGATCACTTTCAAATGCGAAATGTTCCTCATACCAACGCATCGTCCCGGCGATGTCGGCCACAGGAAAACAGGGCGTTATCGTATGGAGTTGCTGGTCCATGTTTAGATTACTGTGCTACTCGCCGCCCTCCGGTCCGTAGAAAATAACCCACACCGCCAAGTCGTCCGTGAAGTTCTCGAAACGATGTGTGGTACCCGCCGCCGCAAAGAGGATGTCCGTTGGTCCAAAACGAGATCTATTGGCGCCACAAACATATTCACCACTCCCGGTAGCGACAAAGTAGACTTCGTCACGTGTGTGAGGTGTCTGCGGATCGCGACCTTGCGGCGCGTAGATCTCGACAGATAACGTTCCGTGTTCGAATACGGTTGCAAATCGTTGGCCCTGAGCGTTCGGGATTCGCTTGAGAGCCTCTGTAAGTTTTAGCTGGTTGCACTCTACTTGTTTCATGCCGGTCTACAAGTTCAACGCGCAGTTCCACGTACCGGAAAGTGATCCTGTTAGGAGCTCGGAGCTTTTGTTCTGTTCCAAATAATACTACAGCGATGATCTTTCAGTCTTTGCTTTTCCACCACAGCTGATCGCAATTCGGTTTTTCCAGGTTCGTAGACTATGGTCCCGGCACTGATACACTTAAGCAGTAGAGGGAGAGGGCTTGAGAGTCATCTCGTTGTCCAGGGCAATGTGCCGCGGGCGTTGAACTGAGCATTCAACTGCGCCATGAGTTGCGTGAGCTTTGACATGGCGTGCTCGATTGACCGGCTGGATGCCAGCTGATGCTTTTGCCGCCAGCTCTGCCAACTTTCGACCGCTTTCGCATGACTACCAGTTTCAGTGTGGATTTGAGCGGTAAGCACCAGGAGCTTCTTTTCCAACTCGCGCGTAGCATCACCGACCGAGGCCTGGTATCTCGCAGGGTTCCACTGGATCTGATCTGTACGCAAGTAACCGGCGGCGTCAACCTTCTTAAGCAGTGCTCGGGCACCTGGTGACAGCTTCTTCATTTGCCAGGTTGCGCGCGCCGATCCGATAGCCAGTATGTCTGGCCATAACTTTTTTTCGACGAACGTAACTTTGCTTGAGACAAGTTTGGTCGTAACGATCTCCGCAAGATGGGAAAGCTGTTCGTTAATTGAGAAGATCGTATGCGCCAACGGATGTGACCACCAGGATCCGCGCAAAGGCTCTCCGGTCACAATCCCGCAAACACTGGGGAGGTGTGGGTCTGACTCAAGCAGGAATCCGTAGCTATTCAGAGCCGCGATGACGCGAGCAAAAGCTTCATCATTGTCTATTCCCACGGTGTGAATAGTACATTAGAATGTGCGTGTTCCACCCTGAATCCTCACTTGGAGATCCTCCAATGCGAAAGAATCACCTCATCAATATCCCTGAGAACCCGAAGTTTATTGGTGGCGTGCATAGCTATTATTACTCTGGAAAAATTGCGGCTGGACGCGGAAGAGGAGTTTCCGGAAGCCCGACAGTTTCTGCGTCCCGGGTTGACGAGTCAGCATTTGAAGCAGTGAGCTGAGTGCTAGCGCGACTTGGTAGAATCTGACGCATGGCCGAATGTCTTTTTTGTCGTATTGCTGCCGGCGAAACAGCCGCTCAGGTGGTTTTTTCAAATGAGGACTGCATAGCATTCCTGGATCACCGGCCGCTGTTCCCTGGCCACTGTCTGCTCGTTCCACGCCGGCACGTTGAAACTTTAGCGGAAGTCCCCAACGAACTCATCGGTCCTCTATTCGGGATCGCACAATTGTTGACAATTGCGGTTGAAACGGCGATGGAGGCTGAAGGGAACTTCGTTGCGATAAACAACAAGATCAGCCAGAGTGTGCCGCATTTGCACATACATATTGTGCCGCGGCGGCGCAAAGACGGGTTGCGCGGATTCTTTTGGCCGAGGAACAAGTACAAAAGTGAGGAGGATATGCTGGTCGTTGCGCAACGGATCAAAAGCCGGTTAGCTGAGCTTGGCGTTGAGAGACTCTAAGTGTTGTCGGAAGTGTATTTGCGAGTTTGCTTTGGAATGGCCACGGGGAGAAACAGAATTTTCTTTAGATCTCAAAAAATAAAACACACAAAAAGTTGATTCGAAAATCGGTTAAGCGTATAAAGCGCCTGTCACGAAGGTTACGGCCATCGAGACCGACGAAGGGATCGGCAAACGGGTGGTGACACCCGGGCGAGGGGAGAGGCAGGCGGCTGTTAATCCTAAGACGCCCTTTGTTTGGAGCCGAAAGGCTCAGCTAGAGAGGGTTGCGAGACCTTCTCGAGCTGCTCGAATAAAAACGAGCAGCACCTCTTGGAGAGGACCCGCCGAGAGGGGCAAAGCGGTTCAACGCAAGTTGAGCCTCGTTGCCGGATCGTAACCGGCGGTGGAGGAAAAGCCACCAGAACAAAAACCTAACGGCACCGTATCCGAAAGGATGCGAGGTTTGTGAAAACAAATCGCGTGCTGACCGGAGATTAACTGACCGCCAGTTGGTCAACCCGGGATATAAATTTGGCGGCTGTAGTGTGTACATGCTTGGCTGCCATCCTATAGAAAGCTTCGGCAATTTATAGGAAAACGGATTGCGCTATCGTCAGCTTGCTGGTGATAGCGCATTTCGTTTTTTTGGATCATGCGGCGCCGTAAGGAGGGTAGTGATCATCCAGTCAATCCTGTCCAAGCCGTGCTATGCGGGGGCCTCTGCCAACTTGATAATTCCAAAAGCTGCGCCCTGCGGGTCAGTAATGAACGCAAAACGACCGACGCCAGGTATGTCCGCGGGAGGTGCGCAAATCTTTCCGCCGAGTTCGCTGGCTTTGGCAGCGATAGCATCCGGATCGCTTACTGAAAAATATACTAACCAGTTAGGCGGCACATCACCCATCTCTGCCGGGGCCTCGTACATTCCTCCTGTTGCCCTCTCTCCACTCATAAAAGAGGTGTAGGTCATCGGTCCGAACTGTTGTACGTTCCGACGCCAGTCGAACAGACCACTGTAAAAATCTCCAGCTTTGGCTGCATCCTTCGTTGTGAGTTCATTCCAACAGAAGGAGTTTGGCACAAACGTGATGGCAGCGCCTTTGTGTGTTCCGGGCTGCCATAGAGCGAATACCGCCCCAGTGGGATCTTGAATTACAGCCATTCGGCCCACAGTAAAGACGTCAAACGGCTCTTTGATAACAGTTCCCCCGAGTTCCTTTGCCTTTTGGGCCGTTTCATCTGCACTGGCCACCGAAACGTAAGATAACCAGTTCGGGGGAATGCCTTGCTCGGTCATCTCGGAGCCCATCTTATACAAGGCGCCCACGTCCTTCCCGTCGAGTTGCAGCATGGTATAGACCATGTCTGGTCCGATAGGTGAATCGGTAAAGGTCCAACCGAAAAGCGATGTATAGAACTGCTTGGCAGCGTTACTGTCAGTGGTTCCCAGTTCCACCCAACAGAACGTTCCCGGCGCGTAGTCTGCCGTTTCTTGCATGCGTGCTTCAGTCATTGGTTCTCCCTTCAGTTTTTGCTGTTAACGTTTTAGTACGAAGACAAGTTCCCGCTGGTCAATAGGGTGTACGCAGATTTAACAACTCGCGAGGAGATCTCTTCCAATCTGGGGAGACGAAAGGTCTTACGAGTTTTTGGATGGGCCAATTGTTCCAGGAGCGTACCTTTATACCCACATTCTGACATATGCTCAACCTTGGTCTCGCATCGGGGCTTCAGACGAATTTCAAGAACTTGATGCCGTGACTGAGACATGAGAGATTGTGAAAAATGAAATCACGCCTCGTCTGGTTGTCACTCTGTTTCATCTGGGGATCAACTTGGTTGTTCATCAAGCTGGGCCTTGCTGATCTACCACCGCTGACGTTTGCCGGCATCAGGTTCGTCATCGCTGTTTCGATCCTCTTCACCATCATCGCGATTTTGAGAATTCCTTTACCGCGCTCACGTCGGGATTGGGTGCTGCTGGCGGTGACTGGCGTTCTCGCTTTTAGCTTGAATTACGGTCTGCTGTTCTGGGGGGAACAATTCATATCGTCCGGTCTGGCCGCTCTACTTCAAGCCACAATCCCCGCATTTGGCCTGGTAATCGCGCACTTCTACTTGCCAGGAGAGCGCATGACTCCGGCGCGAATTATTGGCGTAATTCTGGGAGTCTTGGGTGTCGCATTAGTGTTTTCAAACCAGTTGGGAATGGGTGGTCCACAGGCGCTTGCGGGCAGCATTGCCCTCGTGCTCAGTTCGGTATGCGTCGCCTACGCCAACGTCTTGGTAAAAGCGCGAGCTATAAAGCTCCACCCCGCGATTCTTTCAGCCGGACAAATGTTTTTTGGACTCTTCCCGTTACTCCTAATCGGAATACCACTCGAGGGCAATCCCGTGAATTTCCGTTGGACCAGGATGGCCGTGGCGTCATTGTTCTATTTAGCCATCGTTGGATCGGTGGTCGCGTTTCTTCTCTACTATTGGTTGATGCAGAACATGGATGTGACGAAAACGATGCTGATCGCGTTAGTTACACCGATAGTTGCCGTAGTCTTAGGCATGGTCGTCCTCAATGAACAATTGAGTTGGAGAACGTTCGCCGGTGGCCTGCTGATCATGTCTGGAATCGCACTTGTCGTTTTGCGCCGGCGTGTGCAACCTGTTGTCGTTGGTTGATCTCTTTAATGCAGCTGTGCCTGTAGATATGCTTCCACAGCTCGTCTCACGAACTCAGCTTCGCCTGCCGGATAGTATTCAGGTAGACGTCTCAATTGTTGAACCTGTTCCTGCATGAGCCAGAAGCCGCCAATCTCTATTCCAAACTGGTTTTGCACGGCGAGCTCAAGAGCAGTTCGGTGAACTACACGTAAATACTTCGCTGCTTCAGCATCTATTTCGACCACGCAATCACTGAGCGCAAATCCAATCAGTTCGGTTGTCCGTTTGGGTTCTTTTGTCACCCTTGCGTCAATTATTGTTCTATTCGCCTCAGGCATCCGCGGAGTACTTTCGAATTAATCCACGAACAACGCCCTGGATCTGAATGCGATCCGGTGTCTTGATGAATATAGGTTTGAACTGTGGATTTGCGGGTTCGAGTCGAATGAAATCCGGCTCACGATAGAACCTCTTCACCGTAGCGTAATTTCCGTCGATCAAAGCTACTACCATCTGCCCGTTCTCCGCAGTCTTTTGCGATGCGACAACGATGATGTCTCCGTCCTGAATGTTCTCTTCGATCATCGAGTCCCCACGTACGCGCAGAGCAAACGTTCTCCCCCTACCAACCAGGTCGCGCGGCGCAGATACCGAATCGTGGCTAAGAATAGCTTCGATGGGTTGACCAGCAGCAACTACGCCCAGGAGGGGAATATCGTCGCCATTTGCTTCAGTTTCACTGGGAATTAGTTCGATGCCGCGGCTGACATTCGGGATTCGTTTAATGAGTCCTTCTCGCTCTAGGGCCGACAAAATACTGTGGACACTTGCCGAGGAACTCATCTTGAAGTGCTTGCCAATCTCCGCAAGTGTGGGGGGCTGGTTATTGGAAGCGATGTATCGGGAAATATATTCGTAGACCTGTCTTTGCCGGGCCGTAATTGCCATCGAACACTCCTCTTGTTTTTTTACTCCAGCCTGTGCTAGATTTTCGCGGGCGAGCGAAAATTACCAAATAAGGAGCGAATAATAGCGAACAATGAGTAGGGCGTCAAGTAATGTTTCCTGAAAGAAGGCGATTAGTCTGTTTCGTGTTTGCGTGGCATTAGTAAGCCTTTAAGTTGGTGGTTATAGATCATGAGAGCAGCATTGTCCAAAGCTCAATTTACGTCTGAATTTAGTGGACGTTTTGGCACCGCGTTGCAGCCACGCTCACGCGCTAATAACGAGGTAATACCTACAGGAATTGTAGAGGTTGATACGCTTATTGGTGGGCTACCTCGTGGCGCTATTACTGAAATATTTGGTGTGAGCTCTTCGGGACGAACTGCTTTGATGTTGGCGACGCTTGCCGAAGCATCGCAGCGTGATGAAGTGTGCGCAGTGGTCGATACGACAGACGCTTTTGATCCGAAAGCAGCGGCCCTTGCCGGGGCCAATTTACACCGGGTGCTCTGGTTGCGTTGCGGATCGATATTGGAGCACGCATTCAAGGTTACTGATATGTTGCTGCAGGGGGGAGGTTTTGGATTAGTGCTCCTGGATTTGGCTGATGTGCCCGCGGAAGAGTCGCGCCGGATCATCTCTTCCTGGTGGTATCGGTTTCGTCGTGTTGTTGAAGACACGCCTACCGTGTTTGTAGTAATCGCTCAGGATTTGTGTGTTCGTTCGTGCGCGTCATTGAGCTTGCAAACTACCTGTGAGAGCGATAGTTGGAGGCGTACGGCAGAGACAACGATTTCAAGTGTCCTATTGCCACGGGGAGGTGGCGTATCACCCCCTACCTCCGTTGTCGAACCGCCGACTCACGCCCTCTTATTTAAAGGACTCCGCCTCCAATTGCATCGGCAGAAGCCTGTTAACTTGAGCAATCAACAGGTGAAATTCATTGCTCGCATTCCTCAGTCACAATTATCGTTAACGCCTTGACAGTATTCGGGAATTTTCGCTAATCTTCGCCCACATTCTTTCCAAAAGCATGTTTGCCTGTATTTACAGTAAGAAAATGCCGGCCGATGTATCTCTGGCGGACTTTGCCTATGCTTTTTCTCCCCTGGTCGAGGAAGCAGATCCACAAACTGTGGTCATCGATACCGACGGTTGTGAACTTCTGTTTGGCTCACCTTATGGATTGGCGAATGAGGTGGCCCTTCACGCAGGTAAGAGCAAGGAAAAGGGAGGCCTTGGCTGTTCTGTGAATGTCGCGATTGCCGCGAATCCTGACACAGCGATTATGGCGGCAAAGTTTTATGAAGGAACATCTTTTATTGCCCCTGAAGAAGAGCTCACTGCATTAGGCGATCTCCCTGTCGACAGCTTATTGAAGGCTGGGCCTGACGCCGAAATGAGAAAACCCAAGGATGAAGTGCGTCTTGGAGACTGGACGTTTGAACAAAGGCAGCTGGACGAAATCCACGAAACACTTCGTTTGTGGGGGGTGCAGACGCTCGGGCAGTTTGCTGCTTTGCCCTTAGACGGGGTGTCGGAACGGTTAGGTCAAGCGGGCGTACAGCTGCAACAACTTGCATCTGGGAAAACGGAGCGACATTTAAGGTTAAAGCAATCGCCTCCTTTGTTCACTCAATCGGCCGAACTTGAATATCCACTGTCAGAGCTGGAACCGCTCTCATTCATTCTTGCTCGTTTACTGAATCAACTTTGCGCTGCGTTAAATGCTTATGCGTTGGCTACGAATGAGCTCCGCCTGTTGCTGCAACTGGAAAACCAGGAGTTCCACTCGTCGGTGCTCAATCTGCCTTACCCGATGCGCGACAACAAAATTTTCCTCAAGTTGTTGCTGCTCGATTTAGAAACCCGGGCGCCTCAGTCGTCGGTCATCGCCGTGAAAATTGATTGTGATCCAGTTAAGCCACGCGTCTTGCAGAACGGCCTGTTTATACCGCTCGCGCCTGAACCAGAAAAACTGGAACTGACATTGAAGCGACTGGCAAAGTTATTGGGCCCTGAAAACGTCGGCTCGCCGGAATTACTCGATACGCATCGACCCGATGCATATCGTGTTAGGAAGTTCACTCTGAACGCTAAAGAGAAACGCGCACGAAGAACACAAAAGTCGAACCAACAGAGTTCTGAGAAACGTCAATCGCGGTTGGGATTCAGAATGTTTCGACCACCTTTGCGAGCGGTGGTTGAGTCTTCGCGTGGGTCTCCGGTTCGAATCAGCGCCTGGAGTAAGAAATTGAGTGTGCATGGGAGAATCGTGCGTGCGGCTGGCCCCTGGCGAACTACCGGTGATTGGTGGCGACATGATAGTTGGTCCAGAGACGAATGGGATGTAGCAGTTGAACGTGGCAATCGTTCGATGAGAGTAACGCCGGCTGCTACGCTCTATCGCATTTATCGCGAACTGCGAAACGGCTCGTGGTTCGTGGAAGGAAGCTATGATTGATTGCAAATTGGCATTGACGATTGCTAATCGGTCTTTGAGTAAAAGCCAAAGCACCAATGTACGTTGAATTACACGCTCGATCCGCTTTTAGTTTTCTTGAAGGAGCATCGGCTCCTGAGGAATTGATCTCCGCTGCGCTGGCACAGGAAATGTCTGCAATGGCCTTGCTCGATCGCGACGGTGTCTACGGCGCGCCCCGCTTTCACCTGGCAGCAAAGAGACACGGCCTCAGGGCGCATATTGGCGCTGAAATCACTGTCGGCCGTCCATCCAATGTCCAACGTCCAATACCCAATATCCCAAACCCGCGTGCCAATAACTTTCCGCAACAGCAAACTTCAGCTTCAAACTTTACGGCAGAAGCAGCCGATGTTGCACTTTCGAGTTTGCCCAGTGGAGAAACTGTAACTCTTCCGGTGCTCGTCCGGAATCGCACTGGTTACCAGAATCTTTGTCGCTTGATCACCTTAATGAAGTTGCGAGCGCCAAAACATGCGCGGCCTGGCGAATGCGCTGTCACACCTGACGAACTAAGCCAACATGCAGATGGTCTTGTTTGTTTGACGGGTGTTGATGACGGTCCGTTGGCGCGCGCGCTGTTATACGCAAGCACCAGCGAACTTGATAAGGCCGAGAAAACTACCCTGTGGTTACTTGAGACTTTTGGCAAAGGGAATGTGTATGCCGAATTGCAACGCCATCTGAATCGCGGCGAGGAGATCCGCAATCAGCAGGTTGTCGAGATAGCCCGGAGATTCGGATTACCGCTCCTGGCAACCAATGGTATTTCGTATGCCAGTCGGGAGCGCCGTGAACTAGCTGATGTATTTACGTGTTTACGTAATCATGTGCGACTGAGGAATGCCGGACAATTGTTGGCGACGAATTCTGAACGTTACTTAAAGCCAGCCAAGGAAATGTGTTCCCTATTTTCTGACCTGCCGGAAGCAATCCAAAATACCGAATCGCTGTCTTCCCGCTTGGAGTTTACGTTGGAAGATCTCGGTTACGAGTTTCCTAAGTACCCTGTTCCTGGTGGAGAAACGATGGCCAAATTTTTGCGCCAGCGAACTGAGGAAGGAGCTCGCGAACGTTACACCGGCTGGCATGGGAAACCCTCCTTTGAACGAGCCTGGAAGCAGATTGAGCGTGAATTGAAACTGATCGAAAAACTGAAGCTTGAAGGCTATTTTTTAATCGTTTGGGACATAGTTCAGTTCTGCAAACAACAAGGCATTCTCATTCAGGGCCGTGGGTCCGCAGCTAACAGCGCCGTCTGTTACTCGCTTGGGATTACAGCAGTCGATCCGATCAGCATGGAGCTCCTGTTTGAGCGATTTCTTTCTGAAGAACGAGGTGAATGGCCTGACATTGATCTCGACCTGCCAAGCGGAGACCATCGCGAACAGGCGATTCAATACGTTTATGAGCGATATGGGAAATTGGGCGCTGCGATGACCGCGAACGTCATCACGTATCGTGGCCGCTCGGCAGTTCGCGAAGTTGGGAAAGTTCTCGATTTCGAAGAAACGATGTTGGCCAGACTCTCGGCGCTGGTCCATACATGGGAATGGAAGGATCCAAAAGATTCAACCGAGCGGCAATTTCGGGATGCGGGGTTAAGTCTCCAGGACCCACAGATTAGAAAGTTTTTCGAACTTTATCAGTTGGTGCAGGATCTGCCGCGACACCTCGGGCAACACTCCGGGGGCATGGTTATTTGTCAGGGAAAACTTGATTCGGTCGTGCCCCTGGAACCAGCCGCCATGCCTGGTCGTGTAGTAGTGCAATGGGACAAAGAAGATTGTGCTGATCTGGGCTTGATTAAAGTGGATCTGCTGGGCTTGGGGATGATGGCGGTACTGGAAGACTCAATCGTACTAATTAGAGATGCTTATAAAGAAAACGTTGATCTTGCACATCTGCCGCAAAACGATAGTGCCGTCTATGAGGCTTTGCAGAAAGCGGACACGATCGGCATGTTTCAGGTGGAAAGTCGGGCACAGATGTCGTGTCTACCGCGGCTGCGTCCGGAGAAGTTCTATGACATCGTGGTGCAGGTGGCAATCATCAGGCCGGGCCCAATAGTGGGAAACATGGTCCATCCATTTCTAAAGCGCCGGCAGGGAAGGGCTCCTGTTGTCTATCCCCATCCGCTACTCGAGCCGGTGTTGAAACGAACTTTGGGAGTGCCGTTGTTTCAGGAACAGCTGCTGAAGATGGCTATGATCTGCGCCGGTTTTTCGGGAGGCGAGGCAGAGGAGTTGCGGCGCGCCTTTGGCTTCAAACGATCTGAAGCGCGGATGAAAGACGTAGAAGTGAAGCTTCGTCGCGGGATGAAACAAAATGGCATTACCGGCAGCGCGCAAGACGAGATTGTTCAAGCGATCACTTCATTTGCACTTTATGGTTTTCCGGAATCCCACGCAGCCAGTTTTGCATTGATCGCTTACGCTAGTGCTTACCTGAAATGTCACTACCTGGCGGCATTCACTGCCGCTATCTTGAATAATCAACCAATGGGTTTCTACCAACCGTTCACCCTTATCAAAGATGCCCAGCGCCATGGTTTAAAAGTTCGTCCAGTTGATGTAACAAAATCATCCTGGCTTTGCACTGTTGAAGACGAGGCTGAAACAGGTGCTGGTGTGGAGCAGGCATCGAAAAGTGGACACAACTGTCATCTGGTCCTGCGCCTGGGGTTGAATTATGTGAAGGGCTTACGTGAATCGTCCGGCCGAGCGATTGAGCTGGAACGTCGAAAGCGATTCTTTTCCAGCATCGATGACCTATGCATTCGCGTTCCAGAGCTACGTAAGGACGAATTGAGGAAGTTGGCAGCCGTGGGGGCCCTGAATTTTATTCAGGACGGAAATATGAATCAACACTTTCCAGTCCACAAAAACCCGCAAACGGTAGAAAGAACCGGGCAGAAACTTAACCGTCGCGCTGCTTTATGGCAGGTCGAAAGGGTCACGCGAACGGCCGGACCTTTGTATCGACAGCTTGAGGGAACAGAGGATAACTCACCCCTATTGCCGATGACGGTATGTGAACGGATGGACGCTGATTTTCGCGGCACTGGATTAACTATTGGGCGCCATCCGGTCTCCTATCAGCGTGAAGAGTTGCGAAAGCTTGGTGCTTTGCGTGCCATTGATACTTATCGTTTACGCGATGGCACGCACGTGGTCGTAGCGGGTTGGGTCATCGTTCGACAACGTCCCGGTACTGCCAAGGGGTTTCTGTTCCTAACGTTAGAGGACGAAACCGGTGTCAGCAACATCATTGTTACGCCACAACTGTTTGAGAAAAACCGGATGGCATTGACGAAACACCCATTTTTGCTAATCGAGGGAACGCTCCAAAACCAGGATCGGGTGGTTTCAGTGAAAGCAAAACGCATTCGTGCGCTGTCATTCCAGGTAGCAGCTGCCGCATCACATGACTTTCACTAAGCCGTCCGATTCAGTTTGAGAGTTAATCAATTGGTTACAGGGGCTTTGCTTGCGGCCTGGAAGCCAAAGGGTGTCCTGAAGCATTGACCCAGCCAGTCTAAACCGCCCGGAGGCTCATATGAATGACAAACCCGCTAAGCTTCGTGCTCTAAGAAAACATCTCGAATACCTGCTCGGTGGCGGAGGAGCCCATCTGGATTTCGAGGCGGTAGTCAGTGATATCTCGCTGGACATGGCTAACCAAAAACATCAGAAGCTTCCGTATACGATGTGGCAAGTTCTCGAACACATGCGGATTGCTCAATGGGATATCCTCGAGTTCACTCGAAATCCGGATCATGAGTCTCCGGCGTTTCCCGATGGCTACTGGCCTTCAGAGAACGCAGCGGTCCTCTCGGCTTGGACCAACACCATTGAGCAGTTCCGGAACGATCTAGAGGCAATGAGGCAGCTTGTTGCCGACCCCGAGATCGATCTTTTCGAAAGAATCCCACACGGTGACGGGCAAACAGTCCTGCGAGAAGCTTTGCTGGTAGCAGATCACAACGCTTATCACCTGGGAGTGCTGACCGTGATGAAGCGGTTGTTTTTGGAAGATGTTGAAGCGAATTAACTGGCAGATCGTATCGCGTGTCTTGGTGATTCAAGTAAACCTTGGACCACTTGGGCCACCTGCGATAGAGGTTTAGGTTTCCTCAGAAAGGCGTCAGCGCCACAAGCTCTTGCCTCGTTCTCCATTTCCGTAGAGCCATATGCGGTGAGGACGATTATCCTGGTCTCAGGATTCCGACGGTGGATGAGCTTTATGATCTCCAGGCCATCCGGATTCCGATTTATTCCCAGTCTTAGATCCTGAATCACCACGCGATAGTCCGTGCTTTCGATTAGACGTTCGGCGGTCTCGAGATCTCGGGCGGTATCAACTGCATAACCATGGTGTTCAAAGTATTCGCTCATTGAGAAACAGATTGACTGCTCATCATCGACAATGAGGAGCCGTGGTAGCGGAGGATCCTCCCTGGTCTCGCTATGGCCGCCCAGTATGCGCCGCAGCTTACCCGAGACCCTCTTGAATGTTCCAATACGGGTTTCTCTCACGAACTCACCTGTGCAGAGGGCCGTCGCCCTAAAAGGTCGTCAAACCGGCTCGAGAAGTTAAACCCCCTATGAGACCGCTGGCGTCCTGAAAACCAATTGCGAATTGGTAGTCAGAACAGACGTCGAAGGTCTCTCTGGGAAACGTGGGAATCCATTCATGCCATTCGGCATGAGCACCTGATCTGTCTTACTTCTTGAAAGCCGCGCTTCAGCGAGGGGCCGCAGAGGCGCAAGTCCGTGGGCGGATTGTGGAAGCGCAAGAGTTAGAGCAGTACACGAGAGGAGGTGGAGTTCTGGTTTCCAGAAGTTACACTGTGTTACCTGATTTGAAACGTCGTTAACTTCGTGGGATGGCCACTGTCCGGCTGATGGGCGCCTTTCTCTGCTTGCGAATGGACTCCCATTCCCGGAACTCATCTTCCAACTCCTTCGGAAACGCACCGGTCATAGATGAGACCCAAGTCTGAGGACTCATTCCGAGCAAGTGATACAACTTGCTGTGACCGGCCCGACTGCTAACGGTCTTATAAGCCGATAGCAGCCCGCACGTTGGGCCGTAGCGACACCTTAGTTGGTGACGGAGCGGAGCCTGGTGACGCGGCGTTTCTTGTGATCATAAACAACAAGACCTCGCACACTTCACGAGACCCCGTCCCAATAGTGTTTCCCTCTTCATCCTGCAGGGCGTAAATGGTTCCATTTGCGTCCAGCGGGAAAATGATTGGTTTGGAATGCGACATCGATTCTTAGCATGCTCGCTTCCGCACCAAATGAGCGATTCTCCCTCACAAAAGCACTAATCCGAGACTTCCAAAAGCTGGGACCCTCGGACCAAGCACCATTCAGAGCCCATTTCCTTAGCATCCTTGCGGTCGGCAAGGGCAAATGCTGACCGCGAAGGCGTGACGGGCTACTACAATTTGTCTAAACCGCAGGGCCCGGTTTAGGTACTCCTGCGGCGACGTCGAATCCCGGCTGCCACTCCCACTAAGCCGCTTCCCAGCAGCAACATTGTTGCTGGTTCGGGAACGGGTGTGTGAGCAACATCGCTTCCTACGTTTGGAAACGCCGGATCCACCACAGATTGAAACCTTACATACACCCCGGCGAGAAATTGTGCCTGGGTCAGCCCGGTAAAGTTACCGGTAACCGTAAAGGTCGCCGTCAGACCCTGATCGATACCGGGAGGGTGGCCGCCGGTAAATGCTGGCCCAGTGATCAGAGCCCAATCAAGAACGGCCGCAGGAAATTGGGGAACATTACCCGGACTGTTAGTGACCGTGGGTGTAAGCGTAAAGTTACGGCACTCTGCTACCGTTGGTCCGCAGGTGCCTGGAGAGTTTGCGGTTATGGTTCCAGGCAATTCAAACCCTACCCCCGTGATGGTTGATGTGACCCCCGCCACCAGGACATTGGTAACGGAAAAGGTGATTGAACCATTAGTCAGGGAAATGATGTTTATCGTTGCCTGCAGATTCGGATCGGCATTACCAACTACAGTGATCTGATCAGCTTTCGCCGAAACTGCTGATCCTAAAATCAATGCCGTAAACAAAACTGCAGATGCGCCGGCGGAGCGCAAAAGTTGAAATCGGGGCATTACGGGAGTCTCCTTTGATTCGTTAAATGCGAGGTTCCCCAACTCAATTGCGCAGGAAACCATAAGGGTTGGAGAAAGCTAAGCTCACGGGGCAATGTAAAGCCAAGCTTTATCCGAACCAAGTCCTCTTGCCAGATAGGCGTCCGAGGCCGACAATTTGGCACGTGCCGTTTGTTTGAGCAAGCAGTAAGCCACAACCGTTAAATTGCTTGCGGTCTCAAAAGGCGAGTTTTTACGCGGATTTTGAGGGCAACCAGTGTCCGAAAAGGAGATGGCCGTCCAAGATCTGGACAGAAATTCTAGACTCTGGACAGCTGAATGCGGTGCTTTTTGATTTTCTGGTAAAGCGAACTACGAGGAATACCCAACCTTTTGGCCGCTTTTTCCACTCGGCCACGCTCTTCCTGCAGCACTCGTTCAATCTGTTGTTTTTCAAGTTCAAGTAGCGTCAAGTCGGAATCGTATACGGTGGGACGGCTTCCTGCATGCCCGTCAAAGCGCAGTTCTTTTAATGTGATTGTTTTTTCCTCGCTAAGCAGGACCGCGCGTTCGATTACATTGCGGAGTTCACGGACATTGCCCGGCCAGGAATACGCTTGCAGAGCTTTGATCGAAGCGTCGTCCAGCCGGATCTCACCTCTGCCAAGGTCTGCTGAGAGCTTATCTAACATGTAGGTAGCGAGTATCGGAATATCTTCCACGCGTTCTCGCAGGGAGGGAAAAGCCAACGGTATTGTACTGATCCTGAAATAGAGATCGTCGCGGAACCTTTTCTCCCGCACTAACCGTCCAATGTCCTGATGAGTGGCGGCGATGAGCCGAACATCTACCTGGCGGTCTCGCACGTCTCCTACTCTTCGGAACCTTTTGTCTTCGAGGACCTTCAACAGTTTTGGTTGAATCTGGAGGTCGACATCGCCAATCTCATCCAAAAAGATGGTGCCTCGATGTGCGACCTCAAAGAGACCCTGTTTTGATGATGTCGCGCTGGTGAAGGCTCCTTTCTCATGACCGAAAAGTTCGGTTTCAAGTAACTCGCGCGATAAGCCAGCGCAATTCAGATCGACGAAAGCCTCTTCCGCTCGCGGGCTATTGTCGTGGAGCCATCTCGCCAAAACTCCTTTCCCGCTACCAGTCTCGCCCAAAATCAGCACGGGACTCTCGGTGGCCAGAACTTTACGTGCCTGTTCTGCTAAAGACCTAATGGCCTCACTGGTGCCGATAAACGGATCGACAGCGCTGCGAAACTGTTGGGTACGACTGGCGAGTTGCTTTTGGTGGTTCCTTTGATTGGCTAACAGGCGTTCGAGAATGACGAGCAAGGCAGGTAACTCAAGAGGCTTTGTTAGAAACTGCTCCGCACCTTCTTTAATGGCCCGCACAGCTAGATCTATAGAACCGTGTGCGGTCAGTATTAACAGGGGAATCTCGGAATCAATCTCTTTGAGCCGTGGCAGCAGATCGAGCGCCGTACCATCGGGAAGCATGTAGTCTGCAATCACAATGTCGGGTCGGGTACTCCGAAAGATCTGTTGCGCGTCGCGGCAGCTCTCGGCCTCATCTATTCTGTAACCATGCATCTCCAGGAAGTCGCGCACTCCAAAGCGCAACCCTGGTTCGTCGTCAATTACCAGAATTCTGTTTCTAGCCATGGTGTGTCCCTTCGGAAGGCTTTAAAGGAAATCTAGCGGTCATACATGCGCCTCCAGTCGGGTTGTTTCCTGCCACGAGTTTGCCGCCGTGTTCAGTCATAATTCTGTGGGCAATCGCCAGCCCCAGGCCTGTTCCACCACGCCGTTTTGAGAAGAAGGGCTCAAAGATCATTGGCAAATCCTCTTCCTGAATACCGGCGCCCTTATCACGGACCGAACAATCCAGCCAATGTTGACTTCCCTCGAGACAGGCGTGTGCGTGAACACTGACCTCTCCTCCGGCTTGAGAATGCTGGATCGCGTTTTCGATAAGGTTCACAAAAACTTTTGATAACCTCCGACGATCTACCAGCACCTGAGGTAACTCACCGTTTACGGCATTCACGAGCTTAACCGAAGCCATATCCGCCGCCGGCATGCAGGCGCGAATACACTTGGTCACAACGTCACCCAGCGAAGCGGGGTAGAATTCGCCTCTAAAGGGTTTCCCATACTCCAGCAACTCTTCCATTAACAGGGTCAGCCGGCCCACTTCATCCCGCAAAACATTTGTATAGCGAAGGTAGTCAGGTCGATCACTGAACCTGGTCTCGAAGGCGTCAAGTATAGATGAGATTCCAAAGAGTGGGTTTCGTACCTCGTGAGCAACACCAGCCACTAGCGATCCCAGGAGAGACATCATCTCACTCTGTCTCAATGAAGCTTCAAGCTCAGTTCGTTTTGTGATGTCCTGGGCAATCAGAATTGCACGCTCGCCGGCAGAACCAAACTCGTGCACCAGATATAGTGTGATAGCCCAGGTCTTCCCGGTCGTGTGGTCCTTGACCTCGGCTGAACTGGGGGTTCGATCCTGCTTGATGTTGTGGATCAACTCGGCTGCTTTTCGCCATGGCTCTCCCTTTCCGAGTTGCGCAACGGTGCGTTCGATCGCAGCGTCGCTGGGTAACCCTGCGATCTCTTCTGCAGCTTGGTTCAAGCGACGCACCTGTCCCTCGAGTTCGACGATCAGTACCGGAAAGTCAATCGCGTTGAAAGTCTGGCGCCATTCCATCGCCGAATGCTGAATTGAGGCGTGCATCTTCTGCTGCTGCTCGTCCAGCATTTTGCGCTCGGTCACGTCGCTCGCGATGACCAACTTCGCTTTGCGGCCGCCGAAGACCAGCGGGTGAGAGGAAAGTTCGACGTATATGTGCGAGCCGTCTTTGCGCTTGTGCCGCCAGGGGCTTGAGATCACTGGTCCTTCGGTACCTGCCGAGGCCTTGATTAAGAGCGACGGCATCTCTTCGGGTGAACGCAGCTCTTCGATCGTAATTGCCAGGAATTCAGGCCTCGAGTAACCATAGGTATGTACCGCGGCTTCGTTTACTGCCAAAAACCGCAACGTCTCTTCGTCATATACCCAGATCGGTTGGGGAGTTGACTCAAACAGCAGTCGATAGCGTTCCTCGGAATCACGCAGTTCAGCTTCAAGTTTTGCCCTCTCCATGAGGCGGGTCACCTTTGCCACCAACCGCGTCGAGTCAAAGGGCATTTCGAGATAGTCGTCGGCGCCGGAGGCGAGCCCTTCAACTACGCTCTCGGTGTCTTTGCGATGGGCCGTAACGAGGAGGATTGGGATCGAATGGAGGTCGGCATCCTGCCTAATAAGACGACAAAACTGAATTCCGTTTACTTCAGGCATCGACACGTCGCTGATGACCATGTCGGGGCGCTTACTGCGGGCGACTTCAAAAGCTTCTGACCCATTCTCGGCAGTGAGTACCGAATACCCTGCCTTTCTCAGCAGGTTGTCCATGAGGCTAAGCTGTTCCGGAGTGTCATTGACAATCAAAACGGAACCGCCATCACGTCCATTTTCGGTCTTTACTGCCGGATCCATTCGTTCTTCCTTAAGGGTAGTGATTAAATGCGAAATTTTGTGGGAACTACGCCTCTTATTGAACGGGATTTTTGACGATACTCTGCTGAAGCAGGTGACATGAGCGATTGGCACAAGGTGTCCAATTGAGCGGCGAAGTATAACACAGGGTTCCACATCGAGAGCTCGTTCAATTGAGCCCAGTCGGCTTATCCGTCATTAGTTGCGTCGGGGCCTTGATTCGAACTAGTGCGCTTGTGTTCTAATAAGTGCTATTAACACGGAATTTCCGAGATCAAGCCACGGATTTGTCACTTTTCCTTGGCCTAATCTCTAAAGAGAACCTTCGGGTGTTGCCGCGTGGCCTTCGGAAGAGTAAACCCGGAGGCCGAAGACTGAATCAAAACCCAAAGTTCGAGGAGAGTCAGAGACGTAATGATGACCGAGTTGTTCAAAAATGCCAAATCCAAATTACTCCCTTTTGTAATTTTAGTTTTGACAACGTTTACGCTTTCACCGGTTCGCGGGCAGACTCCGATGGCAAAGACCCAGGTTCCCTTGATTTCGATCGCCGCGAGTCCGGTGCAACAATCCTACGCTGACGTGGTCAGCCGGATCGCGCCAGCTGTGGTCACCGTACGCTCAACTGAGCGGACGCGTACGGGTCAACAGGTGCCGTTTCTTGAGGATCCCTTGTTTCGTGAATTTTTTGGCGACCGCTTGCCACAACAGCCACGGCGTGTGGAAGGTGTAGCCTCTGGCGTGATCGTTAGTGCTGATGGGTACATTCTTACCAACCATCACGTGGTAGATGGCGCAACCGAGATTCGAGTTGAGACCTCGGACAATCGCTCCTTCACAGCAAAATTGGTGGGATCGGATCAGCCGAGCGATTTAGCTGTGCTGAAGGTTGAGGGTGCGAACCTACCTGTGATCGTGCTGGGAGACTCAGACAAGGTTCGCGTCGGTGATGTGGTCCTTGCGGTCGGTAATCCGCTCGGAATTGGACAAACTGTGACTTCAGGCATCATCAGTGCTAAGGGTCGTTCGACCGGGTTGAGTGACGGGAGTTTTGAAGACTTTCTCCAGACCGATGCCTCCATCAATCGTGGGAACTCTGGTGGAGCGCTTGTAGACACAAACGGTCAACTCGTCGGCATCAATTCGCAAATTCTTTCGCCATCCGGCGGCAGCATCGGAATAGGCTTTGCCATTCCTTCGAACATGGCAAAAGCCGTGATGGATCAGCTGCTCAAAACCGGTAGGGTTCGGCGGGGGATGATTGGAGTCAATATCCAGCCGGTTACGGCCGACGTTGCTGCTAGTTTGAGTTTGCCTGTGGCGCGCGGCGCCATCGTTAGTGCGGTCCAGCCCGGCGGGCCTGGTGAACGCGCAGGTATTAGACGAGGCGATGTTATTACAGCAGTCAACGGACAGCAGATTACTGACCACAACAATCTTCGAAACGTAGTGGCGAGTACCGCTCCTGGAACTAATGTCATGGTTACCGTCCTTCGCGAAGGGCGCGAGCAGAGGATCCCTGTGACTTTGGCCGAGCTTCCGTCGACAACCGTCTCGACAGCGGGTGAAGGCGGCGGTGGATCCGGGACGGGCGACAAGTATGGGCTCACGTTGGAGCCTTTGACGGCCGAGATGGCATCTCGTTTGGGTTTATCACCCTCAGAGCAGGGTTTAGTTGTCGGTCGGATTACGCCCACCGGAGCTGCCACTGAGGCTGGCATGCGCCAAGGCGACTTGATACAGGAGGTCAACGGTCAGCCGGTTCGTACCGTCGCGGAATTTGAAGGTGCGATTCAGCGATCGGGCCAACGTCCAGCTCTGGTTCTCATTAACCGTCGTGGCTCTCCGATCTTCTTAACACTCCGCGCCACACCGTAACAGGCAATACCCTGCTGATAGTCTTTAACCAGTGTGGGGACGGCTATATCCCAGTCGGCCGTCCCCGTGACTTTTTTCCGAAATCGTCGTAAGCAGTCAAACTTGACGTCGAGTAGGCTTGCTCGTTAGGTTCACCCAGCCCAAATATGTTCCGGAGGTCTCCTTGATGAAAGAGTCGTCACCAAAATTCGAAGAACGGCCATGGGGAACATTTACTGTCCTCGACGAGGGTGATGACTTCAAGGTGAAGCGAATTGAGATCTGGCCCGGAAAGCGGCTCAGCTATCAAAGGCACTCGCAGCGCGCTGAGCATTGGTTTGTGGTCCAGGGTATTGCGAAGGTGACTTTGGACGACCGCACCCTAATGGTTAATTTGGGAAGCTCTATCGACATTCCAAAGGGTGCAGCACATCGAGTGGAAAATCCTGGAACGGACAATCTTGTATTTATTGAAGTTCAGAGAGGTGGGTACCTCGGTGAGGACGACATCGAGCGAATCGAGGATGATTTTGGTAGGGCAAATTTGCAACGGTGAATCGAGAAGGATTTTTCTCTTCTACGCTTATGGGACAGTGTTAAACCAGTCGTTCAATGGCGCTGGCGACACATCGGACACTAGTCTGATTGTTTGTGGGAGAGGTGGGAGGGTGTGGGAGAGTTAGCGGGTTACGGACGCCCTTTGACCTTTCCACCGCCTCGTTGCTCCTGCTTACCAGAATTACCGCGATTTTGCTGTTGTTCAGCTCGTTGCGGTTGCGGTTTTTGCAGCACGTGCACTTGCGGCCGTTCTTTGATGGCCCTCCGCATCTGTTGCTGCTCAGCTCGGGGTTGCGAGTGGACCTGAGGCCGCTGTGCACGTTGCGGCGCCGGTCTGCTCTCCTGACGAACTGGTGGACCCTGTATGCTTGCCCGATTTTGCCTCCCCCGATAGATGGATGGGCGAGGTCTATCCCGCTCCACCGAACGGTTCAGCTGCTGGGGACGTGGCGCCGGTCTGGCGGGCCGCTGTTGCTGCCGCTCAACGCGTCTTTGGGGTCTTTGGGGTCCTTGCCCTCGGGGTCTTTGCGCTTGCGACCGCTCCACAGGTCTTTGAGATCGACGTTCGTTCCCAACCCGCGTCCCCTGAGGTTGCTGCGGCCTCTGCTGTTGACGCAGTTGCCGTTCCTGCTGGCGCTGAATTCGTCGCAGCTGCCGTTGTGAGTTAGCCGACTCGTTGCCGCGATCGACTTGGTTCGTCCTGCCACGTACGCGATCTGGCTGACGCTCGTCACGAACTTTTAGCTCAGCCCGACGGGCTTGTTCAGGAGCTCTATCAACTAGCCGACGAGTTCCGAGGTCGCGCCGACCGAAGCGGAAGTCGGGGAGGTCCGCATTTGCAAATACACGCGTGTCGTCGAGCTTTCTCGCAATCCCTGGTGGCAGATCGATCTTTCCTCGGCCCCACGCTGAACGCAATGCAGCGTTCCGTAGTGGAGTGTCCAGCAATGGCTCTAATACAGGTTGTACTCCAGCTATGCTGTGACGATCACCTCGGCTGATTCGGTCACGATAGATGTAATCATCAAAACTGTCCCAGGGAACGATAGTAATTGCACCGGGAACATCCAGATTGATGACCTGTTGCGGAGTTAGATCGATCCGATGCAGGTAATGCGGTTGCCAATTCGAATCGTAGTAACGGGGTGCATACGGATCACCCGGAGCCAACGGCACCCAGCCAATTCCGTTTTGGTTCAGTGGAAGGAAGGCTACCAAAGCGGGAGCGTACAGAGGTTGAGTGCTTACCCGCTCAGGGATCCAGAACCACTGATTGTTGACATATGCCCAGCGGCCATAGTGATAAGGGGCATATCCCCAAGGCTCGTTTGAGATCCATGTCGGTCCATACGGATAGTCGTTGACCCAGTAGCCCGACTGGTACGGAGCCCAACCCGTATCGACTCGGGGCCGCCAGGAGTAACCATAGCCACTAACGTCAATCCAGTCGCCATAGTGGTCGAGATCATATAGACCAGGAATATAGTCACTAGCGTACTGATAACTCTGATACCGCCGGTAAGGGTCAAAGTAGTATGGATCATTTAAGTAGACGTTGTAGTCACGATAACGACCGTCGTACTGATTTGGATAGCGATAGCCGTAATAGTCATCCAGCAGTCCGCCGGCGTAACCGGGATCAATCCGAGCAAGCGCAACACTCGCCGCGGTTTGGCCCAGCAGTGTTAGCATCTCTCCTTTACTTATTTGACCTGAGCCGGCCAGACCCACTACTTGGGCCAAACCACTCAAAACGGAAATCCAGGCACTGCCATCGTCATTTAGCCCTACCTCGTAAAGGCCCGGTTCATAGAAGTCCACAGCGCCCACGGGAGTCGCCACTTCAAATAATCCACCAGAAGGGAGATAGCCCACATCGAAGAGTGCCGAACCATCACGTAGCGCTAACTGCGTACGGCGATCGGAGAGCGCAAGAACATCCAACGCTGTCTGGTCATTTAGTCGGGCAAAGTTTCGTCCACTGAATGCCAGGGCTGCACTGGAGCTCTCGCGTGTATAGATTCGATCACCTACGGAAACCGGCGTATTGTGTACAGCTTCAACCCATTCAGTAGTCAAGCCGTCGGCCGACAGATTGTTAATAGCCACTTGCCCTTCAATCCGCTCAACTCGAGCGGCAGTTTGCAGTTCTTCGGCTTTAGCGTTCTGCACGTGCCTTAGCCAGAACGCAACCCCCACTCCTGCCAAGACAGCGACTAGAGTTGCAATTATTGTTAGATGTGGCCAAACCCTTAATTTTCTCATCAATCAATCTCCCCAATCGTTCGAGCAAGCAGAAAGCGGCCCAACACAACGTAGTGTGTGTGCGAGCCACGCGGTGAAGGGGATTTGAGCGTGCTTTTTGGACGCCCTGAGGAGAGTCGCCGTTCGCCAGTTCGGTGGCTGGCAGATGGCTATCATGTTGCAAGAATGTTGCAAAGAAGGGCCGCCGTCTCTCGAGCGGCCCGCATTTTAATCGACGTCATCACGCTGAGAACCGCGTGCGGGAGGAACAATGTCGTCAAGCGTACTTCTGAGTGGCTTGGTTACCCCCTGCTGATTGTAATAACCGCCAGGTGCGAATTGGCCTGATTCGCCAATATCAAGCGAGCGCTCTTCGTCTCTCAACGCTTCCTCAGAATGGGTCTGTTCCCAGGTCTCTTTGTGCTTCGTACGATCGTTCATCGTTTCTCCTCCCGGTCTGTTTTGAGCGTTCTGACATGCACTGTTGCAAGCCGGGGGCCGATGACGCTTTTAGTGAGTTTTAGCTGGCTTGGAGGAAATGCGGTCGTTTTCGTAACAGAAATGTGGAACGAGTGTTCGGAGATGTTACTCAAAACGATATCAATAAGTATTGGCTGATTTCGTGAGCGCAAGGGTCATTTGATCCTCTGACGGTGCATGAGTTTCATTTTCGTATTTCTCCCAGAGACTAGCGTCGATTCGTCACGGATTGCGGCCGATCCGTCACAAAGCTGCGCCTACTTCACCGATCAATCGACTATGAATGTAAACGGATTTCTAAGGTCGAGCCTTCTCGCCCGACGTCCTACCTCGATACAACTCGACGACCCCAACTTCGTTCGAAGTATACTAGAGGGACTTATGACGAAACCCACAATGGTGCTTGCAGCGTCACTGATGATCTTCTCAATCGTTTACGCGCAAAGCTCGGGGCCTACGCCACTCGAGTCAATGGTTGAAACTGAGAAAAGCTTTGCCAAAGCATCGTTTGACCATGGGACAAGAGAGTCCTTCCTTTCGTTTATTGCTGAAGACGGTGTTCTTTTTAGGCCAACCGCGGTGAAGGGAAAACAGTGGTTGCTCGCGAATCCTGGTCCCAGTGGTCCAAAGCGTTCGCTTCTCGCATGGCGACCGGTATTTGCTGATATTTCGGTGGCGGGGGATTTGGGTTACACGACCGGACCATGGGAATTCAAGACCGACATCAATGATGAGAAGCCCGTCGCGTTTGGTCAATTCATCACTGTCTGGAGAAAACAACCGAATGGAGCCTGGAAGTTCGTGATCGACCTTGGGATTTCGCACCCGCAATCAACTGCGCCAGCATTCCAATTTCAGTCTGAAGCCAATGTGCAACCAGATAGCAAGAAGACCGAGGTCTCGAGTGAACGAGAAACGTTATTAGTGCGGGAACGAGAGCTACTGGACTCGGTAGGTAGCAGTGGAGCCGGGAAAGCATTTCAGAAGTTTGGGGCGAAGAGCGTGCGACTCTTCCGTGAGAACCACACCCCTTTTATAGGTTTGGAAGCTGCGAGCCACGCGCTGGAGCAGGTAGGGAAGAATTGGGCTTGGGAGACAGCGTTTACTGCTGTGTCAAACTCGGGAGACTTCGGGTACAGTTACGGCACGTACTCTCTAAACATGATAGAGAAGGGCAACTATCTCAGAATTTGGAGAAGACAAAATGAGAGCTGGAAGGTAGTTGTTGACGTCGCGAGTCCACTGCCGAAAAACTAGGGGTCACATCACATCAGAGGTCAGAGGCCAGAATGGAAATGACAAATGGAAGATGGGCTTTCTTTTGGAGAAGGCGGTCCTCCATTTATCACTCCTCATTTCCCATTACCCACACCTGACGCTCGATGCCCCTAAGATCGTCGACGGAGTCATTGATTCCGACAGGTTAACAAAGAGCGTTGGAGGGCGGCTGCAGGGCCGGAACGAACCCCGCAGCAAATCCGTCCAGCTTGATCCCGTAGTGCTTGATCTTTGAGTTGAGAGTTGTGATCTTCAAATTCAACAAACGAGCTGCGCGTCCCTGGTGCCCCCGCGTTTGCATCAAAGCCCGCTTTATTAGGTCGATTTCAAATCGGGTTACTTCATCATAAAAGTCAATGCCGTTATCGATATTCGGGGTGCCCACTTCTCGCATTGACTGAACTTCGTGAAGAATTCGAAAGGTCAGTTCCTTTAGGGTTTCGATTTTCTGGTGGGAGGCCCCACTGTCCGAACCTTTGGCACCGGATGTTCCATTCCCTTTGGCGCCAGACGATTCCTGCGCCACTTCCTGAGCCACATTGGATTCCCAAACAGACGTGCTATTCATACTTCCCTCCAAAAAGACTGCGTTAAATTGCACCAGGGTCCTGAAACCGTTCCACCGTTCCTTGGAGGCTCAGGTCCGATTGGTGACGAAAGCTTTATACGAGGTATTGGAACATCCGATACGGGTTTTGTGACGGACAGGCGTTCGGAAGTGATTAGTGGGCTTAAGGTTGTGTTGATTGGCTACGGCAGCTTGCCCAGCGCTTCCTGCAATTTCTCGCGATAATTACGCGATAAGGTCAGCTGCGTGCCAGTTTGAAGGATGATGCGATACTCGCCGTGAAACCAGGGTTGCAATTCTTGAATGCGGTCTATTCTAACGATCGAGGAGCGATGGACGCGAACGAATTTTCGCGGATCCAGCTGCGACTCGAGACTGCTGATCGTCTCCCGTAACAGGTGAGATTTCTTGCCGCTGTGGACGGAAACATAGTTTCCTTCGGCTTCGATCCAGTCGATGTCCTGAGTCTCGAGGAAGTAGATCCTCCCTCCGGACTTGACGACTAGGCGCTCCAGATACTTGTTTCCAGCCTTAAGTTCCTCCAGCAATGCAAGAATTCGCTGGTCAACTCCGCCGTTCTGGCTCGGCAGTATCTGCGCCTTAGCCCGCTGCCATGAGGTCTCGAATCGCTCCTGATCAAACGGCTTTAGCAGGTAGTCAAGGGCATGAACCTCGAAGGCGCGTACGGCATACTGGTCATAGGCGGTTACAAAGATAACGTGGGGTAGATTAGTGTTGCCAATTTCTTCGAGCACCTCAAACCCGCCCAATTCAGGCATCTGTACGTCGAGAAATATGAGGTCAGGCGTAGTCTTGCGTATCGCGTCCACCGCCTCGCGACCATTGGTTGATTCGCCGACAATGATCACCTGTGGATCATTCTGCAGCATTTCGCGCAACATGTCCCGAGCCAAGGGTTCGTCGTCGACGATCAGCACACGGATATGGGGAGATTCAGTCATTCCGTATTGAGAATCGGGAGCGAATTTTGGGGAGTTCTGCCTGATCTACACCGCGACGCTGCGGTTTCTGACAAGATTCCCCATATTTTCGGATTGGAAATTGAGACCTGAATCAGCGGCCAACCGGTTGAGAATCAGCGGAGCCATCATGGTGCAAGGGTATTTCAAGGGTAACCACCAGTCCGCCGTCGGGGTCGTTCGCAAGATCAAACAGGTGACCCGCACCATAAAGCCTTTCCAAGCGAGTCTCTGTGTTTGCCAGTCCCAGCCCTTTCCGGAACAGAATATCGGAACTCCGATGTTCTGCCAGGCCCGGACCGTTGTCTCGAACTTGAATACGAACGGAGCCGTTGTGGGGTTTCGCCTGAATCTCGATGATTCCCGGCGTTGAGCGGGGTGTGATGCCGTGTCTAATGGCATTCTCTACAATGGGTTGGAGGATGAGGTTGGGCACTCTTGCATCAAGTACCTGTGGAGAGACATCAATGCGTGTGACAAGGCGATCCTGAAATCGAACACGCTCGATTTCCAGGTAACAACGCAGGAACTCCATCTCTTTCTGCAGGGATACTTCTTGTGCTCCGGAATTTTCCAATGTCATGCGCAGGAAGTCTCCGAGCCGGGTAATCATTCGTCGCGCTGCTTCCCTGTCCTTCGTCAACAGAGCGGAGATGGAGTGGAGTGTGTTAAAGAGGAAATGCGGATGCAATTGCATCTTCAAGGCTTCGAGTTGAGCCTGCGAGAGCTGTGCCTCTAATTGCAGCGTGCGAAGTTGCCCTTCACGGTAACGGCTATAGTAATTGAAAGCATAACTTGTCAGGGCAATCAGCAGATAGATGCCAATTGATTCACTGAAATTTGCAATTACAAACCTGGTTACGCTCTCAAGCGACAACGGCCTTCCAATCGGGTAATTCACTTGCAGCCAGATTACCACCCGGCCCAACGCAGTAAGGACAATCGCTAACAGGATACTAATTGGTAGGTGGGTGAGGACGCTACGAATCCAATTATTCCGTTCAATGGGGAGCCGGCTGGACGCCCACAGGATAAATGGCGTTGCTAGAGCGAACAGGTAAGCCCAGGTCATCTGCATGTACAAGGAGTCAAGCAGAGGAACTGGCCGTTCAGAACGATAAGACGTGAAATAGCCCTGCAGCGTGAAAACTATGCCGATGAAGGTCCAAATGCCCCAGATGAGAAGCAGTCGCCAAACTTGTCGACGCCAGGAGTGGCGAGGTTCTCTATCACTCAGATTCAGATCTTCATTCACGGTAATAGGTGTAGGGTTGACCTCCGTAATCTACTAGAGAAGGCCCAAACTAACAAAGCGGTTCACCCGACTAGTCCCGACCCTTTTTGTTCTGAAGTTGCGCCTTCCAGGCTGCACGGTCAGGTCTACGATCAATAGCGGGGGTTCTCGCTGACCTGAAGTCAGTTGTGTATTAAAGGGGAACTCGGCTCGTTTTGCCAAGGCTGATGAAACCAGCAAGGGTTTGACTGTAAAGAACCGCCGAGCATTGCAGAGTAAGTAAGGCCTGATCGGTTCGAGTAAAAGCTTTTTGTGACAGACGGGCCACGCCCGATGCCCAACTGGCCCGCGCCAGTGACGGGTAAACGGAAATCCCTTGATGAGGAACGAATTTCTTCAAAGCATTCGTTGTCGGCAATACGAAAAACCTTGCAGCTCTCAAAGGCATAAGTGTCAAGGTGCTGAAGCTGCGCATGTCACTCTAAAAGGTAACAATGGAGCCACGTTCATGGCCACTGTATTACCTTGGGTTTTTTACGCGGACTTGCAGCTGGAGCGATTAATTGCGTGCTAGAAATGCTGGAAGGTGATTTGCGGGTCGTTGTGTTGCCCACCTCAATCCGCCGGGGCTGACTTGTTGCCGCTGTCTCAGGCTTACCGGCATCATGTGGCTCAACGATCTCGGGGTCAGTTGTAACGCGATTCCTGGTGGGCACGTCGCGCCGTGGTCGTATACTAGAACTCTTTTTGCTGTGGGGCACTAAAACGGTGTTCCGAGAGAACTGAGGCTGCTCCGTCGTCACCTGGCTGCTGGTGTCAGTGCTCACAGGCTCATGAACACTGGTTGTCGTCTTTATAGGATCAGTCGCCGTCGTGATTGATTGACTTGGAGGGACTGCTTCCCGAGATGTTTCAGCATTTCCCGCGGCGGTGTAGGGAATGACTTTGTCTGCCAACAGTGCCCAACCGATGGTGGCCGATCCGATCAATGCAAAGGTGATGAGGAGGAGTTTCGCTTTGCCCGACATCAGATGGGTGACAAAGGCCTCGCCAGGTTTGAACTGGACTCGTGCTTCTGGAACAAGTTCCCAGATATCCGGGGGTTCGCTCAGGGTTCGACTCACTCGCGGTGTAGCTGCGGCTGCTCCCAAGCGTTCCGAACTCTTTTGTGGGGGGCCTTTATCTTCAACTGAAATCACGTTTCGTGTCGGAGCATCCACGCTCGGTTGCGCAGTGGATCGGCCGAGGCGCTGGCGATTCGTTGCAAGATAGTGCGCGATGTCGTTGAACGAGCGGGCCCTCGCCCAGGCTTCTGCGGAGGTTCCCGATCGCGTGACTGCATTAACGTCTGCACCATACTCCACCAACACCTTTACGACGTCGGCGTGACCAAAGAATACGGCCAGCAGCAGGGGGGTAAAACCGTCGCCTCGCGTGGCATTGACGTCCGCACCACTCAGGATTAGCGCCTTCACCATTTTTGAATGCCCCTTTTGGGCCGCGCGCATCAGAGCAGTAACGCCATCCTGATTTCTACTGTCTATATCAGGAACCCGAGTCATGATTTGATCGAGCTTGCTCTCGTCTCCGGTTTCAAGGGCGAGCCAGAGATCATTCATGGCATCCTTGGAGTCATGTTCTTTCAACAGGGCAGACATTGTTTTTAATCGACTATCGTTATTCTGTCGCCTGGTTGAATAAGAGGATCCGGCACTTTACCGGAATCAATATCCTTGAGCTTGAACCGGCTTAGCACTAGAAATCCTTTGCCGTCATCGCGGGCGAGGCGGGCTTCTTTTGATTTTGGGGCCAACCCGCCGGCGGCGATGATTGCCTGGGTGAGCGTCATACCGCGTCTGAAAATCTTTTCACCCGGGGATTTCACCGCACCAGCTACATAGAAGAATCGAGTTGGGTTTGCCTGCACGGTCAAAACATCGCCGGGAAGGACCAAGCGATTGAGTTGTTCCGGCTCAGTAAGGTCCATCACATGAATTTCGGACTGACTTCTGATGAGGGTTACCACGGCTGCTTCAGGAAGCGGCTGACCGTCAGCGAGTACTACGTAGAGCGGAATGGCCTCACGTCTCAAAATCTTCGTGCCGGGCTCTTGCACCAGCCCGCTGACCAGAATTGTGTGACTCGCGTAATCACGAACGCCGACAGATACTCTTGGGTTGTCGTTAAGCGCACGTCGCTTCTGATCCTCTTGCAACCGCTCGCTGATCTCTTCAACCGTAAGACCCGCAACAGGGAACGGCTCAGTGAGACTCGGGTGTTCAAGTAAGCCAGAGGGAGTGACGGTAAAGAGAGTGGAGCCCATTAGGGTGGCGTCACTCATGCGTATGTCCAACACGTCACCCGGACCGACCCGGTAGATTGTGGTGAGGTGAGAGTTATCGACCGCGTTAGAGCTAGTGGAGGGCGCCGCTGAACTTAAGGAAACCGGAGTGGCAAGGGGATCATCATGCTTTGGCGCTTCTCTTGGTACACTGCTTCTTGCGGTCCCCTGCTGTAGCAGCTTCTGTGTTTGGTTGAGCCGAGCTCTGGCTTCTCGGTCTTTTGGATTGAGACGGACGGCTTCTTCGAATGCTTGTTCGGCCTGTTGCCACTCTCCCAGGTCGAAATATGCGTGACCGAGACTGTAATGGGCGTCGGCATAAGTTGGATCCAATTTCACGACGCGCTCGAAGATCTCCGCCGCTTGTCTATACAGTGCTGCTCGACCGTATTTAACGCCCTCTTTGTAGAGTCGCTTAGCTTCTGCTTTCGCTTCGGGTGAGCCTGCTACATCATTGTCCGTTGAAATCAGCCGTGAGCCGGCTGGAAGTGAGAGTTCTGAGCGTCGGCTTACGTTTTCCCTTTGCGCTTGTGCAGCATTGAAGGCAGCGCTGGTGATGAGAACGGCAGAAACAAAAAGCTGCTTGAGCATAGAGCCCTCTTGGGTCAAGGCGGCTGTTTGCAGCAACGTGCCGGACGGGATCGTCCGGGCTAAACTTCAACGCCTACAAGCGCGAGATCAAATGAAAGGGGAACTTTGAGGGGCTTTATATCACTTGTTTGGTTTGCATTCAAAGTCATCCAGTTGACTCGCCCTAACAAAGGTTAGGTCGCTGTTTCCACGTGATGCAACATATTCGGCTGCGAAGACTAAAACGGGCAGCGCAGGAGGCTGCCCGTTTTGACTGGAAAGCTTGATTAAGCCTTTACGACTTCTTACCTCTATTTATTTACGCGGCACCGTATGCTCAAACCTCCAAGCAAATCCTGCTCCACCGTTCATTTTTCATTTTTGGCTGTGTTTGGCAGGAGCGGCCTTTCAATATTTTCCAAGAAGCAGACAGTCTTTCTAGACTCTGGACAAGGCCTGGAATGGATTGAAGGAGTTAACCTTTAAAGACCGACTACAATCGAGGTCTTCTAACCACCTATGTAGCCCCAGAGCAACGCCATCGGCGCACGAATACCTAGTGCACCTAAGCTAAGCAGCTGACCCTTTTGACCGACGTCTTCGTCTTAGTCGTTTCAAAAACCAGCCGGCGAAGAGCGCAATCAGTACGAGCGCTGCCACAGCCGTCAGGAGTAAGAAGGGGTTAGAAGTTGTTAGGCTCTCACCGGCCAGTACAAGGCCTAGCGCATAGATGGATTCAGCTATGGCCACCGCACCAACGAACCTCCAGAACGGGTAATGCAACCCTCCAAACAGATAGCCCGGAACTTCGGAGGGAACTGCAATACAAAACACCACCACCAACCAGAAACTCATGCGCTTCGAAACAAACTCGCGGTAGCGCTTCAGTTTTTGCTCGAACCCAAGTCGCGACAGCAGTGGGCCTCCAGCGTTGCCGATACCAAAAGCAACAATGGCTCCTGCCAGCCAACCGCCCCACAACAAAAAAAACGTCACCATCTTCCCCCAAACCAAATTCGCCGGGGGTACCAGAACAGCACTTGAAGTAAACGCAAGCATCGCCGAAAGCGCGGAGAAGAGAAAGAAGACCAGCGCGCCAAACGCAGGGCGCGCCTCCATGATGTGTTTGGCCCAGGTGGTTGTTTCGTGCAGGAGGTTTCTAAAAGTATCAGAGTAGAAGAGCAATATGAGCAATAACGCTAGGCCGGTTAATGCTAACCAGGACGACAGCGCAGGTCTCTTTTCCTGGGTCGACTGCTGTGACATATGCATCCTGCGGTAACCTAAAGTCCGAGTTGATTCATACCCAATCGCAGTCAAACCTGCAAATCCTTTTATTGACACTAGTGTTTAACCGGTATATAACGCCTTTCAATAAAATGTTTGCGGGAGTCAGATCTTTTTGTTGTCCTACTCCCAGTTTTCCCCATCAGTTATCCCTCGCTATCGCATCCGGATAGCCTTCGCCGATTCGTCCACTGAGTTCGCCACAGGAACGCAGTCATGCGCGCTGAAGAGCGCTCGCCTGGCTGAACTTTCATTTCGACTTTCGAAGAGTCTATTGTCTAACGCTAAACACAGAAAGGCTGTATCTCGGTATGTCCAGAATTCCCTCGCTGTTTTGGATAGGCGCTTTGGTTCTAACTCTTGCGAACGCTGCCATCGCGCAAGAAAGTGCCTTACCTGAGTCACCCGAAATTGACGCTCGAGTGGCAGATCGATTAATGGGAGCAGTGCGGCGCGTGCGTGTAGAGACCGCACCCATGATGTTGAAAGACGGTAAGTGGATCGAAGGTCCACGCCGGCCGAAAGCTCTTACCACGTATAGTTGGCACGGCACGCGAGTAGATGTCGTTAATTATCCAGTCGAGGCCAACCATCACTCTGGCAGAGAACAGTTTGTTTACGACGCCAAAGGTAACGTCGTCGAAATGACTGTTCGAGGCGCCGATGGGGCCTTACTTAGTCGCGAGGTTTATCAGTATGAGTTTGATGAACTTGGTAACTGGAAAAAGATGACGCGTTCGATTGCCGTATACGAGAACGGCGCGGTCGGGTATGAACCGGTAGATGTCACTTATCGCACCATCACATACTACTTTGATCAGAGGATCGCAAAACTCACAGCTGACGGTGCACCTTCCCGGCCCGTTGCTGCCGTAAAACCGAGTTCTCGCAATAGCGTTCGGAAAGCGTCAGCAACTGAAAAGCCAGTTCCCCCAGTTCCATTAGTGAAAGCTAACAACTTTAGCGAAAAGAACGAGGGGGCTCCCAATGGTGAGGGCAAAGGTTCCGAAGCGAGTCCTCGACAGACGTTATCCAATGTCGCCGCAGATAACGTGCAGTTGGCGCCGCCTAGTTTGCCGGTTGTGGCGGTGACGGAAGAAGTACTCCGAAGGTCCGCGATAGAGTTGCCTCAACCCGAGTATCCGACCGAAGCCGAGAGAGCCGGCATTCAAGGGCGAGTAGAGCTCCAGGTTTTGATCAGCGAGAGCGGAAATGTCACTGCTGTGAATCCAATCTCGGGCCATCCAATATTAGCTGCGGTAGCCATATCCGCGGCACAAAAGGCTCGCTTCTTAGTCAACAACTTAACTAGCGAACCGGCAAAGCTGTTTGGTGTATTGACTTACGATTTTCCACCAAGTAGCACAAATGTCCGCTCTGCAGACGTGAGCACGGTCCGGGTTGATGAGGAATCGTCGGAAAAGGCGGCAATGCCGCTCGCGGTAGTCCCTTCCAAGAGTCCCAGCGTGGACACTGCTACTCTTTCAGCAGCATCTCGTGACATTTCGGGAATGTTCGAAAGAGGCTTGGCAAGTCTTGCAGCAGCTAATTATGAAGCGGCTGCCGACTTCTTCAAAAGGGTGATTCAAAGAGATCCAAAAGATGCGATCGCATATACCAAGCTTGGTCTCGCTTATTCAGTGATGAACAAACATGAAGACGCGATCGAAGCTTATAAGCAGGCACTCCGCTTACAGCGGGCCTTTGTGACGTTTGATTCCTATTATCGGTTGGGCAATTCTCACATCGGTTTGGAACAATACACTTCGGCCATCTCGCCATTAAGACAATCGCTTTACATGTTGCGAGCACAAAAATTGAACCCTGGCCCACAAAAAGCGGATCCGGGTCCTTCAGAAGCCGACATTTGCTATGCCCTCGGACTTGCTTACTACGGCTCTGAGTCTTTCAGGAATGCGGTTAAGGAGTTTGAAACCGCAGTGCGATTACAGCCTGGATTTATTTCCGCACACTATGGGTTGGGTCTTTCTTATATTGGCGTTGGCGACAATCGGGCGGCCCAGAAACAACAGGAGGTTCTGAAAAGATTCAAATCCCCGCTAGCTAATAAACTTTCCGACCAATTGCTGACACCAGCACTAAGGAGAAATAAGGTGTTCTGAAGGAACACATCCCAGTGCGATTGAGGTTATTGGCAGCGTGTAAATAGACTCGCGAACTTGGCTGGCCAAATTGATTTGGTGACTAAAAGCGGAGGCTTTGCACAAAAAGTACGAAAGGCTTTTTCTCTGTGCGACCTCTGCGTCCTCTGTGGCTTCGTGGTGAAGGAACTCGCCGAAAACACAACCACAGAGTCACAAAGAACACAGAGGTCGCACAGAGAAGACATTTGAGCAGACACTTTTTGTGCAAAGCTAAAAGCGGGTGGTTGGCTGCTCCCCGCAGTCCTGGGCGCCCTGGGCCACGAAACTCTCGAAGATCGTGCCCTGCGCATGGAGACCGTCAATCTCCCCTATGAACTCTGTGTTATCGATAAACAGTCGGTACTTTGTCGGTGCTTTGCTTGCGAGAATCTCGCGCCAAGCGGCATCCATGAGGGGAGAATGTTTGTACTTCTGACGGAAGATACAAAACTTAGTTTTGTTCTCATTCTGGATGACATAATCGGGGACCAAGTCCGCGGCGAAGTGATAAGTCGTTCGAGCACTATAGAGATAGCCTGCGCCGTAGGCCAGTATGTGTGGCTGAATCTGCGGCGAGCCGGGCTCGGCAGGCTGTGGCTCGATACTACCCGTCAGCGCTTTCATCTCTATCCGGCCCCGCCACTGGTCATTCTTGTATTCAGGGACCAGGTGCAGCTCGGGGTTGTAGTAGCCATCCTGCGAAAACTCCACGTCGAACGTAATGCGGACGCCAAGAGGGTGTCCCGAGTTCGAAAGGTATGGCGCATACATCACGTTAGAGACGTGCGTGCGCGGCATAACGATCACTTCGGCGGCATCCTTCGTCAAATCATTCTCCATCTTGGCGATGGCTTCTCGGGTTGCAGCTTCAAACTGTTGCACCGTCTTTCCTTTAGGCGGGGGGGCGCCTGGAGGAATTCGAAACGGGTCCTGGGTCCGATTCGTCGGTTTGAAGAGGCGATTGTGAACCTGTCTGTAGCTCCCACCGTCTAGGCTCTCGCCGCTGACCACAACCCGGAACGGGCGATCCGGTACCTTCATGAAACCGTAAAAACCGGCGCGGCCTGAGGCGTCCGGTTGTCTCTTTATCAATACTTTTTGGATCAGTTGGCCAGCCTCGTCGACGGCTTCAAATTTCGCGTTGGCAATTGCCTCCTCGCCGTAGAGCTTCGCCTCCACGAAGTACTGAAAGCCTTTTGTTGGCTCGCCGTCGATGGGAAAAAACCCCGGATGTCGAGTGAAGTAAAGTTGAAGGAAATCGAAACCTGCGAGGTCAATCTCCGTTGCGGATGGCGTTTGGCTGGCCAACTCCTTGACGGGACGCATTGCGGCCAGCGACTTTGGGTCGGCGGTCTGGCTAACGCATTGGAGTGAGATCAGGGGTAACAGTGTTAAAAGCAGGATCGATCTGGGCATGCTAATACCTAGCTCATGGGCGTTTTGTGAATGGACTATTTTAGCTGAGAAGTAAGTGAGATGTAATTAGCATGAGTACCGGCGAGAAGGTATTGAGGTCCCGTTTGGGACCACGACCGGCACAAACGATTAAGGCCGCCCTCATTTGCGGCCTCTTTCTTTGATTTCGTTAGAGTTTTGGCTCCCCGCAGTGGACAGTCTTCGCAACCTGTTCTACGCACCCACGGTGAACATGAAGATAACCTTTGAACGTCTGAGGCAAGGTTCAGCTGGCTAACGCTCCAGGCCCATCTTCTTGAGTGCGTCTAATTTCTCGCTGATGGCATCGTGGTCTGCCAGGTACTCGTAATGGGCCTGCACGTCCGCCAAATTATCATTGCCAACCTGTAACGCCTCTGTCGGGTATTTGTCATTCGCCTTCGCAATAGCTTTGCTTATGCTCTTGCCCCTGCACATCCAGCGTATGACTTCACGGTCATATTTCTGCTCGTCGGGCGTTCGCTCCCCGATGATTTCGTTAGCTCGCTCAGTGTAGTGCTTCAGAATATCCAAGCTGTTTCCAAGCCCGCCAAGAAGCGAAAACGAGCCACAACGGAAGCCGATCTACGTGCATACCTTGAGGGGCAAGACAAGGATACCCTGGTTGCAATCGTGGCGCGGGCAGCGATGGAAAACCGAAACCTGCGGGAACGACTGCTGCTTGAAGCAGCGCGAATCAATCCTGCTGGCGTCGACCTTGCCGCGTATCGCCGTTCCCTCGCACACGCCACGCGGACCAACGGCTTTGTTGACTACCAATCCGCGTACGACTATACCCGTCGCATTCATCAGGTCACCGAGTCGATCGCGGCGCTCCTCAACGACGGTCACGCGCCGGCGGTCATCGAGCTGACGGAGTACGCGCTCTCGAAACTGGAGGACTCCATCGGCGACATGGATGATTCAGATGGCTACATGGGCCACATCCTGCCAGAGTTGCACGATCTACATCATGACGCTTGCCTACAGGTCGGTCCCGAGCCCCGGCCTCTCGCGCGACGCCTGTTCGAGTGGGAGATGAAAAGCGATTGGGATATTTTTTCTGGAGCTGCGGACACGTATGCCGACGTCTTCGGCACGGAAGGATTGGCAGAATACCGGCGGTTAGCCGAGTCCGAATGGGCGAAGGTGCGCCAACTTCACCCAGGCGAGAGCGACGATGAGCGATCCAGCCAGCGTTTTCGCATCACCCACATGATGGAAGGCCTCGCGCGGCAAACCGGAGACCCCGAAGCCCTGGTAGAGATCAAGCGTCGTGATCTTTCGCACGCTTATTCGTTCCTTCAGATTGCCGAAATCTATCGTGAGGCAAGAGAGTTTGACAAGGCGCTTGACTGGGCCGAACAAGGAATGAAGTCTTTCTCTCAGCGTGATTCGCGACTGGTTGAGTTTCTCGCTCGCGAGTATCACCGCCGCGCTCGCCACGACGACGCGATGAAACTAATCTGGCGCGAGTTTGTCGAATCGCCGTTTTTGAAAAACTACCAGGAGTTGAAGGCGCACGCTATTAAAGTGCGCCCGCGTCCCGACTGGCCTGCCTGGAGAGACAAAGCGCTGGTCCACCTGCGAAGGGTCATTGAGAAAGAAATTCGAGAAGAGAAAACTTCAAAGAACCACTGGCATTGGGCCGGCCATGCCGACAACTCGCGTCTGGTTGAAGTCTTTCTCTGGGAAAAGCGCTATGACGAGGCGTGGCAGGAAGCGACCGCGGGTGGTTGTTCGTCAGGTCTTTGGCTTCGGGTTGCCGCCGCGCGTGAAGAAAAGCACCCCGGCTATGCCGTGCCAATCTACCAAGAGATGATCGCGCCCATTCTCAAGCAGGCAAACAATGCCGCTTACGCAGAAGCAGCTAAGCTGCTGGGCGAGATTGGCGAGCTGATGGGTCGCCTGGACCGCGTTAGCGAGTTTGAGGAATATCTTGCCGCGCTTCGCGTGGAATACAAACGCAAGCGTAACTTTATCAAGCTGCTTGAAGGAATTGAGAAGCAGTGATTCGAGACAAATCGTGAAGCGCGGCGAAGCCGAGACACCGCGTCGTAACGTCAACATCACCGATGACACGGCCCGCAACTATGCTGAATACTTTTTCGGGGTTCGTACAATCTAAAGATGAAATTTGAACTCTTGCGGCAAGATAGATATGCCCTCTCCTGAAATGGTAGACCGAGTTCGTCTATTTTCACCCGTTGTGGGGAATAAGAAATGAATCAGCTGGGCTTAATCGAAGTGAATCCGAATAAGATGAAGCGGCACGCCGGTCTTTCGCGACACCAGGGTTCCAATTAAGAACCTGTTCGACTGCATCGAAGAGGGCGAAACGATTGATCAGTTTCTCGACCAGTTTCCCACCGTCTCGCGCGAACAGCTTAATGGGATTTTAGAACTCTCCAGGGAAAGGCTGCTCGAAAGTGAAGTTGCTGCTTGGCGAGTGCGTAACGCGCCATCTCAAGCGCGACTTGGCAAACGGCGTATTACCCAAGGCGTACTCGGCACACATGTCTAGAGGTTTCAGAACGGCGGCGGAATTCCAAGAGCTTGGCAAATACTTCGAACTGTTCCCCGGGGAATTTCTCGATGGCGCGGCACAGCGGCGGATTTCCTGGTTTGGCGGTTGATATAAAGGCTATGCTGTCTTCCTTCGCGCATGAGCTGGCAGCCCTGACTTTCAAGATGCCGAATTAGATCGATTCGCTTCATGCTGCGCGGAAGGCGATTTCTTCGCTACTGATCTTTTCTCTCTCAACATCTTCGGCTAACAAGCGGTTTCCTTCCAGCACCATCTCGATTGCTTCATCTAGATTTCGCCGCGCCTCCTCGATATCAGCGCCAAGCGAGATCGCGCCCGGAAGTTCAGCAACCGAAGCCTGAATCAAGCCATCGGCCTTTTCATAGATTATGGTCATCTTGATTTCCATGAGTCCCCTCCGGCCACATCATAGCATGAGGCAACATGGTGAGAGCCGATTCGATTGCATCGAATCGATCTTCAGATTCTCATGCCATTGGTTCGTAGGATTGAAGAGAGCTACAAAGTTGAGCGTGTCAACGTACGCAACTTTCACGGTTGCTGCTTGGGCGCTCCTTAGACGTAATGATCAAGATTAGTCAAGCCGTCGGTGGGTACGGAGTCCCAGGTGTCTACGGGCAAGCCAGCGTTGACCTCTTCAACAATCTCCCAAATGGGTCTGCGATCCACACCTGTTCCGTTCGGTTCAGAGCTTGCCCCACTGGCAAGAGTATCCAGAAGTCGGAGCGCTTCCTGTTGTTTGTTAAGCGGCAGCGCTCGCACTTTGTCAATCAGTTGGTCTTCGAGATTTGCGGTCATGATCCTTCTCCGGTTCCCAAAAGAGTAGTTCTGATGGTGTCTTTCAGCGTTTAGAAAGTGTTTTCTTTTCGTTTCATCGCCCAGCTCTTTTATTCCGCGCTGGCCCATCTTGGCGTCTTGAGGCGGCTGAAGGCTTGAACCGTTGGAAGGACTCTGTCTCTAGCGAGAATCTCGGCACCGATCGAACTCAGTTCGTCCCGCCGACAACTCCAGATGCCAAGAACATCGCTTCGTGCTTGGCGGCATATTCAAAGTTTGCGGCTTAGTAATATGCCTGACTGTATTTTTAGAAGCGATCTCTACCATGGATCCATCGGCAAAACTTCCCTTAGTTCTGCTTCGGGCCTTTCGAGATTCTGATCCGGCCGCCTCTCACTGTGATGATTGCGGCATCTTGCAGTTCGCTTTCGTAGCGCGTTAATAAGTCTTGAATAATCAACTGGCGTTCGCGCGCGGGCACATCCGGTAGGCGGACAAGACCAGCATGCGAAAGATTTTCGAGGTAGATTAGCTCACCAAAATCAGTGTCAATCGTAACGAGAATTCTTGTCTCTTTGGCCGCCCAATCGAGTAATGCTCGGTCCCCAGGGTCAGGCCCGAGTTCACGAGACTCGACCACATCATGTCCTTGCTTGCGGAGCCAGTCAGCGAGGAGCCGGCCGGCGCAACGGTCTATAAAGAATTTCATTAGCCTGAGATATGGACGGAGTCGAGCTTGTCGTGCGCGATTACGGCATGAGCATAAGCAAGACAGGCCCTGAGGTCATCAGGTTCCAAATCAGGGTAGTCCGTGAGGATGGTCTCAGGAGTTTCCCCTTGAGCAAGCAGACTGAGAATGAGTTCGACGGAGATGCGCATGCCCCGAATGATGGGTTTGCCACCAAAAATCTCGGGGTTCACTGTTATGCGTCTAAGAAGTGTCTCGTCGATCACGGTTATTGGTTTTCGTTGTACGTCCTAGCGAACATCTTGGTCGCTTAGGACATTGTAGATTGAAAAAGGCTCGTAGGTCACGCTATCGAGGCACAGCTAGCAGCATTGCGTCCAATATCCGCTTTTCTTCGGCGAACGCGCTCATACTCTCCTCGTCTTTGATGCGTTCCGCCTTGACCGATTGGGGTTAAAATACCAAACCGTCTGGTTTTTGCTATTTACTTGCGGCGCCCTAAAACGTGATCTTGCAGAATGCGGCGGCTTATTTTTTCCGCCTCCTGCCTTGTCATTCCAGTGTGACAAAGAGTACCAACTCTCCTTAGATCCCTCTTGGATTTTCCACGACGCATCTCGACGTTCCACTTCTTATCGGGGCCACTCTTAATAACCACTTCGTAACACTTTGCATTCCAACCGGCTGTCCAACAAACTCCATTTGTTAGAAGTTGCTCTTTCCAGTTCATCTGAATTGTAATTTGCTCCAGCGCGTGTCGCATGCTCTCAGCCGACTGATAACGTCTCGCCGAATCGCTATCAGTCGCGCGGTTTATTAGGAGCCTCATCGGTCGAGGCACGAAGTCACGGTACTTACTGCGATCGGGATATTTTCCCTCTATACACGCTTGAGGAATATCCGCAGGAGCAATCGCTGGAAGATATGTGTCGCCATTTACGAGCCTGTAAAGAGTCACGCCGGCCGCGTAGATGTCTGACAAAACCGAATAGCTCCCACCCGAATGAACCTCGGGAGCTAAGTGGAGAACGTAGCCGTAATCTTTCATGCCGAGAGCCTTCAGGTTGACTCCACTTGGAACAGCCAAGCCAAAGTCGGAAAGCTTGCCACTTCCATTGTTGCCGACCAAGATATTGGCGGGCTTAATGTCTCTATGCAACAAACCTCGCCCGTGAGCATGTTGTAGCCCTCTTAAGGCGTCAACCATAATCCTTTGAGCTCGCGTCAGGTCCACGTAGGACCCCTTGGCTTCATCCTCTAAGCTTCCCTTCGGAAGGTATTCCATAGCCACATAAATTCTACCGTCACCAAGAGTGCCGGTTTCTTCAACTCTGACGACATTTGGATGCTCAGCTTCCTTTAGAATCTGAGCCTCGTGGAATATGTTGGTTGGGTTCAGCACCTTTGAAGGCGGGATCAGTTTTAGGGCGCGTTCCGCATTCAATCCTGTATCGATGACTCTCCACACTTCGCCGAAGTGGCCTGCTCCCAGACGCTCTTTGAAATCAAAGCTTGCTGCCATGCTTTACAATTCACTCCACGCCGCGATAATCGCTTCCTGTTGTTTGTCCGAATGGCCGTCGTAGTCGTCAAATGCAGCGTATTGCTATTGACGTGCCAGATGTTGGTGTAGATTGTTTCGGCGACTGGTCGCGAACATCTCATTCGTCAATACCTCTCGCCGCTTTCCTTCATTGATGTGCCTCAACGGGCGCATGCGGAGGGACTCTAGCTAGGGTGTGTACGAACTCAATCGCGTAGAACTGCTGCGAGATGTTTTTGTATGGGCATACGAGCGCTCGGCCCAACGCTACGTCGCGATATGTCAATCTCTCGGCGAGCCGGACAAGTTCAGATTGAGGTTTCGGAATGAACTCATCGAGTTAGATGGTGAAATTGAGAGAGAGACTGGGCCCAACTGTAGACGAAGTAACGAAGGCGGCGAGCGAGCGCGTGCCCGCCGAGCATCTGGACGATTTCGTATGGGATGACGATTAAGGAGTTGGACAATCTACACGAAGGCAATTTCGCGCGCTTCCGTATACCGCCCTCAGAATTTCATGCTTGGCGTGACGAACTGCGGCCCAGCACCGTGAGTACTAAGGCCAGTAACCCAATGTGAATGAAATAGGTACTTTTCGAATTTCAGTCGCTCTTCTTTGGTCTCGTTATTGAAGGTGTTCAATCTCGACGTCGCCCCAGCTCTCCTTAAAATACTCGGCAACAAGACGGCGATGGCAATGGTGGGGCTTCTCTTCGCTACATAGGAGGCACGCGCCGTCCAGTATCTCGCGAGGCACGGTTTCTTGGATATTCCGGGAGTGCATTAGATCGAGAAACCGTCGCTCGTAGACCTCCCAATCCCCATTGTTTTTTTTGTAGGCGTCGAGAATCTCAGAGGTTGGAGCCAGGTCCAGCAAATGCACGTACTCGATGTTGCAGATTGCTTTAGTGAAGTAGCGCAAGTCGTTCTTCTTGGTGAAGCCCGCGAGTTGCGAAACATTGTTCAGCCGCACATCCACAAGTCGTTTTACTCCAGCACGTTGCAGTCGCGTGAAGAACGCCTCGGCCGACTTCTTGGTAAAACCTATGGTAAAGATTTTCATGAGGCGAAGCTCTTGAAAGTAGCGGGACCTTCAGGAACAACGCTGCTGGACTTGAAGGCAATGCGTTCCTCCTGAAGTTTGTAGGCAGCGTCGGAAATGTCTTCAAGAGGACGGAACATATGCCCCTGCTTCAAATTCAAGATCTTCGCGAGACGGTTCAACGCAGCGACATGGCCTTCAAGCTGACCGTCTGCAAGAATGTGTTGAACATCGAAACCAAGAGCTGAGAGATGCCTCGCAACCAGAATCGTGCGATGGCATTCGAGTGGTTCTTTCTCGGCGCACATCAATGCTAGCCGAAATCTTTTCATACCGTCCTGCAAACGCTCAAGTCCTTGGCGAAACTGGGTGGTTTGCGCGAGACGGTCGTACTTGACTTTGCCATCCCCGTAGCAGGAAAGATCTTCACTTCTCGCTCCGAGTTCCTTGCCCAAGAAAACATATCGAACGCCACAATCCAACAATGAGGATTTCAGCTTTTCGCGATTGAACTGCGGACTGAGTTGACTGTAGGGCGTTGACCTCACATCGCAAATGGCCGTAATACCGTGCAGTGTGAGCAGGCTGGTAAAATGCTCCATTGTGTGGGTTGAGTGACCAATCGTGAAAACTGTCTGTTGCATGATTTACCGAAACGGCTCCTGGCTGATAATCGCTGCTACAAGCTTATAACATTTGTCATCGTGCTCGTAAGGTTCGGTAAGGCTTTCGCATAAATAAACATCGTGCCAAGGATAGTCACCTTCGTCCTTAGGTCCGAATACATCGCGCACCGTGGGGTCCGTCACACTTAAGTTATGATAAGTGCCGTTGTAGTTGAAAGTCCCTCGAAAGCTCTTCTTTCCTGTCCAATAATTCCTTCCTACTTCAACGCTGAAATTCTCGGGCCTGATGAGCACAAGAGAATCGTGCTGTGTAGCCGCTTCAGCTTGACTAATGCGGTCGTAATGTCCTGCGTTCGTGCTATCGCTGTTGATCCAAAGCGATTCTGGCTCGTCTCGAATTGCCTCTAGTTCGCTCCAAAGCAGTTGCCCTTTCTTTACCCAACGCCCACCCGAGATGACGTGATTTTCAGTCTGATGGTGCCGGGGTTCTGGTCTGAGCAGAGGAACTTCTATGATGTCCAAAAGCTGAGGAGTTTGTTTATTTTCATAACTGTATTCTGCGAAGGACACCTCTGCTGTTTCGCGGGCGCTCACGGGTCGAATCCATCCGCCGTACGCATCTGGCAGGATTTCCCGGCCGGCGATGCATCTGCCCCTTGGTGGCTTGTAGGAATTTGCCAAACAAACAATAGTTTTTGACGTATGCCATTGAAGTCCACAACTGCTTCGTGCCCGCCACGTTGGAGGGCGTCTGCCCTTCAAACGTGAGCCAGCAATCTTAAAACATTAATCACTCGATGAAGAGAGTTGGCTTATTCGAACAGGGTCCCAAGGATCGAACGACGGCTCAGCGAGTCAATGCATAAGAATGCCATAGTTGTTTCATTTACATTGAGGATCGCCATCCAGTCGAGTGACATTTAGCGTATGGTGCGAGCAGAGGATCGCCCGATGACTTCATCGTCATCTAAACTGGGGCCAGCACAGCCTCGAAGCTAGACCTCTATAGGCCACAATCATCAGAGGCTGAATCCAAACTTTGTGACTTAGTTGTGACAGGCGATCCCGGCTCCGTGAGGCCAAGCCTTTATTTACAGGTAGTTACAAAAATAAATTGGCTCCGCAGGTAGGACTCGAACCTACAACCCTTCGGTTAACAGCCGAATGCTCTGCCATTGAGCTACTGCGGAATAAGCGCCCTCGCATAATAACCACTTATGCGATGGGCGCGAAGGCGTTTTATAACAAAGGCATCTACAACGGTCAAGGCGAGGGAACAGGCGAGGGAACAGGCGAGGGCAGGCTTTGCATTAGATGCACTTGCTGCAGCAGACGCTGAACTAAGAACTCATTCAGTAGTTCACAATCTTCCCTAACGTGTGTGGCAACATTTTCCGCCACCAGGGCCAATCGTGATTTACATCAGCTCCCCACAGATCCAGCGTGTGCGGGATACCCTTTGCATGAAGAATGTCTGACAGTGCGCGGCTGCGGTCCGGTGCTTCATAGGCGCCCTGACCAGATAGGATGTAAATCGAATCCGCCTGTTTAAGTAATGTCAGGTGATGATCGTCGTTCAGGTTTGGCAAGTAGTCTGCGGGGTTGTTGAAGTAAACATTGTCGTCGTAGAAACCGTGTAAATAGGACCTTACGTCATAACTTCCACTCATCGCTATCACCCCGCGGCAAAAATCCGGATGTTTGAAGTAAGCATTAGCCGCCAAAAAAGCCCCCAGACTAGCTCCCGTTGTCACTGGCCGACCGCCACCACTATCGTGTCGAAGGAACGGCAACACTTCATTAACAAGATACCGGTCGAACCGGGTCAGGAGTTCGGCTTTCAAGTGCGCAGGCATCTGCTCGTTCAGAAGACTGTATTTGTTGACGCTGTTAATGGAGTAAGCGCGTACCAAACCCTGATCGAGAAAAGGGCGAATTGCGTCTACTAAATGGAAGCGTTCGTACTCCAGATAATCCGCTGCGGCTGTGGGAAACATAAGAAGCGGTTGGCCCGCATGTCCATAAGCCACCAGCGGCATTTCAATATTCAAGTTGGGACTGAACCAGGCTGTGGTGCGACGTTCCATTACCGACCTTTCCGCTGGAGCGCAGAGGTGAAATTAGAGAACTCACTCGGTGCGTATTTGCAGCGCGAGATATTCTCGCAATGTGGTGCTCCGATGCAACTCAGCGGGT